>Ga0179591_1212501_pt1 | contig 13397 bp, 12 predicted proteins | sample CZOMad2_1_08_16f_FD_182891 | JGI IMG/M metagenome (GOLD analysis project Ga0179591, IMG submission 182891) | Vadose zone soil fungal communities from Angelo Coast Range Reserve, California, USA - CZOMad2_1_08_16fungal (PacBio error correction) | ecosystem: Environmental > Terrestrial > Soil >...
TAATTATCACCACCCCTACTGGGTGCTGCCTGGGCTAACGGTTGGGGCAACAAGGACTGGTCTTAAAAAAAAAAAACAAGGAAGGCGTTATGCTGGACAGGAAATGCAGAACCTTAAAAAAATCGAAAGAAGAGGGTTCTCCTCGTCCTACTTTGTTTACCGGAAGGCATCTTGCAATGGCTTCTCCGAGAGGAAAAACAGAACCCTTTCGCATTAACGATAAATTGGTCGTGATAGGAAAAGCGACGAAAGAAGGGACTCAGGAAAAGTGAAGACTTATAAAGGAAGGAGCGCCTTTCTCGACGAGAGCCTATTATCGCCGGCCCCCTACCTCAATACAGGGATCAAAAAATTCGGATCGCTTCGCCGTGCGTTCAAGAGCCTAAAATCTTTGAAACCAAAAGAAACGTAGAAAGGGTTCAAAACTTTAGGTTCCCTTGCTGACGTTCTCGTAAACGGGAGCGATTCTGGTGAACCTCAGCCAACCGGCCGAACGAAGCAAAAAAAAAACCTCTCGGAGGGTTCGTAGGGCTGCGTCGAAAGCTGTCCGCGGTCGTTGAGAGCCTCAGCGCCATGGATGTACCGGAAAAAAATCGGACGGTATACTGAAAGGACTAGGAATACGAAAGCTAAAATAAACGCCGCTGACGAGACACCTGAAAGGAAACATTGCTGGGCCTTCGCTATAGAAGGGAGGACACGAGGGGGGGGTTGAAGGGAATTTGAATCATCACCCTAAAAAAAAAGGAAAAGCTTAATACCCCAAGGGGTCAAAAAGTTCCGGAGAAAAAAAATACGAGAAAGGAAGGCGCGGCAGAGGAAGGAACCTTAAGCAACACAGGAAGTCAAACGGTCTTGGCCTTGTTCCGTCCATCGATGTCTCAGGGGAAAAGAACTGTAGACTGCCCGACACGGGAAGAAAAAGAGTTACAATAGAACCGGAAAGACAGTGGATTACGGAAAAAAAACGGCGTGGCCGGTACCGCCCATCCATTGGCTCCAAAGCGCATCCGGTTGTTAGGCGCGCCTATGAAGCCGTCCCTTGGAAGAGTCAAAGACTAAAGAAGGAACCAAAAGAAAAATGGATGCCATCGACTACAAGCCAGCGCGTTATGCGTTTGGGAAAAGTGAGAGCAGGAAGGTCAAAAGGAAAAGAGGGAGGGGGGGGGCACGGAACGAAATTGAGATCTCGACAATGGCTCGGCGACCAGACCGCAAGGTTCACACAGACGCCAAATCCAAGGCGACAAAGGAAGGCTCAAACCCTTGCAAAAAAGAGGAAAACATCCAGCTGAAACACGTCGGGGAGGAACGTCACCAAGGAGAAGAAGGGTTTATCGGGATGGAAAGGGAGGGGGAAACGAGAGAGAAAGGGCGAAGGGAAACATTCCTTTCTGGAATCAAATCCCAACTGGTGAAGGAATCGGCCACCGACAAAAGCGAAGCTTTTCAACGCTAGTGACCGGAGAATGGCATAAAAGAAAGGTCAGTTGAAAAGGAAAGTAAAAGGCGGTCAAAAGACCTAGCCCGACCGACTTCGTTTTTCTCGGCCTGGTCTGAAATCCTTACAAAAAGTCGAAAAGGGGGCTGAGTGGCACTAGGTGGGCATCTTTTACCAGTAATGAAAACAAAAAATTGGCAGGGCACAGTCGCTTCCCTAAAAGAGGGAAGTCAGCATTTGACACAGTTGGGCCGCGCTAATTTTTCGAAAGCGCGACACGGAAGGGGCCCCATCCCACTGAAGGCGCTTGGGCGGTTACTACTACATGCGTGGCGACGACGCCATTTGGGGATGAAAAAAAAAGGAGTCGGAGGGCAATCGACAAGCAGTTCAGAAGAAGGACCGGCTGGGGGGAACCTTGATGGGTGGGAAAAAAAAAAAAAAAAAAAAAGAATGTAGTACTCGGACAGGAGGGGTATTCTTCCGACTGCAAGGAGGAGGACCGATACGCCCGTTAAAGAGGCGATGGCGGAGCGCAGAGAATATCCACCTTCTGGTCTGGAAAAAAATTATCTGGAAGAAAAAGGACGGGCGATCGAAACGAGAACCTGCGTCGGCTCGGGCTGATGGATGGTAATGACCGGCATCGTCGAGCGGATGCACGCGACTCGAAGCGTGCACGGGGCTATGCCGCACTTGGGGGGAAGAGGCACGAAGAGGGAAAAATCCGACTGACTGGATCTTGGACATGCGCGATGGCTATACGCTGCACGACCTCTTAGCACAGAGAACTTGGCCGCGTCATCGCGGGAGTGTCCGTCCATCTGCGCAGACTGAAGGGAGGGATTGGTCGAAATAAAGAAGAGAGCGTTATGTCGCACAACCGGAGGGGTCTGTAACAGGCCGCCGCATGGACAATTCACAAAGCCAGCTGCGTAACTCCAGTGACCGAAGCGCATGTATACGGAAAGGGTGGATTAAGAAATCTGGGCACGGAAAGGGTCTCGAGAGGACGATCCGGCATCGACCAAAACGTCATGTACGGCACTGACTACCCTGCTGGGAAAGACCGGAGCTGCCTGAAACTAGAAAAGAACACTCTGACAGCCGCTGAAAAGCCGAAAAGACGAACCAAAAAAGAAAACCGAATTATCGTTAATCAACCTGCGACGAAAGGGCGGAGCCGGCGGGGGTCTTGAGCCGGTACTGCGGCGCGCGTAAGGGATCGTCATCTCTACCATATCTCGTAGGAAAAGAAACGAAAAAGGTATTCCTCAAAGTCAAGGGGAAGGAAGTTGAGAAGGGCGAAAGGGGAAAACAAGTCGTAGCAAGCAACTAGTGCCCGGGGTCGCTCCTCAGAGTCGATAACCGCAAGAATTGAACCAGCTCTCCTGAGCAAAGAGAGGGGTCGTTTGTAAAAAGAATCTGGGGTATAAAGTCGACAAGGAGAGCGCGGCCGATCGCTCCAGCCGTGTACTCTGCGCGGCGCCTCGAGCTTCACGTTCAAGCAGGATGGACGGCTCGCTGCGGCAATGCCATCAGCGAGATCATTCAGCCAACAAAACCCCCACGGAGAGAAAAAAATCTATTGACGAGAGATCCATGCGCCGCAGCGAGCGGGTAAGTGCGGGGGCCGATCTTCATCGAGCGCCGCTCAGCGTTACCAAGAGCTAGCGGGAGAAACGGACCCGAGCATTCTACTGGAAGAAGGAGAACCCAGCTTGGGGGAGGGGGACACACCCAATTTCTGGCGATCGGAAGATGGGTTTTCAAAAAAAAAAAAAAATTGCGCCGCACGTCTCGCCACTCTGATCCGCCGCCAATGCTCAGGCGGCATGCTCGACATGAAGACAACAAAGGACTCAAGAGAAAAAAATCATGGACTTTGCGGAACATCGTCGTCGGATAAAAACGATTCCGGAAAATATCAGTTTACAAAAGCGGCCGCAGTACGCGAATCACACAACGAAGGCTCCCACGCGCGTGGGGGGGAGGGGATCAATGAAGAGGAAGGGAAGGAGGAGTTGTTCGTGAAGGTTCTTTTCCGCGCTGTCCAGAGTTGCCGTCTACAAGAAAGCTTCATTCATCTCCGGATCCCAGCACTTAGACAGGGCAGTTCAAGTGGTAGGAAGGAAATAGGCGAGGTCAGGGAGTAAAACGAAGGAAGGATAGTGCGGGACCAGCCGATGAGCTTCATTCGGAATTTACGGAAAGAAGGCATCCTTGCGGCCGGGGCCTTCTTCATGCGCCCTGGGCACTGACCCGCCGGTGTAAAGAAAACGGCAGAGACTTGATTTCTCAAACAAAGGGAGGAGATCCTCATTGCAATCTAAAAGACACCTCGGATAAAGGCAAGGGAGCTGCGTCGAGCAGTCCTAAAGATCCGTCCTTCGAGCAGAACACTTCAAAGGCATTTCTCCACGTGGCAGAACTGTGGAAAATCTGTGTGGGCTTCCATAAGGGCTACGAACAGAAGGAAAGGGAAGGTGCCTCCCAAATACAGAGCCGGATTGCACGCATTCTCCCGTCCCGAATCTGCGGAAGGGGGAAGGCAGGTCGGGAAAAGGGGGGACTTCTGGGGAAAAAAGGGAAATTCTTCTCCTCGTCAAGAACTGAAGCTTTAAAAACTGAGTGCGTAGTCGCTCCACCAAAAACACCGGATGGAGAAGGCGACCTCGGGAAAGGAGAAAAAAAAAAGAAATGGGGGGGGGTAAAAAGGAAGAGCAGCGAAATGGAGGGTCAAAATCCCCTCCGAAACAGCTGTGTATTGCAAATGGGATTCGCGACGATTGGATTAGGAAACCTCTCATTCTGAGGCATTGGGGTTCCGCTATGAATAGTTGAGGAAAAGAAGTAAAGGAGAACACGAAAACACAAATGAAAGGAAGTAATTACTTTTAATGGGGAAACTCCCTGTTGCCTGCCACGGGATTAAATAAGTGAAAAAGGCTGACCGGGAGGGAAACAACTGCAAACGCGGTGCCATAGCGATTGGTCGAATTCTGAATGCCTGGAAACCGGCCGCGAACCCGAGTGGGATATGAAGGTCCTGGGGGGAAGGTGCGGGTCAAAATTGCTGTCAGCATAGGTTCGAAAACGGCCCCTTAAAGAACCCCGCGTTGGCAGCGTGGCCTTCCGCTTGGTCCGAAAACACGTGGGAAGGGGAGGAAAAAATCCAGACGTCATTTTAAAAACCAACGAAGGAGGAGAATCCTTTCCGAACACCTGCGATGACCAAGCTACAGGGCTAAGAAGAAACCTCATAAAGTATGAAGGGGGGGAAATCATGCTTTCAGGCGAGGGGGGCGGTAAGGCACAAGTCGTAGAAGGCGGGCAGGGCCTCGAACATGCGTCATGGTCGGCTACCATTTCGGAAAAACGGAGAGCACCAATTCTACTCATGAAAAAATGTGGGATAAGGGGGGGGGAGAGGAACCGCATAAGAGGAGCTAGGGCTGGAAATCAGAGAAGAAAAAAACACCCCAGAATTGTTGGCATAAAAAGAGCGGATCACGACCGGCCAGGATCGGACGGCATGCGCTCGAAACCGGTAAGGAACAGAATTGAAGTGTCGCCACAAAACCCTCCGGGACGGAAAAGAGCAAAAAGGTAGAATTGTGCGGAAGGTTGGAGAGGAGATGCAGGGAGCGGCTTGCCGTAATCGGCTGGTCAGCCATCCGTTCATGAAGGCAAACAAGGACAACCAAAGGTGCAGTACATCAAAGGGCCTCATAAGAAAAAGGAAGAGAGAATCTAAAGCAGACGGCACCGTTGGAAACAAATCTGGAAAATGAGGAAGCAAGTAAGGAGAAGAGGGGGGCCTAATTCAATTTCCCGACGACTCATGGCACGTTCTCCGGCGGGGGAATATCAAGTGGGGGCAAAAAGGGAAGGGGGCGGTAGAACTTTTAAAACAAAGGGAAAGCGGGCGGGGGTAAAGGATCCCTTGGAGCTCAGAGCATAGTCGATTCCATTACAAGAAACAAGGCAAAATCTGGCGAAGACGGGGACTACAGGCGGAAAGTGAGAGAAAAGGAAAGGGACTGAAAAGTGCCGATCAAGCCTACTGAAATCCGAATCGCGGAGCGGACAACAAGAGATAGGAAGTTTTGGCCAGAGGGTTTGCACGAGAAGAGTGAAAAAGATCGGGGGACCATGTAGGACCCTCTAAACAGAACAGCACGGGAACCGGCTGGTACCTCGAATGTGTAACTATGCGCAAAAGGAAAATTCAGAAGGTGTGGATTCTGGATGACTCAAGGAGAATATATCCAAACACTGGGCGGCTTCTAAATAGCGTTTAACCGCGATAGGACGGGGTAGGGGGGGGGGGGTGGCGAGTAAAGAGGAAGTTGTCTCATCAGCCTAAGGCTCAAATCGTCTAAAATGAACCGGCCACGTCCCGCTCGGGAGTAAAAACGTGGAAAAGGAGGAGAGCGGACCGGAGTTGAAGGAAACGGCGCATCATGTCCTGGGTATAAAGCAGCTATTTACGACGTAACATGGCGAAAGGATTCGTCCAACCAATTCGAAGCGGCCGAATAAAAGAGGACAGAGAAAAGGCATGGAAAGCAGTAAAAAAAAAAAAAAGAAGAAGACCGAAACGGAGGGACCGGAATGCTGTACGGGGGGCCAAAATTAAGCAGCAACCCACCCGGTGTGCTGAAAATAAAAAAAGGCTGGGAAGAAGAAAGAATCTCAGTCGAACAAAAACTGTGAAAACGCCATAATAAAAACCTCTACGGCGGCATATCAAAGCCTGCAAGAAAAGGTAGGGGTGCGGTACTCCCATGGTGGCGCTCAATCTAGATTATTTAAAACAAGGCAAGGGCAAGGGGGCATCAAACGCTCAGTGCGCGAGGACTTTAAGAGGGGACACACGAAACGGAATCCTGAGGGAAGGTGAACACACAGCGGAGGAAAGGAGTGAAACATCAAAAGATGCGGGATTGTACAGGACCGAGACACCATTGGACAAAAAAGAAAAAAGACAAAGGAATGGTAGGTGTGTTAGGTGCACTATAGGAGGTGCAAAGAAGACTTTCGTGACGGCTGTCAAAGGCAAGCGGCTGAGTCACGGCAACATCAACGTCCCACGGCGACTGGAGATCAAGAAAAAAACAACGAGGAAAAGAGAGAGTCCGCGGGGCAAGGAATGGGACGGTTTTGCCAAGAAGAAAAGAGGGGACAAGAAACAAGAGATGCAGGGTAGCGCTGATCGGTGCGACTAACACATACACCCGGAGGTTAGAGAGGGAGAGGGACCGGTGAAATAGAAGAAAAGAGGAATGACCAGACCCCCGAGTTTCAGCGGGCTATCATCAGGACACCAAAGCGACTAGGGAAAAAAAGGTTGCCGAGCTGAGGTGAGAAGGAGATAAGATGAAAAAAAAGGTCTCAGTAAGGATGGTCTGGAGGGAAGAATGAGAATTTCGCTACAAAGGAACGGACGGAGAAACGGGCCCTTAACCTGGCTGAACGGACGGAAAAGAAAAAACCTACTTGGAAAAGGATGCTGGAGGAGAGGGCGTGACCTAGGCTTCGCTACGGCGTGGTCGAACCTGGGTCATTCAAAACCGCGACATACATTGACAGTAAAGGGGCAATCAGCAAACCAAGGCCGGGGGGGGGGGCTTCAAGGGGGTCTAACTTGGGGACCAAATAAATGAGGGTAAACGTTCGAACTTTACCTTCCTGGAACTCTCCAGATAAATGGATCGAAAGGACGGAGAGTTTGGAAGAAATCGGCAGGATGCAAAGGGCACTGCGAGGGAAAAAAAATCGATTATGAGAACCATATCTTAATGCAGCCAATTGCGTCACGCTGGAGCATGACATCAAAAATACGACTCGGACGCTGAAAACACAAAGTGGAATTGACAAGGGCCATGAAAGACGCCGTGCCGTCGCCCAAGCCTAATCGGAAAACGAACCCAACCGAAGATCACCAGATCGGTTTACTCTCTATCCGCAAGTTGCTGTGAGGAGCGACGTGCGGGCATCCACCAATGATCTAAGACAAGGCAAAAAGAAATACTCAGGGAAAAAAGGGTGCCCGTGGATAATGCAGTGGTTCGGGGGAGGAGTAATCGATCGTGCGGGGAAGCCAAGATTACCAAAAGCGGAAACTAAAAAAAGTAGATTACCTCTAGAAGTGAGGGTGGTACCTGGGCTGATCGAAGGAGAAAGTCGGTGGAGCCTCTCCGCGCGGTCATAGTCGCCGATCGGGTAAGTGGAAGGGCTTCTGGACTCTTCATAATGGACTATACACGCCACCTGGAGGAGACAAACCACAGAGGACCGAACAATCATCAGCTAGCAATCCGATGTGCGGTGCCCTTCCGTTAAGTTACGGCGTTAAAGGGGAAGAAAGCGGGGGGAACTTACCTAACGTCGTAGGAAGGAAGAAGGAAATCGAGATGAATGGCTGGCCTCACCGCCTTTGGGGGGGGGGACGTCGCTGAAGGGGGGCTATAATCCGGAATAGGCGAGACGTGAAAGACATCCGGGCTTAATGGGCACCTGGGTTGAGTGGACCGTCTTTGTCACTTGTGCCATCCATGAGGGATGCTGCCCTGGATGAAAAAAGAAGAAGGGGACACATGGGCGAACATAAGCAAGCAAAAAAAAAGACATGGGTGATAAAAGCGACGAAAGGGAGGGGGAAGTCGTGATCACGAAAAAGGAAATGGAACCAAAGCGCAGAGGTTTTCGAGCCGTGATAGAGTCTGGAAAAAGGGAGCAAGGCGCGCGGGCGCCTGCCCCCAATCGGGATGGGGGGGGAAACATCGGCAAACCACCCCTGAAACGGGATGGAGGTGGGGGGGAAGATCCAGTCCGTCAAGGATCCACTGCGCGCGAGCTTCCAAAGGTCATGGGGAAAAAAGAGGTAGCCGAAAATAACCAATGTTCCGCGGGAAAAAAAAAAAAAGCGCAAAAAGGGGGAACCGCAAAGGAAAAAAATTCGTCAATGAATGAAAGGGTGATGAACTGCTCCCCCCACGGGAGGAAGTACATGAAGACTTGGCTCGCAGGTGTCGACGAGTCTTCGTAGGGGCCATATTGGCGAAATACAAGGGGGGATCAAAATCCAACGGGGTCCAGCTAAGGGCCACCAACAAAAAGTGGACCCTCCGAGGCATGGTACAGGAAAGAAAACGGAGAATAAAGTCAATTTAAGGGAAAAAGAAAAATTTAGGCACGGTACCCTCGACCGACCGTATTGAGATAATAAGGAAAAAAGAATTCTACAATTGGCACGAGATGGAAGAGGGGCGGAGCGTGGGGGGGAAACGAAAACCATGAAGCCCAGGTTGGCACAACAGGAGATTCACAAATCATAAAAAGGGGATAGGTGTGGAAGAGAGCGGTAACTGTGCAGACTCATCATAACTTCACCAAGGGGAAAAGATGAAGTAATTTCTTTGAATATGCGTCGCGCCAGAAGGGAGCCAAAGGCGGAGGGGGGTCGGTCTCGACAATCACTAGTAATCTGAAATGGAGGATAAACCAATTTATGAATCACAGGTCGAAGAGGGACGTTTTTCGGGCGCCGCTAAGACGGGGGAAATACGCCCCTCTTTTAAAAAGAAGATTGGGAGGGAAGACAAATAAAGTAAACCACGGGGAGGTCACACAGCGGCTGCCACGCTGAATAACGGCTAGGCTGTCAATATTCGAGGTCTGGAGGTGAGGGAAAAAAAAGGCAAGGCAGGCGGAGGGGACAGTACACTGATCGACCCGCTTGAACCTGTATGGTGGATAACAGGACCATGTGGGACCTTCATACGAAGGAATGATCTGGAAAAGGAAAAATGCAGAGGATTTCTGTCGATCCATATCATCCAGGAATCGGGGGGAAAAGTAGGGATCTCTCCGAATCCGGGGAATGAAATGGATGTAACCCCATACGGAGTCGCAAACCGGAGGGGACGGCTGCCTTACAGGAAGGGACGAGGGAAAAGAATGGAAAAGTCAAAGACACTGATCCGGAAGGTACAAAAAACCATTAATTAGCGCATTGCGGGACAAAAACCTAAAGCACGTGAATGGTTCTATCGGTAAGTAACGCTAATGCACTGGAATAAACGGGGGGTCCTATGAATAGGAATGCCCTTCGAAGAAAGAAGGAGGGTCACGAGAACCGCGAAAAGCGAAATGTGGCGTAATACAAGATCACGAAGTACTTGAACGGGGGGTCCCGCCATTCCCTGCTGCCTACTAAGCGGGGCCTAGCCTTTGGGGGACGTGAGAGAGGAAAGGGGGGGGCTTATGGAAGGGGGAAATTATCTTCAAGTTCGAACAATCTTCAGGTAGAAAGGAAAACGTTTCACAAATTCAAAGATCGGGAGAAGACGTGGACTATTTTGGGACCTATTCAGGCACTCCAGAAGGTTGATCAGGGGGCAAGCAAGACGGGGTAGATACCTGAGGAGTTACGGGCAGGGAAAACCATCTATCCGAGGATCTGCAAGAGAATATTGGGGTGTGTTCAAAAACGCAGAGGGACGGAGGCAAAATGCGAAACTCCGTATCAAAAAGCTCTGCTGCAGGAAAGATATGAAGAATAAGGCTTCCAAAGCAAGGGGGAGTGTCAAACGAAAAAACAACGGGATTCTCATTGCAAAAATAAGAGAATAAACTCTAGACAAGAATGAGTATCTCGATGTGCAATTGAACGGAGCGGCAGCGTAAATAAGGTTCTTTCCTACGATAGGCGGCGTACAAAGTTGGATCAAATCTGGGGCGAGGGACTTAGAAGGGTCAGGGAGTGAAAAAATAAAAACAAAGCCTTATTGGGGCCCACTAACGTCTCGAAAAGCTCGGCTCACGCAAACTGCGCCGTCCTCGTTGCTCAACTAGGATCACGGCAAAAGTCGTATAGAGGTGGCTGCCAGACGAACATTCGCGGGTCAACAGAAAGGCTGGACCTGTGAGGGGAGAGGGGACGTCGTTAACAGGGTCGAACTTTAGGGAGAGGGGGGGGTAAAAAGAACTCAGGGACCGAAAGCACGCCAACGGGGGGAGGCGCTTTTGAGGTCAGAATTCCTTGATGCTCAAAAGAGAGGGAGGGGGCGGTACAGGGGATACTTTTGACAGGAAAGTAGAGACTCTGAAGCAGCTTCAGTCGCCCAGCACGGGGGATAAGGGTCCAGTGAAATTGATGAGGGGGCGAGGCATGAATATGAGACGACCTCTCAGACGCGGTGCGGAGAACCTAGACATGCAGGGGAAAAGGGACAGAAGGAACAAGCTTGGCGGCATTGGAATGAGGCCAGAAGGTCACTTAATGCAGGAAAAGGGTGCGACATCAGATCTCGGGCTGGAAATAGCAGAAAGGAGGGAACTCTGGGGCTACAAGAACAATCGATGAACGAAAAACCTAAGTATGATATTGATTTTAGGAACAGCCCCTCTATTAGAGACACGTCCGATGGCAAGGCCGTTCCCAAAAGTGCGCAAAAATGAGAAAAAGACTGCGCGGACGATCCGAGAACGCTACCAGAGTGACTTATCCATAAGGTAGAAGGGGTAGTGAACGAATAGGGGGGTCTACCGTTCAGAAAGGTACGCGTGTACGCAAGGAAAAGGAGCAGTCGGCCCATACCCGACAGATTTTCGTCCTCAATCGAAACCTAGGGGGCCGGAAGGGGCGTAGGAAAGTCCATTCGAACAGCATGTAAAGTATAAGGACCGAAAACGATCGAGAGAAAGTTGGGTGGGGTGAACAATCGGTCCAGACTCAAATGCTGTGGTCGAAGACGAACCATCAGTAACAGTAGGGGGGAGAGGAAACTTACCAAGGAGGGCGCGAGAAGGTGCGTAACCGAACAAGCGCAAGTAATGCGGGCACGGGGGGTATGGAAGGCGCTGAAAAGGGAGAAATCGGAGGACCACCGGAAAATGAAAGGGTGGCTACACTGGGCAGGTCAAACCTGGGGAGGGGATTTGAGGGGCGTCCAGTGGTTCCTTGAAAAGCAAAAAAACTTTCAGAGAAAAAGGGGAATTCCTGGGTACGGGCGGGGAGGTATGTGGAAGATGAAAATTTTTCCGTGATGCAACTTAAAACTGAGGGAAATAGAAGGGTCGCACGGCACACGAAAAGCTACCGTGGCAGGCGGTCGAGGGGACCTGAACAAGGGGGAGCGGGAATAAAAAGAAAAAGGAAAAGAGGGGCCACCCGGCCTTTGAGGAGAAAAAAGAAGAAAAAGGGATGCCAAGCTGCAGCCATCCTCGACGTGGGGATCAAGGCATGCTGTCATGGCGAAGGCGTCCGACCAACTAGAACACGCTGGAGAAGGGAACTATCCGCGGAAACATTTCTGTCTTTAGAATACAATTCCTTCCAAAAAATGATCTCAAGGCACGCCGTGGCTCTGCCGACTTGACGGGAAAAAACACAGAAAAACGCGCTGGGGAAGGGTCGGGGGGGGCGGACGATGGGCATCACCCCTGGCCAATTGTGCGAAGGCCTGAAAGAGTCTTCTAGAATCAACTACATGAAAAAAGTAGGACTACAAACCGTCTATGCGCTGGAGGAAATTATAACACTCGTATCCCAGTTGCAAAAACCACGGCTTCTTTGTGCGGTATGGTGAGAAAAAACTTAGAGGGAGGGACCCTCATCTGGGGGCGCGGGCCTAAGGCCAAGGAAAACGAGGGTCACTTCAAAGGGGCTTATCAGCAAGGCTGGGCATCAAAAAAAGAAGGTGGAAAGACAGAAAACATCTAAAAACGGAAGACGGCGAAGCCAAATCAACAGAGATGGTGAGAGGGAAGAAATCCCAAGAAGTTCCAAGGTGAAACACCTAAAGGAGGCCGGGGGTTCCATGGAAAGAGATATAGCGGGGAAGTCGGGCGGCAAGAGCTAGTGGTTCAAGGGTCAATGCAGGGGACAGAAGTGATCGCCGGGAGGCGTATGACCGATTGGAATACGAAGAAACAGGGAAGAGACGGCGGACTGGAGCGGTATCAACCAAAAATGTAGACATTGCGTAGTCATACCTCGAGAAAAATCAAAAGGATAGAATAGCTATCTTCACGTGGGCACGAGAGTTTGACCGGGATCAACTTCCCCGCGATAAAGGAGAAAGCTACAAGAAAAAGGGGAGTCTGGGTCCGAATGCAGCGTGAAGAGGAGATTTGTAGAGATCACTACTGGAAGCAGATCCAGCCACTTGTGAATGGAAGACTCGGCTGAAAACAATTACGATAAGGCGTTGGGGGAAACGAGGAGGCATCGAGGACGCAAGGCGACGGCATGCAAAAGGTAAGAAGTAAAAAAAGTGTAAAAAAACTCGAAAAAGGGAGGTCCTTCGCCGGTTATCAGCGCTAACGAGCATCGGGGGGGCTTGAAAGTGAGGGGGATTGGGAAAAAAGGAAAGTCGCTAAAAACGGACATTGCAAAAAAGGGTCTGCTCCGAATCGTCGGAGGAACATACGTCCGGGGCCGCGAAATCAAGGGCCAGAACCGACCAGAGGGAACTGGGGTCTTTGTGTCCCCACAAGGTCGCCCAGCAGCACCGTGATGAAGACTGACGGATTGGGAGAGAGGATCCATAGGGCCAGGTTTAGACACGCGGGGCGAAAGCAGAGAAAGTACATCGGGCACGAAGTCATCAATAAGAAAGACATTATTTGTTTACTAAGGAGACAGGTTACGGCGACTCGTGAGGGTAGAGAAGGCGCACCACCGGCACTTGGGGAGTACCGCCGAAACGATTGCTTGCATCGAGCAAAAAGCGGGGCAAAACTCAAACCTTCAAATTGGGGAACAACCGCGGCAGCCGATCAGAAACGCTGAAAAGCTCGAAGGGGTAGGAAAAAGAGTTACAAGGCGTGAGTGAAGAGGACCGGTCGAGATAACCAACTGGGGGGGTGGGTAAGGATCATAGTAATGCCCTCATAGGAGAGAACGTCTTCAAAAAACCGGGGGATGCTCCATGAAGAGGGAGCG
>Ga0179591_1259372_pt1 | contig 13396 bp, 13 predicted proteins | sample CZOMad2_1_08_16f_FD_182891 | JGI IMG/M metagenome (GOLD analysis project Ga0179591, IMG submission 182891) | Vadose zone soil fungal communities from Angelo Coast Range Reserve, California, USA - CZOMad2_1_08_16fungal (PacBio error correction) | ecosystem: Environmental > Terrestrial > Soil >...
GAGAAAGGGGGGATGATTTAATCGTCTAACGGTGGGAAAAATGATATAAGCGCAGGTTTCCAACTGGGATGAAGAAGAAATACGCTTCATCCACTGCTGAGGAAGATTCCAAGGGGGGCCAGCTCCTGGAACCGGCCAGCTCACGCAAAATGGGAAAGTCTTTGTCAAAAATCTAATGGGCCTCGGGCAGGCAAAAAAGCATACAGGCCCCCGAGGGGGTCCCCACGACGCGGGAGGGCTAAGTCCGAGGGGTCTACCAGGGTCCGACGGGGTGTCAGCCGGGTCTTCCTTTAAACGATCCCTCGGAAGAAGGTTCCAGCTTAAAAGGAGAGCAAGGGTGATTCAGGAATGGAAAAAGTACTCCTAGGAAGAGCATCTCAAACGGGTTCCGGGTAACGTGCCGGAGTAAAAACCACGGGGCAAAGTAAAAAGTCAAAACAACGAAGAAAAGCAAGGAGGACTAGAAAGTAAGAAAAAAAGGGACGGGGTGCTTGCGGGTAAGGGCGAACGCGCTAAGACTAAGGAAGGGGAGTCCAAATTTAAAATTATCAGGAGGCAACGTTAGATTAGTGTCGGGTCCTGTAGTGGGCCTGCACCTGTTTGGAAGTAATCGGAGAGGGGAAGAAAAATCCCACAGGCAAGGAGGAACCGGATGAACGTTCAAGAAGGTTCCTTGATACAATTAAGAACGGAGCTCCAAGGATGAGAAAGGGAAGCCGGGGAGCGAGGGGGGCTGAACGGGGAGACATGCTACTACTCTTCGGGTGCGGCGTCTGCCGAAAAGAAAAGGAACTCGTGTTCGAGGAGTGTAGGGGGTCAAAAGTTCTGCGGTCAAAGTAGAGGAGCAACAGAGTTCTGACGTAAACGGGGGGGACGGACTGAAGAAAGAGAGTAAGGGCGTGGGAAGGTGTTTGGTGAAGGAAGGGACGTTCCTGTTCTTCGAACAAGGCCTAAAAAGGACGTGAGGTCAATAAGCGGGAAGGGTCATACAAGGAGGAGTTGGGGGGGTCCGCGAACGCGTACTGAAAACCGTGTACCTTTACCTCTGGGGGAAGAATGAGGGACAAGGCCCAGCTTGCGAGATTGAAAATCCTAGCTCGCAAAAGCCGCTCAGCGGGGCCAAGTCCTTGGGGAAGAGGAGAAAAATCGGTTCTTAGGGGAGGGAGGAATTGGTCAATGCGGAGAAAAAAGGGGACGCCAAATGCTCATCACTCGCGGGGGGGGGGGGGTTGGTAGGTTCGACGTGAAACGGAAAAAATCCTCTGGGAGAGGGGAACCAGAGTCGACAATCCAAGAGGATCCGCCGAATCTGCGGTGTGGGGGGTGGGTGCGGCAAAGTTTTGTCTGCAAGATAGGGCAAATTAGAGTGGAAAAACGGCTAGCAATGTCCAGCAGAAATGAAGGAGGCGAAAGATCAGTTTAGCCTCAGTTGTTCAGAAACAGGCGGGGGGGCCCGGGAAAGAAAACAAATGGGAGAGGACTATAGTCAGGATCTCCGGGAACGTTCGGGGGACCTGGGTCGGGGTCAGAAAAGAATGCTCTTTCTAACACCTGTCAGGGGGATGGAAGGCGCAATAAAATGAACTCAAGAACTTGAACCTCAAAGGGAAGATCCGTTGAAACACCTTGAATAAAATGCTCCGTGGGACAATGAACTGACCTTTATCGAAAAAAAAGGCGGGACAAATTGTTGACCTTCGAGTGCCCTAGAAAAGGGAGGGCACAGAGGGCAAGAGAGGAGCGAGGCAGGGGGGCGAAAATTCAAAGGGAGAGATCAAAAACCGACTCGGAAACAATCTTGCTGTGTGCTTAGCAGGGCCACCAAGAGGAAACAAAAGGCAGAGATGGGACATAAACAGGACCGCGAAAGAAACAACGGTCACCGTAGGTACTAAGGTGATTTGCGTTTCTTGAGCTTGGTAAGGGAAATCAGAACTAGGGGGTTTTGAAAAGGGGGGGACGGAGCAACGGCCGCGGATGAAAAGGTGAGGCGACTTATCCTAATGGCTTATCGCGTTGATGAAAGCGAGCCTGACAACTCGGCGAAAACTGAAACAATCGTGGAAAGCTCTCTACCACAACAAAAAAAAGAAGGAGGATTAATAGAGGCCAAGCAGATTGGAAATAAGCTTTGATGGTTTGTTATGCCGCGTCATAAAATAGAAGGTCAAAGAGGGAGGCGGTCTACGGAAGAGAAGAAAGGAATACAGGCCTTCTGGGAGAAGACCGAAAAAACGAGAGGCGAAAGTCGAGAACGAGACCGGGGAAGGCAAGAAAGGCCGCGAAATAGACGTTCCACGGGCAGGGGGAGGGTCTTCTCTCGGGTCTCTTTGTGAAATGGTAATCAGGGAAACTGTTGAGCGGGTCCCTGAGAAGATCCGAAAGAGAAGAAATGGTCCTCAGGACGGTTGTGGGGGGGGTGATCTAGCCCGTTCGTTTGGAGAGGGACAGGCTCTGAAGTGAAAGAGGACTAACTACGGGGGGGTCTGGCCACTCATGGAGAGGGTCTGCCGTTACAAAAACGGGGGAGGAGGGGGGGTATGAAGACACTTTAGTGCGAATTAGAGCCGTAGGAAAAGGGAGGAGAAGCTACTAAACTGGAGGAGTCACAAGTCTCAGGATGGTAATTGCTCTCAGGGGAAGTGGGGGACAGAAACCTTTTATAAGTATGAGGGGAATTATGGGGGTGACCGACCACCGGTCAAAACTGGGAGGGGAGAAGGACGTCATAAAAGGGGGTTTCGGTGACAAAGGAAGAGAAAGTATACCATCGTCTACACAGTCGAAGGAAGAGGGGGAGAAGACTTTTGACGATGACATTGCGAACAGTTCGGACTAGGGACTAGCGGCCGCCAAAAAAAGGATTCGCCCAACACCTTCAGATACTGAGAAACTTGGAACTGTTGAGGTCCAACCGCGCAACGTGCTAAATCGGAAGGGATAGGAGAAAATCAACACTTGTAGAGAGGGATGCGCGTGACGAACGGGGAAGGCACTCTCGCAGCGAGTGATCATAATAAGACCAGGATTGTGTAAACTGACCAGGCGGCCCAGGGGCCCTTTACCGGCCTTAGAATAAAAGCCTATACCGTGGAGGAAACCTCGCGAAAGTGGTCAGCACGACTTAATTCATGAGGAAAAGGGGCCCCGTTTACCTTTGACGGATTACTACAGGGCACCGGAACGCCGCCAAACTTAAAGGCAAGTCAACGGTAGGAACCTCAAAGGGGAAGGCAAACACCACGAAACAGCAAAGGAGACGCCACCTCAACCAGTAAATCTCGGACATAGATAACACCTGGGGGAAGTCTAAGGTAATCTTTGACCGCAGAACCAGGAATGCCCCGGCGAACCAAATCAGGCCAAGAAGCGAACGTTCCAGTTTGAACGCAATCCTCCTCACATCAGAGAGATACTGGGAGAAAAAGGTCTCTTGTTCCACCCAAGAGAATCACACGGTACTTTCACCGGAATGCGAGTTCAAAGGGAACTAATACGCACAGAAAATCGTTTAATCCATGCAGGAGTTTCACAATGGAAGTCAATTTTCCTCTTGTATCTCGAAGCAAAGCGGCAACACTTAACAGGCCACCACGGAGCGCCCCACACACGGACGCTCATGGGGGGGGTGGTGGTCGGAAGCTCATCAACCTTTAAGCACTAGTAGGGTAATAGCGCGCCAGCTATTTCCGGCAAAAAGACGAGGGGGGATTAACTCGAGGGAAACGGAAGAGCTCTTGACCGGGGGACGATGGCGGTTTGGTCGCTCCGAGACTTTGTATTGACCTAAAAAACGTTGTCGGACTGAACAGCTGGTCGAGTGTAAAATGAAGAATAAAGCATTTTAGCTTGAGCAGTTCCCCGGATCTTGTCAAGGGAAGAGGGCAAGCACCTATTCAAAGAAAAAAAAGTAGTAACAAAGTAAATTCTCTCTCTTTGACCGTCCCCTAGCTGTTGTGAGAGGAATGCGCGGTACAAAAGATCGGGGCAATGGAAAAGAAGGGTTAGCCCGGGATGGGGGAAGGAGGGCCCTCTTTCGGGAAATCGTCCTTCCATCGAGCCTGTCGTGAGTATCCTCTCTAGGGTGGCAGAAAAGGTTCTTAATAAGAAAGGTGGTGAAACTGCCCTAGCATCGTGGTGAAGTTCGAAGACTTCAAAAGCTAAGACTCTCATTGTCTTAAGGAAGATCAACAACAAACTTATATTAAATATATTGAGAGTCCGGGCGTTCCGTAATCGCTTACAACCTCTACTCACGCAGTGGAAAAAGGTAGATTCCGCATAGGCTAAGGGGCCAGGTCGCGCGGCGCTGGCCCCGGCACTGAAACTGGGCAAAAGAAGAGTCCTCTCCTCGAACCGGCACACTCGAATCACAAACCCCATTGGTTCGGTGAAGGAAATACCTCGACAATTCCCGCTCGGAGGGGCCGTAGAGACCGGAAGAGAGGGCGCTGGAAGACTGGGGTCGTTTCATCGGTGGCGGTCCATATCCCCGCTAACCAGACCATTGCAACGAGGCACGCACGACAACGGGATTGGGATGCGTAATGGCAACTAAACCCCTAGGGGGGAGGAACGGCAAGTGAAGCCGATTAGTGGTACCGGGAAATATAACCAATCGAGAACAGCAGAGGAAATCCGACGCATCCAGAGGCAAGTCGGACCGACTAGGGAGGACCTGTATCTTGGGGGGGGGAGGAGGGGAGGTAATTCGGCAGAGAGACGAAAGAAAGACTGAAAGTGAAAAGGAAAACGGGGAGTGACGTGGACATTCGTGGGGAAGGACGCGTGTTCGAATACGCGAGGAAGAAAAGCAAATTCCTACTTCAATGAACGGACGAAAAGGGACCTATTCGAAGGGCAGTAACAATTACGAAAGAAATTCCGCAAGTGTGAAAAAAAACGTGCAGCGGGTCGGAAGAGCGGGGGGGTGGCCACAGAGACCAAAGGGCTCAAGAAGTTTCTGGCTTTCCTCAGAAAGGAAAACTGGAAGATGGCTTGTTATCGGTGGGCTGCGGAGGAAAAGATCCGATTATCAAAAGTCGAAAGGGGTCAACGGTTTCTCGACTTCCGTAAAAAAACGGGCGAGTAAAGGTCGGTGGGAAGGGGGAGGGTTAGTTTGACTGTGCTCGGGTGGCGTAAAATGACAGGCAGGCTTTCGAACAATGAGTAAGAAATAAGTGAAGAGGAGCAGCTCATCTGGAGGTTCGCGTTTACTAAAATGACACCAGGGGGGGGGGGGGACTCTGTTTCATCTGCAGGCTCTTGTCACCGACGAAAAGGGGGGCAAGGGGAACGGCTGATCCGGAAGAAAAGGCAGGACCAATCACACAGAGGGGCCAGAGCCATGGTCAGCGTTAAGTCCAAGTCTTCGGGAGAACTTGAAAGTATCATCTCTTCGGAGGGTGATTGAGAACTACAATAAAAAAAAAAGTAAACATTAAGCGATTCGAAGGGGGCCAAGGAACGATCCTACGGTGGAGCGGAAATTCAAATCCCAGAATTTGCGGAAAAAGGGCATCTCTAGGTGTGGGGGGGTTTTGGCTTCCTTTGCTGGCAACAAAAGGATAGGAAACCCTGGGTAGGCAATGGGGCAGAGGAGGCCGCAGCGGCATGTTCCCCTTCTTGGGATGTAAGGTAAGGAGTCGGCGGGAAACGCAACACTGGGAGGGGAAGAAGTATTAGGGGGAGAGAAGGACAAGTTCTTCTTTTTGGAGGATCCCAAAAGACTTACGACTAAGAAAACCGTCTTTGGGCTTTCCCACATTCAAAAGATGATCTTAAATCAGATGAACTTGCAGAAGGCATACGATCCGGGGGCGCGACAGGTCAGCGGGAAAGGGAGGGACAAAACACACCTGGGGGGAGCCATGAAAACACCGAGGCACGTTGGGGGGAACGGTAGTCCCCACTCATGTTAAGAAACCAAGTCCGTTAGGAGGACTAGGTGAACGATGAGTGTCCTCGACAGTCTCGAACAGGGGATTAGATCACACAAACGGCCGGGGAAGAAAAAGGGGCGAGCTGTTCGGCTCCGGGGAGGCCTGCAACACCGAAAAAAGTTGCCCTATCGGAGCTTGGCATAACCACGGTACCGAGCTCACGCCTCACGGGAACCCGGACGGGGGTCAAAAAAGTTGTATGGCTTCGTTTAGAGGCTCTACAGATCAGTTGTTGTTGGGGGGAGACACAGAACGGACGCGGGAGTATTGTCTGAGAAAAGGAAAGGAACTTCAAAAATCGTCGGGAAACGCTAGGACGGTTGATGACGCGGAAAAAAAAGGAAAAGAAAAAAAATCCTTAAAAGCAGGGTGAGCAGAGATCAACAACAACAATGAGAGGAGGACAATATAGAAGGGTCAAGAGCGGTAAGTATAAAGGAGGGGGAGTTCCCGGAGGCAAAAACGCAGCGAGGGACAGCGGGGAAACAGTCGGCGATCCGGGCATAAAAAAAATTATGCGGAGTTCTGAGTGAAGACACAAAAACAACGGATAGGAAGTCTAAGGCCGAGACAACGACCACAGCGAAGAAACAACGACGGTGCAAGTTCAAGGCGACGGTAAGGGGGGGTGGGCCAAGATAGGCTCTGAAAAATGGGGGAACGGTATTGGACAATGAGCAGAAAAAGACGAAAAGACATATGGGGGAGCAGAGACGGTTGTGTTGATGAGAAGAGAAGGGAGTTGTCGATGGAGACAGCCACAAAAAACAGAACTCGCCGGACGGCACAACGAGATTTTGGTCGTGCGCATGAGATGTGAGGCGCCCTTCACAGGGGGGTTGATGGGGATACAGGTACTTTTTGAGAATCGGGCACACCGATCCTGAAGCGAATTTTTTTCAGGTATCGTAGCACAGCTAGGTTATGGACGCGCAGGAGGGAACGCACCGACAGGGGAAAACTCGAAAGGTTTTTTTTGTGGTGTTTGTTGTCTGGTGGAGCACCGGGATAAACAATCAAACGAGCCGGAGAGGCTCGCTTCCTCTCCAAGGGGGGGGTGCGATCCGCTTCGAACCTGACCCCCTAAACCTGTGCAAGGAAGCGTCCGAGGCGGGACTTTGCTAAAAGTTGGAAGAGCGGAGTACGGGCCCAACTAAGGGGCCCCAACCACCAAGGCTGAGTTATTCTTTTGCATGGGGAAGCAGGGGACAAGCTACACAGTAGATCTGAGTCCGTTCTAGGGGGATACTCCAAAAAACTGTTTCTCATAGTTAGCTGGCGCCCTCAGTGACCACTCGAAAACAGCGCGCCCCGATTGTGGAAGATGAACAAAGCGAGTGAACCTCTTGGTATCGCTGAGGGGGAGGCCGCATCTATCCAGCGTCTCACCGGGATTCGTCTGGGTGCGCACATGTCCAGAAAACGTTTAAAAAAAAGGAACGGTTACCTCGCGGCCAGAGAGAGAAGGTATTCAAAAGGGAATAAGGGCAAGTTCGAGCCATCCTTCTTCTTCGAGCACCACGAGAAAGCAAAGATACCTTCCACACACCTTAAAATGGATCCTTTTACTGTAAGTCACATCTACACATTGGGGAATAGACTTAAAAGGGAAATACCTATCCGGTGAAAGCAGAAAATCGACTCCAAAAAAATCAAGCAGAAGGATACTTGTCTTGCGCAGAAAAAAGCCGACAGCGGATAACTTCTCAAGGTAAGGGCCACCAACCTAAGGCGCACGTAAGTCCGGGCGGCCGCAGCGTTAGGTAAAGTGGTATCTACCTACGCAAATGCAGGAAAGCGTCGACCTGCGTCAGGTAAATTAGAAGGGGGGGCCGGCGTAGCCTCGAGAGGACAACGTGTCTTCGGGAAAGAAAAAAAAAAAAATAAAAGAAGGAAAAAAAAAAAAGCGCAAAGCACACTTGGGCAACTAGTTCTTCTTATCGGACAAGGAAGGGTAATCCCTCAGCCAAAGAGTAAAAGAGTAAGAGACGGGGGCCGCGGGCTGTCGGGAGGGGGGGGGTCCATTCAGCGTTTACCCTTCATGCTTAACAAAAACGGGGAGGGGTCTAGGGAAGGGAGTATTGTCCATCCTTAACAAAGAGTACCTTTTGAAAGGACTCTCCAATTGACTTCGGTTCAGCGGACCCTTCAGCCACCGTACAAGCGGCCATTCTGCAACCAGGATGGGGGGGGATGCCTGGGCACCGATGCGGTGGACGGGACAAGAGGAGGGGGGGAAAAACTTCGGTAGAAAATTAGCCTCATTCACGTAGGAGGGGTGAAAACCGCCGCGTGTCGCAAGTCTCTTTCTGCCTCTGAGCCCGCGCCAGGAAGGGGAATTAACAGTTCCCTGTGGGGGGGTAGAAGCGAATGTGAGGAAAAGAGTTTCCACTGCTACGAGAGCACCGTGTCAAAGGGGGAAAAAACGGCCGAACTCCATTGTGCGCATATATACTACAACGGATGAAAGATGCGCCACTGATCAAGTCGAAGGAAGGACCGGCTCCTGGAAAATGCTGCATTTGACAAGGGAAGGATTAAGCCGTTCGCAAAAAAAGAAAACGCGAGGAACCCCGGAAAAAGAACTCTTCTCTGTGCCAGATCCGCGCGGCACACGTCGGGCAAACCAACCAAAAAAAAACAAGGAGAAGAGCTTTGACGCGAATGACTGGTACATGTAAAACTCTCTCTGGGGAAGGTAAGAAAGATCTTGCCCTAGGCAAGTTATCATCTTAAAGGGGGTTCTCGCAAGAGTTGTGGGGGCCGAGGCCACTACCACGAAGTCAATGGCACCTTACTCGAGAAAAGGGGGTCGAAAAAGTCAAAACTCTCAAAGGCTGTGAACACGATATTAAGCAAACGGTTTTCCTTGGGGATTTCAAAACCCAGAGGAGATTACAACTAACCAATAGTCCCCAACCGTACTCAAGAAAGCAGGTGAAGGTATATTAGGGAAGCATGATAATGAACTCTCAATCTAAAAGGGCTGACAAAGGTGATAGTCTACGTACTTTCTTGGGCGGCTATCCTTTCTGGGGTCATGAAAATGTTTGTTGCCAGTAGGAAATACATCGCACAGGCCGACGTCAAGTACCGGTGAAGGATTGCGAACGATTTAATATGGCGGTCGTAGCCTGAAGAAACGTACACGGCTGCCTGCATATTCTGAAGGTCTCTAACTACAGGCGGGGGGGTGGTACCAAAGAGACCGTTTCTAAGTCCTCCGCTGCTGGGAAGGCGAGTGCACACGTAGTTTCGCCTTCGACGTCTGGGGTCCGGACGGTCTGGCATCCGGGACTCTGCGAAACGAAGGAGAAACCCCGTCTCGGTCACCATGGGGCACGATTCAAAAAAAACGAAAGTGGTGGCGTGGCCCGTGTGGCGGGTGAGGAAGGGGATGTTGGACGGTGGTGCTGCTCACCAACGAGGCCAAAACGGGAAGGGGCTTGCCCAAAAGCGTATGGCAGAACGAGACGGGGGCGGGACTAACCGTTCAAAGGGGCTAAAAAGCATAACAGGTCTTGGAACCTCAGCCGAGGGGGATCAGATTGGCTCGTTCTCCTGAATATTCCAGGGTATCCTGGCAAAAAAAGCAGGGCCTTGGGAAAGCGGTCTCAACTCTGTCTTGGATGAGACAGACGGGCTAGGTCTTTTCTCCGAAGAGGGAGTTACCGTATGCGGCGCCAGTAATATAGGGGGTTTCGTCTCCTTCAAAGGAATATCAGGAGTCCTGCTTCAACCATTACAATCTCCCACGATGCTAGACGGGGGGGTTTTTTTCTCACTCAGTGTGGAGGCCAGCATCGTTCGTAGGAGACGGAACATTGGGCGTAATGTCAGCAAATCTACAGAGCGCAACAGCAAGGGCGGTGGAAGGAAAGAAACTGGAGTCAAGAAAAAAAAAAACACCTTTGGATGACGCTACAGCTCCCGAACAGTGAAATAAAGGGTGGTTTGCGTCCCACCCCTAATTCAACAAAAAAGGAGATATGGGGGGTGGGACAACTGCGAAAAAGCGGAATTAACCTCATGAACTTGACGAGAGACTACGTGTCGTGGCAGGGACAATTCGAGACCTTGCACGTTGGCCCGATTCGACAAACCTGACGCAGTGTCAAAAAAAGTCACGGTGTTGAAACAGAGGCGGGTCCCATTAAAATGCTTGAAAAAAAGAGTAAGTGGCCTTCGAGGTCGAGAGGAGGACCTGAGCATAGGGCCCAGTGCTCATCAAGAAAACAAATCAAAGAGGCCAGTGGGGAACTGTTTGAGTCTACCGTTGAGGGAAGGAACAAGTGAACCGAGAAAAAAGTATATTGGGACACACCCTACGTGGGCGCCAAAGGCCACCAGTCGAAACCAAGGGAGACGGGACGAGCTCTCTGGGAAGAATATAGTTTTTTGAGGTGGACCATAAAATGGCGTGATGTGTCATGCTTCCCAATGCAATCGGCACAGCCGATTACGTCTATGGAAAGGAGGGGACGAAAGTGGAACCGTCTCCTGAAACTGCGGGGACATCTCAACAACAACAATGTGATAAAGTATATCCGCAACGTAGGGGACGGCGTGACAGGACGCACGAGGCATCAAACTCAAAGGGGGGGAGGAGGTGCAAGCACCTGGAAAGAATCCATTCAAGAGTCCTTGAGGGGGTTCCTAAAAAACCAACGATGCTTATATACTATTCAAGAAAAAAACGCCGCTCGACCCAGGAAAGGCCCGGGAAACGAGGGCGAGGACCGGGGTGATGTCCAAGGAGAAGGCAGTTAGGAAACTGTTAAACAAAACCGAAGAGCAAACAGCCGAACATCGGGGGTCGCGCGCCGGTGTGGGGTATGATAGGCAAGGTGCTGTCTCTCTGCAGGCATCAATCAAAGACGCCTCCCCCCCCCCAAAAGGGGGGGGGGGGGTCGTAAAATGAGATGGGACTCAAGTAACAAACAAGAGGTGGTGGTGTAATGTATTTAACATCAATCGGGGACCACGAAAAGACTTCGACCCTAAAAAAGGATCTTGTTGAAAGGTCTTTATTTAATTGAAGCGCGTTATGTGGGCCGACCCAGACGAGTAGAGGAGAATTGTGTAAAACCAAAATTCCACCGCAGGGGGGCTCTTAGGGCACTCTGCAATAGACAATGTGGGAGGGGGGGATTAGAAGCGGGAGAGAAAAAAATCTTCTGAAAAAAAAAGAAGGAGAGCACAAGAAAAGCAGGGCGCATCTGGAAGTCTGCGAATGGAAGAAAAGGTGATCCTTATGACTAGAGAGGGCCTGACACTACCCGAAAACCAAGTCTCCTCCAGGTGGTATAAGTTGTCCGGGGGGAAGAGGAAAAAAAGACAAGAGGATATTCTTTCCGGCAATAGAATAAACAAGAGTGAGGCGCAGTTATTATCTGAAGAAACTGGAGCCCATCTCGCACTAGGGCGCTCACAAGCTCAGGCCAAAAGTTTTGGGACAGAGGGAAAAGGACTGCCCCCATTTTTCTGGCCAAGACTGAACAGATCATCGTAGAAAACGCGTCTTTCAACGACTGCGGCATGAGGACCATCGGGTTCCCAGGTACTGTTTAAGGACCTGAAAGGGGAAAAAACTAGCTCGACCTGAGGAGAACTAACACCTGGATATCACCACCCAGGACACACCAAAAACACACAACCCTCGAGTCATAATCCTGAGAAAGAAAGACAAGAATTCCACCCAACGTAATCAAAGTTCAAACAGTCCCCGCATTACTCATAGGGTGGACTAAAACCAAAAAAAAAATTTGACCTTTATAATCGGTTACGAGAGAACTTAAGGGAAAAGCGGAAATCCATCATCGAATCGCTAACTTCACTGGGAGGGTTCGGAACCGAAGCACAGCAGCGGAATATAAATGCTCAACCGGATAGGTGGACAACAGCTATGTCTAAAAAAAACTTGTCAGTGATTCGCATGGTCTACGCCGCTGAATCTTTTCGGACCAGCTTACAAGGGACTGGAACTCTGATTTCCGAGTGTAGGACGAAAATATCCCGCACAACCAGGTAAACCTAAATTATCCCACAAAAGGAAACGTCCAAAACGGACGAAAGCAAAGATTTGTAGCAAACGTCCCTAGAAAAAGACTAATTTATACAAGACCGGCAAATGGAAAGGAAAACGAGGGGGGTACATTCGCGGGGGAGAGGAGGTTATCTCGCTTTGGAAAAACAACGGCAAGTTGAATTTAACCAGTGGGGGCTTATATGGACGAGTTGGTGGCTCTTCGTATCCCGCAAAGGTAGGCGTGGGAAGGCAAACTTTAGTGCGGGGGTAGCGGGAATAGGCCCACCTATGAAAAACGGCAAAGGGGGTCACAGCTTCTATCAAGGTTGACTCTGGGGGGGGGGAAAAAGGCCTATCTTTGACTCTATGCTAAAAAAAAAAAGTGGAGCGGCATGCACGGGCTGATTGGTGAGCAGAGGGTGAACTCCGTCAGACAGAAACGAGTGTAACCAAAAAAAAGACGGAAGAGTCGAAGAAGGGGTGGATAATACTAAATCGTCCCGTTGGGTGTCTCACTGCTCAAAGAGGCGTGTAAGTTCAAAAAGAGCTCGAGACCTCAATGGCGCATCTGCTACCAACAAAGGAGAGAGGGAAATTAGATGAAACAAGAAAAGCGAGCGGGGAACCGGAGGAAGGGGGGAAAAGCTGAGTCCCAAGGTATGAAGTCACTCGTTCGTCAAGGAAAGGGAAAAAGGGGACTTCCCCGACCAGCAGGGGAAAAGGGGTCCACCGAGTCTCTGGACGAAAAACTCCTCTCCAAAGAAAATCAGCAAATACACCCGAAAGTCTATCTTTGGGCTCCATCCACGACCTGGAAACTAGTCGTGCCTTTAAAAGAGACGCCCACTATTGCTTCATACTTGATCGTCATCAGGGGCTTTTTGTGGCTAGTGGGCAAGACAAAACTGACCAAAGGGAGAGGGTTCAAGCGCACGCCTCTATAACAGGCTGGGAGTCTCGAAAGACAACGCTGGGACAGCCTAAACAAGGGTGTTTCCCGGGGAAACAGCGTGCGTCCTCAGCGAAAAAAAACTCGGGAAAATAGCCAACGGCAGTAAAAACGAGTACGACCGGTATCTTGAGGGCCTGGGAATGCGTTCTCTCGAAACGATGAAAGGAAAAAAAGTGGGTGATGAGAAACTTCCCGTGGATGAAGTCTTGGCGGCGGAAGTTCTGTTGCAAAGGGTGTTGCCGACGGGAGGAGAGGACACCAAATAGACAAGTGACCTGGACGGACATCATTCCCAGCATTACTTCTCTCTACCAAGCAATACAAAAGAAGCAGAACAGGATACGTTCGACTCCGAGCGCTGGGGGGGGAAAAAAAAAGCACTTGCGCAGTGATGAGACCACCGCAAGAAAAGAGGGTCTCTTCTAGGAAGGGCACTTGGAGGGGGAAAAAGTTCTGAACGGGCCTCCGAGGGGC
>Ga0179591_1286242_pt1 | contig 13396 bp, 11 predicted proteins | sample CZOMad2_1_08_16f_FD_182891 | JGI IMG/M metagenome (GOLD analysis project Ga0179591, IMG submission 182891) | Vadose zone soil fungal communities from Angelo Coast Range Reserve, California, USA - CZOMad2_1_08_16fungal (PacBio error correction) | ecosystem: Environmental > Terrestrial > Soil >...
CATCAAAACGAGATTTGCTAGCGACAACAAAGCCGCTGCGGCGAAGCTAGCCTGAAAATCTGACTCTAGGTGGACTCGCAAAAGCAAAGACGGGCTGTCGGCTGTCAGCAAAAAATTACTAAAATTACCCCTTTGGGAATTTAAGCGTAATTTCGAAGAATGATTCCTAGAGAGGGAGAGGAGGGTGACCAATCGTCAACACCAGATCGGAAGAGAAGTCTGCAGCACAGAACAGCATTTCGATGCCTTAACCCAAAACTCTTCGTCCTTCTGATCAAAGCCGGTTAACGCCGTAGCACGGCGGCAAAAAGGAAAACGATCAAAAGAGGGTGGCGGCAATTGATAATGCCGGACGGTTTTATAACATGGCCAACGTTCCGAAGGTGGGACTTGGAGGGAGAGAGAACAAACCGACGCGAAACGTCGCACGACCAATTGACTGGGAAACGAAAGAGATTTGACGCTCAACCTCGACAAAGGCGAAATTCACGCTAGAAAAACATCAGACTGGAGGGAAGGGGGGGGGGTTGTTTAGAACAGCCGGAATTCCGGGGGCTTCTGGAAGAAAGGCAGGAGGTACCAAATGCCCCCGCCTCGCAAGGGAGAACCGGGGCCGAATAAACGCCAGGAAGGCGTCCCATCTTTAAACTCAAAAAAAAAACAACACCCACTCCCCACAGCGAATTTTCTCTACCGGGGGAAACAGCAACACGCACTTGACGTTGAGAGAGAAAAAAGGCACGATTCATGGGAAGGCCGTCGCCCCAGAGCATCCAGTGTAAAAAGAAGGGGCTTTTACAATATAAAGAGGTATGGGAAAAGGTATAAAAAAGAGCAGTAGGTGTATGAGCGCGGCGTCGGATTGTTGGGGGGGCGGAGGTGAGATGCCCAAAAACGCGCTTGCGTGCGATCACTAACCGGGATTCAGCCATGAAGAGGGAGCTGGTCTAATTTTAAGAGGGTAGAAGTAGGCAACTGTTGACGGTTGGGGTGACACAGGGTCGGTCCGCTCTAAAACTGGGTTGCCAAGTTGAGAAAAAATCGCGAGGGACTGTCTGCTCGATAGGGAGAAAGGAGTGGAGTGGAAGTGCCACACCGGAGTCTAGAGGTTGTTGGGTCGGCGCTCCGGGAGCATTGCCGAAGACTTGGAGACAGGTGCAGCAAAAGGTTGCTTCTGGGGGTGGATGGAAGGCGGCACTTGTTCGCCACGGGCTCCCTTTAAAGAACATAACACCGACGGGGAAAAGACAGAAAACCGGAAGAAGGGCGCTGGACGCCTTTCAAAGTTCATGAAAATCATTCTAAAAAGAGGAACGGCCAGGGAAGTCTTACGCGTCGCAAGGAAATCTGTTCCAAAAACTGGAAAAAGGTAGAATGGAAGGAGGACCACACGCAAGGACTAAGGAAAGAAACAGGAAAGGGAGGGAGGTCAGGGTTGCCGTGGCATTCTCGACACTTCTCCTCGAGCCGGGGAGTGAGAAAGGTGCGCACCAGTTATGCTTCGGTACAAAAAGTCTCCGCGCGCTCAAGCTAGGGGGGGAGCAGGAGGAGTAGGCGCCGCTAAGCCCTATTTCAGGTCGTTATCAGACGGAGGGTGACTAAAAATTAGCACGAGAGCCAGGATAAAATGGTGGGGGACGTCGGAATTGATAGTAAGCGTCTTCATTCTGAGAATCGTCGAAGGCTGGCAGGGGGGGAAAGGAAAAAAGGAACTCTCAGGCAGCACGGCCCTAGCCGAATGCCCCTGGAGGGGAAACTGACACCGAACATGGGGGGACGAGAAGAAAACTGCGTCCTTCTTTGAGAGACATGAACAAAGTAAAAAGCTCAACAAAGACAGGCACGAGAAGGCTGCGGCCCCCCCTTTTGAGAGGAGGGGGAGCCCTCATAGGAGCAGTAAACAGCGAAGGAGTTTTAGAAAAAAACCGAGGAGCAGGGCTCAAGGGTAAGCATAAACGATGTAAATTAGAGGAAGTTCGCCGGTCAGCAGGCTAGAGGGGAAGGGGTGGGCCGTGTTGGACGAAGAATAACGCTTGCGGGTCTATCTACGGGAGCTTATCTAAAAATGGGGATAGCGCGTACCTCAGGAAGACAAGACTGGAAGGAGATCCAGGGAAAAAAGTTGCTGGGGGAGGCGCCGGATGTGTCTACAGTGTCCTCCTTAACGAGGGGGCCTCAGCAAAAACAATGTAGGAGGAAAGATATCATCTACATGGCTACGGTCTGAAAAGATGGACAACGTCACCTTACAGGCAAAGGGAAGGGGAGCTACAGAAGCTGGGTACGATGTAGAGAGAGAGAAAAAGGGCAGAGACGCAGCTCTCCACCGACAAGTCTCTCGGCAATAAGGGCGACTCTTTCTGGACTACGAAAGTAAAAGGGGGGCGGAAGATAGGAATGCTACAGGTCCTGAGGCGACGCGGGGGGGGAGGAGGAGCCAGGCGAGTCGGAGCGCGACTCAACGGCTGAGGGAGGGCTCTTCGGGGGAACAAAGGGGGGGAAGAAAAAAACGAAGAAGGCGCGACTCTCAGGAGGGAGGGTATGAGGAAGTCTAACAACTGTGGAGCTAAAGGGAGTACTTGCTAAGACATACTCTCAAGAAGGTGGGGTGGGTGTGGGGGGAGGGCTGAGGAATCAAGGTCGGTTGACTACATATGGATGGGGAATGGAAGGAGTAATTTATTAGACCTTTAAAAAAAAAGTCAGACTGATCGCAGCAATTAGAAGAAACTACTACGGCTTCCCCTAACTTCAATGACGAAAACATTGAAAGATGCGAAAGCGAACCTCCGCCCAGACCAGAGAACGAGGGAAACCGCACAAGCGTTACTGAATAGTTCCTACGACGCATCGATGCGCCGGGATCATCATAGAATTTCCGGGTACAAACGTAATAGGTGCTGCACCTCGGGAAGGGAAAAGGCCCCGGCCCACAAGCGCGTCAAGTGGGGGGGGCAGTACAAGACAAATGCAAAAAGAACCTAAAAAGAAATTGGACATTCTGGAGTCAGAAGGGTGCAAAAAAAAAGGCACTCCTTCGTTTGTCAAAAGTGTAACAGAAGAACAGGACGCTCGAGGAGAAGAAGGGGACCGAAGCGTACAAGAACTTATCCTGGGGAGGAACTGAAAGATTAAAAGCAGCATCTCTGCTCCGGGGTTCACAATTAGGGGGGAGGGATTCCACAGTGATCCTCGGCGGCAGACAATGGAAATACGATGACAGCCGAAAATCGGCTGCACAGGGATAAGGGGGGACATAAAGGGAAGCGGCTAACCAAACCGGGGAGAGGAAGGTGAAACTGCTCTCTACCCCCTAGAAAAATCAGGGAGAGAAGTATTCGGCGATGAAGCAAACGAGAAAGGCGCGTATTCGAAGCCGCCGCATAAAAAACAACAAAAGGTCAAGGAAACACGGGGGAGGCACTGAACTTCGAAACGATTAACAAGTACAACGAAAGAGAAGACTGGGGAAAGGTCTGGCCTCAAGTCGAAAGCCCTGAGTGAGTCGCACAATAGGGGGAGGTCGCCTCGCAATCAAAAAACGACGACCGTCGGACTAAAGAAACCGACTTCCTGACAGATAGAAAAAAGGAAAAGGCGGAAAAAGGACCTGCCGCCGACTAGGGGGAAAGAAAAGCACTCGGGGGAAAAGGCGCAACCCGAACAAGCTTGGGCAATAACTCGTCAGGATTCGAAAGAGTCACAGTAAACCCGGGATCCTGTTGGTTTGGGGGACTGGAGCGCAAACGCTCGCGGGTGGAGTGAGTAGAGGAGGGCGATGAGGGAAAGAGGGGGGCCGAAAGGGGGACGGGGTAACCGAAGGCTGTGTGGACAAAGAAGGGAAGAAAGAAGTCATCTCCGAGGGTGAGAAGGGACAACAACCTCTTAGTACGGACCCGGGAGGATTTTTAGACCGCGGGCCATCGCGGAATTGGTCGGGGGCAGAGCGGCAAAAGGGCGAAAGAGACGTGAAAGCCTATGGCTCGGGTGCGAAGGAAGGGGGAGGGAGATCCGGGGGGGGGAAAATGGAGAGAATGGGCTTCGCAATTGAGGAAGAAAGAAGCAGAGGAGTGAAGGGACAAATTCCTTGCAGCGGAGTGGAGCTAAGTGAGAGGCAATGCGTTGAAGATCCTCAAGGATTGGGAGGGGAGGACATTCTCGACATGGATAGAGGGGATTGGAGGGGAAGTGATTCGTGGGGGCGGAATAGAGCTGGACGTCAGAATTCGATATAAGGATCGAGAAAGTAAAAAGAAACATCAGGGGGGGGGAAAGAGCAAACGGTTTTCGGGGGAGGTGCTGAAAGAATAAGCCGAGGCGCGGTTGCCTAAGAAGGACGGGAGAGAAGGAGGGAAGGAATGAAGGCGGGAGGAAAACTGAGAGCATCGCGTTGTTTTCTTGCAGTTATCGCAAAAGAGGGGGAAGAGCTAAAAAAGAACAAAAAAACGAGGAGGAGGAGATATAGAGAATTTAGGCGAACAAAAAAACCCGACAGTATGCGATCAGGGGGCGGCTCACTAAGGAGCTCCCATTAAAGAAACGGGAAGAGACGGAGAAACAAGCGACAGCAAATCTCTGGCTCGCACATGGGGAGGAAAATTCGACAGGCCATCCACTTATTAATCTCTTCTCAAGAGTCAGACGACCATCTCACGATGAAGCGAAACACAGAAAAAAGGAATCTCTCGGAAAGGTCAGAGGGACAGGAAAACCACCATATCTTCGTAGAGTGAAATAAACTTTCAACGTCCAGCACTCGGGCCCACAGGGAGAAGAAAATACGTTGGCGATGGGGGAAGTGCAGCCAGCTTTGTGGCGGAAATTTTAAAAGTACTCGCTGCACGTGGGAAAGTTGTATTATCGAAAACAAAGAAAGAGAGTCCGCAACGAACCATCGGCTGTCAAAACACGTCAGAGGGGCGCAGGAGACACAAAGAAAAAGCAAAGTTCAAACGAGATACCAGACCACGGGAAGGGGTGTCAGAGAAAACCGATGAACACGGCGCAAAGGAAGGCCCACCCTTACCAAAACCGGAAGGGAAGATCGAAAAGGATACCGCCGAGAAAAGAAGGAATTAAAGAGGGGCCGAAACAGCCTAAAACGCCACTCACACAAAACGAGGAGGGCCTGGGGGAAACGCCACCCGGCGGCACGGTGTTGACGTGGAAAAAGGGTAGACTGTTCGAGCAAAGAAGGGTCCTGTCAGAAAGAATGAGACTCCCTGAAGGAGGGAGTCATAGCAAAGACAGTTCCGGAAAAGAAATTTCCCAGGGATAGAGGGGGGCAATCAGGTATGCTAGGGTCAGAAGGAGTACGGGAGTTGGGGAGATGGCATGAAGCGGAAACCGTTGACTAGAAAAGAGGATCGACTCCGGAGACAAAGAAATCGAATATGGGACTGGGAGTAGCACGTTAGCCAGCGGTTTTCAAGGGTAAGAAAGGGAAATTGCTGCCAAAGGGTCGAAGAAGCCGCACCAGTTGACGTGGGATCGCAGGAACGATACGCGATCTTTTTAATTGAGGAGACATTGGAAAAACTGCCCGCGTCTGTGGTCGCGCAGCAGAAAACGGGGGGGAAAAGAATGGAGAAAGGGAAGCAATATTTGTTCGTGGTCATCAGGGGAAAGAGAAACCTTTCAAAACCCAACGGGTGGACAAATGAACGGAGCGAATGCTGGACGCCGCAGTATGAGAATTCCTTCCACTATCAGGGATTAAGGGAGGGGAGAAGACTTACCTGGATGTCTACCGGCGCGTGGAGGATGGGGAACAAGGACACTGTACGTGTAGGAAATCAACGCAATGACGACCTAACAGAGAAAGTTAAGAGTAAGGGTCCTGACAGTTTGGGCAAAGGGGAAGAAACTTCGCGCAAGGGGCCGGACTTCCGGAAGCAGCGGAGATCTGACACTTTCTCGCCGGCGCGCAAAATTAAGAGAGACATGGAGTGGAGTCCCGCTCACTATGTCGCCAGGAGTCTAAATATTGGATTCTTTGAAGAAGCGTTCAGGGGGAAAAGAGGGAGGGATCATCATGCTCATTGGAGGGAATTGATGGGTATTCATGCGGCGGGAAGCCTATCGAATAGAAGGGAGGGAAAGGGCAAATGGGTCGAATCCATGCCAAAGCTCTAAGGAAGAAGGGGATACCCAAGCCTACTTTCAAAACTCAGTCAAACAATGACTAAGAGAAAAAAAATGCTGGTGAATGTATCCAGAGCTAAAGGGGGGGCTGAGTAAAACAAATTGTGAGGTCCCGCAATACTAAGGAGCTCTATTCTCGAATGTCTTCATCAGTTGCATTTACATGGTGAGATAGTAAGTCGTTTGGGTCGCGCTCCCGCGTCGGAAATTCGGAATACGAAAAAACAGAAGGGACGTCGAGTCGCGTTCAGCAAAATAGAGAGAGGGGACTAAGGTTTTAAGGGTCAAGAAGAAAGAGGAGGGTTCGATTCTACTTTAATAAAGGAGGGAAAAAGGAGACGCGACCTAGAGCCGTATCTGATAGCCAGGGGAAAATTTCTTTAAGGAGCCGGCTGTCCGAAGAGGGATGCCTCCAGTAAAGGGAGGTGAGATATCAATAACCAAAACACCACCACGGATGGGAGGAAGGGTGGAAACTGAAAATCACGGCGGCACGAATTCGCGAAAGCCCCTTCTGAATTAAGCAAGTGGCCAGGGTAGACTAAGAGAAGGAGCGGAAAAATAGGGGGGAAAAGAGAGGGCCAAGGTGCTAAATCCGAGTCAGTCGTCGGGATAGGGCGACAATTATTCGGCCCCGATCGAGAGCGTCCTACTCAAGGACGAAAAAGGGGGAGTTCTGCTGTAGCCCGTGACGGACGCGGTGCGGAGCGAAGCAGCAATCTGGAGGAGAAAAGAGAAAAGGAGGAGAAAAGGAGGGAAAAAGCCCATCCATCTCTCCAAGGGGAGGGTGCTGAAAGTCTACAAAAAACTTGGAAAAAACAACTTGAGAGGGAAGAAATAGCCCAGAGAAATCACTGGTTTGGACTAGGGACGGCATCAGGCGGAGGCGAGGAGCGCCTTAATCTGGAAAAGGGGGGGAGACGTGGCATTTATAGAAAAAGGGCCCTTCAAGAAATCAAAAGACTCGATATGAGAAAATCTTACTAAAAGTCAAAAACATTGCCCGAGGGCAGTTCTGGACTTCTCTCAGAGACGATCACAAAAACGTCCCTCCCCTTAACGAGACTATTAAAACCTCGGGGGGGGGGGAGGCGGCCGAGCTACGCCAGGCTCATTAGAAGAAAGGAAGGCGAAGAAAGTACGGGTCAGAAGACGATCTCACGTAATATGATGGGTCAAAAGGAAAAATCGCGTCTAAGGGGCGTAACTCCCAAAGTCGAAGGGAACCCAGATAAGGTCCGGGCTCGTGTCTTGACTAAGGGAGTGATTGACTCCCCATTCCTTCCTGTGGAAAAGAGGGCCAAGAGTAAAAAAGGCATCAGGCGAACTTAGACATCTCGTCGGGGAAGGAAGTCAGAAAAAGGGAAGCCAGCGCAGATCAAAAGAAGGGATTTTTCACAAAGAAGTTGGGGAGGAATGTTAAAGGGTGAGAATCAACTTCAGGCTAACCGATCAAAATAACAAGGAGACCGGCAACCTGTAAATAGGAGGGAAATCCGTTCTACCTGAGAGGAGAAAAACGAAAAGCAGAGGCCGGGGGTTAAAGGATCTCTGAGAGCAGCAAAAGATCGAGCTATATTGACTGCAAATGGAACAATAGTTCTTCCAAGAGTCGCCCGGCCGCCGACGGAAAGGAAAATAGGTTGAAAGGAAAAGGCTACTCGTCCAGTACAAGAGATAAGCCAGGAGGTTCTTCTAAGGGGCTAAATCCAGAGTGATAGAACTCAATCGGGCGGACGACAGCGCAATCGCCAACTCCGAAGCTGAGGTCCTAAAAGAAAACCGACTGGGGAGACCATCGATCACGACACCGGAATGAAAAGGAAATGCTCGAAAAGAAGGCGCCGTGTACGAACAGAGAAAGCTGCTGAACGGACCCTCGTCATGAGAGGGGAGAAGTTCTCTCGACGTCACTGGAAAAAAAGTGACACGACGGGCGTGGGGGGGGATTCCTCTCACTTCGGGGAGTGTTCTGGATTCAAAAAGGCATCGCCGCCTGGTTTAAGGAGGATCACCGCTCAGGAGGGGTTTCGTTTGGGAAAATAAGGGATGGACAGGAGGAAAGGAAAAGTTCGAGAAGATGGGGAACCAAACACAAGGTACTTCCCCGGAAGGGGGGGGAGAGCTTCTCGTTCCTTTGGAAGCTATCTCACATGAGAACTCAGAGGAAAAAGAGGGGTGTTTATAGATCGCGTGTCTGGGGGGACTGAGGGAAAGTAATCAAAGTAAGCCAACTCGGAGCATGGGAACGTCCCTTCAAAGGACAAGAGTTAGAGTGTAGTGGTGCACGAAAAGGAGTCTTGCTCGAACGTTGCGGCCGCCGTGCAAGAGGGGAAAGAGGTTAAGAGGAGAAAAGATGGTGAGTGGTGTCACATAGAAAAGCGAAGGCTGGGAGGATTGTGATGGAAGACTTCACTGCATCGAATGCGCGAAGATGGACGACGCAGACCAATAAGGAGGAGGTCACCGAAAAAAGGGGGAACATCTGAAAAACAGGAAGGGGTGCATTTTATAGACAGAAGCCAGGATGAGATGGCACGACCTGAAAACGGAGGATTCAGGAGCATGAAGCCTCAATCCTCATAGGGAGGGGGGGCTGATTCGGGCGAACCAACCCGTGTTGATGATCTAAGAGAAAAAACAAAAGGGGGAAAGAGAGGAGGGTCATCACCCACTTCGGATGCTGCTAAAAACGAAATGAACCAAGAGGCGCCCTGTGCGAAAACAGCCACTTGAATCGGGGGGACGAGAGAGGTAGGACCAGCGAAACAGTGGTCGGCTGTCAGCAAGGTAAAAGAGTCTATACCCACAGGGAAGAAGATGCGCAGTAGGGGAATTTCCTCCTTAATTAATAGAGGAGAGGTTAAGCCATGATGATGCCCTATGAAGGAGAAGCACATCAAAAAAGCCGCCATTCATTTCCGAACCGCCAAAGCGGGTCTTCGGGAGCGGCAAACAACGCATTGCAGCCAGTTACACGTCGCCGTCGAATCAACTAAGGAGGAAACTAAAGAACCGCAGGGTGTTCATTGGAAAAAGCAAGTACCGCACTTGTGGACGGGAGGAAAGAGAACAAAATAAAACGACGCTCGTGCCCAAGGAAAATAGTCCGAAGAGTCTTTTCTCCGCCCCCTACCATTCTAACTATGAAACGCATAGAAAAAAAAAACAAAGGGGGACGTAGAATAGGTGTTGGTCCTTAGAAAAAACGTAAGGAAAAAAACGTGGCGGTCGCCGGATTCCGTGCGTCCACAGAAACCGCAAGATCCTTTTCAAGCAGGCGACCAGCCAGGACGAGCTCTTTCACGAGAACTCCGAGGGGAGAAACAAAAGCACAAAGAGAGTGGGCGCGGCCTAAAAAGCCAACAAAGGGCTGCACTGGGGCGGTGACGATGGGACGTGTCAGAGGTATTAGTAAGTAAGCAAAATCAGGGCGCGGGATCCGGGAGAATTTACACTAGGTTGGAGGGAAATCTCCTTCTTGAAGGTCCTAAGCCCGGTTTGTACGGGTAGTGAGAAAAAGGAACTGGGTTAGGAGGGGGGGGCGCCGGGGAAGGTTTTCGATGTCATATTCGCCCAGAACTCGGTGATGAGAAACGCATGCGTCGAGGACCAACGTAAAAAAATAGGTAAGGCGAGTTGGCTGTGTAAACTTGAATGGAGGCAACAAGGTTGGAATATCTCCGGGAGTAGGGAAGGGGGGCGGACCGTTGGGACGATCAACCAGCCGCCGAGAGTCCCCCTGGATAGCAAGAGAGCTAGAAAATTGGAGAATGAAGTTAAAAACCGCCTGATCGGGGGTGGGTTCTCTTCGCCGTGAACCAGGAAGGGCGAAAGGAGGCGGAAAGTTTGCAGCACTGGTTAGAATAGGTCTTTAATGTATAAAAGACGGGCTCACAAGAAAGCCTTCCTTTGTTCAAATAAAAGGAATCGAAGGCGAGGGGACGCCCATTTTCGTAGGAATAAAAAGGAGAATCTGATGAAAATAAAGTTCGTTCTAGCCACCTTGATGTGCTTCTCGAGAGAAGAATTAAAAATCTGAGGAAGAGACAAGGACTTGAAGGGAGGGAGGGTCCAGCAGCAAGGACGACCGAACGCGCCCTGAAAGTGAGGGGATTTTCCAGGGGGAAAGTGGGGGGAAGGGAAGCCATCTTCTGGAGCCTAAGGATTGGACGAAGCGCTCATGACTTATCGTGACTATGGAAAAGATTATCAGACGTCTCTCCCGAGCAAGATGAGCCTTCTTGGGCTCACGCAAAAAGGCACGATGTCGTACATCTTCGAGCAGTTGAGGGGAAGTTGGGAGGCGGGCAACCCGCAGACCTACTCAGGCCTGTCAAAAGGTAAAATGGAAAGGAAAGTAGTCAAAAAGTCTTCCTTGATGCGATACTAGTCAGGAGGCAGGGACCCCAAAAGGGTCGGAAAGCCATAAATCGCGCCTTGAGAAAGGAGAGATCCGAACCTATAGGAGGAAGAAGGACAACCGTGGACGTAGAGTCTTTGGAAGAGAAACGTACTGAAAGGGTCGAGATGAAACAGATGGGATTAAGACGAAATAACTCAATGCGCTGCGGAAGGAGGAGAACTCAAAGGATTTTTCGAAGAAGAACGAAACTCGGGAAGAACTGGATAAGACTCACAGCTGGCTGACGTGCGCCGCCGCCAAAAAAAGCTTCTTTCTAGGAGGGCGCAAGGTCGCAGGCATCCGGTTATGGGGTTCCTTTTCGAATAGACTCGGGAGAGGAAGAGCTGGAAAATGGATATCGGGAGTAGACAACTTGGATATCTCTATACATCGATACGCTCGTAGATGAGAAGTTCACTGTGCTGGGGGCGCCGGGCTTATAATGATGAGCCGGGTAGCTTGGGTGCGATCTCTCAAAAAAAAACTATTAGTATTACGAAGGGAAGAAGCAAATAAAAGTCTCGGCGTCAACCAAGGTCTGGTCGACAGAAAAGCGAAAAGTAAACAATCAAAGTGGGGGGCCATTTATCGAGAGTAAGTAGTTTTAGAGGACCGACGAGAGCCAAGTTGCTGATAATAGGAGAGCTACAAGTCGCCGGCGAACTCACCGCTTTCCATAGACAAGAAAAAGTCAACGTCCAAGGAGAGAGAAATCTACCGAGCTACACGGAAAGCGTTTCTGCGGCGGCGACCGTGAAAAAGAGGGGGAGCATCAAAAGGACTTATTCATTAATAGACTTACCCTATTATGTACTGATCAGCAAAAAGATAAGAGGCGCCGCGAGAGGATGAAGTAGGTAAAGGAATTCAGAAAACACAAAACAACAAAAAAGTGGGAAAAGCTCAGACACCCTTGTTGGCGCTCAACCAAGACGAACTCACTTTTTGGGTGAGGAGGTAGGCCTGAGATGCGTGCCGCGCAGCGAAGTGAAGGAGGTTAAATCCTTGGTAGTGCAGGTGGGGCAGTGGATTCCATCCCGAACTAGAAAGGACAAATACGCGACTAACGTATTCCTACTTCGAATTACGACGGAGAGAAGCTCCGCGACGCCGGGACACAAAGACAGACCAGAAACGAGGTCCAATGGTCCGGAGCTGCACGGAGAAAAAAAAAAAGGCTCGATTCTTATCGAAGGAGGAGTTAAGATCTCCACCAGAATGGCTCTTGAGGCACTCGGGCCGGAATGTCCCCCTTAGAAGGATAATTGGGAGGACCGGAAAAAACGGAAAAAATTAAAAAATAAAGTGATTGCGATAGGTCGAGTCCTTCTAGGAAGAAGAGGACAGGACTTGTCCCAGTTTCCGCCTCGGCAAAATGAAAAGAGCTAGGGTAGAAAATAAAGGTTACGCTCTCTAAGATATTCATTATCGTTCAAGAAAATGGGCGTACAAGCGCCTCGAGACGGGATGTTTACCCGAGGTGGGTATGGATTTCAAGTGGCTCGGCTGCTCAATGGGTCAAAAAAAACAAAGACCAAAAAACCACTTCCCAAGACAAGACAAATCGTGAAAACGGGAACCTCGAGAGTTTACAGCAGGTGAACTGCGTCCTCTACCACAGAGGAGGAAGGGGGGGAAAGATATAGGACTATGCTAAAATGTATGCTAAGGAGATCCTTTCAGCAAAGCTGCTGGAAGGAGTAAAACGCCGCCTGAAGGCCTCTTTATCACCGAGAGAGGAGGGGTCAGATAGCAAAGAACGAAACTTAAAAGTAAACATACTCCTCTTGCTAAAGAAAAAGCCAGATGGGGGTCCCACTCTCTGTTTGGAGCATCTCCAATCCTAGAATTCTCCTACTCCTAAACCTACTGGCCCATCGATCACGAACAAAGAAGTTCTCCCATGGATTTAACCAACAGGATAAGTGAGACAACTGTACCTTATCCCTAGAAGGATGGGGAAAAATCTTAAGGACTGCACCTTTCATCGGACGAACCGTGGTCCAGAAGGGGGCGGGGGTTAGGAGCGAAACGCTCGTCGTGGTGGGGAAAAAGCAGGCTCTTCTTTTGAGAGGTTCAAAAGAATCGCAGTAATGGCGTTGTTCTAGTCCAGGGAGCCCTTTGTTGGGGAAAGAAGTCCGTCGGGGCAGAAGTCACTTTGGATCTCGAAAGAGGAGGTGAGACTTTAAAAACAACAGCTCTAACGCCCCGTGCTGTCTTGTGGATAAGGAGTTAAGAGGAGCATGTGTATGGGAGAGAGAAAGTGAAACTATTGGACTTTCTTAGAAAGAGAGTGTTTTGGGTAGAAACTAAATCGTAGAAAAGCTCTTCATGTGGGAGGAGAAAAAGGGAAATCACAACGCGGGGCATCGTTTAAGGCAAGGTCTTCAGTGACTCAGAGGGGGAGGAAGACGTGACAGAAGAAATCAGGTGCTGACTAAGAAGGTGGATGGGGGGGGTAGGCATCGCATTCTGTCGGGAGGGAAGGGCTGCTAAGGAAATAGTTATCGAGCTGGCGACGATGGCCGACTAGAAGAAGGAAGAGGAGACTCTGAAGTCAGAGCGCAATAGTCATAAACTTTGGTCGGAAAGGGACGAATAATTGCGGATACTTGGAAAAAACGGCTCGGGAGGGAGGTAATTATTCATTCAGGTTGAATAAGAGAGAAGAAGAGGGTGGGAGGGCACGTAGCGCCCACTCCAGGGGAAGAAGATCTCTCAACAAAACAAGAGAGGAAGAGAAAATCATAACTCGGAAATGGGCCTACTATACCAGAAAAGCTCTAAAGAAAAACTCTCACCTCTTACTACGAGGCCGATCGAGGCCGAAAAAACTCCTCACTTGTC
>Ga0179591_1326287_pt1 | contig 13396 bp, 14 predicted proteins | sample CZOMad2_1_08_16f_FD_182891 | JGI IMG/M metagenome (GOLD analysis project Ga0179591, IMG submission 182891) | Vadose zone soil fungal communities from Angelo Coast Range Reserve, California, USA - CZOMad2_1_08_16fungal (PacBio error correction) | ecosystem: Environmental > Terrestrial > Soil >...
GGGAATCATTTGAGCGGAGGCGGCCTTCGATTGTTGCACTCTCCTCCGCTACCCGATGGCAAGGAAGGCCGCTATGCCGGCTGTAAAACCATCGGGGGATCGGAAGTAGCATTCTGAAATTGCGGAGGAAGGTGTGGATCTGGGAGGGGCAGGAAGGCCCGTTCAACGCCATGAATTCGACGGATTCGCGATGTCGTAGAAACGACCAGAGACGCGAGATAGCCTTTCTAAAGAGGGCAGGGATGGCAAGAACTGCCAAATTTTGACGAAGCGTAAGGTACGAAAAGAGGGTAGAATCACCTGATCAACTATTTAACAAGCGAAAAGAAAAGGGGAAAAATTGCTATTATGGAGGCTGTCAAGGAAGGAGCCGCGACTAAATCCGTGATACTGGATGGGATTGCGACCAAACAGACCTTATCGGGGAGGGATGGAAATGGCGGGCTGTCTTTTGCTAAAAAATCTGGGACGGTTTACAAAGGGAACATCTTCCTTGAGAGGGGAATGTCAACGAACAGGACGAAGTAAGCGGAGCCTTCCTGGAGGCGACCTAAAGGGAAACTAACGAGCGTGGTTGTCTCTACTCTCAAAAGAGTGCACGGGGGAAAAGAAAACCTGAGCGGGGGGGAGCATTATCTCTGAGCGGCCAAGGAAGGGAAATCGGGCCCGAAGGACCATATCCGCGCAATGGCGGATTTGAAAAGGGTGATGTCTCCTCAGAATTTCTATCAAAGAATCAAAGACCGGGGAAGGGTGGGGGGGGGAAAAACCTGTTTATAAGAGAATCATACGTGGCCTTTGGCGTAGCGTGAGACGCTCCCGGCGCTTGCGCATTTACTGACTACACCTCTATGGGCATAACTGGCATTAAAAGGGACTTGTTTTACCTCAACGCCTTCAGGGGGGAAGGCAACCTGAAGGGGCAGGGAAAGGGTTTCGGCGTGAAGTTGAGTGTTTCCTGTATCGGGTAACAACCTGGTTCGAACTTCTATTGTGTTTGAGGAGCTTCAAACTTCACTAAAGGGGGTACAGATTTGGGACTACGAGGCCGAGGGATGTGAATTTCAAAGGGGTGGGGGAAAACCTATAAGTAGAGGTACGGAATCACTATTGTAGTGGGAGTGCTTAGGGGGCGAAAAAACAGAAGGCATAGGAACTAATGTGTTTTGCAGGTACTGCTGATAGGGGTCACTCTGAAGGACAATGGGATGTCTTCCTCAGAGGAGTGTTAAGGGGAAGGGGAGAAAGAAGGGTAAGGGGCCAAGAGATTGGGGGGCAGGGTTAAAATTAGTTTTAGGGCAGGTCTACCCAAGAAGGGTGGAGTTGACTCAGGCCAGTCAAAAAACCACAGGAAAAGACTCCTTACTCAGTCAAAGGAAGGTATCATCAATAGTTTACAAGGTAAAGCAGATGTGTAGGGGCCGGATAAGCGAGAAAATGACTGGAAAGGAGAAAAGGAAGGGGGGTAAATCCTCCAGAGACATTGGGTGAATGAACGTTGTCTTGTACAACGAGGAACAGGATTCTCGTCGGAGCAGATCGGAGGAGTCGGGCTAACTTCTCTTGGTGCACACGAGAAAAAGGGTGGGGAGGCTGCTTAAAGTTCAGAAAGCGCTGTCGACGCCGTATCCACGATATGCGGCACGGTGAGGGCACTTCGAAAGGAACCTGTAGATATTCCTGGACTTCCTATCAAACAGTTGAAAAGGGAAAACGAGGAGAGCCGTCAAGCGCGATCGGAAACAGTAAGAAGACAATGGGAATAACTGAAGAGTAGTGTTCGGCAAGGAAAAAAAAAACGAACTCTACCCCGCAGATCATTTCTAGGGGGAGAGGGGAGAAGGGGGACAAAAGGGGGTCGTGTATACAAACCGAAAAAAGAAGGGACGCAAGATGTCGGATTGAGCAATCAAGGATGGGGAAAACGTGAGGTCTCCTTGGCAGGTTATCATGCTCAATGTTCAAGCAACCGCCGAAGGGGGAGGCAATGGCAACATGCCTTACGTGACCGGACCAGAATGCTGATCAGCATCTGACTCTCTCCAGTATTAAAAAGCGGAGATAGTTAAACAGGAATCGTTTTGACACCGAAGCAAGGGTATTCCGGGGGCATAGGGGTCAGCGTGGAACCTTAGCTTGCGAAATTAAACCGCTCGGGAGAGGAAAAGTAGAAGTGACAAACACATCAGTGCGCGCACAAACATCGTCGTCTCTGTACATAAAACAGTCGGATCGGGAAAAAACTCAACTTTACTCCGTAATCTCTGGTATAGACCCGGGGTCGAAGTGGGAAGGAAAAACATAATCTTTCTTTATAAAGGCAGTTGGGGAAAGTGCAAAGAGAAGCCGCAGCAGTCGATTTAAGGGAACTGTCGAATACAAAGGACATCCTTAAGCGAACGCGTAGAGACGCATTCAGAACGTGACAGAGATCTCGGAAGGGATCTTTACGAGCAGGAGGAAAGGGGGATCAGCAGCAATCCTTGGGGAGCTGTGCGAGAGTGAATCGTTCGCAATCCGGATTGGAGAAAAGCGATCAGGATTTTTCGCACGTTGTACGACCGGCACCGTTCGACTGACCTGGGGCTAAAGAGAAGGATGGCTGAAGGAGGATCTTACTATGAAACTAAGAAGCAGGAGGGACCAGAAACCGTCTTGATGAACAGACAAACTTTCTTATTTGTATCCGGGGGGAAAGTTTAAGTTTTTTGAATTCTGACGTGGTTTCGAGAATATAACCGTTTAAAAGGAAACAGGAGGGGAGTTAAACGGAAACAAGAACTATGCCACAAGCTTCCGCTAAATTGGATACTTCCAGGAGGACAAGCGCTTGAAGATCGGAAAACTCATAAAAGGGGGACAAGAGAGAAGTTAACACTTCACAGCTGGCAAACAAAAAGTTCGGAGTATTCAAGAACAAGGCTGGGAGCTAAAACCCAGGGGAACAGGACGAGAGGAGGAATATAGTTTCCGCCCGAAAAACTTGGACACGAAAGATGGGGGGGGTAGTAAAAATGGTTGCGTTCTTGATACATCGGGACAAAATCGAGGCTAGACTTTTTTAAAAACTAAAATGCCCAACAGTATTCCAAACCAGGAAAATAAGGCAAAACCGAAACCGTTGCCCGTGCGTGCGTGGTAGGGTTAAAAAAAGAGACGGTTAGCATTGTGCTGGGGAGGCGGGGGGTCCATAAGCGGGTGATCAATTCACAAAGCAAGCTCTTACGCAGGGAAAAGCAAAAAGCTAGTATTCTAGGGGCAGTTTGAAAACAAAAGGAACCTCTAAGGCACTCCCCAAAAACATCATCGGCTAAGGTCTTGGCCGGCGTCTGGTGCGCAAAAAAAAGCCATTGTGGTACTGATTAATTTGAACCGTTCTAAACCGATTTTTGCCGATTCAGGGAAAGCGTAGCGACAGCTTGGGAAGCCTTTTTAAAAACTCATTGATTTAAGGAAACCCAAGCCGTCTCGTCATGCCATCCGACGAGGCACAGGCGCGACTAGTCCATACTAGGTTGAGGGGAAACAAGCACCAAAAACGAAGGGAAGGGGTCCAAGGACTTAAAAGGGAAAACACATTGCTCGCAGCAAAAAAATAAAAGCTCATTCAGAGTGTGGGGACGATGAACACTATCATATCGTAAATTGCCGAGTATAATCAAAGGAATAACGGGACCGAAATCCATCAAGAATTGGGGTGGCGTTTATTGTGGGACAAATGGGAACCACCAGCAGGTCTGGAGGGCAAAATCTGGTATTAAAAGAGCGTGTGAAAATGTTGAATTGGCTAAGGTCTCATGTCTACCAGATCTCTATCTTAGATGGGCAGAAGACAAAAACATAGAAGAAGTACGTCGAAGCCTTGGCATTACTGTCCCCAGCTCAAACATATCAACAACTCGGAACCTCCTGGGAAATCGATCTTCCTCACAGACACGAGAAGTCCGGAAGAAAGTCGGAACGCCTCTGGGCCCGTAGGCTGCGGATACATCATCCGCAAGAAGCGCCTCCTTAGCGACACAGTTACGCAATTGGGGAGGGATAGGACTTATAAAAAATCGCCTGGAAATCCGGGAGGTGAGGGGACGCGACAAGGTCCATTATTTAAAAGAAAGGAGAAAAAAAAAGGGGACTCTCAGGCAATTGTCTATATGGGTAATGGGAAAAAAAAGGGTAGCCCAAGTCCGACGAAAACATTCAAGTCAAAAAACCACAATATGAAGCTGGAGGGGTTGGCGTCGGATAAGTAAAAGAGAGGATCAGACAAACAAATTTTTGGAGGAGGGCGACCTGGGTCAGGCTTACTTTACCTTGTTCTATCCCATGTAAACCCTAGAAAGTCAGTCATTTCAAAGGTCTAGGGCAGGGGGGCAATAGACATCACAAGGCGAAGGTATTTTCAGAAAAGGTAAGATTCCGGAGGCGGATCTTGCGGTAAAATTTTTAGCAATAAAAAATGGAAAGGGGAAAGCCGGCCGCATATGCTAAGAGACGGCAATTTCTTACTCTTAAAGGGATGGATGGATGAAGTTTTTGGTATGTTGATCGTGTATACCGCAGGGAACCACGCCCGAAATTCGGGGCGAAGTAAGTTCTTAGACCTCTCCATGAAGTAACCTGGCTAACAGCGCAGGGAATGACACACCAGAAAAAACCAAAGTGGGCACGAAGCGGGGACCCATCGGGGGCTTTGTCACTCCTCCGCTACTGCTGGGGTAGCCGGAGGAACTCAAGACTGGAAGAAAATGCTAATGAATGGCGCTTTCCGTCACTTAGAAAAGCGACGATCAAAGGTGCCTTGGTGCATGGGCCAAAAAATCGCAGTCCCGTAGATGAGGGGAAGTGTGAACGAGAAATGTATTGTAGATCCCTACTCAGTGAAGTGGAAAACAGCAATTGCGGAGTTATGGTGGTCACCTACATGACCCGAGGTCATGCCTGGCTCTGCCAAATGGGGGCCAAGACGGGCAAATGGTGAGAAGGGGGGTCAAAAGCCACTGTCACGTGGGGAAAAAGGTCAGAGAAGAGGAAAACTAAGCTTATTACATCCAATCTGGAGAAGGGGGAAGCGGGCAACAAAAATTGGGAGAATCATCAGGGTGAGGCAATGATTGAGAAGGGGTGAGAAGGGGGGAATAAAAGCATGACTCAAAAAAGACAATTTCAGATGGTCAGTCGCAAGGAAATGCCTTGGGTGGGGGGTGACGGGTAGACTCTATCATGAGTTCCCGGTTGCGGGAGGAAGCTTGGGGCCCTAACGATGGAGCATTGGGTGCGATCAACCAGATGGTGGGCCAAGGAAAAGGGAATTGGGTGGATAACGGGGGTTAGACACGAACAATTCCTCTTTTTATCACGAAGGTTTGATGGTTAAGGCTTGGTAGAGGGAATTGTGATAGGGGGGGGGCCTAGGGAATTAGGGGAGGGAAAAAAACGGAAGCACCAAATGTTGGGTCGGAAGAAGTCGATTGTGGGAAATCACTTTTTTGTATGGACATCTCTTACATTCGGTTGCAACAGAAGGGGGGTTGCGGACGAAAGAGGGACAGAGAGAAACGTACGGTAGTAAATGTTGAGTGGTAATTAGGTTCTAACTACTTGCATAGGACCGTCGTTGGGCTTATGGATAGGTTGGTCACTCCTGATGGCCAGTTATAGGACGTAAAAAAGCAAGCCGATTGGCGTTATGGCCAGGTATCAATTTGATGGTAAGATGGTGCAGGGCACCAAGTAGGGGGGTATTGGGGAATGACTGGCCAATTGTTATTTTGGGTCGAGACAAATAGAAGAGTGAAAGACTAGGGAAATAATTACCAAATACAACACTTCTCTATCACAATAGGGACGAAATGTAATTCAAGAAAGAGGTGGGGGAAGATGCGCTCTCTATCAAGAGGTAGGCATCGTCATATTTTCGAAAAAAAAAGCATGAGGGGGAAAGCAAATGTAGGGGTTGTACAAAGAAAGTACATTTAATAATAAACAGTCTATCGAGGCGAGCGAAGGGGTGCAGAGGACTCTTTCGTTTAAAGTGGAAAAGTCAAAATTTCAGATGAACGGCAAACGCCGCAATCCGCCGGAAAAATGATCGTCACGTGGTGGGGGATGACCCTGGGGGCGTTAAACGGGGGGGGGAAGGGGGGTGGATTACGGAATTACTTCATCCATGCTTAAGGAAGAAAGAATCGCTGACCAGAAAATCGAATGGAATGGATAGAGCAGTATTGTGGTAGAGCACGGAGGGTCAACGCAGGGCGAGTTGATCTTTCTAGAAGGGACTAGTTTTTCTTGCAGTTTTGTGAACGAGAGGAGAAGATCAGCCTGACGCCAGAAAAGGGGGGGCAGGGGTGTACATCCACTTGGAACGCGGTTATCAAGGGCGATGTCGGGACTCATGTAAAGCCAAAAAGAGGAGGGTAAAACCCGCTTAACGATGCGGATCAAGAATCTAGATCGAAAAAAAGTTATGATGGGAAAAAAGAAGGGGAGTCAGGTATCCGAAGAGGTTGGGCAAAGGGAATGAATGTTGTTCGGGGGAACAGGGGGGGACGAACCTCAAACGCAATAACATGAAAAAAAACATTGATAACAGCGCCGCCCCAATAAGGAAATACATTTAAAAACTCATTTTGGACGCGCTCCATTCGAAAAGGAAAAGAAGGGAACAAAAAGAGTTGGGAAGGAAAACAGGGAAGGGTCTCTATTCGCGCGTCCTCTCCCGTACCGCGTGACCGGGAGCTCATTGCAGTATAGGAAGGGGATTTACTTAAGGCCAGGCGAGCGGGGAGGGGGGGAAATGCCGGTAGAACACCAAGGCAGAAACTCTAAGCTCTTCATCAAAAAAGGGGCGAACACAGTTCAGAATCTTCGGGTTCTGTCCTGAGGGAAACGGGTCCTGGGGTTGGAAGGGGTAAGACAGCAGAAGAGGTGAGGGAAGAAGCAACAAAAAAATAGAGTTCTAAAACGCATTATTCTAAGCTTGGATAAGACGTAAGATGTCTTGTAAAAACCTACCTTGCACAACGGACTGCGGGAGGATGGTCTACACGGCCATATTGAGAATTTTAGAGGGATGATCAAACGGACGTATAAATCTGAGAACCGGGAGGCCAGCCACTCTTAAGGGACCGTTTAGTAACTGAATATACCCAGGGGGACATGATAGAGAGGACTGGTGTCGAAAATGAGAGAGACTATGGGTCAGCAATCTTGGAGGATTAAGAAGTCCATGAAAACAAGCAAACATCGGCCACATGAGGGTAAAAAAAGACAAAGCATAAGGAGTGAAGCTCCTGGAGAAGAAATCCCCAGGGTCATAGACGCGTACTATCGCTAAGCACAAACAAATCTGTTCCTGCAGAGAGAACCGTAGATTACTACATAAAGGGGGTTCTTTTCTCGAAAGAATTAGGAATCGAAGTTGGCAAAAGGGGGAGGGACCACCCCGCTCTTACACATGGAACCCGAAGTGAAGCAAAAGTAAAAAACGACGTCGTCACGAAACAAAAGGGGGGGTAGGGCCTCAGAAAAAGGATTAACTGACCAGCACACGAAAACTCAGGAAAAAGCCCCGGGAAGGTTCACCGTGCATGGTTCTTGAGGGGGGAAAAACCCGTAGCAACGAGGGCCAGTTTTAGGGTTGGGTAAGGGGGCCAGAGCATGCACAAAAAACGATCCAGACGCAGTCGGCGATGGCGGAATAGCACGGCGAACAGCAGGAGTTCGAAGGCTACGTGTGACCCCTGACCAAGGAAGACCTGTACGAGAAACAAATAAAAGAAAAGCGGCTCTGAAAGTCTTGAAAGGAAGGACGCAAAGATTAATCCTCGACCGTGGAGGACGGATTCCCTGTTATGGACCTCTTCGAATGCAGAAGTCAATGGGTAAGAAACAAAGGTATAGCAAGAGGAACCGGTCCCACTTCCTTCTCTGGAGGTTAGGGTATCGCACCACTCCTTCTAGGAGAGGACCATTTCTCTTAAGGCCTAGATATTAAGGAAGATTGTGACAAATCCACTATAATAGCATTAGTGAATAAAAGGGAACATTTAAAGTGTATTATAAAATAAGACTAATCGTGGAGGAAGAGCTCCATACTACCATCGAAGGTTTTTGGGTTGACTATGTAGAAATTATCCCAGGGTAGAGGAAGAAAGATTTCAACTCGGGAAAAGAGATGAGGGGAACGGGCAATAGCATTTGGGGAATTAGAGTTTGGGGGTGCTTGGGCAGGGGAAGCAAAACGAGATCCTGTTGTATAGATCGCAGGGGGAAGGAGTCAGGACAAAGTTGGAGGGAGGTAAAGACAAAAAAATGGGAGATTCAGTCACAAGGCTGAGATCGAATTCTACGGAAACGATACTCTAAAGCCAGGGCGGGGTTGGAACTCTTTACTTCCTCCAAGAAGGCAAGAAACACCCAGAGAACGGGGAGCAAGATATGAAACCAGCGAGAGACCTTGTGGGGAGGGAGTCTTACTTAGAAGCGATCGTGGCGCCGTAGTAATTAGACCATTCCTCTCTGCGCCGAAAGGAGGGGGGGGAATTTGTAGGACAATTGAAGAAACGGTTGGGATGGGTATTGGAAGTAGTAAGCGCAATATAAGTTAGGGGGGGAGGTAAACTAAAAAACAGATTTCGTCCTAGGGAAGGGGGCTATTCAGCTGCCCTAACAACGGGGGTGTGGTTATTATAGAGGACCCCTTACTATTATCCTCAAAAAATTACAGATCGCTCTACAACAAAAAAAGGAAAGGGAGTTATATATATGCTGTCAGTGGTTGCGTCTGATATGAAAAGAAAGATCAAATCGCGAAAAACGATTGGGGTTTGCCCTGGGCGTCCGGAATCAACCATGACCTTTACTTTTGGGAGTATTTCAGATAATCAAGGAAACGATGGCAATTTTCATATGCCGGATGAGAACCCAACGCCATAGGAATGCTGTGTAGCATTGATCGATAAGGAGGGGGGCTGGAGATCTGAGTTGTCCCAGCCCTACGAGCACGATGGCAACAGCAGGGACTGCTATTCAGCTTAATTAGAAAGAATTCAGAGCTTTAATAGAAAAAAGGTGAAAGGAGGGGGGGGCTGGTGTTATCGGAGAGGGGGGGCAGAAGTCCGCTGAAACACTTGGTAATTCTGAGCGCTCGGAGGTCGTAGACCGGCCAAAGAAGATATATATCCGTGGGGGGGGGGTGGTGGTCGGGGTGGAGGACACGGGGAAAAAAGCCAATGGAAGAAGACTTTCCAATATGAATTCAAGAAGGGGGGCCAGCGAAAATGCTGGTGAAAAAGGGAAAATAACATACCTGCTGAAGCAAAAAAAGACTATATGCGGGAAAGTGATTTCAGCTTCTTCTCGCTGTCACGATACTGTGACAGGAAGAAGGGTAGGGTAGCACAAGCTCAGGGGGAAGTCGTTAGTTGATGAATGTGGGCCCACCAGATTTAAATTGTAGTCCTCACCTAAACTTTTAAAGGTCAAGAGTCGCTTATTGCACCTGAAGAAAATTCCGAGGGCCAGAAGTATCTTATCTTACTCTTCCCTGGAAACGCTCAGTAATGGAGGGGGGGGTTGTAAGAAGAGGGCATCAAAGCTACTTCAAGGTTAAGGAGACATTTCGTCTGCGATAAGCATGAGGATCAATCCGGGCGAATCGGGTTAGTCGAAGGAAAGGCGGGGAAGACAGGGTCAAGCGCAGGGGGGGGCGTCCTTTGGACTGGAATCCGAAGCCGCAAAATGTCTAGTGCATATATGTGGGGGGCGCAAGAAGAAATCAGGGGGACGTGGGTGGAAGGGATAAAGACGAAGATCTAGAGGATGGGGGGGAGGGTGTCACGGAGCTTAACCAAAAGAATCTCTTCTCGGTGGGAAGGGTTTGGCGAAAAAGAGGAAAAGCAATAACATAGCTTTCATGAAAGGTTGCGCTCAACAGAACCTTCCGTTGGGGGGGTGTAGCAACCGAAGCTTTCAAAAATGGGGACGTCTTTGAAAGTGGTGGGAATGATGAAGGAACACCCAAGTTTGGGGGAGGAAAAAAAGCCACACTAGTGAGCTTTCCAGGGGGGGTTAAAAAAGGGGTACTCCTGCTGTTGCGGGAAGACAACCTGGGATATCCAAAGGACATTTTAATGATAAAGGGAAATTGAAGGGGTATGGGGAAGTGAAGTTTCGAATCACTTCAGAGGAACCCTCGGGTGGCTCTTTATATGTGTACTCAGGGGGGGGAAACGGGATGACAATGGTAAAAGGGCCAGAAAATTCAGCAGAGGAGGGGGAGGGAAAATGAGAAAGCCGAATTGCTTGGGTGAAAGTAAGTTAGGGCCGTCCTTACTAACAACAGGGAGTCAAGGTGGAGTCTCAGTCTAATTTACAAGAAACGGCCCATACAAAGGGGTAAAGGGAGGAAAAAAAGAGATAACAACAGTTGGAGGCATCCGAGGTCGGGGAAAGAAGGGAGTACTAAGGGATAGAGGACGGGGCCTCATAGGAGAAGAAAGAATTACGCGAAGGCACAGAATCCGAGGGGAAATTGAATACAAACCGGGGAAAGGAGTGGACAAGTTACTGTCTCAGTTCTTATCAAGGCAGGACCTATCGTCGTGGATAACTTCATTTTTGGGGAGACGCTCAGTGCGAAGAGTGAAGGGCACAGGCAGAGGTACTACTTTAGATCCAGAAATAGACGGCACTGTGGGGTGCAGGGAAAAAAGCCTTGTTGCTTACGGCTCGGAAATTATACTTCAAGGAAGAGTATGGGGTGGAAGGATTCATCCGGCGAGGATCGCGGGGGGAGTCAGCAAAGGAAATCTACATGGGGGACTCAGTTGAGTGTGAAGGCAAGGCTTCCTCTCGCTGACTGACATCTAGATGGATCGAGAATATAGAACGTCTAAATTTTTTACTAATGTGGGAGGGCCTAGGGAAAAGGCGCCTGGGAAAAAGCGAACTGATCGGGTGAATGTATATTACAGTAGACCTTGCGCGGTAGACATAAGTTCGGTAAATTAAACAGGAGCAGATGCCGAATACTGACATGGGGGAAAAAAACATCCCTGAACGATCAAGAACATCAGCTCACAAAAAAACGGAATGAAAGGTTCGGGGGGCGCAAAAGGAGGATGTGGGTTGAAAAGGAAGGCATTTTTAATTGTTAAGTCAGCGCGACTCCTTTTTCCCGAAAGGACCAGTGGCGAACATAATAGCGTCGACAAAAGGAAGTGAGACAGGAAAAAACATCAGTTGAAACGAGAAAAGGGTCAATCTTGCCCAAGAAAAGGGGGAAGAGAAAAAATCGCCGTCGGCTGAACAAAGGATCTCTATACACCGGAAAAGGCTTAGACACTCCTTCAGAAGACGAGGACTGTTAGTAAATTCCATTGTGACTAGGGAAAGGAACTAGTCTAGGCACCGGATTTACTAATGAAGAAATCACCAGAGGACCCGAATAGAGGAGGTAATTTCTCTCCAAAGCTTTCCGGAACCCAAGGAAGGGGATCGGGAGGAGGGAAAATTAAAAAAGAAGACTCGCTCATGAATGAAAATGGTAAAGCATCATTGCGTAATGCAAGGTCAGGGTCGCAGCCAATCACGATTTTCTTCTCCTCAGGTGAAAAAGTGTTAATCGTTGTACACTACCGGCAATAAAAGTCACACTGCTCGATGTCCTACCGTGCCATCAGAATTATATCAGAGTGGGACGGAATTTGAAAAGGACTTATAACTCTTAATCCCCAACTGGGGGCAAAAAAGGGGTAATACGAAACTGGTGGGGATAGCCATTGTATTGGGAACAAAAGAGTATGAAAAGTGGCTGGGGAGAGGTATTTGGCCAACGAAATTCTGGGGAGGAAAAGGAAAATACTTACTTGACCTAACAAAGCATCAAATATACCAATGGGGAAATACGCAGGGGAGGGGGAGCACTCAGCTGGAAAGTAAAGATCTGAATCCCAAACCAACAGGGAAGCTAAGCAAAAAACCCGACTGGTTTTCCGAAATTATTACTTGCATAACTACAGTACCAATAACGTTCACTTTGAGAGGGAAAGTCTGCAATGATATAATGGGAAGGAAAGTTACTTTCCACCAGAGAGTAGTAAGAGGGACCCACGGTCCCGTGAAGCAAAGGAGGAAAAGAGGACACTCCCAAAGTAAGAGACCTCCTCCAGGCCAGAAACACAACGATTAACAAAGAGCGCTAGATCAATTAATAAGGAAACGGAGTTTTCTCCACCCTTGCCTGGGAGGGGGAACAAGGAGAACTGGAGGTGTAAAAGGTTGCTGGCCAGAGCAGGTTTAAAAATCAGCAGCTCCGCTTGTATTTCAAGAACCAGTCAAAAGTCGCATGAAACCGCATTATTAAAGACCATTGTTCCAACTCACGACCCGGTAAATGGCGACAGAAAAACAGAGAGATCGCAGATAAACTTTTGGACTTTCTCAAAAATAGAATCGAGCCAAAATGGCGAGATTCCTGGTGGACGGGAGTGGAGAAAAGGGAGGGGAAGGTGGGGCAGTCATACGTAGCTCCGCGAGAAGGGAGAGGGTGGTCAGGGAACGTGTTTTTCGTAAAGATAATATATGCTCTTTTCCATTGGGGAAGTAAAGGCAGCTCGTACCGTCTTAGTTTATTGTTCAATCACCGAAAATCCCTACTCTGGAAAATGTGTGAAAAGAAGGACCAGGTTGGTGAGTATAAATAAACATCTCAAGGGGAATTCTCAAAACATCTAAGGTAACCGTAGATTTGGGGGTGCGGCGTCTAAATCATCTCCCATGAGCGAAATGGAAACAGAGAAGCGAAGGGGGGGACCGGGATCCTAGCAGTTGTTTGAATCCGTCGAAAGGGAGGCACACGAAGTTCATTAGGAGATTTCATAAAAAGGGGACTAACGACCAGCTGTAGTGAGGTTGTCATTGCCAGACTGGGAGGGGGTTCTCTCCTTCTATTTGAAACTAAGAAAATAGAAGGAGAGTCGCTAGAGCTGAGATTTGTTCAAAACAAGAACTTCAGGGCTCATCCAACCCAGCAGGGAAGAGTGGTTCTCGACTATAATAAAAAGGGATGGAGTAAAGCCACTCATATAGGCCTTTAAAAAGGTGCCAAGGCGGGTTTTTGGGGCGGATCCTATCATGAAGCGAATACACGAATCATCCGCAAAATCCGAAAGGTATCGTGGGAAAAAGGGGGGGGATCTTGGGCCCGAAATTTTATGGGGGAAGTAGTCCGGGAATAGAAAAAACTTGAACAGACTTATAAATATGGGAAGAGGGGGAGTAAAATGGGAGGGACAAGTCCATGTCTTCAGATTAAGAAAGAAGGAAGAACAGAAAGCCCGAACATTTCCGGATCTCAGCGAGACCGGAGCGAAAGAGACCGCGAAAACAGCCT
>Ga0179591_1334130_pt1 | contig 13395 bp, 25 predicted proteins | sample CZOMad2_1_08_16f_FD_182891 | JGI IMG/M metagenome (GOLD analysis project Ga0179591, IMG submission 182891) | Vadose zone soil fungal communities from Angelo Coast Range Reserve, California, USA - CZOMad2_1_08_16fungal (PacBio error correction) | ecosystem: Environmental > Terrestrial > Soil >...
TATTTGTATAAAAGAGAATACCGGACAAAGGAGGGGGACCCCCTGCGAGGAAACCATCTTCGGGGCCACCCCCCATGAACGTGGAAGGTAAAAAAAAGTACGTCATGTTGAATAGAACGCAATCATACCATTCTTCAGGGTAGACGGGGAACAAAATACTATAAAAAAAGGGAAGCCATCCTTAAAGAAAAGGTGCAATTCGAAAAGGGGGGGGGGGGGTTTGTGGTTGGGTGTGGGGGGGGTTTGGGGGGGGGGGGGGTTGGGGTGGTTGGGTGGGTGGCGGGAATCTCTTTTCGACCCCCTTTGGCTGTTCAGTATCATGAAATGGGGAGTCTCAATGTCGAAAGCGACGCCGAACATAACAGCAACGCGCAAAATTAGACATCTAATCTCAGACAAAAAAAAGGTACCCTGAACACCAATTTTACAAGTTTTCCTCATTGGTCAGCAAAAGGAAGGAGAGGGACCGGAGATTCGGCTAAAGGGAGAGAGGAAGTATTCTGCGAACCGGGAGGAAAGGCGGAAGGGAGAGCCTTACGCGACTCACCTCAAGACAGACCATGTTTTAAGGGGAAGAAAGATGAAAGTGGGGAGGGATCTGGGCGAAACGGGAGAAGGGGACGGACAGACAAAAGAAAGGAAGTGGATGGAGCTTTTGGAGGTGTTTCAATTGCATGGACGATCACGAAGCTCACAAACAACGTTGAGGAAACGAGATAGAGTTGCTAAGGCAAGGAAGGAAAAAGAATGAGAGGACTGTCAGATAAGAAAACTTAATAGAAAAAGAGTTTCTGAAGAGAGGCCGGGGGCACGAGCAAGTAATCGGCCACGTCCGAAAATTTTTTTCCGGTGATGGCAGGACGAAAAGGGGAGGCAAAAAGCTTAGACCATCAGGAAAAGGAAGGGCAACCAGCGCAAAAGATGGACAGAACAGAACGGACAACGCAATCAGTCAACGAGCTGCACCGCTGCCTCAATTGCCTAGGTAGGAAAAGACGGAGGTCTTGAGCATAGCTCTGGGGGAACGGAAGAGGGGACAGATGTGAAAGAAAGCGGGAGGCATCGGAGAAAAGTGAGCATTTAACGAAAACCATCACCTGAAAGGAAAAATCTCCTATCGTGCATGCACGGCCAGGACTTATGCTGGCAGAAAGAGTGGTGATATGGGGGAACCCGGCAAACAAGAAAAAAACTATGGAATTACTACCCAAAACCACTTGAGGCTTGCCTGTGTTCACCGAGGAAATAAAGACATTGAACCGCCTTGGCCATGGTTAGGAAGGGAGGAGGAAAAGGCAAACAACAATCATCTTCTTTCCAAACATCAAAAAAAACGTCAGTTCCCAGAGATGAAAGAGAAGGTGAGGGAGGTTTGGCCCACAAGGAGCGGGGAAACTGACGATTAAGAGATTCAGCATTCAAACAATGCAGGGGGTCTCCGGGTTCGGTGAACTCGGGTCGTGAAAGGAACTTACCAAAAAGGCCCAAGGGAAGTGGTGCTACAGCAATGCTTCTAACTAACGCGGGAACACCAGGTTAAACGGTTAGAAGGTCCAGGAGGAGGGAGGTTTTTGGGACGGAGGAAGAGTTGATATATTAACTGGGGGGGAATATCACTCGAGGTCAAAGCGAATGGACGCTATAGTTCACGTGTTCGAAGAAAAAGTCCCGACATGGGAGAAAAAGCGTTTGAATTTTGAAAAAATCCTAGAAGAGCCTGTCGGGGAAAGACAGGGAAGGCAAAAAGTTCATACGGTTGTCAGGGAAAAGGAGGAACCTGAATGTCAAATGGAGGGGAGGGGAAAGACGGTGGAAGAAGGCTACCAGAATCTAAAACGTAGCATAGAAAGTAAGGGAAGCCAGGGAGCGAAAACCCCAGGGGCGGAGAAGAAAATGAGGAATGGAAGTGGTCCGAATTTTCTTTGTGTAAAGGTTGAACTGAAAAAGTAATAAACATCCTCTCCTTAATGGGCAGGTTGGAGCGAATGGAAAGGCATACGGTGCTCCACGCATTGCGAAGAGGTTCTAACCAAGGGACTCGCCCGGGAAATAATGATAGGGCAGAAAACTGGGAATAGAGCCATCGGAACAACTCTCTCGATGTAGAGGCTTGGGGATCCAGCATAAGATACGAAGCGACTATCCTGGATTTAGGGAAAGAAAGATTAGGTGGTCGCAGAGGGCGAATGGAACAGAGGATTCCGAGTAAAGGCTGGTCAGATTGCCAGAGCGGCGTACAAAATGTGGTCTGCTTAACGCGCGCCGGCAGGCAGGGGATGCAAAAAACCTGGGTTGTAAAATCAATAAGGAATTGATGGGATGGTAAAGAAACGATGGCATGCCCTGGATCGCCTGAAACGGAGTACAGATTCGAAACACAGAAAGGACAAGGCACTCGTCTCATGAAAGTTGGTCCATAATCTTAGACTAACTGACGTATGTTGGCAAAAAAAGAGAACGTACGGACTCTAAAAGAAAATCCGAAGCGAAAAAAAGCGTAGCTTGGCTATGTGTCGGAGGGGAAAGGGGGGGTTCGCAAACCGAGAGCATTGTTTCGTCGAGGTTTAAGCAAAAAAGGGCCGAATCCAGCAAATCGGGGGATCACGTAAGAGTGACACGATAAAAGAATAAAATAAAATCGTTAATAAGAATTCCACAAGGGGCAGAAGGGTGTAAAGAAGGCAAAGTAGCAGTAACGACGTGTGATGATGGGAGAGGCTAACAAAAAACGCTATTTTAAACTGAATCAGTACTCTTTTTGAAACTGCTCCACAAACAAAAAAGGAGATAAAGAAGGGAGATAAGTCCCCTATTTTCGCTAAAAGAGAAAAGGGTTGGAGAGGCAGATATGCCACCAGCATCAAGATCATTCGGAAAGTGCATGTGATTTGAAAAAATTAGGCTAACCGCTGTGTCCTTGAAGAAAAGTAAAGGGAGGACTGAGGGGGGTCGTGCGTGTCCTCAATTACTTATTGGCTCAAAGAGTCTGGAAGGGAAACAGTTAACAGTCTAGGACCACTCTCGGACAGGAATGAGGGGGTGGAAGAACTCGAGGCCACTGATAAAATCAGCACGGAAATTCCTCAAGACCAGCGTTACAATGTCAGGAAACTACACGAGGTAAAAAACCCGCTCAAAGTTCGCAGGTTCGTTGGGAAAAACGGGAGAGAAGGGGGACAAAGGGGGGGTCATGAGAGTGAAGGAGTCGACATCGGGCAGGCGCTCATAAAAAAGGAAAACGAATAGCGCACAAGCCATACATTAGGGAGGATTTTGGGACAGACAAAAAAGAGTCGGTAAGCCATTCGCCCTGCGCCGAAAAAAAAGAAGGCTAATAACCGGAGTCTAACCACACGATAAAAGAGAATAGTCCGGAACGGCTTGTCAGAGTCCCAGATGCACGACCTCTAAGCTTACTCACTCGGAGGGGTCAAGGACGTACTGTGTCGATGAAAGGGGAAAACCAAGATTCTCAATATCAGGGTGAACAAAAAGGGAAGAGAGAAGAGAGACTAAACCGTATGGTGAAGAAAATGCCGGGTATTACGTTTCGCCTAGTGGGAGCGGGGGGAGAATCAAAAAAAAGACAATTTAAGGAAAACGCGAAACCCAAAAAAAAAAATAAACGGATGAGACAGCAAGTCCGGAAAAAAAAGACAAGATCAGAACCACTGGACACCTCAAAAGATGGAGACCCGAAAATCTGTTTGGGCCAGCGGAAATAGAGAAGGAAGGATACCGAAAGGAGCTTCATAGCGGGCTGGCGACTGGGACAATGACAACACGCCTTTTGAAATGTTGGGAGTCGTCCAAAAGCGAAGGGGAGGGAGAACTACGTTGGCGGCCAGTAGGAGTTAATCCAAAGCACAAGAAAGGGGGGGGTTAAGGGCCCTTCCAGGAAGACAAGAAGGACACACGACGGTCAAGCAAAGCATCGAAAAAATTCAAACATGCCAGAACGTCACGGCTATGGCAAACACGAAAGGAAGGAATCAAACACCGTGTTATCAGTACCATCTCGAAACGAAGATACTCATAAACACCTCCAGACTGGCTTGTACAGCATGGAGAACTTGTTCGCCGCAGGAGAAGTGGGGGGGAAGGGGAAAGTGCGGCGAAAAGTAAACTCCCGCGACATGATGGAAAATGGTACAATATTAAAACGGGACGGGGGTAGAGGTTGTGGGGGGGGGGGGGGGACAGTCAGGGGAGAAATACCTAATAACAGTTTCCATCTTCCTGAGAACTAAGCAACTATCGCATACTCGAGATCGGCACGCATTTCTTGTCTTGGCTTGTAAGAGGGGAACTAATACCGGGGAGGGGAGGGGGTGAGGGAGGTTGTTTGGGGTTGGGGTGGTTGGTAGTTTGGGGGTGGAGGGGGTGGGGAGGCGGGTGTGTGGAGGTATGGAGGGCGTTATGAGATTGTAGGGAGGGGGGTGGGGGGGGTGTGAGGTCTTAGGTTTTGGGGTGGGGGGAGGTGGGTGAGGGGGGGAGCGGGGGTTGATTTGGATCGGGTTGTGTGTCGAAAAGGTGGGGGGCTAAAAGGGGGGGGTGGGTGGAGTCAGGGGGAAATAGTTGTGGGGGCTCGTTAGGGGGTAAATCTAGAGGGAGGTGGTGTGGTGTAAAGAGGAGGATTTAGGGCGAGAGGTGAGGGAAGAGGGGGGTGGGGGGGTGTGGACGTAAGGGGTGAGGGAAGGGGTGGGGGGGGTGGGGAGGGGGGGGGGGGTTACGTGGCGTGAGGGTTTGGGGGGGGAGCGGTGGAGAGGCGGGATATTAGGGGGGGAGGGGAGGGATATTGGAGATAGTGGTGGGGGTGGGGGATAGAGGAAGAAAATGATGGGGGGGGGGGGGGGGAGAGGGGGGGGGATGTGAGGGGTATGGGATATTCGGATGGTCCGGGAGTGAGAGAGGGGGTGAGGGGGGGGGGATGAGGGGGGGGGGGGGGTTTGGATGGTGGGGGTGGAAGGGGGGGGGAGGGGTTAGGGGGGAGGTAGAGGAATGGTACGGGCTTGGGTGGTGGGGGAGGAGCGGGTGGTGGGTGAGGGGGTAAACAACGGGGGTGGTGGAGATCGTGGGGGGGGGGGGTGATGCAGGGGGGTGTAGGGGTGAGTGCGGAGGGGTGGGGAGGGGGGGAAGTGGGGGGGTTTGGGGGTGGGGGGAGTAGGGTTGGTGGTGTAGGAGGGGCAGGGGGGGGAGTGGGGGGGGGGTTGGGGGGGGGGGGGGGGGTGGTGAGGGGGGTGGCGGTATGGTGAGGGTGGGGGTTGTGGTGAGTTGGCTTGGGTGATGGGGAAGTCAATGAAAGACGGAAATGGTGGGGGGGGGTGGGAGGGGTGTATGTGTTGTTGAGGAGGGGGATGGGTGGGTGTGGGGGGTGAACGGGGTAGAGGGGAAGGGGGGGGGGGGGGCGAGGGGTGTTGGGGGCGGAGGAGAGGGGTGGGGGTGGGTGGGGGGGGGGGGGCGGTAGTGTTAAGGGGGTGGGAGGCAAAGGGGGAGGGGGGTTGGAGGGGGTGGGGGGGGGGTGGGGTACGTGGTGGGGTTGGGAACGGGGAAGTGGGAGGGGGGGGGGGGTGTTTGGGTAGGGATGACAGAGTGGGTGGGTGGGTGAATGGGGAGAGGTGGTGGCGTTTATGAGGGAGAGATGGGGGGTGGGGAGAGAGGGGAAACGAAGAAGGGGGGTGTAGATAAGCGTAAAGGAAGAGAGGATTGAGGGTGGGGAGAGATTTAATAGGGGTGGCGGAGAGGGGGGGAGGATTTTGGGGGGAAGGAGAGTGATTTGACGGTAGGGGGGTGGGTAGGAGTGGTGCAGGGTGGGGGGGGGGGGAGGCGGGGCGTGATGGCGGGGGTGTAGTTGGCGGGGGGATAGGGGTTGGGGGGGGGGGAAGGGGGAGTGGAGGGTGGTAAAGTAGGGGAGGAGGGGGGGGAGGGAGGAAATGGGAATGTGATGGTGAAATGGGGTATTTTGGGGGGGGGGAGGGGGGGGAGGGGTGGGGGGAAGTGGATAAGTGGGGGGAGGAGGGTGGGGAGGGGGGTGGAGGGTTGTGGGGAGTTGGGATGATGCGGGGGTGGGAGGAGGGGAGCATGGTAGGGTAGCGGTAAGAGGGATACAGGGAGGGGGGGAGGAGTATGGCAGGGAGAAGGGGGGGGAGAGGTGGGGGGGGTAGGGGGAGGGATTGTCCAGGGTGTTAGAGTTATGGGTGGGTAGGTGTTGGAAGTGGAAGGGGGGGGGCGGGTGTGGATTGTAAGGGGGGGGGGTGTTAAAGGAGGGAGAGGGGTGTTGGCGGGTTGGTGTGGGTTTGGGGGGAGGGGGGGAGTCAAGGGTGAGGGGAAAGAGCCGGATATCGGGCAAAAACGGTCAATGCCTCAAGAGGAACCATAAACGGTGCACACCACATGGGGACGATAAAAGCTGGACATGGCGTCAAGGGGGACGTCGGGTCGGGAAGCAGAAGAGGGGGTGCCCATAACCAGGATTGGGGGGGACAGGTCGGGATGAACCACAACAGAACAAGACTGGGGAAAAACAGAAAAAGTAGACAGGACTTGGCATTAAGCAGCGAATGATAGGAGGTCGAGGGGGGGGGAGGAAAGGCCCAGTAAAAGTTCAGAAGTCTGTTCAAAAGCTGAACTGATGGTCCCAAGACCGAGAGAGCCAAACGACCGAGACGATGTGAAAAAGGAGGCAAAGAAAGGAGAAAAGAAAAAAAGAAAGGACGAAAAAACTAAAAAAGGCCAATGAAACACCAGGAGGGTAAACTGTACAAAGGAGAAAGAAAGAGAGGGCGGGGTCAGGAGAGGTAGATCCGATACCGATTAGTCGGAGGTTTCCATTCTTAGTGCAAAAGCTTAACTGCTATAGGGAGAAGGGGGATGGGAAAGGAGGAGTATAGGAGGGAAGGAAGGGGGAGAAAACGAAAATAGGAAAGGAAAGGGAACGATGAACTGACTTTGTCGAGGTGTGAAACGGCGGATGACCATTGAAAAGTCGTCGGAACTTTCAAGTTCTTAAATCGGTGACTGAGGAGCAAGGACTGAAAGAACGAAAAGAGGAGAGAATCAGAGATCTCTAAAAAAAAAAAGGGAGGGATGAGGGGAGGAAGAAAGAGTAGAGGTTAGAGGGTTTCTAAGCCATGATGAACCCACCTAAAGTAGCAGAACTACAAAGAAAAGAACTTGAAAGGCGGTCCGCTTTCGCCGGGAATAAAGAGGAAAAGGAAAAGGAAAATCGTCGTTAGGACTTGTATTGTCGTAGGGGCCTTTATTTGCGTAAATCCTTATCCATGACGCGGGTAAAAGGAAAAGGCGGAACGATGGCAGAAAAGAAGGGTCAAAGAAAGAAAGAAGGGGCGATCCCCTCTTCCGACCAGAGAATTGATGTCGCAGGGACAGTTAAGCCGGGTTTCTATTCTTCTGAGGGCTCATACGTCTTTTTATCAGGAGGGAGATGGGAGAGAAGCAATCGGGCGGGAAAATAAAAAGTTTCAAAGAAAAGTAAAGCATCTCCCCGCACCTTCTGAAGGGGGATAGAAAGAACCAAAGGCTAGAGAGAATAGTTTCGCATGCACGTAGGTGAGAATCTGGCGCTCTCAGGGGAGGGATAGTTGGTGGGGAAGGCTCTCCGAGACCCGAAGGGGACAGAAGACTGTAAAAGGGGAACAGATTGATCGGCAAGGAAAATTTAGGCCCACTACTAAAAAAAGCCTGGAGACCTTTGTGGTGGTGACCACGAGAGGGATGGGTTAAGAAGAGAAAGTTAATGGAAGGGTTGATTTAAATATCCGGCGTCCTGTCAAAGAGGTCAAACGGACTATTCTTTCCATTGAAACCGAAAAGCCTAACGTTCCCAGATTAAGAGAAGGTAGGAAAGTGGAGGGGGAGGGAATCCATTAATATGGGGAAACTGGCTAACTTCGATAGCAGGGAAACACCAACACCGGTCAGGTGACCAAAGTTCGGTGGAAATAGTCGGAAAAAAGAAAAAGTCATTGAAGAGGGAGGGTGGAAACGAGTCCAGAGTCTAGACCACGAAGTCCTGAGGCGAATCTTCTTACATATGTTAATAAGTCATGGCTGTAGGTGGATGAAGGAGAGCTGGGGGAGAACTGGATAACTTGTTTTAGGAATAGGGACGACGAGGGGGTTAAAAAACTGAGGGTCGTGAGGAAGGGGAGGGGAGGGTGGGGTAAGGACGCCGTACGAAAGGCGAGGAGAGCGAGGAGGAATTGGAATAAAAGGTAATGGCTCACTTCGGTATCGGATGTAAACTGCTAATAAGAGTCCAAAAGAGTTCTAAACTCCACTAGAATGTGGAAATGTTAACAAATGAAAAAAAGGAGAAAACTTCTGGGGAAATTCGTGCCGCAAGCCCGCTTAAAGGCTCCAGAAAAAGGACGCATATAAGGGTGGAGGGAAAACGCTCTCCAATTGCTGAGAAAAAGTATTCTGCCAGGGCGGTAATTTCGTTGGGGCAGGCCTGGGAAAGGGCAACCTGCAATCCGCTCCTGTAAGGCGTGTGGGAGGGAAAAGCGTGTTGCAGGAAAGTGCATCCTGCTCGAGAAACGAAATGGCAACAAAAAAAAGGAAAAAACCAAACCAAGACCACGGGCCCAGAGAAGAAAAAACGAGAAAGAGCATCTGACTAGAGAGAGGTCACCGTTGGGGGGCAATTCTGGATATATGCTACGAATGCATCTACCCAGCGCGCGAAGATAAGAGGGGATGGAAAGGAGATTGGGGATTGCGCGAGGGGCATAATGGTAAAAAAGTATCATCCTAGAAAGGCTTCTTTAGATTCTTGGCTAAAAAATATGTATGAGTAGGGACCAAATCGCGAAGGGATCATGCAGAGAAAGAATCTTACGGGGTGAAGCTGCGGGTTGGATAACAAGGCCGAGGAGGTTTGGATTTTATGGAACAGATAACGTGAGCGGCCTCTAATGAGGAGCCGGCAAAGGAGTACGAAGGCAAGGTCACAAGAAAATTCAAAATGCTCAAGTTCGCCATGCATAAATCGATTCCACGAACTCACAAAGCGGGGCCTGTGTTGCATACTCGAGGCGACGGGAATTCCGAAAGGACGCAAGAAGGAAAGTAGGGGCGGGAAAAGGGGGATTCAGTGGCTTCTCATAGTAGCACAACACCTAGTTAAACCCGACTTGTGGGGTCGTCGAATGGGAAGGAGAAGAGAACGGGAAAAGGCTGGCCCAAAGCAATCGGTGAGACATCATTGGAGGAAAAACTCACGAAAGCAAAGCGTCAGTTTAAACTCAACAGAAAAAGGATGGCGCATATAGGTTCAGCCCCAGGGTGCCGAAGGGCTCAGAAAAATTCCGAAAATAGGAATGGCGTGAGCCAAAATCGCCGAAGGGAAACTCAACAGCAAAGAAGGTACGGTAAACGCAAAACACAAAGAGAGGAAAGAACAGCCTTAACAGGGCTTGAGAACAAATGGCCGATTGGGGCAGGGAGACCAGATAAAAGCGCAGAACCCGGGGACTGGCCTTAAAGAAGGTAAGAGACGTTCACGAGGGAACATCGGGGGAGGGAAATACACTACCAGTGAGGTAGGGGTGTACGGTCCCCATACAAGACTCAGTGTTGTTCGGGGGGGCCAGGGGTTCCAGACAGTCAAACGGCAGACAGGAGAAAACAAAATGCAGGAAACTAGGTTGTAAAAGAGAAGCACTTATAACTCAACACCTCTCTACATCTGAGGAAGGGATTCTAGAATAGGGACGGCGCCCGGAAATATGACAAACCGAAAAAGAGAAAAGGTAAGGGAGTGCGAATACTGAAAAGGGGGAATCACAAAAGCAGTGGCGAAATTTAGACTCTGGTGCATAGGTGAAGTGAAGGGGTGGGTGGGGGTGGTACCTCCGTTGAAAGACCCGACACCATATCGTATCGCACCAAAAAAACATCCAAAGGGGAAATGCTGGGGAGAAAAACAAGTTCGGTCCTCCAATGCAAGCCGGACGTGAAATCAACTATATCGGGACCGCCCTTACAGGCTGGGCAAAAAAAAAAAGAAAATACTAAACACCAGAATCTTCATAGACGAAATAAAGAAAGACCGAAAATGAGAAAACGAAGAACTTCAACTCACGCAGCTCCCTGGGGGGGTCGAGCTGTAAAGTCAAAAAAGAGGAAAACCCGATTAGATCCTTCCCCATGACTAGATCGAAGTCAAGGGCGGGGAGAGGAAAGGGTTAGGAATGCCGGATCGACAGTCTGGCGCCATTCAGTGTGCGACCCGGCAAAGGTCAAAACGGAACCAAATCAAATAAAAGGAAAATACCCGGTGGCACAAGAAAGGGGAAAAAGCCTGGAAAAGACACTATCCTACAACAAAGTGCGAAATACGCTATCTATAGCCGCACTGGGGGAGAAACAGGGGTAACATCCAGGCACCCTTACTAATGGCGTCCGGAAAGTCAAAGAAAGCCTGGAGGGCGCTTAGGAAGAGACGAGGGGAAAGTCAGTTTCAGGGTAAAGTCGGCCCATGCCGTACGATGGTGTAGCATCTCGTTGAGGTCCCTCGGATACGGGAAATCAAAAGCCAAAGAAAGAAGACGCATACGGGCAGACCCTTCAGCTACGAATAAAACGAACTCAGCCCGGAAAGGGCGGCTAAACAAAAAAAACGATAATAAATAATCACTACGCCCCAAAAGTAATCAAAGGCGTGCCAAGGGGGCGATGACAGCACACGTAGCATTCCATCAAGGAAATAAGCTTCAAAAAAGACGGCCAGGACTGGAATGATGAACAGGAATAATAAGGTCGAAAACCCGGGACAGGGAAGTCCATGAAATCGTAAAACCCAGGAGAGGGAAGGGGGCGAGGTAGGCACGGACCTTTGAAAAAAAAAGAGGTGGGTATGACATTCTGAAGTCAATGCCTCTGACATGGAAGCAGGGAAGGGGAAGAAGACACACAAACCTAATCGAGCAATCGTATCGGTGTCCGGGAAGGGAAGTCAAGTCGTGGTGAAATGCAACTGGAGCTAGAGGTCCTTATGGTCAGGGGGGAAGTTGGGTGGGTGGGGGGGGGGGTGAGTTGGGGTTGTGGAGGGGGGAGGGTGGTTGGGGGGGTTGGGGTGGGGGAGATGTGGGGGGGGTGGGGGGGGGTAAGGGTGGGTATTGGGTGAATATAGGTGAAAACGTAGGGAGGTGGTGAGGGATATGGGAGTGGGTAGGAGGGGTTGGGGGGGGGAGAGGGTAGGAGTAGGAGGAATGTAAAGGGAGAGTGTGGGGTGGGTTGGGGGAGGGGATGCGGGGTGTGAGAAAGGGAAAGGAAGGCGGGGGGACGAAAGAGGGGCGATTGACGGGGGAAAGGGGGTGTGGTGGGGAGGGTGAGTTTGAGGGGGGGGGGGGGTGGATGGTGGGGAGCGGGGATCGGGGAGGAGATGGGGGCAGGGTGGGGGGGTGGAAGGGGGGGGGGGATGGTGGTGGTGGGGGGGGGGGGGTGGAAGGGTGAGGGTGGGTAGGGGGGGGGGGGAATGGGGGGAGGGGTTGCGTAGGTGGGGATAGGGGAGGGGGGGGGGGGTGGGGGGGGAGGGGGGGGTGGAATATGCGGGGGGGGTGGGGGGGGGTGTGGGGGGGGGGGGGGGGGTGGTGATGGGGGGTGGGGGAGATTGGGGGTTGGGGGGGTGGGTGTGGGGGGGGAGGGTGTGGGGGGTGCGGGGGGGTGGTAATGGGTGGTGGTTGGGGGGGAGTGTAAGGATGGGGGAAGTGTGGATAGGAGGTGGGGGTGTGGGGGGGGGGGAGGGGGAAGATTAGAAGTGGAGGGGGGGGGGGGGGGGGGGTTGGGTGGGGGGGGTGGTGGATGTGAGGGGGAAAGAGGGGGCGTGGGGTGAGGGTAGGTGAGGGGGGGGGGGGTGGGAGGGTGGATAGATGGGGGATGTGGGGGGTGGGGGGGGGGGGGGGGGGAGGGGAGGGTGGGGTGGGTAGAGGGGGGGGGGTGGGAATTTGTGGGGTGTGGGAGGGTGGAGGAGGTGGGTACGGTGGGGGAGGCGGGGGAGGGGGAAGTAAAGGAAGAGATGGTGGGAAGGGGTTATGGGGGGGGACAGTGAGATAGGGGGGGTGGGGGGGAGAGGAGGGGGGTAGAAGGGGAAGTAAAATGAAGGGCGAGAGAAGTTGGAGAGGGGGGGGGTGGGGTTAAGGGTAGGGCTGGGGGGGGGGGTTGTGGGGGGGTGAGGGGTAGGTCGGGTGGGGGAATGGGGGGAAGGAGGGGGGGGGTGGGGGTGTGGGGGAAGAGGGGGAGTGGATGGGGTGGTGGAGGATAAAGGGTGGGGCGAGAAGGTTGTGGTGGGGGGGTAGGGGGGGAGGATGGAATTAATTGGGGGGGGGGGGGAACCGATAGGGGAGTGCGGGAAGGGGAGGGGGGAGGGAGGGGGGAGGTGAGGGGAGGGAAGGGGGTGGGTGAGGGGGGTGGGGTGGTGGGGTGGGGTGAGGGATGGGGCGGGGAGGTAGTGGGAATGAGGTGGGGAAGGGTGGGGGGAGGGAGGTAGTGGGAGGGGGGAGGGATGGATAGGGGGGTGGAGTCAGTATGGAGATTGGGCGGTGGGGTTAGGAGAGGTGGGGGTGTGGGGGGAAATCGGGGGGTTGGGGGTGGGTGGGGGGGTGGAAAGGGGGGGGTGGGGGGTGGGGGGGCTGCGAGTGGGGGGGGGGCTTTTGTGGTGGAGGTAGTAGTCTTTGGGGAGCGGGTATAGATGACCACTCCGGATCACGGGCAAAGATAAGGCCTCATGGAAGATAGGGTGGCAAACCAAAAGGGGGCGATGGGAGCGCGGGTCAGTGACGTCTTGAAAGGGAGAGAGTTGAAAAAAACATCACAGGCGGGTATTGCGGGAGGAAAAACCGGGACAACGCGAGAACAACTACTTGCGAGCCATTCCATAAGCTTGGTCTTCTGCAGTCGTGCAGGAGAGGGGGAAAATAGAGTATGAGCTGGGGGAGGAAAAGACATGATGGGAAGCTGTTCAAAGGAGCGAACGGCGATTTAAGACCGCGCTTGCTGCTCCGAATCACGGAATAACTCGACGCACTAGCAACAGTAGGAAAGAGGAATGAGAAAGGAAAAAAAAACACAAAATAGTGACAAAGAGTTTGCCCGGTCAAGGCAGAACTAAAAAATGGTAAGGAAGAGGGGAATCTAGACCTTGATGCGGGAGAGAGTTGAGTCCAAGTCTGGAGAAAGTGTTCTTGAAAAAGGTATTTAGAAAGTGGAAGTCCGGATGCAACAAATCAAAGAGGGAACAGCCAATAGAAATTAAGACGGTAAGAGGACTTTGTCGATGGTATCGGTGTGAAATCGGGGAAGGGGGCATACAGGATCTCTGAAGGAAGGTTAGAAGTTCTGCTAAGGGGTGAAAATGCATGGGACGCAAGCACG
>Ga0179591_1357989_pt1 | contig 13395 bp, 16 predicted proteins | sample CZOMad2_1_08_16f_FD_182891 | JGI IMG/M metagenome (GOLD analysis project Ga0179591, IMG submission 182891) | Vadose zone soil fungal communities from Angelo Coast Range Reserve, California, USA - CZOMad2_1_08_16fungal (PacBio error correction) | ecosystem: Environmental > Terrestrial > Soil >...
AAAGAAGGGGGGGGTGTAAAAAAAGGAAAGTTGGAACTCATAGGGGAAAAGACCAAATTTCCAAAAGGGGTTCACTAAAGAAGTCCGCTTGACGGGGGGCGCGAATAAACCTTAGGTGGTGTTGGAGGGAAGAAGGAGACTATAAGACCGAGGGGGGAAACAAAAGGAGTTCGAACAGGGGGGATACAGTGAAATGGGGGGCCGGACTAAGTGGATTTTCCATGGGGAAGGCACAAAAATGAGGGTATAATTTGATGCCAGGGGGGAGAGGGCAACTAACTAAATCCGGGAACTAAATTCCATGGGGGGGGGAAGAAAATGAACAGAAGAAGACGATCGGAACTAAATGGCTGCTCAACGTGTCATAAGTACACGGGGGGGGGACAAAAAAGGGACTGAGCAACTGCTGATAAAAAGGGGAATTGTCCGCAAAACAAACAATTTGGAAAGGAATTGGCCCGATACAGTACGATAAAAAAAGGGTTCAACGGGTGAAAATCAGAGCTTTGCGAAAACGTTTCCCAGAACGTGGGGGATTGTCACCAGGCCAATCGAGGGAAAAACGACTCATACCCGGAACTAAAAACAAGGGTAACTCTATACCGGGAAAAAATTATGTGGGGTGTCCTAATAAATCGTGTAGAAAAAGTGGGGCAAGCATCAATGGGATCGAAGAAGGGGAAAAGAGGCACGATATTTGAATCGAGAAAAAAGGTCCAATTTGCAAGAATAAGACGGGGAGGGGGGGGAGAGTCCTCACATAAATCGTTTTCGAGGACCTAGGAGGGGGGGTGGTGGGGTTTGGGGGTCTCCTTTTATTCGAGATTGTGATTGGGGAGGATTCGGGGGAAGAAAGATAGGGCCGCTCTGGGATTTCCTTGGAATGTTCTGGCGCTTCGGAGCAGCTTGCATGACCTGCATTCACCGGAGTCTAAATCAAAAGAAAAAAAGGGATTCATCCCCCAAAAGGTCCGGGAAAAGGGGCGCGAGGAAGGGGAATATGACACCGCCAAACCGAATGATGGGGTCGAATAAAGGGGGTTTTGTAACCATAGACCGAGTGGGAGAGAGGATTCACACAAACTGACAAACACCAAAAGGATCCGGCTGTGCAGACGCCCCAAAGAATTACGGGGGTCCTGGTGGTAGGGAAAACGGAAAGAAAAAAAAACACGAAATTTGGAAAGAAGAACTCAAATCGTCCGGGAAAAATCTGAAGAACGAGGAGAAGGAGAAACCACAGGGATCTCCTGGAAATCCCAGACGAAACAAAAGGGGTAGAATCTCAAAACCAATGGGGGAGAAAAAAAGTCATGCGGGTTCAGAATCGAACCAAAATGCGGGGGGGGGGGAAACAATTGCCCTTTGTGGAAGGGGAAAAAGAGCATGCGGGGGGGTTTGAAGTGTAGAAAGAAAAGTTCAGGCAGGGGTCACAGGGACATACCCCCCCCCCTCAAGAGGGTGATCAAAAAAAAGTTGCCTTAAGGGAAAAAAAGGAAATTTTTAAAAAAACCAGAAAGGGGAAGCTGTCTCCGGAGACAGACTGTGCGGACTCCAAAGGATGTGGGTGGGGTATCTCAAGGATACAGACGACGAAAAACGGTCTTGAAAAGGGGGGGGTTGCCGCCAACAGCAAGAGGGAGGGGACTATATACGCACAAAGCATAATAAAGGGATGACTAGATACAATGAACCAAAGGTCGTGAAACATCCAAAAAAAAGCTCAGGGGGAGGGGGTAAATTTTTTGCTCGGGGGAAACGGGGTAACCGGTCCTTTGGTACCAAAAAAGAATAACCAAAGTACACCATCAAAGGGCCAAATGGCCGAGCGTTTCAGAAAAAAAAGAACCACATCTTAAAAAAAGAATTCCAAATGACTACGATCAGGTACCCATTTGGAATTCAAAAACAACAACGGGAAAAAAAGAAAAGACACGGGCGCTGAAGATGGGGGGAGATCGATGTATCGACGAGAGTCCGATCGTGGGGGTCGAGGACGGAATATCCGGTCCATTGGAAAGGGGAAAGCAAGAGAAGGGGTTTCCAGCCATAACTTTGGGGAAAAGAACAGAGGCTTGGATGAAAAAAACTGGTGAGGGGGGGGACTGGTAATGTATTAGTCTATTTTTTAGTTGTTTGGAGGGTGAAGAGAGTTTGGATCGCGAAAAAAAATGTACCATTCTTGCGGGACACATAACGTGTTAAAGGACGAAATACTGTCAGGGAGTGGAAGATACCGCTCAAAACAAATTCTAAAGGTCGAAAGACCACGAGGACTGGGTTTATCGCAAAGTCAATCAAGGGGGTGGATGGGAACAGGCAGACCTTGTTCGGTTAATCACCGGGGGGGGAAAAAAGGTAGTGTAAAGTTACTACCAGGCAAAGGGTATGGAAAAGGGGGGAAAAACGAGATATAGTGGTTAAACACAACATTAAAAGGGAACTGACCATATGCTGGAAAAGAAGGGTGAGGGGGGAAAAAGATTTGGGTGGCCACTAGAGGGGAAAAGTGAGCGCTAAGCTGAAAGGAAAAGCAAGGGGCAGGAGTGTGAATCAGAGAATAAAGAAAAATTGAAAAAACGACCATGGGGGTAAGCAGGTCAAACTAGTTATTACGGTTTGGTAGACAGCCTTTTGTTTGGAAAAAAAAAACACTATGGGGGAGGGGGGGGGGGGGGTTAAAGTAATGGGTGCTATTTCACGACCCAGTCAATTGAAGAAAAAAAAAAAAAGAAAAAAGAAACAACTCCTTTTGGGCACCCAAGGAGGGAGACAGGGGGAAGAGGCATCTTCAAGAGGCATATCTTTGCTGGGGGGGGAGTGCTGAGGATTTCTTGGGACAAAGTGGGTATCCGAATTGTCTACAGGAACAAACGCTCAGGGGTGGACTAAAAGATAACAATTGGAAGAGGGGAGAGCATTTATGGTTGGCTACAAGAAAAGAAAAAAAGGAAAAGGGTCCTAAGAATGACCACAAAGGGTCGGAATGATCTAAAAGAGGAAGCCTGAAAGAGATGACCTAAATAATGGGGAAAAAGGAGATGACACTTGGACTGAAGGGGGGTTAAAAAGCATGAGGAAGGGAAAAAAAGACGGGACATGGTGTCGGGGCATAAGGTGGGGAAAAAAAGTGATGTGCCAATATTCTGGGGGAGAGAAGTTTGTCCAGTCGGGCCGACCAATTGGGGAACGGCGGCGGGTTGGTTCACAAAAGGAAAGAAAAAAAAGAGGAGAACAAGATTGTGGTGGAGTAAAGCGGGGAAAGGGACAAATGGATTACAAGTTTGACTCCACGGGAAATGAAAAACGTTGGGACACTCGGAAAAAGGGGGGCTAGTTGCGAAAAAAAAGGAGAGCCATTCTACTACGTGTGGATTTTGCCAGTTTTTGGGGGTTGGGGGGGGGTCCAATTAGACCAAAATTGGTCGAAAAACGGTTTGTTTGGGCACAATCGAAAGAAAAACTTCAGTGACAACTAAGTGGGGGAGCCGGGGGGGGGAGGCGTTTTACAATGCCAGACTAATGATTAAGTAAAAGGGGGGAGGGGCGCTCTACATGTTTTGGGAAAGGAACCCCATCACCCACCAGGGTCACAGGGGTGAAAGAAGATCCAAACGGGGGGGGGGGGGTTAAACCGACAGTGACGGGTACTTGCTAAAATAATGGAGACTCCAGACCGTGGTCCAACTTACAGGAGGGGTGAAGAGGTGATCAATGGGGAAAAAAGTAATGACAACGTGAGTGTATAGGGGGGGGGAGAAGAAAACTATATAGAGAAATGTCATGTGGGGTTGGGGGAAGGAGAACCCAGCCAAGGGGTCCTAAAAGGGGTCGATTTTTACCCCACTGAAAATTCTGTCTGTAAAGGAACGTGTAAGCGGGGGTGAGTCGGTAAGTCAAGTCAAGATAAAGGAACAAGGACGTCGACGTACGCGTACATTGGGGGGGAGCACTCACTTGGGGGGACCAGAAAACGGTGAAAAAAACTGTGGTAAGAAGGAGTCCTAGCGTGCCTGGGGGTTGGTGGGAGTCATTTGAGTTATAGGATTTAAAGGGAGGACATAAGCAAACTAAATTAGTATTTGCGCTGACAAATAGACTGGTGAGAATAAACGTGAAGGGGGGGGGGGGAGATTTTTAGTGGGACAAGTCCCCAAAAAGGAGGACACGTAGCAACACCAACCTAACAAAAAAGGATTAAGGGATGGTGCCAGCAAACAGTAGCTTAGTCCTAGGGGAAGGTAGAAGGTAGTCGCTGACGACTAGCAAAAGGGGAGCAGTGAGAGAGAGAAAAAGAAGGGGGAAAAACATTCAAACTAATTTCAGAATGGAAATTGGGTTTTTGAAAAGGAAAAGGGGAAGTTCAGGCATTCACGGGGGTCAAAAATTCAAAAGTGTAAAGTAGAATATTTCTTATAAAAAGGAATCAACAGGAGGGGGGGATGAAAAAAGAAGAAGAAAAGGGAAGGGTCCGAGAGCTAAATGGGGTTCAAAAGGGGGTGGGGGGGGAATATAGCACAACTTGTACAAAAAGGGACCTCAGGGAAAAGGGGGTGTTATATCGTGTCTAAAAGGGGCCATCGCCAGACAGTGTGCTAGGAAACATCATAAGAAACAGAAATACACACTGGGGGCCAATCAATAATGAAAAACTGTTGTAGGAGTGCAAGACTGGGGGGGGAGACAAGATTCTACCTATTTTGAAAAACGAAGAGATATCAGAACTGGAGCCCAGAAAAGGGCCACGAGGGACTCAAAGACAAGAAAAAAATAAATTTAGGTTTGTCAGGAGGAGGGTTGCCATGTAATCTTAACTCAACAGCAAACTGAACAGAAACTTATTGAAAGAACAGCGGTTTGAAAGATGGAAACTGGATCAAGGGCCAAATCAACGGTAATCTGGGGGAACCAGGGGGGAAAACCGACTTCACCCAAACAAATACAGTACGTCAAAGGAAGAATTTTAATGGAAGACTACGACGTACGCGATCGAACAAGCCAAGGGGAAACGAAACACATCAAAGAGGATGGGTCTAAAGGTGGTATCTTAAGGACAAGGTGGAAAAAAGGACTAACCAATGACAAGGTTGGGGGGGTACTTCGGAAAAGTTGTTCTTAAAGTTTGGATATATAAAACCATAATTGGACAAAGCTGGAAAATCACGACAATCAAAAGGGCACGAGAAGGCCTAGAGGACCATCAAAAAAATTACTACTTGAAGGAACAAAACATGGAAGTGCTATCCAAAGTATTAAACAACTAAACCCTGAGAAAGAGTTAAAAAAAACAGAAAAGGGAAAGGTGAACGGTATCTTAAACAGTGGAAAAGCAGGTGAGGTGGGGATGTCCAAAAAAAAGGACAAAGCAAGAAAATAATACCCTTGAATGTATTGAGGAAAGATGGGTAAGAAAAGAAAAAAACCAAGAATCACTCACCAAATAAATGAAAAAAACGTTTCGGCTAGGGTTTCCTGAAAAGGGGAGACTTTTAGACATATAGTGGGGGCAACAGGGGGCAAGATGGCAATGTGGGGGGGGGAAAAAAAAAAAATTAAAAGCAAAAAAATAACGATTGTAAGACGAGTGTGTCTGCGAGCAAACTCCATCAATTCTTTACAAGGGCATACCGATCCATGAGTAAGGAAAAAGAAAGTGCTGAAAGGTACTCCAAAACTGATGTGGAGGCAGAGTGGTGAAGCCCTGCTTGAATACAGGAAAAAAAAAAAAGGGGAAAGCACACCAAAGAGCCCGTGAGGAGACCTCAAGGAAACAAAAAGGAAATATGGAACAGTAAACCACAATGGGAACCCACGAAAAAAAGGGTTTGCTTCACCCGCTCCCAAAAGCAGGCATGGTACAATACTCTTTCCAAGTGTCATCACTCATCCAAAATTTTAAGAAACGGGCAGAAAGGAGAACGATGGGAAGAAAAGAAAGGAGAACGCAAACGTAAGTGGTGGGGGGAAGGAAGAGGAGTACCATCGGAAAGGGGTCCCCTTGACACCGAGTCATGAAACAACCAGATCCAGTGATTACAGACAGGGAAGAGAACGTGGGGGGAGGAGGCATAGACTTTGAGAGGATTAAACTTTGTAAAAACTCATCAGGACACAGCTAAAGGGGAAAAAGATTTTCGGGCTGAAAACAGAAGAAAAAAAGGTTAGTCAGGGAATGGGAAAAAGTCAAGAAAAAAGCTCGACAGAAAGGGGTGAAAAAAGGAAGGGGTAAGTGAAAGTGTGAAAATTATTCGGGTGTCACGAAAAAAAGAAACTATGGAGAACGAGGGGTAAGCGTAAAAAAAAAAACAAACACTGTTTGACAAAGCTTAGATGATAAGATATCGCCAGTAATAAAGGAGAATGTTAACTGCCTTCTAAAAAAAGACCTTCCGAAATAGGGGGAAGATGAAAGAATGAAGAAAAGAAAGGCGGCAAAAAATGGATCAAGGCTGGGAGGGGAGATCGCGATTGCAGTGAAAGGGAAAAAAGGAATAGGTGCAAAAAAACAAAATTTATAGAAGAAGGCGAAAACGAAGATGATGCGTGGAAGGAAATGGAATGGGAAAAAAAGAAGGGGGTAGTACCACTAAATATGATGGCGTGGTCCAATAAAAAAAAGTAAAACAAAAGGTTAGGACTTATGTGAAGAAGTAATTAACGCCAAATTGGGAAAAAGGGCCGGAACAATCCAACAAACTTAAACTTATGGGACGGCCGAATCCGAGGGGTGATGGGTGCATGAAATGGGAGTACGCGGTATCAAAACACGACAAAAAAAAGGAAAAAAAGAACCCGCCAAGGACGGTGACAGGGAGGTGCTAAGTAAGGGAAGGTGGGTCACGAGCTTAAGGTCAAGGGGGGGGCTGCCCAAGGAAACCGGAACCACCCAAACCAGAAATAAAGAAAAAATACAAAAGAAAGGAGAAAGAAAAGATCAATTAACCAGTCACAGCAGGGGCATAGGGACGGAAAAGGGGTCTAAAAGTACAAACACTCCTCTTCTCAAAAAAAGGGGATGGAATTGTCGTACCCGACGACCAACGACTCCAAAAGAGGCGCAATCAGCCAGTAGGAAAACTCCGCCCCAAGGGGTTTGTGAAAAGGGGGGTAAGAAAACAATTTGGGGGGTTAAGGAAAGGGGAGGGAAGGGTGCTAATGAAACTATCGTTCCAAGGTGGGGGCATAGGGGGACTACTCTCAGGGGAAAAGGGGGAGTTGGGGTAACAGGCAGGAAAAGAAAAATCGCGCAAAAAGGGGGGGGGGGACACAGCAGTGCTGTTTGGGGGGTAGGAAAAATCGCCTGTTGTATGGGGTAATAGATTAAAGAAGGGGGTCCTCAAGGTGCAAAAAAATCGGTTGCCAGGGACGACACGAACCGTGATCTTTTGTGTGACGGATCCCCGGAAAGATTCACGCGACAAACCAGGGCCGGGAGATTGGGGCCAAGGCGAGTAGCCCAGCCAGCAGCAAGCCAGCGTAGAGGCCGGGTCAAAGGTAATTAAGGGGTGGTCAATCCCGCGAGGGGGAACTAGGTTGAGAAAGAGTCAAGAGTGGAATATGTAAACAAGGGGTGACAATTGCATTGAACCAGTGGTGAAAAGTATGAAAAAATGAAAAAGGGGGCAATCAAAAAACCCAACCCGGTGGGGGGAGGAACGCTCAACGTGAAAAAAAAAAGGTAATCAATCACCGTTGGGTGTCGAGAGAGAAAAAAAAAGCCCTTGCCGGATGGGGATGCAAGCACTCAAGCGGAAATGTGAGCACTTTAGGAAGACTTTGCAAAGGAATTGCTGAAAGCAAAGGGGGGGTGTAGAGGGGCTGAAAAAGACCGAGTGGGAAGGCACGGTTTAACATACCCAGATGAAAAGGGGGAAGGAGGTTGGGGCGTAAGAAGTCAAAAAAAAGGGGGGTGGGTAGGTGTTGAAGACAATAAATGGTCGGACCGGAAGGAGGGGGGGGGACAAATGAGTTCGTAAAAACATCATTGAGGGGGGGTCATGGTTAACAAAATAAAAGGCGGAACAATTGAGGCCCCGCGGCGAAAAAGATGGGGGATTGGAAGGGGGAATTAATGACTGTTTGGGCAGGGGGGGGGGGGGGATGATGACCCGGAACCAAGGGGGATGATGCCAGGATGGTAAAAATGTAATATGCCATATTTGGGAAAAATAAGACTCCAAGCATACACGAAGAAACAAGCTAGCCGAAAAATACCGAGAAAAAAAAAAAAAAAAAAGTTTTAATGGATCCCGGGAGAAACAGAAAGAGGGGGGATAAGCCACTGACTCGCGAAGGGTGTAAGGAAAACCCTGGAAAAAGAGAAGCAAGAAGCGTAAAGTTGCCAGGTACGAAAAGTGATTTAACTTGGGGTCCAATCAAGAACGGGGGGTTAGAAAAAAGGGGATCTAGACGGGGTGTCCAAGGAGGGGTGCTAAATCAAAGACTGATCAGTTGAAACACCAATGGTTTTGAAAAAGAGAATTGGGAATGGGTGAAAAAAACACAAGTGTCGGGGAAATCACCCAAAAGGTTGTCAACAAACGATAGATTCAAACGGGATATACATGGGGAAATCTTACTTGACCAGAAATGGAAAAAGGGGGGGTACACGAGCCTGAAAGTCAGAAAAAAAAGAAGTTGATATGAAAAAAAAAAAGTTACGGCACGGGGGGGAAAGTTTTACATTTCAAACGAAAAAAAAAAATAGGAAGAAGGCACTGAGGGGGCAATTTGAAAAGGGAGTCCAGGGGGAACAAAAAAACACCTTGAAGGGGGGAGTTGAAAGAGGGTACATGGCAGCAAGGAATGGTCCGGAGTGACTAGACCTCACGGTGAAAAACTGTGAGGGAAAACCACAGGCTACATTGGGCAAACTAAAAACAGAGTTGATATTTTGACTTTTCAAAAAATCCCAGTGATGATATTAGGATGGGGCAGAAAGAACGCAGAAAATATTAGAAGGAGAACCATAAATGAGGCCCAAATGGTAAGTTGGGGGTGCGGGGCCAGATTTATGGAAAAAAAGGGAAATGGAGTCGCAGGGGGGAACTCTGATAAAAAAAAAAACAAACTAGGAAAAGCATCCGGACGGGGGGAAGGGTCTACTCCTTTTTAACTCATAAAAGAGAAAAAAAAATTTTTCCACCACGGGGGGGGAGAAAACGCGGCGGCTGTAAAAGTAGGGTTTGGGATGAAAACAGACTGAAACTACTAGATACGACAAGAGGGGGGGGGGGAAAAGGGAAAGTTTCATCACAAGTGAGGAAAAAAACTAAGGCTGTCCGTAATAAAGGGGGGGGGATAATGGCAGAAAAAAAGGTGCATATGATTTGATGGCCCAAGGGGAAGAGGAGAAAAAATAAAGGCGGTGCACCAAGACCTCATGTAACACAAAAATAAGTAATGGCTTATAGTGGGACGATCAAACAAAAAAACTCCCTTTCGAATGGGTACACGAGAGGACGACTAAAAAACTCACGAATCATAAAGGCTTGTCTCCCGGGGGAAAGGACTGTGGCAATGGGGGCAAAAGCTAAGGGGGTCTATACATCATGTGACGGTGAAGCTAATACGTTGCGAACCCGGGGCCACCCAGACCATGGGGATGAAAAAAAGGTCCGGGAAAGATCTGCAAAACGAGAAAATTCAGACGAAGCAGGGCCGGGACAAATCCGGTAAAGTAATCCGTGAAAAAGAAAAAACAACGAACGAAAAAGGGTATGGGGGAGGACAAGTAAGACAATGGATCGAAGTTGAAAGGAAACGAAGCAATGGGAGCGCTGGACCAAAAAAAAGATTGGTTGAACTAAAAGAACGCGAGGAGATCTCCTCCTGAGCAGGAGGAAGAAGAGGCTTCACGGGGGGGGAAGTTTGTGAGGCAGTAGGGTTTGGATTATGTGCAAAAAAATATTCACCTGTAATGGAAGGAGTAGCCATCAAGTGCAGCAGAAGGCCCAAATGGGGGGGTCCCTACATTTGAAAAAAGCCTTAATCCCAAGGACCAAGGTCCAATCGCCGAGGGGGGGGAAAGTAAAAAAGTGTGAATGAGGAGGGTTGGAACCTGCCCACACTAAATGAAGGGGGGGAACCATTTAAGCGGAAGACCGGGCTTGGGGAAGGACAGGAAATTAGGAATACACAAACACCCACGTAAGGACACGTCGCACCAATTCGTTGAGTCTGGGTTCTGGGGGAAAAAAAAAAGGAGAAAGACGAGAAAAGGGTAAACAGACGCACTACAAAATCTCGGTAGACAAATCGGAAAAGCACGAGGACTAAAAACAGTGAATCGGGGAAAGGGGGGATTCATACCATCCGGACACAACAGGTTTAAACCGCTCAACAAAAATGCGTTGATTGAAGTCCCTGGTTGTTAAGGTTGAGACACGGGGACTGGGTGAAGCATTGCTGGTTCAAGGTTCATTAACACGGTAAAAAAACAAAAAAACGGTTTAAATCCTTGGGGTCCGAGGGGGAACCCGGGTAATAAAAAAAAACCTGGGTACCGGAAAAAGAAAAAGGGATATAAGCCCTCCGGAACGCGGAGCTGATACATGCACTGGAGAAAAAAAGCGCGCAAAGGGGGCAGAAGGAAAGAGATCTACCTGAAGGGAAGGGGGACAAACCGTCCTTTCGAAAAAAAAGACACCGAGATTACAAAAAAGGAAAAGATACAGTGAGGCTTAATCTAAAGAAAAACAAGGGGGCGGGACCCATCCCAACACTGGCGTGTCCAAAAAGGGGTTGCGATGAAGGGTACCGAAGTGTTTAACCCAACTCATCACGGAAGAAAAGCGGAGGGGACCCCAAGGCCAAAAAGGAAAAAAACCTCGTTCCGACAAAATTCCCAACGGGGGGAGACACATAGAAAAAAAATGACGAGAGTTTTACAAGCGGGGGGGGAAAGTCCCAACCCACGGAAAAACCGGGAATAAAAAGAAGCTCGAGGGCTGAAAGGAGGGAATATCGACGCGCGCGGGGGGGTCCAAGGCGAACTGGTAAATGGAAGAAAAAAAGGAGGGGGAGAGGAGATGGGGTGGGCCTGACAAGGGGGCCCTACTGTACAGGGCACGGGGAGGGGGTTTAGGGACTTGATTATTTTTATTTTAGGAGGAGGGGGGGTTGTAATTTCAGGTGGATGGGGGGGAGGGAAGGGGAAAACCGGGAATTAAACGCTCGGACACAGCCCATTGAAAGAAAGGAAACTATACTTAAGAAAGGGGGACGGTGACGTATGGTGTGGGAGAGTAAGCTTGAAAAGGGAAATTCAACATCCGCATAAACAAAATATCGATTGAGGGGGGGCCGATAGAGGGTCCAGAACTGGTGGGGGGTGTGACTGAAAGAAGGGTCACAAATTTGCGTTGACAGTGCAGTGGGAAAAATTATGTAAAATAAGTACTACAAAGGGACCAAAAGGGATGCACGCAGTCCTAGAATGGGGGAAAAAAAAAAAAAAAGCCCACATAATTGACTTGAGATCTTGGAAGGGTGTGCATTCGTTGGGGGGGTGACATGTGACAAAACATGGAAGAGCGCTGGGAGCCAGAAGCGGAGGAAAGGTTTGCAGTACCGGAGGGGAAGGGAAACATTTAGAAAAGTGATCACTCGTCAATTAACAATCCGTACATGTCAACTAGGAAAAATAAAGTTGAAGGGATGAGAACGTGGCAAAACTGGGAAGGGGGTTGGATTTTGTTCAGGTTAACATCGGGGGAAAGGGGGACCCTGTCACCCGAATATAGAAAAGAAGAACGACATCTGTTTTGGAAAAACCCACATGAGCGCTGTGGGCGAATGGGGAGATTCCAGGAGGAGGGTTCAGAATCGGATAGTAAGGGTTAGAGGGGGAGAATATGAGTCTTACCAAAATTTTATCTAAAGGGGGCACAATCGCATACGAGACTAAGGTTGTTTAGAAGAAAGGACTGGGGAAGGAAAGAAGAGCAGGTGGTGTTACAATCCAGAGTAGAGGGTAAGAATGGACACTTTGTAGCAGGGAGTGATAAGGGGGTTCTGCAAGAGGGCTCCATACCAAGCAGGAGTTTGATGCGAGAAACAAGGGGAAACGCGTGGGGGGGAAAAAAAACAAGATCTGTGGGGAGAGTGAAAAAAAATCTTCTGTTTGTCGGGTTTACCATATTGCTGTGTATGTGGGAAAAGATTAGGGAAGGTTTTTGGGGCCTACGTAGGAGACCATTTGGGGTGGGGGGACAGGCGTTTTGCCTGTTATGCGCAGCAAGGAAAAAAAAAAAAACCATGCTCATGGGGGGGGAGGGGGGGATCGCATATGTACAAGTTTGAGAACTGGTGATTGGGCCTGCCAAAATAAGACAGGGGTGCTCAAACATCTCGCTATCGGGTATGGTGGGCACATTTTTTTTGGGAAAAGGTGGGGGGGGAATCCTCACAGTAACAAAAGGCAATAATATTCGAAGTTGGATGAAAGGCAAGGACAACGTCAGTATGGGGGAAAGGGGGAAGAAGGTGTTGTGCGCTGCACGGGGGGGTGCAAGTTGAAAAACCGTAAGACCCGGGTAGGAGGGGGTGAGATCTTACGGTTTTGGGGATATCAAACATCCCGGGCAGGAAAAAGAAGAAGAAAAGCCATCCCTGTAAAAGGTTTGGGGTAAACATCCCCTCGACAGGGCGTAAAGGATGCAATAATGGATGAATCAGAAAGCTGATCATCAATGACAGTGGAGGGAATGGAATAAACAGAATTGATGGCAGAAAGAAATGTGCGCAGAGTATATGGGGAAGATTAACTTTGTAAGCCACAAAAACTAGTCATTGTGGGTGGGGGAAAAGGAACAGTTTCAAAAAAATAGTCTACAATTGGGAAATTCGCCTGACAAAGGAGGTAGTCTTCCTGGAAGAGGAGGAAAAAAAGGGACGATTCAAGAGAAGGGAGAAGGAAACAGAGACTTTAAGCCTTGGTGAAGGCAGGAAAGGGGGGGGTGACGTTCCGTGCTTGGCAGGGGGAAAAGAAAAGTTCAATCTCAACACAAGTCCGCTGAAAAAGGGCCTGTGGATTTCAAAGGTGGACGTGATAACAGGAGCAACATAAATCAGGAAACGAAATCTAGAGTGGATGGGAGGGAGTAGCCTTGGTAGCTTAAGTGTAGAATCTTGCGAAGGGACAAGGGGGAGGGTAAAAAGGTGGGGGCCACTGCCAAAAGAACTACAAGAAGGTGGGCAAGATTATGCAAGAAAGGGGGACGTCAGGGCCCTCTTATGGGAAGAACGATGCTACTATGACACAGTGGGGAGGCGCAGTGGCAAAGAGATACGATGACACACCTTCTTTTCAAAAACCTAATTAAGTGGGTAAGGAAGGGGGCAAGTGAAAACCAACTGAAACACCGGGAACATTCTGCTCGCTAGGGTGAGTAT
>Ga0179591_1381702_pt1 | contig 13395 bp, 16 predicted proteins | sample CZOMad2_1_08_16f_FD_182891 | JGI IMG/M metagenome (GOLD analysis project Ga0179591, IMG submission 182891) | Vadose zone soil fungal communities from Angelo Coast Range Reserve, California, USA - CZOMad2_1_08_16fungal (PacBio error correction) | ecosystem: Environmental > Terrestrial > Soil >...
TAAAGAGGGGGGGGGAGCTGCGTATTCGAGTTGAAAGAGATTAGGGTTGTTAGTTTCTTCACCAGGGATGTGTATTTAATCTGGGGTAGGAGGTTACTTGGCCGAATATGCGGGAAGAGGTCTAGGGACGAATGGACTAACGTTTGGGAAAAACTCAGGGCGGGGGGGAAGGTCAGACGGGGTTAAGGGAGGGGTAGTCCATTCGCGCCTTCAATCTAAAAGAGGGTTCGAGTCACTCCAAGGCGGGGGCAGTTCTGAAGGAAATCTGGGATGGGTTCGACCGCTTCGGACCATTGCTTTCTATTGGGCAATCAAGCGGGCGGAAAGGGGGGGGGGAACTCCGTACGTTTGGTTTTTTTTCAAAGGGCGCCTGGTGGATACCAGTATCAATGGGGAGTTTGACTTCGAAAGGGGAAGGGGACCGCTCTAAAAGGTTGCAAAGAGGGGTTTATGGCACGGCCTGTGGGGGCGATGTTTGGGGGACATGGAACTTGGGTGGCACCGGAAGAAAGAGAACCCTTGGGGCCGAGATTATGCGCGAAGAGGGTTCTTGCCGCCGTGGGGGGGGAAATCAGAAGGAGGGGACCTTTAATCGCCGGGGGGGGTGTGCGTGGGGACTCTTGAAGAAGAATGAAGTTAAAAGGAAGAAATCGACTAGCCTGTTGAGGAAAAAAGATGAGAACGGGGGGAAAAAGGGGGGTGCCAGATGAAGTAAGAGCGGGCCGTGACTCAGACTGGTGTCTTTGCAACACGCCGCCGAGGAAGTTGAAAAGGTGGGGTTGACGGTTGAGTTCGGTGAAGGGTATTAAGTTGCCCAGTATCGGGTGATCTCAGAGTTTAACAAGGGATCCCCTTTGCAGGTTGAGGAGGTAAAAAAGTTCGACACCGCTGGGGGGGAAGAGATGGTGGACGTAGGAGAAAAAAGTCAGGGAAGAGCCATAAGGACGGCCAGGACAGAGAGCCGGTGGGTCCTTTAGAATTGAACCCTTGGGGACAAGTTGCAGTTAGTCCATATCAAGGATACCTTGGTTGAGAACAAAAGTCCGTGGATAAGCATGTGATGGGGAGGTTTATTCTTCCTTCCGGAGGTCGGCAGAGATGACGTGGGATTCTGCCCAGGGAAAAGAAGGATGGTGCTGGGGTTAACGTCTTCACCCCAACGGGGGTATCTCTCAGGGGACGTGAGGCGTGCAGTGTGGGGCCCGACCCGTGTTCCTGTCAAAAAAGCTTGCCGCCGGGGGAACGTACGCTCAAAAACTACGCCCGTTTCCTTTTCTGGGGGTAGGTCACGTAGTTGCGTTCTCCCTACTCAGGTTCGCACCTCCCCCTCGTGCCTTCTAGAAGAAGGTTCTCTTCTAGTCAAATTTAAAATCGCCTCTCGGCCTCTCGGATACCTGGGGGAAGATCCAAGGAAGGTCAATGGCAAAATGGGCAGCGCCCAGTCATTCTAAGAAGAGGCCCAAAGGGAAAATTGTGGAGAAATGCAATAAACGAACCGCCGGGCGAAGGTAAATGGGCCCTCCCCATGTCTGTTTTTTGGGGAGAAGCTGCCGGCATTAATTAGACTTCGATGTATGGCAAGGGGGTAAGGAAAGAAAAGTTCCTGAACAACTTCCGGGGAGGCGAAGTGGTAGCCCCTGGAGAGAAATTTAACGGGAACAAGAGAACTAGAGAGAGCAGGGGGACGAGGAGGTGCTATTGGGCACAAAGGGTTATACCCGAAACCTGGATCGGGACGCATTGACGTGAGGTCGAAAGACGGGGTAGTGGGAAGGCATGCAAAGAAGGGGGCAGGAGTGGGGAAGTGCCCAGTTGGACCAGTGGTGCAAGTGGGTCAAGATGGATGTTACCAGGGAACATAAGGGAGGACGGACGGAGAAAATTATTCAACGGCTTTCGAAAAGGCTGGGAGATGAAGGCTATGTGTCGGGCCGCGTCCAGAAGTTCGGAAAGGGAGTCAACCATGATCGGACACGAAGCACTCTATGAAAAGTCAGAACTTTAAGGGGAGTGCCCAGAGGGCCAGAGAAAAAATTGCACAGATGAATAGGATCCGTCTTCCTTATCAGGAAGAGGAGAAGGAGGAGAGTTTCAACCCAACAGATCTTTGGAGGCGCAACAGTTGATTGTAGCACGAAGGTAGTTGAATCTTAAAGGCTATCTGTGATCAGGCGGAGTGTGTGTGATAAAAGGGACTACAGGAACTACTCTAGGGAAGCCTTTCCGCGGCCGGAAGTCCGTCATCTTGGATGGTTGAAGCGAAAAAATCAAGGGAGGAACAGTGAGTTCGGAAGTACCAAGGCGGGAGAGGAGAGGGAAGGTGAGGGAAATAAAAGCTTCCAGGCTAAACGGAACCAAAAACGGCCGAAGGGTAAAGATGGTTAGGGCGGACATTGGGTCTCGGGTGAGGGGGTCGTCATCAGTGGCGGGTTAGTGGCCGCCCTGCGAAGAAACAAAGAACCTGAGCAGGACTGCTTCTTCGAAGAGACAAACATCCAGCGTCGTCTAAGAAGTCAGGAAGATCCGGGTAAAAAACTGGCTCTTAGACCAGGAACCGGTTACGGACTAGCTCATAAGAGATTATCTCCTGGGAGTCCGTGCCAGAGAAAAGTCAAGAGCAAGTACCTTTATCCGTAATTGACCTGGTAAAGCCAATCTCCCCGGTAGACTAGAATTACATCGGGGGGGGGTTCGGGAATGAGGTCTCCTCCTGTCAGGCAGAAAAGCAGGAACACGGGAAGCAAAGGCCGCCAGGGGTTCATTATTCAGAAAATTAAAAGACAATCCCACGGGTTGGTTGCACCGGTAAGGAGGTTCCTCGTGAAGAGGAACCGCGCCGACTCTTGCACCATGGGGAAGGTGGCCGGGGAGACTTGGGCAAAAACTTTGACCGGCGGACCAGGGGTTTCCTAATCAGGGCGGCGCCGAGATGGTCTGCCACGGCTCGGGATCTCATGGGGTGGTGGGGAAACTGGAAAACTGAGTATGCTATAGCCCGAAAGCCCCAGCGGTGACTGTGGCTCAAACTCGGGTGGAGAACTAAAATTTGTAGAACCGGGAAATCCTCTTTTAGCCGGCCTCCAACACGGGCCTGGTTTTTGGGGCCTTCACGAAGACCGAAGCCGAGACACAGGGCGCGAAATGTAGTGAGTCCGGCGTGGAGCAAACCCGTCCGCTCCCAAGGTAACTATCGCCATCGATCCATAGATTTTCTTAAGAGTGCCTGCTCGGCCATTAAGTTTGAGCCTAGGATGAGCGTTGAAGAAGGGGTCCCCGACTTCTTTCCTGGATCGGATCGTGTACGCAAACGAGAGGGTCGGAAATTGGGAACGGACACTGGCCGGGCGGTTTCCGGACGAACCAGAGATTGAACAATATTCCGAAAAACACCGGGCACAATATAAAATCTGTCGGCAGGCCATAGAAGGGGAAAACCGGTCAACACGATACTTTATAACAACACGTCGCAAAGTACGGGAACAGCCTCAAAGGACCGGAGAAAAGGACATAGTCGTAGAAGGGCCATCCCAAAGGGCGGGTCAAACGGGGCGGGTAAAGACAGGGTTGCGAAGCTTCTACGGAAGGCAATCAGGGAGAACGTAAGAGAAAAGCTCTCTTGGTCAACAATTTCTTTCGATAGGGTCTTTAGGGAGAGGCTGTTCCATGGAGTCGGGCTCTCCCTGGGTCAATCGGGGTGAGGCCCTACTAGGGCACCACAAAATCCCATTGCCAATCCGGCAAATAGTAGGGAAGGAACCTTATACCGCAAACCTGTTTTAAAATATGAACGAAATGGTGGCACGAAGGGTCCCCCGATTGGCACATGGAGGGGGACCTTGGGCTAAGGAAATACCTGACACACGCTAATGGGGATCAGAAAATACCCAGTCAACCTGACGGGTCCTACCAGGGAAGAACTTCGCATCTGGAAACTGGGGTGGTCCTACCTCTACAAGAAACCTAAGACCTTTTTTTACGGGTCGCAGCTTTTATGTAGTGGACCCCAAAGGATGCATGAGGGGACCAAGGGGCAGTTTCACCAACAAAAAACATAACGGAAGTCTGTTACAACTTAATTCCAAGTGGTCTTCAATGAGGAAAGTAGGCTTCAAAGGGAATGTCAATGCGGGAGAGGGGAAATCTCCCTTCTAAATCCGATCAGCCCACATACCCTAAAAGAGACTCCGGGGAAAAGGGAAGGGGGGGTAGGGATTTATATCCATCGCCCAACGTACTAGAAAAGTCTGACGGGGTACGTGGACTACGCTCTGACGTGAAAGGAGAGAAAAACGCACACTCATGGGAAAGACCCTGGGTGATCAGAAATGAAATTCAGTGATAGTATAAAAAATAATTCCTATTCTGAGTAGGGTCCATTATGGGAAGCCGGGTCCATAGAGGGAGGAGAATCAGGCTGTATTAAAGGAGGATATTCAGGACAACTACTGGGGACCAGCAGGGGTCGACTGGTTAGGAATCAACGCATCGGGAAAAAGCCACCTCCCTCCAGTGTGCCGGAGTTACACATCTCTCTCACACAAAAAAATTATTATTGGGATGATGGTTTTAGGGCTACGGAGGGCAAGCCTGAAATGGCGGTAAATAAGAGCTATCCCAGTAATACAAGACTCCGCCATTCCTGATAAAGAACGATGATATCTTTGGGTCAAACAATCTACTATGAAGGGAATTGCGGAAACATCGTAAAGTCACGAAAAAAGAAGAAGAAGGAAAAAAAAAAAAAAACAAAAAAAAAAAGAAAAAAATAAGAAAGAAGAAAAAAGAAAAAAAAAGAAAAAAAAGGAAGAAAGGAACCCCAACAATTTCACGACCTCATGGTCGGATTGACGACGACGGAAAAGTCCTGCGGTCTTGCGCTTGGTGTGTAAGACACCTAAGGATTAAAGGAATCCCCCGGTTCAGGAGTTACTTTCAAACAAGTCCTGTCCGAGAGGCATTGAAAGCCGATACAACCCCTTAAAAGGCTCATTAATCTACTTCAGTGTTCGAAATATCCCCCCACACGAACACCCGTCTTGACCAGTCTACTGGAGGGGTGGTGAGCGGCAATAGATGCATCGTGAGACGTCAGGAGAGGGATCAAGAGAAGTGAGCCTTGAACGTCGCAGTCCACGTAGGAAAGTCGAAGCATGGGAATACAATAAGGGTTTTTAGGGGTGGGGGAACAGAAAAGGTGTTTTGGTCCGCCGGCTTGGGGGCTTTCCAAACTTCAAAGGCAACAAACAAACTTGAGGTTTTAAATGGATGAGATTACGCATAAACCCAGATGGAAAACTATTCTCCAGAGTATTAAGAAACTCGAGGCGGAGACGGCCGGACGGGAGAAGGACTTGGCAGTGGTCGGAGGCCATAAGAATGTTGCCAAGGATCTTCGAAGAGGCTACAAGCGGCCGGGCGAAAATGCACAAAGGTATGGCGGGGCGGGGGGTGAAAACGACCAGAGTGCGGGAGGAAGTGGGGGGAGGAGTGTTGTGACGAAGATAAATTCCAGGGGGGAAGCGACTTCCGTAGGCAAAAGTCAAATTGAAGATCGGAAAAAGGAGAAAATGGGGTGAACCTCGAGGAGACTCCTCGCAGGAGCCGTCTGAGACGGATGAAAGACAAGTTGTTGTGAAGTCGAAGCTACAACCGGGGACTTGCACTCGAGCACCAGTGGGACTGGGACGTAGAGTGGCCAGGGAACTAGACCGGCTATCGGGGACAGGCGAGGGTGTACTCACTGGATTCCGAGGACTACCGCCGAGAATGAGGCTGCACGGGAGGGGGGTGGGGGGACAGCGGGCTCGCGTCGGGGTGGCCGGGAACAAAGTGACCGTGGAGTGACAAACGAGGATCACAAACGTGGTGCTTTACCGAAATCTGGGGCGTGACGTCTTCTACCGCACCTCCGGTGTCATAACTTGCGCCGTCTACTTGGCGGAGCGTAAACCTTTTCTCTGTGTGTACGGCCGGTCCGAGTCCTACAGGAGAGCCTTCCTTGTTATCCGCCACCTTCCCGGTTGGGGGCTTGAGGACATGATCGTCAACTTTTACACCCACACGGGAGAAAAAAGGAGTTATACCTGGGGACAGGGGGGTGATATTAAGACCCGGAGTCTCCTGGTACTGCCACAAAACAAAACCTCTATTCTGAAAGACTGGGCTTCCTCAGGTCGAGGAGAAATGCAATGAGCGGGATAAAAAGATTGGGGGGTAAGAAGGGGGTAAAGTTCTTCATAGGTGGCACCTACCCGTGCAGGAAATCTTTCTTCCTATTCCAAGGGCGGAGTTTCAGTATGAACACCAAGGCAACTTTGCATGGTGAAAAAAAAACTGGGAACATTCATATTACAAGCTTCTCCGAAAGGGCGTAAGGGAGGAACAGGTTTGCTTGATTGGAGAGTTAGTTCTGGGCCTATGAGAAGAGCGGCTCTCATTCCGATGACCTAGTGGAGGGTAACGGAGAGGTCACTTTTCGATGGACAAAGCCGAAGCTGCCTTTCATTCCGAAGTCTCGAACAGGGCCCCTGACTGGTCTATAAGCTGGTTAGAATTACGTCTCCGGACTCTCCACCCGGATTCAAACCGAGAGGCCCCCTTCTCTTCCCGTGCCACTGTGCTTAAGGCGTGAATGCCGCGTCTCAGCCCTGGACAAAGCTCCAGTGGGTCTCATTTCTCCAACGACTGCCAAGAACGATACACGACAAACATACCGAAAAAGACCCTCTGCCCTCACTTTCCAAGCACGGGTATCAAAGATGAGTGTCTCCGTAGAGGGGAACGGTCTTGGGGGAGAGCTTTTAATCGCCGAACGAAAAGATAGCCTCCCAGGTTGTAAGGACGCCTGGCTCCTTACGCTGCCTCCTTCCTCAATGAAAGGATTCTAAACAGGAGATTGAAGAGAGGAGAAACTGATCTGACAAAGGGGGACAACAAACACTCCACGATAAATCTGAAGCTGCGTGACAAGTTCTCAAAAAAGGGGCAGTGTAGTGACGGCGGTGCTCTTGGCACCTCGGAAGGAGGAATGACATTCCTGCTCCCTCTAACGAATGGTAGCCGATGACTAGGGCTACTACTCGGGATCCGAGGGGAGAAGGGGAAAGCAATTAACTTCAGACGTGAAGCGGAAGGGATCCATGCCGGTGCCGGGGACACGGCCGCGGCGATGAGGTCCTTCGGGCAGCCGTCAAGCGCGCGGACACGACATACTGGCTAGAAAAGGGAATACCGTACAAGAAAGGAACTTCCTCGAACAAAGAAGCCTACCCCAGAGGGAAAAAATGTCCACTGGACGCTCAGCGCGGTGCGCAAAAGGATCGCCCATGCCTAGAATACAGTCAGAGTAATAGAATGGAAAATTTTCGGTATACACGGGGGAACCCTCTGGGGATAATCTAAAAGATTGCCATGAAGCCCGCATTCCTAGAGGCGAACGTCTTTTCAAGATGAGCCATAGGGCTCTGCATTGTTCGATAAACTGGACCATTTCCATCAATAGGAAAGCGATGGGAAAAGAAAAACGGGGTTTGCTTGCCATTTTGCAGTCGCGCCCAGGGTAAGGGGGTTGAAGTTGATCAAAAAAAGGTACGTTAGCGGGAAAAAACTGGCTCAAATGACCTGATAAGGGAAAGACCTCGGAAAAAAAATGCGAAAAGAGAAGACTGGAGCTAAGACAGACTAAGATTACAATACAAAAGATTCCAGAGGGGTAGTTCAGGATTTTGGAATGGGGGCTGCTGCTAGAAAATTCACTGAAAAAACCGGAACCGAATCAGATGTTGCTATCGCGGAGTGGGAATCGGAAAAGAAAACAGATCATTCAAGCGTGGAGGCATGAGAAAGATCACTAAGGCCAACGGACCTGACTTAAGACCAGCGTGGAACGATCTGACTGCACCATCAGCCTGGGGGTCTTCTCGTGAGAAGAGGGCGGGACTAACGTGACAGTCCGGGGAAGCGGGGGATTAAACATCAGCGCACTCGATTCAACGGGTGAATCGGGACAGCAGGTGATCTGGGAGCGGAAAAAAAACAACTCAGGAACTCCCACCTCGAGAGCAATTGCCAAAGGCGACGAAATTTAAGCTGGAGCAACTTTCCGCGAAAAGCTTCAAAAAAGGAAAGGAGAGGAACGTTATCTGAAGTCAAATCCACTTCCTTTTCATCGGAAAAAAGGGATATCAATAAAATTGACTTATCGTACGCCCCCGGGCACACCAACTGGGGCAAACTGAGAAAGGGGGAGTGATGAAAATAAGGAGGGTTCGCCCTGCGAAAAAAGCCCAGACGGCAACTCATCTCGAAAACAAGACGGAAAAGCAGGGAGTCAAAAGTGACTCAGGAAAAGAAAAAGAGAGCACGTACGTCAGTCACCACGCCGGACCAAAACGACGGCAAACCAGAGGGGGATCCGCGGGCGGACACCATCTCTGCAACCGAGGGGGACTCAATAGGACACGCGCGGGTTGGTTCGGATCGGCGGACGGGAACACAAAAAAAGTTCGGAATGTCCATCGTCAAAACTGCCCTTCAATAAAACCGAGCCCGTCAGGATACTCCTAAGGGATCGAAGACAGTACCTGATAAGCGGGAAAAAAAACCTGCGCCAGGGGCAAAGGCTCAGGTGTCGGCGTGACCCTGAAAACCAGAGTGCCATCGGGGGGGGGGAATACCTATCGGGAACTCCATAGAGGAACCAACGCCGGCAGCGACCGACACAAAGACGGCGTTGAAGACGAACAAATGCGTGCTTCGCAAGGGAGCGGAGGAAAATGCCAAAAACCGTGCTGACCTAACGCTGTACTGGGAAGAAAAAAAAAAGGTGACGTCAAGAAAGGGACGAGACAAGAGATCGCATGCAGTTCTGAACGTCAACCAAACACCCCAGCGGGGCAGTAAAGGCCGGGGGGGGGGCAAACACCGACGAACTCGGAGGAGAAGATGCACGCCATCTGAGAGAATTCAAACACCGGAGAAGAGGGAGGAATAGGAAGCTTGTCTTTAATCGGCGACGAACTAGCGTCGGTGGGGGGGTGGTGAGGGTTTCAGGAATACGGGGATTGCCGTGCGCTTGGGGTCTGCGGTGGACGTTGCCGGATCTTGTTAAAGGGTTCCACTTGCGGAAAAAAAAGAGAAAATGATTCAGCACGGGTGGTCTGTAAAAAGGACGAGAGCGCAGCTCCTCCCATGGGTCGGAGGAAAGGACGGGCGTTCAAGTCGATGAAAATGCTGGCAGGGGGGGACCCGAGGTTGAGTTGAACTTTGCCTGCCGATAGAGGATGGAGACTCGGGACGGAAGGCACGTTGAAGGCGAATGTAGGGGGCGGGAGAGGGGCAATTCATCCTACAGGTCGTTCAAGTTAGGAGCCGTGCGGGCCAGCCGTCCGCGGGTTCCATAGGGGTGGGGTGATTCAGTGCCGATGAGGGGCACTACCGCGTTGGGCAGCCGAAGGAAAAGCCACCCCGCAGGGAGGGGGGGTGGCTATTTATGGTCAGGCCTCGGTAGTGCCGATACATCGACCGTATCTCTAATGAATGTGGGGATCGCGGCCGCTTACTGACGGGGACAGGAAGTTGCCTTGCTATTGGTTCCGAGAAAGGTTGACGGAATAATCTGATCCCGTCAACTTGTTTGACCAGAATGGAGGGCTCCCGGCCGTTAGCCCTGAGGGTGAGCCAGGAAGGAGTCGAAGGAAGAGGTTCAATGTTGCCACAGGTTCAATGGGGAAAGGGGGTGTGCTTCTGGCCTACGGTGGGAAGGGGTTGGGAGTCCGGTCCGTTGAACCATGAAGGTGGATCGTGGTTGCCGTGAAAGTTCAATCGCCGTGGTGCCTGAAAGTTGTGTCAGGGAGGAGAAGAAAATATGCACGCTGAGAAAGTGAACAACAACGTGGGGTCGGTGAAAGGTAGTTGCCCTGGAACGGTGGGTGGGGAGGGAGGGGGACCAAGAAGAACCTGATTGAAGCTGTAACAAGAATGGACGACAACAGTTGCTGCTGTTTTAAAATTCAGAAACGGCTGGGCCGTAAGAGTTCCACCGAGCTCGATGAATGGGTGAGCCAACAAGCCGGCTGGCTTGTGACGGGATCGCACAGGGGGGGTTCCGTGCCATTGGCCGTGGCGGTTAAGAAGTCCCGAAATTCTTTTTGAAAAGGGGGATGAATTTTATGGCCGCGGGGATCTGATGACGCGATCGACCGCGTAGCGAAAACACTGCCGTGTGGAGGGGGGGTTTGGTCAAACGGGGGATAGCAGAAAGCGCGGCAAAAGCCTACACTCGGGAAAGTAGGAGGGGCTCCCGAAGAAATGGGGTTCGTCGACCCTCGGCTCTCCCTGTCCTCGAAGGGGAAGAAGGCCAGAAAGGGCTGCGCATGAGCCCCGTCTGCTCCTGGACGAAAGGATAGAAAAGTCAAGAGTGGGGATAAAAGTGCAAAGAAAAAACAAGAACGTGCGAGAAAGGGGCCGCCCCCATGCTGGTTGGCATCCCACAAGGTAACCGGCGAGGGAGGCAGGGGTAATGAATCACTTTCCAACAACTTCATGCCAGGAAGATCGAGGGTCCAGACCGGGGAGCAACTGATAAATAGAGAGGCTCGCATGAGAGGAGTACGACCGAGGTCGTATAAACAAGGGGAGAACCAGCCACTTATGAAGCGGGTAGGGTGACGCGTGCTCAGAAGGCGAGTTCGGTGGTAGAAGGGCAGAGTTTGAGGTTACGACAGGGAAAGAGGGTATGGACATTCCAGTGGTTTAGAGGAAGGTGACCTATGGGACTATCGAATGGGAGGAGTCAGTGTCTAGGCGTGTGTCGGATGCTGAAAAAAGGTCGAGGGCGGGCCTGGGGGGCCCGTACTCTGGAACTGTCGGAACGGCCTAACGTCACGAAAAGGGGACATACCTTATGGGTGAACTAGGGGGTCAAATAGGGTCACGAGGTAAAGAATCGTCCCATATTCAGTGGGAACCCTAGCTGTTGTTCATCATTCCGGCTGGGAGAGGGCCCTCCAGCAGACGAAGAGCTCTTCCGGTAGTAAGAAACATCTTCTCCTTATGTGCAAATACGGTAGCCAAATGATCCATTTCCTAGGTGGGGGGGTGCGTGGAGGTGGGTGTAGCAATGGGTCAGGGTCTATCAGGAGTCGACTTCTATTAGGGAAGGGAGCTGCGAAAGGGCATCTTGCGGAATCGGGAGGGGAGATGATCCATTCTTCTGGAAAAGGGCCACGGCGGGCAGAGGTCTTGAGGAAGGAATAAAATCACCGAGGGACGAAGACGAGAAAAAGTAGAAATCCTGGTTCTGGAAATGCGTAAAGCGTGGCGGGGTCGGTCTGTCTCTTTTACGGGAGAAGTGACAGTGGGAAGAAGGGCAGGGAAAACCAACCAACCGGACCCGAGAATTCCGACCTGCCTTGAGGGGAGGCCGCAGGGGCATCCCATGAAACTGGTCTTCGAAACAGTAGGGGGAAACTGGGGAAACTATCCGAAAGGGGAGTAGACGACTGTCAAATGACCTACGAGCGGGGCAAAGGAGAAGAATTCAATGAAAAGGCAGAAACATTGATCTGCGGCATTAGAGGCGGATGGACGTAGAAAAAGGTCTATGTGGAGGAGCACGGATCTGTCGATCACTCAGGGTCGGCCATAAGAAAAAAACCGGAACGCCCACTTTCAGATAGGGTGCGGATCAAAACGTGTAATCTCTTAATAGGAGACTGATGGTGGTTGCGAGACCATTTCGTCTGGGGCTAGGGGTCTAGAAAAAGAAGTCCGTTCCTCGGCCAAAGCAACTTCCGTGCCCACAATGTAGACATTCAAGGGAAAAAATGAAAAGGGAGCAGCATGGCGAGAAGAAGACCTGCATCCTGCGGCGGCGGAAGGGAACGTACGGGTCTTGAAGTTGTTGAGAGGAGCTCCAAAGCAGGATTCCTTCGAGAAATCCTGCAGACAGAGGGGACGGGGGAGATTGGCTGGTAAAAGGGGTAAAAGATCAGAGTGGGTTCACCGAATAAAACCTTGAGTGCGTCAGAGAAACGTTAAGGCATAGTTGCCTGGAAAAGGCCGTGAAAAATACCTCAGTGATCCTGTGGTTCATTCGACCGGTCGTGCATAAGTACTGATTGACTAGGAGGAGGGTATCTTGGAGCAAGGCCACTGATGAATAAAACGTGATGAAGAGGAAAACCTCCTTCACGTTCAAGGCAGGGAAAAAAGAACTGTCTGGGACAACTTGACGTCCGGATCCCCGTGGCAGAAGATACAAGGATAGGAAAAGGCTCGCTACCCGGGCGGCAACCAAAACCTCGAAGGGTAAAGGCCGAGCGTCGTCCAGATAACGATCGAAGGACACTAGGGAAGCAGGCGAGGTCCCTGCCCCAGGCCGGGGGATACGGACGCAAGAACTGGTCGGGCAAGTAAAAGAGTGGCCGAAGCAGCCAGGGCAGGGGGGGATATCGTCATACTGAGTCAACAAAGGTGATGGAGAATTGTCCGGGGAGGGTGAGGGGGGGGCTGGACAAATAGGAAGTCGTTCGGCCACCGTAATCATCGGGTGTGAGCACCTGACTTAAGGGGACACCACATAACCCTCGACCTAAAAAGCCGGGCAGGCGGGTCAAAGCGAAACCCGATCCTTTTTAATGAGGAAACAAATGGGGGGTGTGCGAATTAATAGAATAGTCAAACTGGAAACATGGGGCTGGGACAGGCCTCCTACACTCAACACGAGAGAGATGACCCCCGAGACACTGAAACATTGGGACGATACGGGAACATTTAGCAGTCGATGGAGGAAGATTCTAAAAAGAAACCTACAGTGGGGTGGGAGGGACTGTCCCTATTGGTTTTAAGGTCAGTGGAAAAAGCAAAAAAAAGTTGAAAGGTCTGCTGGGGGCCACCTTTGAGTCCTCACACGAAAAACCAAAAAAAACAAGTCGTCTGCGTGAGGAGGGATTCAAAGGGTGACTAACAATTAGGGAAGGGGAGGGCAAAAGGAGGAGCACAATGGGGCGGTCGTACCAAGAAGAAAACTGACGCAGAACGATAGTCAATAATCACTGCCACGGGAGGAATATAAGGGTGGTTAGGATTATTCGAAAACAACGGACTTCTCTATTAACTATAAGAGAGAACTTAATCACGACCAAGACACTCTGGAAAAGATCCCGGGGGTGACTCAGTAATATCTTAGTATACAGAAGAAAATACGGGTGGCGGCTTCGAGAAAAGGATGGCCGTTCACAGAAGCGTAGACGCAATAGGGGTCGCTTCATGAACAGCAAAGATGGAGTGAGAAAAACTAACTGGCGACCATAGTGTCTGGGCGCTGGACTTCGTCTGAGACGGGGGGGGGGCGATCCGAAATAACGAAAAAGGAAAAGCGGCCGGAAAGGAGTC
>Ga0179591_1254970_pt1 | contig 13394 bp, 13 predicted proteins | sample CZOMad2_1_08_16f_FD_182891 | JGI IMG/M metagenome (GOLD analysis project Ga0179591, IMG submission 182891) | Vadose zone soil fungal communities from Angelo Coast Range Reserve, California, USA - CZOMad2_1_08_16fungal (PacBio error correction) | ecosystem: Environmental > Terrestrial > Soil >...
AGTTCTCCTTCTGTCCAAGACGCAAAACAGGGATCTTTTACCGCGGTGAAACATCTATTTCGTTCCTTATGGCAATGGAATCGGCGAGACCAAGTCAGATAATTTCTTATGTTCCGTTCATGCTGTATTTATGGAGGGTATGGTCGACCGCGGGAAAATTCGTACTGCTTGAGAGCAAAGAGAAGAAGGGCGAACAAGTGATCAACCGACATACGCAAATTTTCTAGTCGATAGCCAAGGCTCTCACGAGGGGAGGAGATGATGGGAAATACCGGCAGGAGCGCGGGGTTTCCGCAATATCTAAATAAGGCCGGCGCACGTTGGTGGGGAAACTATCGTCCGTAAGAGAAAGGGGACCGAGGCAAGTTTTTGGTCCAAGGTCTTTCAGGAAAAGCATGAAGACGCACGTGTCTCCAGCCGGGAAAGAGAGGGAAGGCGCGCCTCTTTTGCCACCTTTGAAACAACATAACAGGGCGACCTGAAACGGAAAGAAAAAAACGAGCTTTCAATGAGAAATTACTGGCAATTACCTTCCCTTGAGGAGCCCTTTTCTCCACCAACCGCAATCGTTCGGGTGACTCGAGGCGCCGCATTTAGAAAGGTTAGCACTCGTCGAACGAGCAGGGGTCGAAGGAAAACTTCTAAATGACTTATGGAAGAAATCACTTCACGCTCTTACACGGGGTACATAAAGCTTTAAGAGGGGTCGATAAGTCGCATCGGGAGTTGCCGAATTAAAAAACAGTCGGTGCGGAAGCGATATCCAGAAAGAATGGGAAATCCACTTCACCAGAACGTGCCCTAGTCCCGTACGTGGGAGGCGAGACTCTCGCGCAGGAACGGAGACTGCTCCTTCTTGCGGGCAGAAGGCTCAAGGTTCCAATTGAGATAAAAAATTTATAAAAGATGCTCTAACCCGAAGGAAGAGCGAAAAATGGGCAGGCAGCATCCTTCTGCCTCTCCGGTGAGATGAGAAAGAGTAAAGGGGACTTCGGCTCTCCCTAAGATCTCAAAGCCCATGTGCGCATGTGGGGCGGGGTGAAGAAGAGGGGCGCCGCTGCCGAAATATAGTCGGACGCAGAGGCTTGTGGGTCCAAATGGGCAAGCGACAAAATACTTCAGGGAAGTGGGTATACTCGCCCACTAGGCCAAGGGTCAAGGGCAATTTTTCGTAGGCGAAGGGCAAAATGGAACTATAGGTCACTTTCTAGCTTATTAGGGGGGGGAGTGAACTGTCTTGAGGAAATTTTGCTTGGGGAAAACATAAAACAAAGCGGAGAACAAGACGCATTAGGGGGGTGGAGGAGCCACCTTTTTCCGGAAGAAGGAGGGAAATAAATACGGCGCACGATTTGGGGTTCAATTCCTAGCAGAAGTATCTTCGAACTGTTCACCGAGGAATGTGAAAGCGCAGGGATGGAACAATTGGTCTCCCAGATCGACGTAAAATAGGGGAGGGGACGGGCATTTCTTTTCCTGGGCAGTTTCCGGTAAGTGAGCTTTTCCATGCTTAGGCACGGCGCCGACTCGGGATACCCGAGGAAACTGGGGGAAGAGCTTGGGTTAACCTCTCTGTCGGTTGAACCTTGGGCAGATCCGCCGAAAGAATGACTGATAAGTTAGGGAATCAAGTAGAGAAGGAGGACACTTCATCGCACTTCCGTAATGAGAGAGGGGATCTTCCCTTCTTCGGGGGGGTCAGGGAGGAAATAAAAAGGAGGGCTACTACTCTGTCAAGGCAGGTGAACGCAGCGACGCTGGTAGCTTGGTAGAGGTACGAGGGGGAAGGAGAAAGGAAACTGGGGTCGCGTATATTAAGTTCGCACCCCGTTAGAAGACTGTCTGGCTCGAAAACAATGTCTCTTTTTTCTTCTACTGCAAAGAAGGACGGGGGGGGAGAAACGAAAACCAAAGGGATCGTCCTTTTGTGGGTCAAAAAGGGGTAGCGTGGTTTCAGGCCGAGGGAAAAAAAAAGAGGAAGGCTCTGGAAGAAAGGGACCTGCCCACCCGCGGTTAGAGACGAAACGACGACCCAAGGAAAGATCTCTCACATCAGGAAGGCTTAGAGGAGCAGAAGGATTTTTCTACGATCTTACAGCAGAGAAGTAGGCTGGGGAGTGGAACGACTACAGAAGAAAAGGACCTGTAGCTTCTCCACACTCACGGAACAGAGACGAGAAGGCCAGTCCTGAAAACGTGTCCCTGTCTTCTGAGAGAACTGGTAGGACAAGCTATACATGTGACGAAAGCTCGGCGATATGGCTAAACCTGCAAGAGTTGAGAAAAGAGGGGAGAGGAAGAGGGTTCATGGGTATTGGAAGAGAAGCTCTGAACTCTTTCTTGAAACAGGCTGGGGGGAAAAAGGAGAAAAGGGAAATACTTAGTCTGCGACGGCGAATCAGTGAGGCGAAATGTTCAGAATGGACAATAGGAAAGGCGGGTCGCGTTTGAGACTACTAATTCGCGAGCAGAAAGAAAAAAAGCGGCAATGTTTTCTCTCGAAGAAGAAACTCAAGGGGAGATTAGGGCCTCAACTACTATCGGAGAGAAATGTAAAAGGAAGATTGAAGCCACTCCTTAGACAGAGTAAACGGAGAGGGGAAAGGTATGCTGCTACCAGCCAGAAAAATCGGTGAAGAAGGGGGGAGGGGGTAAACTTATCTCTTACCGGGAGCGGAAGAGAAAAGAAAACAAAAAGACTTCAAGAAACATTCTCAAGATAAGAGAGGGGCTTAGACGAGTAGTACGGAACAGAAGCTGAGAGACTGGGAGAAGAGAGAGCGGTCAAAGAATCTAGAATAAAAAAAAACAACGAGGAGGAAAAGAAGTATATATGCCGAAGCGGGGCCGCAAAAAGCTGGAGTCTCTTACTCTCATGAAAAAAAAGAGGACTCAGAGAAAAAGTCGCGAAGCCATTAAAGTGGATTATTAGAGAGACGCCGTTAGGGACACGACGATACCTTATTAATAGTTGGCAGGCACGAAGAGATTAAAAAAGGAAGAATGCAAAGCTCAACCTGGAAATTCTGGGTCGGGGGCAAAAGGGGAGGAAGAACTTTTCTTCAGCTGCCAGGACAAGAGTATGATCGGTGGCTATGCGGGATAAGGAGAGGGAGGAGAGGGAAGATTGCGGCTACGGCAAAGGAGGAGGGGGAGAAGGACTTAGATCAATCGATACACATCATGAGATGGGGGGATACATAGTTTTCTCCCTGAATGAGAAGAGAGAAGCAATCAGCAAGAGAAATTAGAAAGGGGGGTCCAATCTTTTACAGAAGACCGGGGGAAAGGAATATAGAAAAGAAACAGACCCGACTCGACTATTGGAAGGAATAGGAAAGGGAATTGGGTATCACGCAGATCGTCCGGGGTCAGAGGATTAAACATACTGGGCTCGGGGTGAAAGATTGGCACGCAAACTTGAAAGAAGCAACACCTTTTCGTAGAGCAGGAAGGAGGGTTCTTCAGGTTGAGCTTTGGGCCGAAAAGAGAAGGACACGAGGGTGCGGGGAAGGGGAAGAGAGGGGGGTTGGTCAGCCACCCTCCTACTTAGACTTCCAAGAAGGAGTCGATCGACCACAAATCTCTTATCAGACAAAAAAAAAGAAGGACTTTTCTCTCTACGCAAGAGTCCGTCAAGAATCGAAGAGAAAAACGAGTGAAGAGAAAAAGAAAATCGGAAAAAGAAAAAAAAAGAAACAACGCCTACCTTGGGAGTAACAAAAGGAAGAAGAAACTGGTTCGCGGCAACAAACCGACGTTCAGGGGGAGACTACGAAACTAAGAAAGGAAAGACAAGAAAGAAGCTGGAGACCGGTTCAAATAAAACCGGCAAGAGAAATAAGAAACCAAACAGCGGAGAAAAAAAAAGTCATCTTCGGGGTAGGAAAAACTAGAATCATAAACGGACAGAAAGAAGCGTAGCGAAGAGGGGGGGTCTCCTACACTCGACGCAAGGGGTCAGAGATCTCTACGAGGGGAAAGAAATAGAAGGGTGACTAGAACGAAAGCAGTTTCAGACTCAGGTCAATGAGGAGCCACCACATATCGCATTAGCTGGAAGGGGGGGGTCGCCCATTGCCACTAGCCATAGATTTGGAAAAAATAGACAAGCCCAAATTGGCCACTCTAAGTAGGGAAGCGTCAGTTCCTGACGTGCATGAAAACAAAAGAATAGGACCTTCAACTTCTACAAGACAAAGGAAAACTTATTCCAGGAGAAAAGAGGAAGGAAGGTAGAGGCGCACCGGGCCCAACCGTCGTATTGTGGAAGAAGAGGGGGAGAAGTTTAATATCAACGTCGCTAGGAGAAAAAGAGCCGGGGGTCGAAAGGATGGTTCGAGAGCAGAAAAAAGGTGCGCGACAGCGCGTTTTGTCTAAGAGAAGGGGGAGGGGAAAAAAAACCGTGGCCGCCGACGCGAGAAAGAAAGAAGGGAAGAAGTGACCATAAGGGTCCAAGGGGGAACTTTCCGAGTAAAAGAGAAAAAAAGAGGGGAGCCTTGGGATATGGGAAAAGAAGCGAGTCCGGGACTTCGAATTGTAATTGGGGGAGAAGCGGACAGAAGTGTCTTCAGCGGATGCCACAAGAGAACACGCAACAACAGGAAAACTGCTGGGAGAAGGATTTCTCTAAAGACAGACATGATAAGATCACACCGGCCAGATTCCTAAGGATGAGGGGGCAAAGGGGAAAAAAACTGATGTTATCATCTCGAAAGTTGGAGGAAATAAGAACAAGGCTTAAATAGGAAATTGATCTCAGAGAGGGATCGCAACGGGGGACGGTAGAATTAGGTACAGGGGGGAGGACCAGATGGAGGGGGACTACCGGCACTAAGTAGCAAGACGGGAAACCCTCCTGACTAAAAACTCCTCAAGCAAAATCGTTATGCACACGAGCGGGACGTGTTGATAGGGGCAGACGTGGTCCTAGACCGGAAGAGACCTGCTATTTGAAAGCCTAAAGTAGAAACGGGCAGAGAGGGGAAACAGACAGATGGTCTGGGAAAAAGGGAAAAAATCAAAACAGAAAACTTTACGTACAATTGGTTCTTAATTGAACTAGGACGAAGAGTGCCAGTGCCGTCAGCCATTTTGCTTTTGAAACACAGAGAAAAGGGAAGTGATGAAAGAGAAGGGGAGGGCCGTGAGGGGCGTCATGCTGAGAAAGATACAGGGAAAGGAAACTTGGACTCTCTTCTAGAAAGAAAAGATCGGGATTACCCACCAGAGGGGAGTTCCGGGGAGGAAAAGGGAAATGTTCAAAACGCATGGCCGGGCTTGGCAACCGTCTCTCGCGACTTTAGAGGCGCGTGTCTATGTAAAGTAGGGGCCTATAGGGGAAAGAACTTGGAGATGAGCATATGCCGTTAGAACAACAGAGACCGCGGGATAAGTCAGACCAAAGGGAGAAGTCACTAACATCAAAAAAGAAGACGGAGGAAAGAAAAAAAAGACCAGGAACGAGAGGCCGCCATAGGAGAAGGAAACGCGAAACGAGCTTTTCCTCCAGAAGGTCGCTGGAAGACGAAAGAGAAAGAACAACAACGAGGAGAAGGGAAAATGAATATATTCGAAGATCCAAATAAGGGAGGGAGGAAAGAGGGACACGACTGTTCTAGATGACGTCTGATGGCATGGAATGGAGGGATGCAGGACTAGAATTTCGTATGTGACTTCAGGATGGAGAAGGAGACGGACTTGTCTGGAAAGAACGGCAACAAGCGCCTCTCCAAGCTCAAACGAAAACGGAACGTCTATATCGACCCTTCAAGCAGGCGTGAGAGGTTAAAATAACTCGGGAGGGGTAAACGGTGGAAGACACGCAGAAACGAAAGGGGTGTAGTCTGTTCGGTTCCGAAAAGGGAACACTTTTTTGGCCAAAATAGGAGGGTAGCCATCATAGACGAAAGGGGCGAAACGAAGAGGATATAGGCGCAAGTGGTGAGACCTTGAAACAATCATGGGAAGGAACAACCGTCAAACACTATCCGAACGGAAAAGAAAGGCAGAAAATTACAGGGAAAGACCTGTGCTCGGGGAATACCGTTGGAAAAAATCGAAGGACCTAGGAAAGAGGGTAAAAGGGTGGGCTGGCGACTAGCGGAGATATGGAAGATAGCGACTGATTTCTTGACGAAAAAGGACAAAGCTCGGGGAGGGGACAGCAACTCTGTCGGGAGAGTGAGTCGCAAAGGGTGGTCCGAAAAAGGAAAAGAAGGTCTCCGATATCAGAAGAGCATGAGAAAAAAGAAAACACGTGCTCTTCCTACTTTGAGAAAGAGAAAGGAAGTCAAACGCCAAACGGAGTTAAAAAGGCAACAGTATCCTAGGGAAATGTAGGAAAGAAAAAAAAACAGTAAGCATAAAAAAAGGGTGCAGTCAAGAAATGCTGCATGGAAGGGGTGAAAAAAGAAATGTCATGCTTAGGGACCAGAAGATCAAAGACCAGTAAAGGGTGAAAAAAGGCCCTGGGCGCAGCTGCCTAACTGGGGGGCAAAGGGCAGAGGTGCTGCAAATTCAGCGCGAAAAGAAGGGAAATGTATGACGCTCCATCGACAAGGGAACGCACGGGGAGAAAGAAACAAGTACACAAAAGACTGTAGTCAAAGTCGGAAGAAAGAGGTGACGTCAGGAAACGTGGGACAAATAGGACTACAAACTCATGAGGGGGGTGACACGGGCCGACTCCTAGACAATCAAAAAGACTAAAAAACAGGGTCTTCAAGGAAAGCAAGAGGGCATCGAACTGGTCGACCAAGGAGTAGGAAATACGAAAGAGAAGGGGGAGCCATCGGGCTAAGTAAGGAAATTGGCATTACTTTGCCTTGAGGGGGGTGGGGGAAGGGGGACCGGAGGAGAGGGGGGCACCCGCGAATAAAACGAAGAACAAGCCGATGACCTGGAGTTGAAATTTTGGGGGAAAGCTGGGGCAAAAGCTTTAGGTGGGGAAAAGTAAAAAGGAAAAAAAAGCGAGATCCTTCGGGGCGCGCTCGAAGGGGCAAAGGAGCGAAGTCACTGACGAGACGGCGCGAAAAAGTCCTCTATAAAGTAGGTGTACGGGGAAGGCAAAAAAGAAAATCAAGGGAGTTTTTCCGGATCGGGGAGACAAAAAAAAAAAGAGGCAGACGATCGCTTCACCAGCCGATGGTTATTGCCGGCAAAACTGAAAAAAAAAAGTCAGGCTCTACAATTCTTCGTTGCGGTCGGGGGGTAAAACAGAGTCCTCAGGAAAGACGTCGCTCCTGGGGGGGGTGCACACCTTATAGAGGGGGGAAAAGGCCGGTTCGCCGAGAAGTCGCGGGAGAAAACATAGGGAGAGGACTCTACCGACGCTGTCGTCGCAAATCATCTACAGCGCTGTGAAGAAACGCTCTAAGCTAGGAAAGGTGAGAGTACGATAAAGGGGAAAAGAAGTCTTCTTTTCTTGAAAAACTTAAGAAGCTAGAACGCAAATAAGACGAAGGATGAAAAAAAAACCGAACTAACGCAAGGGACGAGAGGCTCGCAAGGGGATGTCGGCTGAAGGGGGGGCTGCAAGTCTCTAAGAAACTCTTGATGGGGACTAAACGCCTGCACTCGGAGATCTTTTTGACTCACAGACGAAAATCTTAACAGGTAGAAAAAGCGGATTCGGGTAAGACGAGAGATAAGATAAAAATTGACAAGAGGAAAGTCGCGAAGTTTCAGAGGAGGGAGGCTAGAGGGGGGGAAAGTATAGCTGCATGCTCACTAGGTATCGACATTCCAGCTAATGGCGTGAAGAAAAATCTACTAGAGTTCCTAGACCGAAGAAGCCAGGGGGTCATCGAAAAAACGGCTCGCAGCCAACCTATCGGGTGATAAAAGGAAAATCTAAAAGCAAAGAAGGAAGGAAGCAAAAATTAGGTAGAAACTGTCACCGCCACCGCATGGGGAAAGGGGAAAAAAAATTAGGGCAGCATCGTAAAAAAGGGCCTCACGTATAATTTGTATCGGAGACGCGTCTCTTCCAAGAAGGAGCTCTCGAATCAGCGTCGTACCTGGCGTACATGGAGAGCAGAGAAAGAAAAGGCCGCATCTTCGGCGCTGCTGCTAAAATCGGCGCGGCTATGACTGAGAAAAGAAAAATTAGATGAAAAAAGTAAAACGGGGCAAAAAAATATTGGGAGGGAAAGCTCGGCAAGGAGGGTAAGATCAAAATGCTCTACTCAGGGAGAATTTAAAAAAAGAAGAGTCTGGATTCTCGATCTCGAGAAAGGGAAGTCCAAAGGCCAAGGAACATAAAATGAAAAGATTAAAGGCCTTCTCAAGAATCAACAGTTCCAATGGGACTGGGGAAAGAAAAGTGGGGAGGACGCTGACAGAGAGGGGGTACTGTATCTTCTATTTGAACAGGGAAAAAAATTCGACTCCTGGGCGGTCGAGTGCGCGGCGTCGGCCACAGTAAACCGAGGAAAAGAATGCTTCTTTTGTGGGGGGGGGGGGGGTGGAGAAGTTAAAAGGACCGCATGTCAGAAGTGGAAATTCGATACCGAGTTAAAGGAACTCCAGTCGAAATCTCCGTAGGCTACAAAAGAGTGAACGGAGGAAGCGGTTTCCAAGCAACTGCTGGAAGAGACAAAGAGCAGGACCACTACGCTAGAGAAGAATTCCCGGTGCATGTGAGTCACATATCGCATGAAGGGGAATAGAACCCAGACGTCCTCTCAGAGGGTGGGTGTCAAGGAAAAGTTCCGGACAAAAATTTCAAAGAGCAAAGGGTCAGCTCGGGAGGACTTTCTGTTGGAAGAAAGGAAAAAAAGCGCTCCTCGGGCTATATAGACTGGAACGCCTGAAGAAGGTGAAAAAGAAGCCGAAAACTTCAGTCCCTCAACTAGCGTCAGCAGATGATCGGGAGGAAGCTACAAAAGAGGGCTCCGCGACGAGCACCAGGGGACCGCCCTAGAGATCAAAACGGCCGAAAAAAAAACTCGGACAAAAGGGAGGACCCCAACTAGCAGGGAAAAAAGGGAAAGGGCGCTCCACCCCCTCAGTGCCGAGGAGAAAGACAAAGAAAAGCTGTCAACGAGACCAGTAGACAAGGTAATTCAATCAGACTGAGAAAAACAGAGAAAGTAGCTCGAGGCTAGGCAACACGAGGTCCCGCAAAGGATTCCAGAAAAAAAGGGACTGCGTAGTAGCAGTGATTTCTCCAACAAATCGACTCCTTGAACAGAGCTGAAGTTTCTACAGGAGGAGAATCGAAGTTTCTCTCGTCCAGGAGAATGAGATCGACCACATCATATCGAAAGAAAAAACTATCAGGGACAGTGGACCAACGCAGATCTGTGAGCCACGCCAGAGAGAACCCAAAGGGAAGCGAAGGGTAAAAAAAAAAAAAGACTGCGAGTGCATAGAGGGAAAAGTCTCACATAAAGGAAGGCTAGGCCAAATACCGAAAAAGAATACAGACTGAGGATCGATTGCTCACCTGGGAAAAAAAAGGATTGTTCACAAAGCGGGGGCGAGAGTAGGGGAGCGTTCGTCAAAAAGCTGGCACGAGTCCTAGTAGAAAAATTTGACGGACTCGGCCACGGTACGAACAAACAGCATGCATGGGAAACGATGATTTGAGTCAACTCCACAAAAACACCGTGGCATCCGCCGTAAAAGGAAAAGCTTGGAAAAAGGAGACCTCGTGAAGAGTCCTTTCATCATGGGTAAAAACGGGGGAAGAAAGGCACGGATCCCTTTCCGAGGTAGATCCAGAGGATGGGGTCGAAGGAAGGGGGGCACCATCTCTTACATCGAACGAGACTAAACGAAGGCGGATCCCAAATTGGGGAAACAAACAAAAAAAAAAAACCTGGTACATTGAGAGCAGAGTCGGGCGCGAAGAAGCAGGAAGGGGATGGGAAACAAAGATGCCAAAACCGGCTGCGTGAACATGAGAAATTCTTCAGGGGCATACAGAGACGGAGAAAAGGTTCAAGAGAAAAGAAGCGGGACTTGATCGTCTCGAACTAAGGAGGCTCGCTCAAGTTACGGGATGAAAGGACAGTGGATTCAAAGTATCTGGAGAATAGAATCGACCGGCAAAGCCGTAAAGGCGACCGTCCGAGAAAGAATAGCGCAACCGCGACAAACGGAAAGGAAATCTGTTAGGGGAAAGAAGGAGGGATGGGTCTCGTCAGCACGCATCGTAAAGGGGAAAAAAGGAGAACTGAAAACTCCGGAGAAATCCCAAGTCGCCTGATTCGCCGAGAAAGACTGCTGAGAAAAAAAGTATCTAACCAAGGCGGGAAAGGGAAGGAAGATTGTCTTCTGAATTGTAGAGAGAACGTAAGACAAACGATTCATCCATGATTACAGTGGGAGACTGGGATAAAAAACGATTCTCTTAGCTATACGGGGAAGAGATTACGCAAAGTTTAGCGGAAGAGGTTGGAACACCAGCAAGCATTTTGCACCAACTTTCCACAGAGACCCGAAAGAAATATCGTCATACAAAAAAAAAAAACGTGAGGTCAAAGCAAGGGCGACGGACAAAAGTCTTGACCCGCTAGAGGCGAGCCGGGTCGAGAGAAAGGGGACGCTGAACCAGTTGGAGGGGGGAGTGACGAACTTGGCGAAAAGACATAGCGCGGCGAAACAACAGTAAACTGAAGAGAGGGTGAGAATCCATAAAAAAAAACCTCAGCCATTATAATAAAGCTGGATCGCCGGGCAAAAACGGAGGACCAGGGAAAGCAAGGCCCGCAAAGTCAGAGTAAGTAGGGGAAGAAAAAAGGGGGAAGCGGGGGAATACGTTGCCGCTGCGAATCTCAGAAAAAAAAAAGGAAAAGAGGGGAGTCAACAGAGACTCTTAAAAGCTCGGTTGGTTAAAGAGGGGTACGGTGAGCCTGGAGAAGGGAGCTGCTTTGAAATTCAAAAGAGAAGGAGAAAGGGAAGGGTAAGGCCCGAGGTGAAATGGAAAAGGCTATGTAACTGGCAGACTCCGGATACATATGGCCTAGCAAAGGTGCGGAACAAGACTAGGGGAAGTTTTCGCGTCGATCTTGAGGAACGGAGAAACGTCGATGGATGTAAAGTACCTTCATATTACCGGGGAAGGGAAGCCTTCACTCAAGTGGGAAGAGGGGGCTTGCTCGAAGCAGGATGTTGGGGCCAAAGTCTGAAGGGATCCGGGCATGACGCAAGGGAAGAACCTCCAGTAAGAAATAATCAGAAAGCGGTTGGGGCCTTTGACAACGCATCATGGAGAAAGAAAAAAAAAGACTCCGGGACTATTCATAAAAAGTTAAGTCAGACCGGTCTGAGGGGGAGAAGATCTTTTCGAAAAATGGATGTTACGATGGAGGAAGAAGAGAAGGGAGTGGGGACGAACAAAAAGGCGATCTGAGAGGGAAAACAGATAAGATGCAAAGGAAGATCACCGTAGAGCCTCGACCAGGATCGTTTAAAACATGGGACTGCGAGGAGGGAAGTTCAGAATTACCGGAAAGGGATCCTATTAACAGCCAGTCCGAATAAAGCCCGAGGGAAGGACGTGCGAAGCTCGCTAGGACGAGAAAGAACAGAGTTACGCGTTGTCCAAGTAAAATTTCATCATGCAGAAAGCCATCAGGAAAGTTGGGAGAAAATGCAGAAGCAATGGGAAACAGTTAGCGGGAACAAGGTCATGCATTCGACAAACTCCTCGCAAAAGAAATGCAAGTTGTGTCAGTTGGACGACCGAGGGCAGCAAACACTGCCAATGTGAGAGGGGAGGCACGTCATGTTTGAGAACAATCAGAGAAAGAAAGGAAGTACGAGCCCTGAGGCAAGGCACGCATCTCGGGAGGAAGACCGGAAAACAAAAGAAAAAAAGCGGGAATTATCGTAAACGTAGGCTGGAGTAATCAGAAAGTCGTTCGTTAAGAGGGTCGACATAAAAAAGATAGAAACAAACAGGATGTTTTGGTTTGACTCAAACGGGGAAAATCATATCCATCAGTCAGAATGCGCAAAGGAGTGGAGAAGACTATCAAAAGGCTAAAAGGGAATTGTGAAAACCGCTTATGGTAAGACCGTGCTTTGAGAAACAGGGCTCCGAGAAGGGACATAGGCTATTTTTCGCGGGGAAGAAGAATGGGGAGGGAAGGTGCACCGGTACAGTGAGGAGCGGGAAAAGAAGCATTATATTCCGAAAAATGTGATGGGTGAGTTTGGGCACTAAAAAGAGTGGGGGGAAAAAACGGGACTGTGCACCGGGCGCTCAAAGAAGACAAAGTCAGTATCACTGACGGTCACACGCGACAGAGAGCGAAGCAAAAGAGAACTTCCAATGGGGGAGAGGAAGATACTGCGGCTTCGAGTTGTCTGGGGGAAAAGAAATAGCGAACGTGAGGGGCAAGCAGGGGGGAGTGCTGATAAAATTGTTCGAGGGGAAACTAGAGGAAATGGACCTCTTGGGTCGCGATGAGGGCCAAGGCCTTCGACCGCTGGTGACTGGCTCTTAGGGAGCGTTGAATAGGAAGAGAAACCTTTTGTTGGCATAGAGAAAAAGTTCGTCTCGGAAAAGGGGGGCAGGGAAGAGGGTTAAGGGAAGAGTTCTACTAAAAGAGAGAGATGACCAGGACACAGCAGGTGATAGTCATAATAATACCGGGGACGGAAAGTCGCGAAGAAGAAAGAAGGAGATTCGTCGAGCTTATATTATGTATAAAAAAGAAGAGGAAAGAGAGTAAGAAGGGGTGACATGTGAAACGTTCTAGAGAGCGGACGGCAAAGATAGGCGAGAATGTCCAAAACTCAACTCAAGAGAGATGATAAACTCGGGAAGGGGGACTACTGTAAGGTCACGGGTCAAAGAAAAAGTGACTCAGAATCATCTTCAATCTTTTTGAAAAACCCGGAGAGGCAGGGTCGCACGGAAGGATGGGGGAGGATGAGACTCTAGATCATAAAGAATTCTGTACAGTCTAAGACGAGAAGGGGGGGGGGGGCTTCGGCTCCTAGGAGGAATGAAGAACAGGTCGGTAGCTATAACTAGGTGTTATAAAGCTCTAAGGAAAAGAAGCATCTACACGCGTTTTGGTCTCAGCGGAAGAAAAGAAGAGGGGAGACGGATAGAAACCCTTCATCTAAGAGACCCGACTTCGAGTGCTTTGAAGACAAAGTCAGTCACCTGAACCAGTGTAAATGTTTAGGCTGACAGACCGAAAGATAACGCGCAAGGGTGAAGTCACTTTAATTTTAACTAGAGAGAAAGGAAGAAAAAAAACATCCTAATACGAAAACTTAGTAACTGGCTGCAGAGAAAGTGTATTCGTAGAGGATCCATAGAAAAAGAGCGCGCTTGCACACATAGGACTCTTCACTAGAGCTCGACAACAACACAAAGTGATTAGAAAAGAGATAGGGGAAGTCTCTACCAAAAAGCCGCTGTAGGA
>Ga0179591_1187930_pt1 | contig 13393 bp, 15 predicted proteins | sample CZOMad2_1_08_16f_FD_182891 | JGI IMG/M metagenome (GOLD analysis project Ga0179591, IMG submission 182891) | Vadose zone soil fungal communities from Angelo Coast Range Reserve, California, USA - CZOMad2_1_08_16fungal (PacBio error correction) | ecosystem: Environmental > Terrestrial > Soil >...
GGCCGGTTAAGGAAAGAACTCAAGTCCCACCTTCTCACGAAAATTTCCTACTGAGACAGGTGTTTTTCCGTATGGGCAATGGAAAAAGCCGTTAACCAAAAAACTTGGAGGAGAGTACGACTGAGGAAATAAATAGGAAAGTCAGTCAAAAAAGGAAAGTGCTTCAGCCAAAAAAACCGTATGCGGGTTTAAGTCTTCACCAGCGGAAAAAAAAAAGAAAGTAATCGCACAGACGCAAGAGACTCCTCACGGAAACACACGCAAGTTCTGCATAAGGACACGACAATAAGTACGGGTTTCAACGGCCGAGAGTCCCACCCGTTTAGCGGAAAGAATCCAGGATGTGAGACCGAAGGGAGGGAATGGGAGGGCCACGCAGGATGAGGTCAATAGGGGAAGCTTACAAAGGGGAAGGCTTTCGATCGGAAAAACGATGCCTTTAAGGGGGGAAGGCTCTGGCGATTTTAGGGGAGCGAGCCGTATGCGGTCGATGAGGGGGGGGGAGGAATGGTTTAACAGCTCAAGGGAAAACCTCGCTTACCTGGGCGGGCCTTGCCTCAGGCCACAGCGCAGCAGCCCCCCTCCGAGGGTAAAAAAACGACACGTTTCCACCGCGCGTCAAAGGGGGAAGAAAAAGGACGTCCACAAAAAACATTCCGTCCATCAGAGTTGAGACCTCCAAATTCACTTCCAAGGGATGAGAACAAACTTTGTCGCATATCAAACTCTCCATCAAAAAAATTCCCAAGGTCCGTCAAAAGGGAAAGGGCCTCTCTGGGGGTCATGAGGACTGCGTTGGACAAACTAACTATCCGTCGTGCACTCCGGGGGGCCGGCGTTACATTACTGCTCAGCCTCTGCTTGCTTCCTTCATACAATTTTTGGCGGGAATAACAAACCCCATCGGGTACGACGAAGGAGGCGGCGTCCTAGGGCAGAGTAATCCTTTTAGACTTTGGGACTTGCCACGGCCTAAAACAAAATCCCAAGCCGGGAAGTCGATTCATACTTCTATGCCCTTGCCTGGCCGTTGAGAGCTAACTGGGGACGGGGGGACATGACCGACAAAGTTAAACTCCATGCCGTGGACCCAAAAGAAGACAATAATCGTATCGGAGATAGACTGGAAAAAAACACAAAGCGAGACGACTTTGTCCTTCTCCGATAAGTGTGGCGAGAGAGATTATCCCGGCCCGGAAATCGCTATGTGACCAACCCAGAGGGGTATGTCGTATGCAAAGAAACGGACCATCTTGGGAGAGGCAGGCGATAAGCACGTCCGCTTGCCGTTGGTCGGAAACAAAATCGGAGACTTGGAGAGGGGAAGGAAAAAAGAAACACACGTGTGAAGAATGAATACCCGCGAAAGTGTTCCCGCTGGGAGACGCAATCACAAATGGACCGTCCAGGCAGAAAGAGAGATACGAAAGGTTTGGTCTGGAAGAAAGCCCCCACGGAAAACATACCGACTCCCGAATAGAATGAAAAACAACTTGTTTATCCAGAGAACAGGGAAGGACTGTCGTAGAGATAAGGGGGATTAAAAAGTAAGGAAGCCTCGTTTCTCCAATCAACGGTTCCAAGAAACCCACGCAATCTTGCCTGGAACCGTGTTTATGTCCGTAAAAGGCTAGAGGGTCTCCTCAAGTGGGGAAAAAAGGGGGTGCGGGCATGGAACCCGGGTTTCCAAAGAACTCCGTAGGTCAGCCGTATCGATCAACAATCGCTAAAACCATGGGGGGCCGTGATCCGGGAAACAGCCGGGAGGGTGATCCGTCTTCATGCAGGCCAGCGTACATGCAGCGGCACTAAAATCCGTCCGTTCAAGGAAGGGGGATGTCCGGGGAAAAGTCGAGGAAAAAAAGCGGAGATCCTCGTGGTTAAGGAATCAATATTGGGTCCGGAAAAAAAACGCGGCAAGGACCTTACAAAAAAAAAAGGGCCCCGCAAGAAGCAACCACGGGGGGTAATAACTAGGGTGGAACCAATGCCATCGCCAGTGGGGTTACTAAGCAACGTCACGGCTTTATTTAAAAAAATCAAAGCTTTCCCGTCACAAGGGAAAGAGAAACGTCATGCCGGGACAGGTAAGAAAAGAATAAATGAAAAACAACCCGCGGGGCGTTGGTGTTTTTGCGGAAAAATCGGCAGCGCTTAGATGGTGAAACCAAGTGCAAAACCCGCCCAGAGCATCGCCAGCCTCCACTGCCACACAGGCCCAATAGGGATCAAGGCGCGAAAATGCCAATGGGAAAACTTGTAGGACAAGTCCCATAGCTCTGTACCCGAGGTGTAGAATAAAGGCGCTAGGTCCGAATTCGGGCCGACCAGGAAAAAAATTTAAAGGCGCTGTAGATCGTTAATGGGCGCCCGTTGGGGAGGCTATGTGGATCTGCCCCATGAAGGGCAGGTCCCAGCAAATAATATCAATCGAAAAATCGGACCTCCGGGCCAAGATTTGGGTCACCGAATCGGAAGGACGGGAGGAATCGGAGTCAGTAGGGTGCCATCCGCGCACATTCACACAAAAAGCGTGCCCCTACTTGAGAAGTAGTTCCCCGGAGGAGGAAGGTGAACCGTATAGAGGGGACTTAGTCATCGGACCTAACACCAATACCCAAGAAGGGACGCGATTGGGGTCACTTGTGTTGGTGGAACAGCGCGTGTAAATTTCTTGAATGTCCGAGCTGGAACCTGGGGGATGGAAACAGCAAGTACCAAGGGGTAAACCAATGGAAAGAGAGCAGCACGGAGCAAGAGTTGCCGGTAGAAGGGAACTACCTCACGATGAGAGGTCAAGAGGCCGATCCGGGGGGGGGAAGGGCTCAAGGAAAAGAAAAAAAAACCGGGAAGACCTCGGGGCTTCCAACAGCAGTACCGCGGCACAGAATTGTGATTCAGCAGGATTTTACAACAGGGCGGTGGAAAATCCCGAGGCTGCCGACACCCGGCCTTTCGAAAGAAAAGTTGAAAGCAAAAGGTTTTCTCGGAAAACCGAGCATCCGAAAAAGGCGGGGTGCGAGTCGTTTTGGACTCCTCTGCTGGCAAAGGGGGAAACGGGCAAGAGTTCCCACGCTTTCAGATAGGAATCACAACGGGAAAAGAAATACCTGAAAGGGGGGATAAACCTGCAATGAAAGGAAGAGTCGTCAACAAGAAAGAAGCCAGTGGCCGACGGAGAAGAGAAGGGGGAAAAAGAAGATAAGCACGGATAACCGAAGTTCAACATCGGCGTGGAAGGAAAAAGGGGTGCAGGTTTTTCATAAGGATCCGGTAAAACGTCACCATATGGCCAAGAGGAGAGGGGGGAAGCGAATTCTTGATTGTGAAGTAAACACATGGGACTCGCCTCCGACGCGGTTGTTTAAAACAGCTGGTAAAAAAACTAAAAAAGGTCGGAAGACAAATATCATCGTGTCTGGAACAGAGGCGTCAGGAATGATGCTTCACAAGAAGCAGAGTGGCCGGGGGGAACCTTCTTACATTCGCTGTAGGAACCACCTCAACAAATGGACCAGCAACAGACTTAGTCAAGAAAACCAAGAAACGATAACGAAAAGACAACCATTCGGAACGAGCCCTGCTGGGCTGAGCGAAAGTAGGGACGAACCGAAGAGTCACATAAAGAGCGTGAGAGAGAGTTCTACAGAAGGGACGAAGACATAGGGACGTCATGAAGAAGTTCGTGGGGTGGAAACAATGTAAAAACGCCTCAGCAATTGGCCAAGCTAGAAAGTAAGGAAGGGAAAACGTCGATTTTTGCACATACATGCGGCAGGGGAAGGGCGAGAGATTAGGTGGATGGACAAAGCAAGACGGGAAAGCTCACAAGATTGTACAGAGAACCGTTAACGGCGAACGGAACACTCGGAAACGTGCTCGGGGTAACGATCAAAGGGAGGAAATGGGTTTGATGTCATTGGGGTACAGAGATCCCAAAATGCGGCAAAAAATTGGGCGTGGGGCATGGAGTGAGCAATGTCAAGTTTGACCTTCGAGGATGGGAAGAGAAAAGATGGATTCGGTCGGGAAAATAGAGGGCGCCGCTTTAACCTAACAAACCGTGGTGGCTGAAGGAGAAGGGCAAATTGGCCAACGAGGAAAAAAACTGGCATCCAAGAAAAGGACATACAGAGGAGAGGTGAGAAAGTGGGAGTGCACAGTAGTACCGTAGGGTCAAGGCGCTAGGCCATTGGTGGGGAAAGGCGTTATAAACCGATTAAGGAACTGTGACTGCAGGGGCAAAGGGGGGGGGGTCCTCAACACCGAAGCTCAACAATATACTAGGGAGACCCTCGCCTGATCGCCTTGTGCACATAGACACCTTGCCACTAAAAGAGGATGAGGCTGAGACTTTTGAAGCGCCGCTAGATGCATATCACCAAATCGGCGGGCACCAGCAAAGGGGGGGGGGTTGGGGATACGAGAAAGAGGGACTTTTCCGCGGGGGTAACAGCAGGAGACCGCTACAGGGCTAAAAAGGGATGGTGGAACGCTGAAACAAAACAACTCTTGAAGAAGAGACGCTCTACTAAAATGGAGGTCAGCATCGGAGACGGCAGAAAGAAGTTTTGTACGAAGCCGGGGGGGAAGAAGTCGTTGTTTATTGGGGGAACCGGCTGAACTTGGAGGGCTGGAACTTCCCCGAAATAATCTATAGAAGGAGAACTTCACTGCTGGAGATAAATAGGGGGGGACGAAATTCGGTGCGGGGAAGGTTTTGGCAAAGCCGGCTCAGGAAGAAAAAACACGTTTGAGCGGAAGATGAATTAACTGAGGTGGGTTCCTTGACGTTGAAGGAAAGCAAACCCAGCGGTGAAAGGGCTTGTAAGGGGGGTCACGATGGCCATGGAAAAAGGGCCAGTCCGCGACAAAAGCAATTTGTTGACAAAACAAAGGATGGGCGCCTCGCCCTTGGAGAGGGCCAGAATGGCAATGGGAGACAGAGGGACGAAACCAATGAGGGGAAAATCACTGTTGTTAAACGTGGCCGCGCCTATCGGGAAGAAACAAATTATAATGACAAGGAACTGGGAGGATTCGTTTTCTCCGTATAAAGATAGGGGAATTCCCTTAGCGAAAACGTCTCTGGTGGGAGGTCAAAAAAGTCAGGGAGCGGAAAGGTTTTTCTCGGCATGATACACAAGTCAAGGCAGTTTCGCTTTAAAAGACGGGGGAAAGAATCTGACAATCAGGATTAGACAGGTGCCGTTTGGGGGTTCTACGGGGGGGCGGCAACGTGGCAAAAGGACCCCACAAAATTCTTAATAAAAGGTAGAATAGTACGCCCGTCCTGTCGGCTTACCAGAAATGGATGGTACTATGCCAGACATGCATTGGAGACGTAGCATTATGCAAGAAGGGAATGGGCCAATAAGTGACGGACGCCGGGTCAACGAGTTGGACGAAAGGATTTCGTAATTCGCGACGGACCTATCCATTGAACTAAGGTGCTGGGCGACACTATGAGAGACAACCTAAAAAACAAACCCAACACCAAAACCCCGCCAAAAAAACAAAAAAAGATCTGGGGGAAAAGGGGAAGAAGCGCGTGAACAAGTTACTGCCAGGGATGGCAAGTTACCTCGACCAACTGTCGGTTTTCCTTCGCGCTTAGTGGAAAAAAACGGGTGAATTCAACGTTACTGTAGGTGCAAATAGGGGCTCGTGCTGGTCGAAGGAAACCGAGAAAAGTGAAGCGAGCAGAAGGGGCAGGTCAGTAGCCCACAATAGACTTCGGCATCGGCCTCAAACTCAACAAGAAAGGACAAGAAAAAAGAAAAGCACACGGCCAACATCATCTTTTTCGGGGGAACTCAAATCACCGTCTAAAAGGGGAAATTTCAAAAAAAAAAGAGACGCCAGCCGATTGCGTTGAAAAGAGAGAGTAACCACACGCGGCGGCCTTCATAAAAAGGTGGCCCTCGCCCGAAAAAAGGAGAAAAGTCCGGACGAGGCAAGACATAACTAATTTGGGGGAATGGGTGTGGGTCGGCGTCCTGTAGATCCTCTGGAGAAGGGGATTTGGACGAGCTTGAAAACTTCACAAATCATAAGTGTTGGCGGGGAAGGAACAGGAAACAGAAAAAGGGATGATATCCACTGCAGGATTGCGGAAAAAGTCAGTATGTCACAAGAGACATGGGGTTACTACCGGAAGAGGAAGGACCCAATGCCATGACTTGCCGCGAAGAGAAAGTGGGAAAAACTTGTGGAAGTCGACCAGGGTGTTTTTTTTTGTGTGGGGGGTGGTTGGGGTGGGGGGGGGGGGGGTGGGGGGTTTTTTGGCGCGGGAGGAACTACGCGCCAAAAACCAAAAAACGGATGGGGGAAAGGAAGAGGAGGCGACGGTATTGCCCGCATAGTGGCGCACGGAAAAGAACAAAACTAAAAAGCGCAATTCTTGAGTGGCCGAGGGAGAAAGGCGCCGGAAAAAAAAAACAAAAATAAGGGTGCCCTTAACGACGCGCCAGGCGGTCTTGGTTCGTCATCCCTGGGCCAATTGTCTCTTTGGAATGTTCAACAACCCCGTAAGAGAGTCGACCAAGCGTCAAACGCCCGATCGCCAGCAGCAAGACGCGAAAACCACATCCGAAAAAAGCGAAGTTCTTAAAAGCCAATGGCGCCGAACGGGACGAGGTGGAAGGAAGTCCACAGCTTGATGGATTAAAAAAATTGTACCTACAGGGCGCAAAGGCAATCTGATTCCCACTAAGTAGTTTTCGGTGCACCTCGGAAGGGAATTTAGCATCGAAACGATGAGGGGGGAAGTGAGCGAGAGTCTATTATTGCTAGGGTTGATGGATTAGGCCGGAGGGGCAAATAATTCTTTCTGGCTACTTACCCTGGGGAACCGCGCCAGTGCAAAACTCAAACTGTAATCCGGCAACACTACTCCAGTCCACGCGATATTGCAGCACCAGCCAAAACCTCAAAATCCAAGTGGGGCCAGCCAACTCCAGCGTTTAAACGAAAAAACTAAGTGGGGGAACGGTACACAGGTGCCAATTAACAGTCACGGCCAGCAGAGGTTCTTCTCCATCACGAAACGGATTCACTTCCAAAGTGAGCTAACCCCATCATTTGCGCTAGGGGGAGAAGAAAGGAATCCAAGCTCGGGCGGTCGCCTGTATACGGCGAAATCGAGTCTGTCCAAAGTAATTCGACAAGAGGCCGTCACTCTGGTGGCAAAGGGGGGGGCAACTGGGAGGAGGAGAGTCAGATCTGAAGTGGAGATGACATCGAAAGAAATCTATTGGTACGAAAAAGGTGGCTGCCGGATTCGGCAGCTTCTAAACACAAAGGTGGAGAGGGGGTGTCGGCCGTTGCAAGAAGTAGCGCAGAATCCCAAACGGGTACCATTGGGAGAAGAGGAGGGCAGAGGTAAGAACTCTTGAAGTTCCGGGGAAAAATCGAAACGCGGCATGTTGTGACCATTCAAAAGGTGCACGAAAATAAAGGAACGAAAGCGAATAAAACCCATTCCCCATTAACAAAAAGGTGAGTGGAAAAGGACGGAGAAAAACGACCAGGAAAAACGAATCCCGCACGTGGTCCACTGGATAACTGGTTGGCCGATGAGAGCCGGAAAAGTATAAAACCTCGAAAGGGTGCCCCCGCCATGAGGGGACGGGGACCAATAAAGGACCTGGCGACAGAAAAAAGAACGTCAATAGGATGGGGGGTTCTTAAAAAAATATCAGTGTGACGGACGGTGACATTGCACAAAAAAGGACTGGAAAAGAAGCTTTAATCCAACCAAAAAAAAGACACTGTACCGATGAAATATCGCATAGCCAAAACCGTCAAAAACATCATCGTCGTCTTCAACGACATTGGTTTTCATTGCCTGAAGAGTCAAAACCATAATAAACCTATCCGTGAGCAAGAAAGGGAGAACTGAAACAAGTGAAGGAGAGAAGGGGGGCGATTAGCAAGGAGGCGGCGAAGCGCACATCTCAAAAACAAACTATTGGGGGATTTAATAACCCACTATGAGCTTTGCGTAGCCCGATGAGTGGGACTACGAACGCAGTTGATAAACCGTCAGTGGGTTTGGAAAACTGGCGGGTTCCCGCTTCCCAAAAAAGGGCAATCCCTTGGAAAAGTGAGCAGGAAAAAAGGAGATGCCACGCGAAGCAATGCCGGAAAGGATGTTTGCCCGCCGAGATGGGGGAAAGAGGATTCTCTGAGGGACGCGTCCCAAAGCTGCATCCAGCGGAGAAGTCGGACAAGGGGTCTGTCATTAAAGCTAACGGTTTAGACACTCGTTGAGGGGATTTCTCATTAAAAAGTGGGACGGTTCCGCGAAAGTAAACTGCGGGCCCCCCAGAAGAAGACTTCAAGATAAAAAGGAACAGAAAGGTAAGGCGCGGTACCAATGGCATAATCGAAGGATTGAACGTTCACGGGAGCAACACTCTAAAGTATCACCACAAGAGGGAAAAGTTACTCAAGGGAACTAACTGATGCCAGTTTTTTCCACCGTTCGGTAAGGCAATCACGATTCAGAAACACCGCGTGTTTCGACAGCGCGGAGAAAGGGGGCAAAATCCCATACTATCAGACGCCCACTTCAAGTAACTTCCATCAAAGGGAAAAATCAAACCAATGCACACACGAACAGGGGGGGGGTCTGAGACGAGCTCTGACAGAACATAGGCAAGGAAATGGTCGTGAGCCGACTCGACAAAGGCCGTTTCGGGGACGGAGCTTAAGGCGCCGCTGGGGGGGAAAGAAGTCTTGTAAAAAAAAGAAAGGAGGGTTGGTAAACAGCAAATAATCAAAACAATTCTCCGAAAACCTCCAGGTGGTTCAAGCGGAAAAACGGCAGGAGAGCAGGTTGGGTAAGAGTGTGAGTTTGCAAAAGAGTCGGAAGAAGTCCACAAGAACAGACCGTCAAGAAACTAGGGAATTGGAAACGGAGTAAAATTGCCAGTGGACAAAAGTACGTGTAGAGTATCGTCCAGACGACAAATAAAGCCGGCGAGGCGCAAGGAAATTGTTTAAAACAGTGGGTGGAACCCGCAATTGTGAAAGGTTTCATTGGAACTGGAGGGAATGGGAAACAGTGTAGGGGAAATTCCTAACACTACAACTGACGGGTACCCAGGGTAAACACGAGCAGCACTGGAAGGTGAAAGACCCGGGACGTGAAGGGAAAAGACACGGAACATGATATTATGCAGTCGGCGAGAAATGGTTAGAAGAATGAAGCGAAAAAAAAGAAATAAAAAGGCGGTAGTCCTGAGGGGAGGGAACAGGCCGCCGCGTCCGGCGATTGTGATTCGCAGGACTTGATGGAAATTACCCGAGGAAACCTCATCACGAGGGTGTGGGGGGGGTCCCGAAAAAAGAGAGCAGTTCCGGCTTGCTACGTTGCTCGAGGAGCATCGCCCGATTAGGTAAACTACCGGCCTTGGGTGGGGAGAGGACTTTTGCACGTCAAAAAGAGGCAGACCAGTTCCATGGCGCATCTTCAAACAAAAAAGGGCATTTAATCAGACAAAAAAAAACTTAGTTCAGAGAAGATAAGAATCCCGTAGAGTGGGAAAAAAAGCGCACTGCAACTGGATAAAGAAAAAGAAGGAACGAAAAACCAAGTGCCTAGTGCAGCGATGAAACCGAAGCCAACGTAAAAAACCTAACGACACTGAGTGTCCGAGAAGGTGAAGGGAGCATGTGGGTAAAAAGTCCTGCCTGACTCACACTCCGGGTTGGACTGACAGGCTGCTTGGAAGAAACAAGATAAAAGCCGGACGCTTTCTTTTTTGTACCGGGGGCAAGAAAAGGGGGAAAACAATGGGGGAATGATGGCATAATATCATCGGAGTCGAAAACAGGAAAGCAAAAAAGGAAATCCCGTTCGTTAAGGCGGATCGATTGAAGGGGGAGGTTCCGGAAACAAATAAAAAAACACATGGCAGATCGCAAGAAAAACCTACCTGACCCACCACAATAAACCGCAACTCGCTGCCGGCTGGGGGGGGACGCGTGGGACGAACCAAAAAAGAATCACGAAGGGGATTCATTAGGTAACTCGCCGAGCCGGTATTTGCCGCGGTTGGAGGTTGTACGCGATGGCCAATCAAAGAAAGGCCCAAACTAGATTAAAAAATTGCGTCAAAAGAGAATTTTTCTCACTCTCGAAAAATCCGTCGTGTGGAAAGGCGAAGTATGCTGGACCGAGATAAGGCGCGTTCCACAAGGGGAAAGAAAGTGGGGAGCATTAAAAGCACCTTCTCGCAGACAGGAACCTGCTCGGTCGCCCTACACGGAAATTTGTATGGGTCAGGGTACATATATCTAAGCATTCCCCGAAAACGTGTGAGGGGGGGCATGCATTTGGGGAAAGGAGAACTCGGTCAATTGAAGGGAAAGATCTGGTAGTCGCATTGGTGAAAAAGGGGGACGCCTCTTGCCGAACTCTGGTGGCTTATGGATCAAACCTTGTCCCGAAAACCTTGGGCGTCAAGAAGCAAGGACTACGGAGGTACAATGGGATAGCTCAGTGACCTGGGGAAGGAAAAGTATTCAAGCTAATGAGGATGGAAATAGGAGTGGTCTACCAGCGGTAAACTGGGTAGTAGGGGGGGAAGATTGTGGACTTTCGGGGAGAAAAAATGAGCCAGCTCAACAGTGGATCCCAATCTCCAAATTGAAGTACGCCTTTCCCAGACCAAAGGTCTGGCCACTAAAGGACTCGCAGATTGACACTGTGGACAAAAAAACTCGATGAACCTTAAAAGAAGCAGATCGGCGTGCAAAAGGACAGAAATCACGGCAGAGAGGGTCGCCGACTGTTCCAGGAGTGAAGAAGTTCTTTGGAACGACGACGGGCACACTCACCACAGTGAATTAGAATGGCTAAAGCATACGATCAACGTATTACGCAGTGTATGAAGGAAACATCGAATACCGGTTTCAGAATAACTAATGGTGTTTTTTGACCCCGGCTTACGTCGGATCAGGAAAACTTCTAGTTTAAGAGACACAGAGATGCACGGGAGAGTGGGCAGGGTTGCTCCAGGATGATAAGTTTGGAAGGAAGTGTGGGCAATGCAGAAAAAAGAAACCTAGTAAAATGTAGCTGAGGTCCTTGCTTATGAAAAATGGACGTCTTCCCACGCGTGCTTGTAGAAAAGGGATTAAACAAGACGGGACAAATTAAAGTGTGCAAGGACAACGGCCGCGAACCGTAGAAAAGGGGGGACTAAACAGGGCATAGGGAACGGGAGAGAAACCTGCCCGAAGGGGTCGCTACTCTAACTTTCGGTGGGTCATCAAAAGGTGGCTACGGAACGCGCCTCCTCTATTTCAGAGGACAAAAAAGACCATTTCCGGGGCAGGAGGAGTTTTCTCCGGATGGAGGGGGAATCTGGCATTCGGTCGATTGGGGAGGTTGGTGATGTTTCAACAGCAGGAGCAGGCATTTCTCGTAAAAATCGCTTTATCCCCGGACGGAGAGGGAGAGGGGAGAAAAGAAAATATAAATCAATCAGGGGCAGGGTGGGCGCCGGCCGGTAACTAAACACCCGTAAAAAATTCGGGAAAAACTCGGGGAAAGATATTAGCCGCAACTGAAAAAAGCGGGAGTGGTACTATGGAAAAAAAAGGGGAAAGGAATTAGAGAGGAAGACGGCTACACCGTAAAACGGCCATCCCAGAGTGAGGGGGGAAAGCCTGATCCCGTGTTAACCAAGTATGTCGTTCGAACAGGGCGACTCGCCGTAGTGTTAAAGTCAGTATGAGCAAAAGCGGAGGGACAAAACGTGGGGGGAAACGAGCTGAGGCATGGAGATCTGCAGAACGAAGGGGAGAAAGTGTTCCGCCAAAGGGGAGTATTTTGAAACGAATATTGCTGGCACCGGGGAATTCGGGCGGTGCTGCAATAAGAGGGGGTCGCTTAGCACAAAATTAACGAGGAGCAACTGGTCGTTTCAACAGAGGGCAGAAAAAAGACTGACGCAAGGCAATAAATCAACAAGAAACGCCTAAAAGAGCCGCCGCACAGCCAAACTAAGGCTCTTTTGGTGAAAAAAATCGACCCCTCGGGAGGGTTGAACGCTTCTACAATCGAACCTGCGTGGGCAGAGAGGAAGGGGGTCGAAGAAAGAAACGGACGGCCTAATCGAAACGGCTGGGACCTCGGCCCGGAAACCGTCACGGTTCGAGCTAGAAGCAAGCAGAACCAGGAAGGCGTATTGGGGGCAGGCTTGGGCGCATCCTGCGAATAGCTCGTGGGACGCTTGGAAAGGAAAGGGAAGAAAAGTGGTTGTGAGGCCACCGATCCCGGAATGATGAGCGACCAACGGGGAGAAAAAAGAAAGAGTAATGGACCAAGCGGATTTACGGAAAAAAGGTGCGCGAAAAAAATGAAATCGGCCCAAAAAGAGGAAATCATCTTCTCAGTGAAAAAAAAAAAGGGGGCAGTGCGAACTATCTGGGCACTACGGGAAAAGGAGAAAACAACACAACACAAAAAAGATTAATGTCGAGGGGGGTGCCAACATCACTATTAGCACGGAACAAGCCCACCTGCGACCGGTCGGCGGCAGTCCTGGTATGGGGCCGATTTGTGACATTGAGATCGCCACCGTGAGGAAACGAGTCGGGGACCAATTACTGCGGCGCCAGCGCAGACGTGGTACAGAAGCCTTTTCCTGGCTGGTCAAACATGTCAAGAATTGAGGGGGGTGAAGTCCTTGAAAAAAAAAAAAAAGTCCGCCAGCAAGGACAAAAATGACAAATCCCGCAACAGCAGCTGGAATCTGCCGGCCGGGTCGCGCTCAGAACGGGAAAGGGTGGAAGCGGGGCCCAAACGTTTAGCACCACCTCGCGTGTGGTGCCGGTCGCGAAAAAACAGGGCAATCGGATGCCCAAGCAGGAGTGTTCCAACGTCAAGAGGGAATAACTTGGCGCGAACGAAAAGGGGGAAATTGCGAATGGCGAAAAAAGTTTGTCTTAATTTGAGAGGTGAGAAAGTGCGTCCAGCTTCTTGCTTAGATGAAATTTGTTTGAACCGCGACCTGCTACTAATCTTCACTAGCCGGGGACGCAGCGACTCCAACCGAAGGGAAAAAAAAAAACCTCGGTCCAAACTCACAAGCGTTTCAACGACAAAGACAATTGTCGGCGGAAACCTGGAAGGAAAACGCTCCACAGATTCCCAGCAAACGCTTAAGGGTCCACGTGAGCTTACCAGCAAGAAGAAACATACCGCAAAAAAGGAGGAAAAAAAAAGTCGGTCAATTGGGAAGCGCTGTCCGAGAAAAGAAAAGGACGTTGCTGTCCAACTACGGCGAATGGGAGGGCGGAAACTCTGGGGGGGAAGAAGGGGGTCGGCTCCTTCAATGACAGCTTTGGCACGTGGAATTGTAAAATCGCCCACAGA
>Ga0179591_1274556_pt1 | contig 13393 bp, 12 predicted proteins | sample CZOMad2_1_08_16f_FD_182891 | JGI IMG/M metagenome (GOLD analysis project Ga0179591, IMG submission 182891) | Vadose zone soil fungal communities from Angelo Coast Range Reserve, California, USA - CZOMad2_1_08_16fungal (PacBio error correction) | ecosystem: Environmental > Terrestrial > Soil >...
CCAAAACATAAAGGAAAAAGAGAACAAAGCAGGTTTCGAAAAACCACAGCCATAAATTGCTAACATCTTGCTTCACGAAGCCAAAACTAGGAGAGGGGGTCAAAGAGTCAAAATCTCGATGCTATTCAAGAGCCTATTCTGAAGGGGAGAGACCCATCCAAAAAGTGAGGGGGGGCTGGCCGGTCCAGGTGGCTTTATTGAACACTCTTTCTCGCGATGCGTTAAGGGGACTGGTAAAAAAGTATAGCCGGAGTACAAAGCATAAGTTAAACGGGTTAAAGACCCGGGCCCTCCTGCTGAAGACAGCAGCGCGTCACGGAAAAGAACATTCATGCCCAAAGATTATTGGTCAAAAGAGAGAAGGGAAATAATCCGGATATAGGTTGCGCTAGTGCTGGGAGACTCCCTGGGGGAAAGGAGAAAAAAAAAAAAAAAACACTCGTGAAGCTTGACTCCAACAAGTCGATTTTACCTCAAATTGGGAGGGGAAAGGAAAAATTGAAGCAGGCCCGGCAGACGCGGGGGGATTTTTTGGGGCACACAAAAAAAGGAAAAAACAAGCCCTTAGCAGAGGTGGTGAAAAAGAAGAAGACGGGGGCGGGCGGCAAAGGAGTTCTTAGCCCCTTGAGGGGGGGAAGAGACAAATCATCAGCCCGCATAACGTAGTAACTTGCAGGGGGTGGCAACTCCAGAAACAAGCGTTGTTTAGCGGCGGGGCCTGTGGCTGAGCCGCCAATACGCTTGCAGCCACCAAGAAACGTGGTGGGTGTAACCAGGCACCAAGCAAGCAAAAACAAAGCCAGGGGACCGAAGAGACACGAAAAAACCAGCCACGAACATGGGAATGGGCTAAAAGGAAACGGCAAGAAAACGGTCGTCCACGCGCTGGGTCCAGAATTGGGGGGAGTATAATGATGTCAAGGGGGTCCTAGGGGGACAATTTCAGCGAGGGTTGGCCTGGATTCCGGGGGGAGCCAACGGGGCCTGCAAAGAAAAATGATTCATCAAGCCCCCAGAACCCACGCGTTCAAGTCTGGTCACAGCCGTAGATAAACCACAGGGGAAGCGAACCAGAGCAACGAGACATGAAAAAACTGAACTGGGGGGACAACTGGAATGATATCGCCAGGAGGCCACCTTCACCAAGTAGCAATCACACACCCGGCAAGACAAAGAAAAGTGGGGTACTCAAATCCAAGCCACGGGGGTGTTAAAAGCCGCTTTTCTCCATCGCATCAACATGCTAGAATGGGGGGCCTAGGCAAAAATTCGGGAAAACCAAAAAAATCAAGAACGGAAAGCCACCGATAAAAAGCGCCCGCACCACGTTCTTAAACGAATTGTTCATGCAGTTCTCGACAGGGCACCGACCTCGAACTGGGGACCCGGGTACAACTCATCATGGGAAAAAACGCCAGAAAATGCATCGGCAGGAAAAGCCAAAGAAAAACCAATTAAAAAGGAAGCAGTGGGCTGAGACGTATGTTACGCTCGCCGCGGCTCCGCAGAGAAATTAAAACTCCAAAAGAAGGGGGCGCTAGGGACGCCACCTGTGAACCCAGGGCGTAAACGTGCGGAAGGCAGAAGGTCCGACTAGGGGGGAATGGGAAACACGCCAGACGTCACCCAGTCAATAGAAAAAGCGACATAGGCGACAATTAGGGGGGAGTCAGTTGGTTTAGAGTGATTGGAGGCCCGAACGATGGGGGGAGAATGAATAGTGACCTATGGGAACGCAGGGGACCCTCCATGTGGTCTATAAACCATCTGGATTCCCGTGGTCTGTAGGGGTGATGGTGAGGGGGCCCCGGAAAAAGAGAAGTGACAACCATTGAGCTTGAAAAACGGCTATATTCGGGGTTTTGGGTAGGGGGGATGTTGTCAATTTTCACCACTACTACGTCTTATGGTAACTGACCCCGGAGGGGAAACGGGGCGACTCTGGGGAAGGCTCTCAGGGCAGAGCATCTAAGGGGGGCACAAAAGTGGTTTCGGAGTGAGCTTCTGTTAGGTATATTTCCACGCGAGGATAGGCTTGGATCATCCCGGGGCGGATTGTGTTTCCTTCGTTGGGACCGGGTCGGGGGTTTAGAAAGTCCTGAGGATGCCGGAGGGGGGCCTCCTTGACCCTTACTGGGAAGGGGAGGTCACGTAAATGGGCAGGAGGAAACGGGGGTGGGGGAGCCGTTAGTCGTTAATATCAGGAGATGTGGAAAATGTAGATAGCGGGGGACCCGAAGGAGGCGGTGACTTGTTATCTGGAATGAGGATGGGGGGAGTGCTGTGGAAAATTAGCAGTTTGTGTAGCGGGGGGTCACAGACGTATAGAAGGGGTTTATATTTTTTGGGTTTTGGGAACCAAGCGTTCCGGGAGTGAAACAAGGGAGCCCAGGGGACATGCACCCAGGGAGGTGTGGGTAAATTGTAGCTGCTGAGAGGATTGTGGGGGGTTGGTGGCGGCATAACTATGGAGGAATGGGGAGGTCCGTGAGACAAAGTGGGAGATGTTGTCCGAGGTTCGAGGGGGGGTTGGAGATTTGCCCTGTGGATGGGCGTTCACCCTGGTAGGGAACCGGGCGTGGATTGGGATGATTTGTGTTTGCCTGCCTACGGGGACATTTAAGAAATGTAGGTGGACTAGTGTCGAGCGTTGGGGGATTAAATCTCCGGGTTTCTGGGAATCCTTTTGGGAAGTTCATACTTTCGGTGAGGTTGTGTGGGGGGGGAAGGCGGTGGAGTCACAGCCCCCCTCCGCTCCAACAACTACACAGTCCAGGAAAGTGTGGTCCCGGCTTCGATAGGGACTCCGTGTGTACAAGGAAATTCTTTCCAATCTCGCGGGAGGCCCCCCTCGGATTTCCCCGTGGTCTCTTGGTGGGACGTCAGTTCCAGTTTTTCCCACTCGGGGCGGGAATCCTCATAAGGGCAACTGAGGGGTCGGGGTCCTGCGGGGCAGGGGGGGCTCCTATGGAAAAGTCCAGAGAAGCTTCAACAGACAACGGTCCGCGCCCGAGTTGGCCATAACGGGCCGAGAGGCAATGCTGAAAAAATGAGCAGAACAAACTCAAAAGTTAACCCTGGGGCTGGACGGCAAGGGGTGGGGCACGCCTGATTACTTGACTGGGGTTGTCAGAGGTGGCGGTGTGTGTAGAGCAACCGAGAGAAGCGGAGCGGGTCCAATCCCGGGGACCTCCGGCGTTTCGCCAGAGGGCGGCGAAATGGTTTTGTATCGCCCATGGCAGACTGAAATAGGAAGTGTTGAAGAAAGATCCAAGGCGGAGAATCCAGGGCTGTTCATCTGACTACGCCGGGCTGCGAGCCTGAGGGGTTCAGGGAAAGGGCAATGCCAAAGTGAAGGCCGGTTCAGTCCGGTTTCTGAAATAAAGGAGGGTCCATTGGTTAGATAAAAGTGGAGAAGATAAATGGAGGTGACACGTAGTGGGGTCGAAGGGTTTGGCATCGGAGGTGGCAGGCAAAGTAAGGAAAAGGGATGGTAGGGGTGTGCTCGCGACTAGAGGGGGGGAGGAGAGCGAGTGAGGGAGGCAGTCACAGGGGGAAGCGAGTAGGGAAGGGGGATTGGTGGTAAGGGGTAGACACAATCAAAGTCAAGGAGCGTGGTGGGAGGGTTGGGAAGTGGGGATTCAGCGGGGGAGGGGTGGGGAGGGGGTGGTGCCCATATATTGCAAAAAAAGGTCGGGTTGACACCGATGAATGGCGTGGAGTGGATCATGAGCACCCAGGAGTGGAGAGTAGGGAGTCCGGACAAAGGGTGAGGGGATAAGGGTGGTGGGGTGTGGGGACAAGGAAGGGGAAGATGTTCTGGGGGGTTACATGGAATCCGGTCACTGATTTTCGTAAGGCACCACCCAGAAGGGGGAGGGATTGTCTACCAGGGATTGTTTAAACCTTCTTGATTTGAAAAAATACAAGGTAAGAAACTAACTTGAATTCGTCCCGGTGTCCATGAGAAGGAAATCGGAAGCCCCGCCTTTAATGGGTGGGGCGACCGGAAAGTTTTTGAGTAGGGTCTGCCGTGTGGGGAAGGGAAGGGTCATTAGTGAGGTTCACGCCTTGTCGTCGTGGGAAGGGGGGATGGTGGTAGAGAGCGTAGTGGTGCGGGGGAATGACGCCTTCAATCGACTTGGCAAGCGTATGCCCAGAGGGGTTGGTTGCCTAGGGGGGCTGTTCATGGGGAGCAAGAGAGATAGTTGGGTCCCAGCTGGCGTGTGAGGATAGTGGGGTGGAGGGTGATAAAGTGTTGATGGCCTTGGGAAATTTCTATGCTCCGGGGGGCGGGGTAACGGAAGGCCCGGCTTTACGCCCTTTTCATCATCGGGATGTTGTCCTTTTTATTGCGAGGGAGTGTGTTGAGGGGCTGGGGCGTTACGGGCCTCTGGTATCTGATCCTTTGTGGAGAGGTTGATCTTCTGGGCTCCTTTGGAACGTGTCAGGCGCGGTCGTTTCATGGGTGACCTGAATTAGGTTTTGCTAACTTCAAGAGGGAGATTAACTAGTTTGGCGTTAGGGAATGAAAAGGGTGTTTGTAGTGAGACAAAAAGATGATTCCGGGGGACGAAATTGCGACATAGGTGGGGACAACGGTAAGTGGCTCGGGGGGTTGGCTTGGTAAGTTTGTGGTGACTGAGCGGCAGGAAGAAAAAAAACCGGGTTTAAAACGTGTTCAAAATAGCCAAGTGGTGAATGAGCAGGTGGGGTTTCTCGCTCTAAAAGGCTTTGTGGGGCTCTTACCTCCTTCAGGCAGGCCGGTGGAAAATCAATCAAAATCAGGTTCACACACACGAAATGTAAGTAAAAGTTCCTGGACTGAGCAGGGAGGACCACAGAAAACCAAGCGCTGGACAGGTTCTTTGACGGTCCGGGCAATACCATAAGTGGGAAGGGGGAAAAATCTCGAATATGTTTGTTTAGCTTCGGGGAATGCACAAAATAACGAGGGTGGACATGGAGCGCGAACAGACAACGCAACCACTCTGGTGTGCTGCGGGAAATTCCTCAAACCTCGTGATCTCAGGCATCTCGGGGGGGGCGCGGGGGGACTCAGGCCGGATATTCGCACCACCTCCAGGGTATCCTGAAAAGGAAATGCGTCTCATTTTACAAAAACGCCGATGCGTAGGATGGCGCAGTTAAAGAGTGGGGTCTATGCGGACTATTAAGGGATAATGAGTAAAGCTCCTCGGTTGCAAAAATGACAACAAGGGGGGTTAACGCATGGAATGGCTTAAGAAGAAAAAAAAGAGTTACTACGAGGTGAAAAGCATGGAGATCGGGCAACTTCACGCGGGAAAAGAAGGGGGCACTGCTCGACATCAGCAGGCGGAAGCGGCAATGACTGGCAAATTACTAATTCCACACGGTTTGTAAGTTGTAGCAGTACGGTCGCCTGGGATGGGTCTCTGACCATGAACGATGGTTTAAAGGCAATCTCACGCCAAAGGAACACTTACTACACTCAATTTTGGGATGGGAAAGTTCATCAACTGGGTAGGTCTTCGGGTATAGAAGGACCGGCAAAATGGCCGCATATGGGAGAAAGCCCCGGATAAATTCACTCGTTTGAGTCGGGAACCACAGGTTCGCCCCCTGGAGAGTTGGGGGGAAAAGGGGAATTAAAAAAGAAGACGGATTAAGTTGGACTGGGGGGTCAAAGCTCGACAAAAAGGTATATATTGAAAAGTATAAGATCCAAACCCAATAAGACCAGTGCAAAGGGGGAAGCCAATCCCTATAAAAAGAGGGTCATAACATTGACGGAAAAAATCCAAACAGGTTAATTATTCGGATGCGTGTCAGAGGGGCGAACGATTCAGGAGGCGTAATTCCTTAATACGGATTGAGATCCTTTTCGGGAACCCCATCAAAAAATAGGGAAAAAAGGGTCAGGAATTTCTTTGCGTGAAAGGGACATACTCCAGGTTTTCAAATCGGAAAGTCACGAGGGGAAAAACGCCTTATCTAGCAAATTACGAAGGTTGAAACCTAGGGACGTGGACGGGGGTGTTTGGGGGAGTCCGTTAACTTTGAGCCCATGACGAAGGAAATCCTCCAGCCTGTCATCTTAAATTAAGGAGGGGATAGTTTGGGGGAACGAGCAAAGTCCGTCCGTAATAATAAACGCGAAAGGGGAGTTTTGAGAACCTACCTTGGTGCGAGGGAAGACATTTCGGCATTGGGAAAAAACGAGAAGGGTTATCACAGGCACAACTTGGGGAAAAGCTGCCCAAGGGCCGAACCGAAAAAAACCCGGGGGGGAAGTTTGTTTGCCTTTGAACCACACTTTAAAAAGGGAAAAGAAAATCGCAAAAAAAGTGCCGAAGGAAAACGGGTGGGGTGGGGGTCAGATAGTATCCGGATTTGAGGGGGAAGCTAACATCATACCGACCGATCAAGGGAGAACGGGAAAATTTACCGAGCCAGCCACCAGCGGTTTTGGGAGGATGTGCATTGAAACGTCCCCTGCGAAACGCCGAAAAGTTGACAAAGGAAGTAAGAACAGCAGGCAAGAATAATCATACGCAAACTGACCCAGAAAATTGGGGGGTGCGCAGCAGGAGAACCGGGTACTCTCATTTGGGTCAAGGTGGGGTGAGGGGAGGCGGCCTTGACAGTTAGAGGGCTCCGAGGAAACTGGGAAGGAACACTTCAAGGAAACGAAGCCACAAAGACTTTGTGAAGAAGTAAACCTTCTCTACGGATCAGTTAAACACTTGCAATAAAAAGTCATCAAGGAGGAAGACTTTCAACTGAAAAAAAAGAAACCCCACCCCGAGGAAACCGCACGCTCTTGGGGGGTATACAATCCCATACGGTGTGATCCCGGTCCACAGCATGCAATCTAGCATTCCCGTCAAAATAGTAGGGCAGAAACCCGGGGGGAAGGGAACTGTTAAGCAGCCCACCCTTTCTTCAAAACGCAGGGGATTTTGCGGCAAAAGACTCCTTGGACGACGAAAACGGCATCAAAAGGACAAAAGAAATCAAATCCGGGGGGGGGATCGACAGTAAAATGAGATGAGATTCAGTAGTTAACTTCGCAGCCGGACGTCCGGGCGAACACCAGGGAACGCCACCCGGGAAGTGGGTCTCCTATTTTACCCCGAAAAGGGAAAAAACAGAGAGAAAGTCGACTTCAGAAGTCAATAAGACGGAGGGGCATGGTAAAGAGCCATCTTAATAAGACCTATTACCAATCGACCGGGGGGGGGGGGGGTGGGGTGCACAGCTTAGGTTGTATTCCCTTGGGTTGATTTGGAGTGTAGTACCAGAGTCTAGCTGAGGATTCTGGAGGGTTGGCTGGTTTACCACAAGCAAGGGGGACGTAAGGCGCGGAGGTTGGGGGCAGTGGGGCACACATGGAGAGTAGCCTGGCTGTGAAAGGCAGTTGAGTCAACTTTTTCGCGGGGGTCTATCGGTAACACAAATGGAGGTGGTTGGGTCCAGGAGTGAAGGCACCAGCTTCCGATGCGCGCTCAATTTGCACTGCGCCAAGGGGCGCATTAAGCGAAAGTGGGCGGGGGTTGGGGCTTCTTTCAGGGCGAGAACGCACTTCACTCCAAGTCAGATGGAGATTTGGTTGGGCTTTGGGGGGGTCACAAAAAGGTACCCAAGGATATGAGGCTAAAAACTCTGCTGCCGGGCGAGCGGGTCTCGCTCCACGTTACTGGTGCTTCTGAAGCGGGAATTCAGGCTACTTCGCCGAACACTGTATGTGGGAAAGCTGTGCGGCGGCTCATAGGGTTTGGACATACTTTAGGGGTTTTCAACTTGTGGAGTGGCGTGGGTAAAGACTTTAGTGTGGGTGTCTTGGGGGGGTTACCTTGGGTGGGGTGGTTTTTCACTCCGCAAGACATGATGTACTATGGGGTCGCCGCGTCTCTATTGGCAAGGGTTTTTCGGGGGTCGGTTGGGGGTCTGACGTTTTGCTGGTTTTTTGAGACCACCGGAAATCGGTTCGCGTTAGGAAACTGCTCAAGAGCATGGACCGTTTTGCTTGAAGTTTCTAGAGGGGGCCGGGGGACGCGGGGGAGAGTCCCCACAAGAGTTCCCTACCCAGGACAAAACTACCAACAACCAGGTCACATTCAGGGGGTCAAACCATGTGAGATGTATGAGAAGAAGAAACGTGGGTCCAATTTCCATGATTGAAATATACTCAACAAAAAACTCGGGGTTATGTACAAGGATAGATTTCCATCCTTTGGTGCCATTGTGGCAGCTAATGCACTTGTTCTAAAAACAAAGTCAGTCTAACATTGCCCCCCGTTCCGGGGATTCGGTGGGGAAGTGGGGGGGTACTACATGTTTGGAGGAGAAAAGATCCAAAATCCACTAAAATTACAGAACCAGACTAATGGGCCGAACAAGGAGAAGTTCAGAAGCTAATAACTTTCCATTCTGCTGAAAAACCGTGAAAATAAAGGAGGGCCCCGCCAAGTTAAAAATGTTCTCTGTAACTGAGGGTACAAATATCAAATTCTGTGTTTTTTGCTTCAAAGAAACCAGGGAAAAGACCTGGGAACAATTTGAAAAAGGGAGGCACCAATTTTAACCTACATGGGAGTTACACCACGGGGGGGTATATGGCACGGAGGGTCACAAATTACACAATAGGGATAATCCGGAGGTTTGGATCTGGAGCTCCTCATTAAGTCTTGTCCGAGATCGAGGAGAGGTTTTAGACGAAAATAAGAAGTGGAAAAAAGTGTCTCAAAAAAAAAAAAATACCAACCATAATTAAAGGAGTATTTGCAGACGAAATCCGGAAAGGGGGGAATTACGGTAAATGGCAATACAAAGGAATTGTAGTGGGTAATGTCCAAGTTAACAGGACGTGGCGAAAATAGGAAGACTAAGGAGAACCTAATCCGAATCGAAGAATTGCCTAAACCAGCATGGTCGATATTAGGGTGAAAGAGGGAGAGGGAGTCGCTGGGCAGGGTGGCGGAGAAAGGGTAATTCCTGACTCAAAGGACCTTCGACACAGAATGGGTGGACCCCGTCCGTTCTTTAATACTCAGGTAATTTGCGGGGGGGAAAGGGGGGGGGTCCATGGCTTGAGAGGCGAAAAGACTTAGCGACAACTGGAGGAAATTTGGACGGGGGTGTGGATTATGGCTATATCATTTCTGGGCTGGTGAATGAGGACAGTTTTATTCGGTTCCATTCTATTTCGGGGACCTTAAGGGGCTTGTTTAAAAAGGTTGAGGAGCTGCGGATTTGGGGGGGGGGTGGTGTTTGAGTTGTGTGAGAGGAGTGTGTGGCGGGTGCGGAGGGGGGAGGTTAGGCGGGGGGGTGTGTGGTTGGTTTGGTGTGGGGTGTTCTGTGAAGTCGGGTGTGTTGTCGGGTGAGGTTGGGATTTTGATGGGGCTGTGTGGGTGTGATGGCGTGATGGGAAGAGATGGGGTCGGTTGGGTGTGTATGTGTTAGCGTTGGGGAAGGTGGCGGGTTGATGTGTCTTTCTAATTTCCCTCTTTTTGACCTCGGGAAAGCTGTCCTGAGAGGTGGGGGGCGAAGTGTGTCTCAAAAACAATTGGCCATTTGCATTGGAGACAACATAGCACGGGGGTTCTTATCGTGCGTGGTGTGACGTGAAAGGGGGATTGTAAGGAAGAGATCTAATGTTCGGTGGGTAGATCGTTGATCGGTGAGAAAGGTGTTATGCGGCGTAAAGGAAGGGTGGTGGGAGGGTGGGGGAGGCGAAGCATGATTGAATTCGGCCGAAGAGATAGCTGAAGTTTGGGAAAGAGTCACGGCAGGCCACAAACCGCCTGGAAAGCATCGTGGACGCCGGTGGATGTAAGGACGGAGAGAAGAAAAGGGAGGGGACTGGGGGGATAGCTTAGGAGATTGGGGGTAGGCTTCGTTAAGGTTGAATCAAAAATTTCTAGGGTTGGGGGAAAAAGCCATGGAGGCGAACAGAAAAAAGACGCAAGCAAACACCGCGGGGGAGGAGGGTACCAAAATTTTCGTCAAACCTTCCTCGTGAGACGTTGACCTGCATGAAATCGGGGGGGGGGGGGGGGGGGGGGGGGGGGGGGGGGGGGGGGGGGGGGGACTGGACGAAAAGGGAAGGTAAGAAAGGCTCATCCCGCAAGATCCTGAAAAAGTAGGGAATCTAGGAGTGGAAAGGAGGGGGACACAAGCCAAAAAAAAAAAGATGTGACGTGGGCCGAAGGGGCCGGGGGGGGGGTCATTCTCGAGGAAAAAAAGGTGGCAGAAATAAAAGCGACTCGATGTGGCAGACAATTCGAAAGAAAGGGTCGGAATAGCGGGATTTAAAAAAGCATCAGAATTATTACGAAGAGTGGACAATTGGAGAGGGGGGAAAAAAAGAGCAACGAGCAATGAGGGGAAACTGTCCGGATGAAGGCTTTCAAGGGGACCGGACATTTCGGGGGGCACCAGTGAACGGCTTCAAACCAAGGGAAGGAGACTGTAGAAAGGGAAAGAAGTATGGGCTATAAGGAGTCGTCAACCTAGATTAAAAGAGGAGAGGAAAAAAACTTAGGATTAAGCGCAACGCAGGAAAAGGAAGAACGAACTGGTGTTTATTGCCATGTTCATCACTGCGGGAAAAGCAGAAAAAAGAGGAGGACATAATCGGGAGAGGGAGAACTGGGAACAAAGGTACATCATTAAAAACTATTTGGTGTCTGATGGGAACGACGCTGTTAGACCACCGGAGGGATGGTTATGTGTTAGTTCAACGGACAACGAGACGGGTGCAACCTTAGGGGTTGGGAGGAAACAAACAACAACGAAGGAAGGGAGAAAAGGAGATTCCAAAAGCCAAGGAATCAACCGTTACTACGGGTTTCCTTTTAAAAGAAAATCCAGCAAGAAAGGTGCCAAAAGAGGGGGGTTCGGGGAAAATCATCCAACCTATTTGGGTACTTCCATGGAGGTGGGAAAAGACAAAGAAGTCCGACAATGAGGAAAGAGAATGAACACAAGACAGAACATTGGAGGACTTCCCATAACACCCTAGTGCGTGTCGGCAGGTCGGGGGGAGGGGGAGGGGAGACAAATCCGACTGTTTGTCCATCTCCTATGACGGAAGCGTAGGGACTCTAAAAGATCGAACAATTACGGGAGGGGGGGGGGGGGGACGGGGGGGAGAATACTTGCCCCGTGTTTTTAATGCCGCACTTTAAAAACCTAAGGAAAGGAAAGAAAGCACAAACAGAGAACACAGAGCCATTCCAATCATTGAAAAAGGGAATTAGTTAACGAAGCGGTAAGGACGCCTTCTTACTATTTGTTCCGTCGAGAAATGGGAAGAACCTGCTTGTCTCAAGAGTGAAACAGTAGGTGGAAAGTTGGGAGAAAAAAAAGGAAGGCGATTTAAAAAGGAACTTTGGTGGAAAGGCGCAAGAAAAAAGAAGGACGTCCGCAACGGAATCCGCCGGGGAGGGCAGGTGTTGAACCACCAGATAAGAAAATTCGCTCGATTGCCTAAAAATAGAATGGTTGGCTGATTCTATAGGAATTAATTGAGGTCCAGCGCAAACCTCTATCAATTCCAGGAACGATCACGAGGAACGGGAAAGGGGTTAAAAAGGGAACCACACACGCGGGTGTGTTCTGGCGGCGGCATGTTCTCGCCCTGCGGGGGGTAAAACTCCGAGAAGTTTGTGCAAAAAGAAAGGAAAGCTAAAAGAAAAGGCAACGAAAGCATCGCAAAACATTTAAAACATTGGGATTAGGCCTCACACTGTACAGGGGAGACCCCTGGGAGTAACGCGATGGGCAGAAGGGGTGGGAGAAGTAATGCGTCAAGGATGCATTTCGAAGGAAGGAGCGGCTGCAAAAACCTGCAAAGAAGGGTCATATAAAGCCCGAAAAAAAAAGTCCTTTCGACAGACACAAAAAAAGAGGGGGACGCTAAAGGAGAAAGATCATGTACAAACAAAACCTTCTGATACGGAAAACTATTAAGGTAGAAAAGGGAAGTAATAAAAACATTGAAAAAAAAAAGATCACGACCACTCACGAACAGACCCCCTGGGATGGTTTGTTCCAAAAATTAACAACAGAGAGAAGGAAATAAAAAAGGAGATGGAGGGTGAAGGAGGAGCTGGGGATGGAAGATAAGGTGGGAGCGGGTAGGGTGACAGGGGCGGAGGGGGGTAAGGGAGATATGAGACGAGAGGTTGAAAGGAAGAAGTGGGAAGGAAAGGATAGGGGTGCGAGGGGAAAGAAGGTGGGAAGGGGGAGGATAAAGGTAGGGAGAGAGATTCAGAAAGCGAGATGGAGAAGGGGGGGCTTGTTCGCCCTTCTACGTGAAAAGACCGCTCCTTCACTCTTCCCAGAAGGAGGAACACAAGAAGCCCAAGTCGTACCACAAGAGAAGTGCGGTCCTACCCGGGTCGAATGAGGGGAATCCCTCGACATAGTTCTTAGCAAGAAACAGTTAGGGAAAGAAATCATTTTCTTGGAGTAAGGCACCGAAAGTGCAGAATGGGGGAAAAGATAAAAAAAATAGAACCTCCATAGTAAAAATAGATATCGACCAAAGAAATTAAGCTGGCAGTTCAATTATTTCGAAGCCGCTAGGCCGACTAGAAAGGAAAAACGCCCCGGTTCGAGTCTGAATAAAACCACCTTTTAAAGGTAGAAAGCTAAGGGGAGACGTCATGAAGGTCCTCGACGTTAGCAAAGTGGACACAAAATAGGTAATAGAGGAAGGAGAAGGACAAATCTAAGAGCGACAGCATTTTTATATTTTGGGATGGAAGGAAACTTAGCTCCTGAAGTGTTTAAGCGAGGGTAAGGCGAAAAAAGGGGCAAATATTGCCAAGTTCGCTTGTGAGCGTTCCCCGAATAAATCAGTGAAAAGGATTGCGGATTGAAAAGAAGAAGAATTGGGTCATGGGGGGGGGGGGGGGGTTGGTTTGACGGTTCAACGGGGTTACATAGGAAACATCGCCCTGTCTTTCTTCGCGCCCGCAGGTTTCCTTGTCTTCATAGCCCACTAGGCAAGAAAAAAAGGTGTAATTCTGCAAGGAGACCTAACCGGGCTGCCCTACTTTTAGGTTCAAAAGTGCGTGAGGGTTAAAGGGGGAGTGGTGTAGGAAGGTTTTTTTTGGGTGGGGTTGACGCCAAAAACCATAATTCAGGAAAAGGAGATAATAAGGGTTAAGGGGGGAGTTGTTTCTTAGGGGATGTTTTTTGGGACCAAGAAAAAATCGTTAGCGTGGGTAACGGCGAAAGGAGGATCATAGGGGTGTGAAAGGGGCATAGGGGGGGTTTATCTGGAACTTGGAGGCTTCAAAAAACAGGGGTCAAAGCAAGAAAGTGACCATAAACGCCCCGGCATGGTTGCCCTGAGGCGTCGTTGGCGAGGGCCGGGGGAAAAAGGGAAGGTTTCCAC
>Ga0179591_1243630_pt1 | contig 13392 bp, 11 predicted proteins | sample CZOMad2_1_08_16f_FD_182891 | JGI IMG/M metagenome (GOLD analysis project Ga0179591, IMG submission 182891) | Vadose zone soil fungal communities from Angelo Coast Range Reserve, California, USA - CZOMad2_1_08_16fungal (PacBio error correction) | ecosystem: Environmental > Terrestrial > Soil >...
GCGCAAAGCGTCGGAAAGATCCCGACAAAGGATGAGGAGGTTCTGAAGTAACCCACCATCCATCCCGATCAAACGCTCGAGAACTTATGGTACGACGCACCAGCTGCCTAGCTAATCTAGGAAAAAAACTACATCAGATCAAAGACAAGCTTTACCATTTCGCCAGACACCAGGAGACACCTTTACGAACGGCGCGCAGAAGACAATGGGATGACAGTAACAAAAAACATTTAAGAAAACATGCCTACTCTTGTCAAAGGCTGCAGAAAGGCTTACGGAAAGCATCTCTGGGAGGAGGAGGGTCTTTCAGAGAGTCCGGGCCGTGGCTTTCAGTTGGGACTACTCCCTTTCTTCGTCAAAAAGAACGACACCGATAGTAGAACGCTATCAAAGAAATGTAGCTGGCTTCAGGAGTTGTGGGGCTTGATCCGGGGAGGAAAGAGGGGGGAAAGGTGTCCCTGAACAACGGCAGATTCTGGGGATACATTCTGCTCGTAAGGGTTCAAAAACTACCTTGAAAAGGTTTCCCCGTGCCGGCCGTCAATTGATAGGCAGAGGGGGCGATCATTAATCACAAAGGAGGAACGAAGAACCTTGTCACTTCCGGCACTGGGGGGGGAAATGGCCACCTTGCCTTCTAGGTCTTCCGGCCCGCGGATTTCGACTGGCAGCCGGCGTCTAAGGTCGTCAAACAATGTTTGAAAGTACACTGGAAAAACTAGGCAAGGGCTCCGGAAGAGGGTCGAAGTCATATCTTGGATTTGGGGATCAGTGCGTCCCACATACTAAATCAAGTTACTTTGACTTTTGAGATACCCACCGCAAGCCGGTCTCGGGAAGAGGCTAAAGAGAGCGGCCGCCGTTCCCCAGCCGGCTACAAAGCACCTCACGACCACAGCGGCAACCGTGGTCAAGAGCGCTCCAGGGGGATACATGGGCAGGGCGCGTTTTCGTTGAAAGGCATATGGGGGGGTCAGGGGGCATCTGCTGAATTCAGAGTGATCAGGGTTCTAATACCCTGACAGCCGAAACAGGTAATTGGGAGGTAAAAAAACCGGTGCCCAACGTAAAAAGATTGCTGGACGTCTGATCCTGTCTCCTGGGTGGAGAATCCGCCCACGTGTTCCTCTAAGCGCGGGGGCTTAGAGTGCTAGGGGTCTTTCTATGGTCGTTGATCTGACTCGTGCCCCTTGCACTATCACACCCTCTAGCGGAGGTTTCGGGACTGGGGCGCTGCAGGTCTATCTATGGGGAACACAGGTCAAAAAATCATGGAGCTCGGATAGGAACCTGTTCCTAGGTCGGAGCCTTCAAAAGCCGGGGCCTGGAGGTCGCACGACGGGCCCTCAACAGGGTTCTCGTCAGGGGCCTCAAGGGTTCTGCTGCTTGGTTTGTGTGGGACTCTGTTAGTCTGGAGACTAAACCATAGAAGACTCAGTTCAGATTTGATGTGGCTCCTTTTCATATGTAGAGTTGGGAGTCCGCAATTACCGTCTCTCCCCACTTACTTAAAACTACTCAACCAGAGACTCTTTTAAGGGATTTTTCGTTCCGAGCACCCCCTTGGTCTCGGCGCCAAGGCGATACCCCTCTGGTTGCCCCGCTCTAGCCAAGCTGTCAGGCAATAAGGCATTCTACCACCAAAGATTCGGTGTCACCGGGGTCTCATAAGTGGCTCCTGTATTGACAGCCGCCAGGCTTGCCATGATCCGATCTGTCTCCTACGGTGGTGATCTAAAAAATGAACGGGGGACGTGAGTTCGGTAAGAAGAAGGTCCCCATCCGTTCCCAAAAGGCTATATCCGAGGCCTACACTTCAAAGGAGGCATTGGCCGAAGATGAGACGTGTAAATTGAGCCCAGAGTAGCGATTATCCAGCTGCCGTACTAGGTCGCGGCAGAAGGCGTCGAAAAGACGGAGAACTGTGTCGGATGAATCGGTTTGCCTGTGCTTTGTCCGTAGCAAAAGTTGCCCCGGGAATTTTGAAGAAGAACTAATGACGATAAGCTGGCCTAAAACGGCAGAGAGGATAAAACGAATCAAAAAACACAACGGAGTAGGATTAGGAGGAGTGAGATAGCTTGGGGAGGGTGCCGGTAAAAGTCCCTTGCGGACCCGAGAGGGAGAAATCTGGAAGGTGAAAAAAGGTATATAGGCGAATCACATGCGACAAGGAGAAGAGAAAATTTAGACAATTTGCCGCACGAATGCGAAGAGACAATAGTTGATGTGTACCTATTGGTTCACTCTAAATCCTGAGGGAAAAGGGGTAACCCCGGTGAAAATCATATGATTTCTCTAGGTGGTGGGTCTGCCCTTTATCAGTGCAATCCCAGGCTGGTGTGGAAGGCGTCGACGCTCACGACAAAAGGCACTCGAAGAGGAGGGGCCATATCTGCTCGTGGCCCGCCGTACCTTCTTCCCCGCCCTTAACCGAAGAGCCAGTTCGGACACGAAGAGAGAAAGGTACATGGTGAGGGCCTCGAAGGCTTGGTATTTTCGTGAGGGAGACACGATGGGGAGACAGATTTTGGGCCGAGCAACCGTTATAAGCTCCAAGACCCACGAATGGACGCTTTAGTTAGTAATTTGAACGCGGGACGGACTCGGGCTAAGGGGCCAAGCAGAAAGCCCCATCTCAAACTTACGTCTCAACACACGATAAAACACCAATGTGCTCATGTTGGGGAGAGCCCGAAAACGACAACGAACACCAGCATCGAAAGCGATGGAGGGCCAGATCTGCTCACGGGCAGTTCTCCCTACGAAATGTGACCTGGTTGAAAGGGATACGTAAAACATTTAAGAGCGAATTTTTACCTGTACCCGACCTCGATAGCCACGCCGAAACGTTCAAAAGAAGAGTTGAGGGGAAGGCTCCTTGTTCATTACTACGCACGAAAGACTATACAGACTCAGTGAGCTCCTTCACTTGCGGCGCATCTGAAACCTACGAGTCTCATCAATACATCAGTTTAACGATGGAGGGGCCCTAGGGACCGACTAGAGAGGGGGGTTCATTGGGGCTTAAGAAGCGGACACTCACCGCCGAGCCTACACGCGGCTTCTCTAACACTGCAAAAGAAAAGAACCGCTCTAAATTGGAACCGGTTCAGCTCAAAACCTACTCAAGGGCAAAGAAAAAAAAAACAAAAAAAACCTTGAACGCGGAACTAAGGCGCCCGGTAGCCAGAAGGATCGACTAAGGGGAAACCATGGGGGCACTCATTCGGGCGAAAACCGGGGAGACGAAGGGGGGATAGGATACGGTGAGCAACCAGGGGGGTGTAGGGGGGCGGCGTGGGGGAGGGGGGGGAGGGGGGACAGAGGGGTGAGGATGAGTAGTGGAGAGGGACGCGGATCGGGGTGGGGGTGCGGGGCAAGAGGAAGCGTTAGAAGGTATAAAGAAGGAGGTGAGCGAGAGGAGCGGCGAGGGGGAGGAATGGCCTGGGTTTTGGAAAACATGGGGGAGTGTCCACGAACACAGGACCTGTCGGGGATCGGCCGGGGATAGAGGACCCAGGGGGGGGGGGGGACAGATGATGGAGTAGAGAACGGGCGGGGACGAGGTTGCCGCGACCTAAGACGGGGAGGCGGCCGGCGGTCTTTGGCTGTAGGGTGGGCTTTTTAGCCGGCAGGGGAACTCTAACTTCCTCAGCCTGGCGACGGTGAGTCCTTTAGTTAGGGGTCGACCGCATCTGGATTATTGTCTAGAGTGATCAATAAAAACCATCGATAGCAGAACACTCATGGAGTTCTGCCCTCACTCGACAATCGAATTAATTTTGGAAAGGGGGGCTCCAAACCAGAGAAGCCATATTTACCTGCCTGCAGGCCCTCAAAGTCTTTACGTTACCTGGAAATTGAGGGGGAAGTCAAATGTCAGGGTCATACTGTATCAGAGCGCCGATGACGTACGCACTTCCGAAATCGTTTACCCCAGGGGAAAGAATTTTTCTAGCAACGGGTCTAGAAGATACGGTTGCCGGCAGTCAATTCTCGATTGTCGAACCGAATCACGCCCATCCCATCTCAAAAAAATTTCATTTGAGGGTATCGAGCACCGTCAAGTAGACGTGCGCTGGTGCACAGGACCCGGGCGGCAACGAAGACGCCGGCGTCCGTCCTAAAGGTGGGAAAAAGAAGACTCGAACGCATCGCAATGCCCTATCACGAGGGTTACGAACGGTCTCGGAGTAGCAGAAAGTTTCTTAAGGGGGCGAAAATTGGACATCATGTCAGCAACGCCCTCATGGATTTAAAGGTTAAATAAAAGAAAGATGGCTGGGCGCCGGGGGGGGGGAGAGGGAGGGGGGATGGAGGGGGGGTGTAGGAGGAGTGGAAGAAGGAAGGGATGGGGGAGGGGGGGGGATGAGGGGGGGGGAGGATGCTGATGTGGGTAAGTTAGGAAGGAGGGGCGCGGTGAGGGGCGTAGGAGGAGGAAGGAAAATTGGTCTCCTGGTTACCGTTCAGATGGGAGAGCGGTGCTTTTCAATGCGCGGGTCGTTGCTACTGCCCGGGGGTGCGTTCTGGGAGGTTTCGTTACCAGTTGTGGGGAAAGGACCCACATGTAGGCTTAAAGGAATAGCCGTTCGCCCGAGGTTTTCTCTTGGGGGACTTTGTGGAGGTTTTGAAAGCTATGACAAAGCAATGTCACAAGCACCCTGTACAGGGGAATAACCTGGACAAGGCGGCAGACGTCCGGATAAACTTAGAAGCGATCGCCCGCAGGTTGTCCTTTTTCTGGACGGGAGAAATCAGATAAGCTCAGGGGCGTAAGGAAATATTTGACTGGAAGATAGTAATCAAAGGAACGTTAAATAACCAGCAGAAAAAGTTGGGAAGAAACTTACCTAAAACGACTACCTGCACGAACATGTTCAGAGGGATACCGGACGGATCTTATCTGGGAGGGGAAAGTCGAGCAAGACTAGAACAACACAACGGGAAAAAGAGAGAAGATGGGCGAAGGTCACGAACGCGCTGCCCACGAGGCTGCACAGGGGAAAGGTGAAAGAGGAGGGTAGGTGCCAAAAGTCTTTTGCACTCCAAGAACTGCAGAAACACAAAAACGGTACAACTCAGTGGAAAGGAGGACCGGGCACCGGGGACCAGTAAAGTCTGAGATTAACAATCAGACTGATAAGCTGTACGAGGGGGAAGAGGTACTGGGGAGCGAAGCACTAAAAACCTCTCAGGGAGGACAAGGTGGATGAAGGTCCATGAAGCAAAGGAGGGATGAAGGCGTGGTTCTCGGGAGGGGGTTGAGCACCTACTCCACCAACGAGCGCCGAGCACCGCCGGCGAAAGGGACTGACTCTCACCTTCTGACTAAGAAGGATAACCTTTGTCACACACGGGATCTCAAGGGCGTTAAATGGGGCGACGAACCTACGGCTCCCTTGGTTCCACAAAGCACCGAGAAGGCACACCCGCAGACTGCTGAGGGGATCGACATTTAGGAACATGAACAGACACATTCTCCGTTAAACTTGGCAAGAAATAACGTCGTAAGTGGCGTCGGGAATGAGAGCAGAGGCGTGTACGGGGGCGACGCCGGCTGGGTTCGGGAAAGGCCTCCTGGGGAATGTTTGCCGAAGGCCCTGGTCGGGGATGTAATACAGATACACGTCCGGGGGGCGAGAATATGACAGGGACCTTACCTGATAACGATGGGCTATCCTTTGGCAGAAAGAAAAAACCACCGTTGGGTATAAATGTCCCTTCAAGGACGACTTGACACTTGCACTCAGAACAAACGTCGGGAATCGGTTGTAAAACGTCGCTATCGCTGTTCTGTCTAGACAGGGGGATCACGGATTACAACAGGACCGGGGTTGTATAAGAACATGCCATGCACTACTGGCTGGACCGTTTCGGCAGGAAGAACGCATTGATCTCTCGAGGGGGTCTTCTGTCAGGTAGTATTTCGGCAAATGGGGGCATACTCGATGAATAGTGAGGCAAGAACTCACCGGAAGTTCTGGCGATCAGATCTAATTTACATTTCTGAGGACAGACGTAATCCCGAATCGTTGGAGATCCCAATAAAATTACCGTCGCGGGTCAAAACAATGCTAGCGCGGATGTGTAATCTCATTTAACAGAAGCCGGGTCAACCCCTCAAATCAACTATCTTGCTTCAACGGGGGAAGCGGCTGCTGCTCAAAAGGTAAAACAGGGGTTGGGCCCTGAAAGGAGGCGGGTAACTTGCAAGTTTCGAAGGGCCAATCGGGTCGGCTCTTCCTTTGATGAAAAGTCGGATCCTCACTCCAGGTGATGGCCAGGCAACTCACCCAAAATCTTAAGTCTCACAATCGAGCATGAGCTACGGGGTGGATCAAAATGTGGGAACCCAGGGTAGCAACGGGAAAGAACTGCACGGCGTAGGGCGATCTCAATGATCCCAATTAACATGTCAAAACCCCCCCAGGGGAGCGGTTTGCAAAAAAAAGGCCATAAACGCTGAAGAGCGAGGGGGGGGACACATTCCCCCTTCTCTTCAAAAGTCTACATGGTCTATAACGGACTGCGATGAAAACCAGTTCAAGAATTGAGTGTCGCCAAACTTGCAACCCCGCCAGGATAGATGGGAGGTGAACGGCTGGGAAACTTCATTGTGGGTCTGTGGAAAGGTGTTCGGCCAGCAAAACAAAGCGCCACGATGGGCGTGAGGTCGCCGTCGAATTGGAAATTCAATCGCCTGCACATAGGACGGATCCCCAGTATCCAAGATCTCCACGGCTTTCTTAGGGATAAAAACACAGGTGAGGGGGCGATAAATTGCCTTGAATACTCGGGGACTCTCCTCGGGGACCAAGGCTCATCAGTGACCTCCGCAAGGGCTATGCTGTCCAAAGAAAGTGGCTCAGCAGGGGCAGGGTGCAGCCTGGCAGCCATGTATTCCTACTTAAGAAAACCATCGGCTTGAAAAACTATGAAAGAGGGGGGAAGTCCTGGGTATCCTCCGGTAACAACCAGGGTCGGGCAGACCGAAAGTAACCATTCACCGAAAGAGGGAAGGGAAGCTCGGGGTCCAGAGGGGTACACCCCCATCTTAGTGTCGCGGCCTCGTATCGGATCAGGGGTCACTACTCGGTCTCCCCGAAAACCCTTTAGTAATTCGGAGGGGACTCCGGTATTGGGAGACTAGGAACGTTGCTCGGATGGAGAGCCCTAGTGAACATGAGCGCCAAAAAAGATAGCGCATAGATCGACAAACAACGAGGAGGAAAAAGATATAAAATAGCTGAATCCCGTAAGAAAACGTCTTGACCATCAGTAACGTGCAACCGGGAGAAGTAGTGTCGAGAACCTTCATGAAGAAGTCTACAATGATGAGAGATCCCAGTAGTTTATCTAGACTTGAAGGCTAAAGATGATACCGAAATACAGGCCCATGGCGCCTAAAGAAAATGAAATGACCATGCCGCTTTGGGAATGGCAGAACGGGATCTCAAAGAAGTTACGCGTGGAAAGACGGAAACCCTAAGTGGAATAACAGAGAGTACACTATCTGAAGACCTGGCCAGTGTCTGTGACCTGGCCAATCTTCGCCAGAGAACACTGAGTGCCACCGGCGAGAAGGTTGCAAGGCCCTGTCCTTCGGATAAAAGGGAGGGGCGGTATGGGGTCACGGTGGGGGCCGGCACAAAACTTTTCTCAACAAACACGCACGTGTGGGAGCTTCGTAACGCTGAGTTATCGCTAGGGAAAAAGTTAATATCCAACATCGCCACGCTTAAAATTCACACAGCCTAGCAAGCGACTTTTGGAGAAGCCATAGCTGGACCCCCACCACATCACAAAGACTAGGGAGGCCCTCAAAGACAAGATCGGGGAAACCAGGACGAAATACTGCTGACCGTTGGATGCGACTTAGACCATGTCAAAAAAATTGGTGCATGTGAAACTCGCTCCAAGCCTCTCGTTCATCAACCTCGCTGGGGCGGAAGTCTTCCTGTTATCAGGAAAAAAGGGTCGCGCGCCTCCAATATCTCATAAAAACTTGGCCAACTGAAATTCTAAAACGGGGAGAAAAAGGACTCCCTCAAAGACATCTGGGGAATTCATGGGCGGACAATAACAACGAGAAAAGAAAACAGGGCTAGGTAGAATTGGGGGGACGCCAGTCCACTCTACCGAGATGCCTATAGATGCAAACCCTCGCGCCCAGGCAACTGGGCATAACGTGAGACGGGGGGAGGTGAAAAGGAGTCCGCTGTTACTTATTTTGCATGTAAGGCAGGACTGGTGAAGCGTCTCTTAAAGGAGGATATTTCAGGGTCTGTGAGGGACAAGACTTGAGGGGTCGAACAAAACCCCCACAAAATACCAAACAGCTAGATGAATCGCCCACTAGCCTGGTTCGGCCAAGCTTCGACGGACCCAATTGGGAAAAATTAAATGCGCCGACGTACCCCACCCCACAAAACCCGCCCCCCGCGCACCCCACAGAAGGGGCCACTCTGAACTAAAAGCAATTCCCTCCCTCAATGCCCTGTGCCCTGGCCAAGAGCTGAAACAGGGTGAAACTGATCTAAGCCTAATCAAATCTGCTGCCGACCCGTAATGTCGGGTAAAACTGCTAGGCAGCGAGAGATAGACTGCCGTTTTGGGACGCCGTGCTCGACAAGAAACTCACGCTCATCGGCAGCTGATCAAAAAGGGCGTGGGGACGTCTCCCGGAAGGGGAGCGGGGGGCGTCACACCCGTTCGTGAGAAACAGAAACCGCTGAGTGCCTGACCAATTCAAGAAAACAGCTCCATAAGAGAAATAGGAATGCATCACTTATTGAAAGGAAATGCAAGGCGCAATGTGTCGGGGCGATCAGCCATCATGTGAGACACGGGGGGACCGACAGTTGAATTTTAGGACCTGCTTCGAGTTCAGAAATCCCAGGGATCTAGTTAGTTATCTCGTGGGAACGCCCGCGTCCTGGAAAGGCTCAGGGACCGCGAGGTCACGGTGAGAGGGTAAACTCCATGAAGTCGCCGAGGTGGGTCCTGCTGATGACGTTGATGGGGGGGGGTGCAGCAGAGCTAATCCCTAATGTGCCGAATCAAGGGTAAGCGAATTTAAGAAGCCTTCTATTAATCGATGACAACGTATAGAGGGGCCTCGCCCTCTGTTGACACTGGTGAAGGGGGTTTTAAAGGGAGGGGGGTGTAAAAGGGGACCGAGAAATCCTCAGATTCTGGAGTGTCAGGGGAAGGGATAAGTCCATCACACGTGTCCTAAGGTCGGGGTAAAAAAAAACTCAAAGCCTACCTCCCCTGCTTAAACAATTTTGAAAGGGTCCAGGGGACGAAGAGAGGGGAGACTGGAGGGAAACTGAGCGCAAAGCTGCTCAAACAAGGAGTGAAAAGGAAAAAAGAATGACAGGGAAAAAAGCCTTCACATCATAGCAAAAGAAAGTTTCAGAGGGAATAGGAGGGCATCGGATATTTCTATGGAGGGGGGAAGGACAACTACCTCGGGGACACCATACAGGGGCCATCGAGCGTTAGAACCAAATCTGACTTATATTCGATTAACGACCGGAACGACCATTGGGTGAAAAACGCGGGCGAGTTTTAAGAGGAAGACGTCCAGAAGATCGGACCTATGCCTTCCCGGCGGGAGGCCCTGAAAAGTAGGGTCATCTTGAAAAGCATCAAAACGAAGGACGAGAAAACCGAGTAAAGGGGATATGTACGTGGGAATAGCCCTAACGCAAGACGGATCCTATACCTGACGAAAAATCTAAATCGGTTTCTACATTCACCTCAGATGTACCGGAATCGGCAAAACCCGAGCAGGAGATCAAAAGGCAGCACTTAAGTTCTAACAATGATGGCAGGAGAAAACGAACACCATGCGCTAACCGTCAATCAGACCCGGTAGGTGCGTAGGGAGGCATCGCGGGAGGGTTCACAGCTGGGGAGAAAGACGGCCTCCAGGTGCATTTTTCCGACTGAAAGGGGAATAATAAAAGACCGACCGGACAGGGTGGCTTATCAAGACCGATCAACTGATCTATAGGGTCTTGGAGAAGGGGAAAAATCTTCCGTGCGGGGAACTGCACACTTCTCTCTAGAAGACTGGCTATAACCGACCGGACGGGGGTGTTGGTTCACCTCCAGGCTGGAAGTTAGAAGTGACAAGGTCCTCACCAGGAAACCGGACCCGGGTCAGGAAGAACCCTCGCAAAGGTGGACAGCGGGCAAACGGAACCTTCCTCCGACTGGAGGGGCCGGCGAACCTCAGGCATCCAATTGGAAAAGTCGATGAGCGTGTCAGGATCCCGGCGAGGGGGGGGGGGGATCATCATCTTCAAGGCCTGCGGACAAAAAGCTATAAAAAGGAAGAGGGACTGCTTGATCAAAAAAGACGTCTAGGGTCCAGCTTCTCAAGGATCCGCCGTGCGGAAGGTTCAGAGGATCCCCAGACCTCATCACTCGCGGCACTCGGATCGAAATGCTTTCCCACGGGGCAATTGTCTTCCTGGCAGAGGGTGCTGTCAAAATCGGCTTTGGCTCGGGGTGCGTTAGCGACATAAAAATTCCGTGTAGAGGAACGGACGCCGCACAGTTGTTCTTCGGATGAGGAAGAAAAAAGGGCGCGTCGCCATGCCAGGCGAAGCCGTTGAGGACAGAATTCGGGAGGGTGATACTTTCACAATCTTCAACACATCCCTCGCCAGAGGTGGAATTTGAAGTCGGCTAGGGGTCGGACCCTTGAACCACCGGTCGCTGATTGGAACTCGCCTTCACACATTGACAAAGAGTTGATTACGGGGGCTCCCGATTCTGGGGCAGGGGGAAACATCGGCTTTCTCTTGCTGGGGGGGTCGTGAACCAGGCTTTGGCAAGGATCGCCAACACCCCGACTAAGGGCATCGGGAAGAAAAAGGGAAAGCGTGTGCTTTTATAGTCAAGACTCAGGACTCGCTCGAATTGACGGAAAACGAATTCAGGAAAAAGTTTGGGGCGTGTAGTGGACAAAGAAACCGGTCTAGGCTAAAACTGGAGCCGACCTTCCTCAACGAAGCGAGACCTGGCTTCCTGATAAAGAAAACGTTTCTCTCCAGTCGGGGTTCCCTAACTGCTCTCCTGGAGGACGTAGACCAGCTTCACGATCATATAATCGCGGTAATCTATAGGGTACAGTCGTCCACCCGCAATTTCTGGAATCCTGCCGCCCCTTGGAACAAAGAGAGGAATGGACTAAGCTTTGGACCTTCCCTGGGGAGGAATCGCGCGATCAGGGGAGGAACGAGGACGCTCACCGAAACCTGTAAGAAGAGGGAACTTGTCCTTATCGCGGGCTGAAGGAATGTCGCCTACTTCATACGTTGCCAGGGCAGGAAGGCCATAATGGACAGTAGCCCCCACGATCCTCAACAACGAGTGAAAGAGAGATGGCAAAAGAGTGGCGCGAACAAAATTAGAGAAAAGAGGGCTTCAGTTCACCGAAAATCTCGAGTAGGAAGTACGGCCCCCGTCGACAGAAGTCGCACAGGGAGACGCGCCAGGTGAGGGGGGACTCCCGAACGCCGAGACTATGGGATAAAACAGGGAAAAAATGATACTGTCGTGCCGAAGCGGTGTAAGTGGCTGACGACTGGTATTCCCTTGCTTGGTTCACGGCGTAGTCGAAACGGTCCAAGACTGCAGTAAGCCGCGGTGAAACTCGGCGCACTGCAAGCATTTTCCTGCTACACTGAAGGCCGCCAGAGAGGGCCACCTCAACGGGCATTAGGACTGCATCTAGAAGGGGATCTCTGATTTGCCAAGAAGGTAGGCTCCTTGGTTACAGCGCCAAAGCAAAACCCGAGGATCTGTGGGTAGAGGTAGTGGAACGATCAAGATTGAGGGCATAGGGGATAGAAAGTCACCACACGATCGAATCAATCAGATCAAGACGATTCAGGGGAGTGAGACTTTGCGAAATAGAACGCTTACAAACGACAATACGATGAGGAACATCGGAAAATTAGTTCTACCTTCTTAAAAGGCTTACAGGGGAAAGATCCATACTACCAGTTCGGAGGGTGCACAAGTTGGTACAGGGTCCACCCGAGATCTCCTCCGGGAGACGGGGATTCACCCAAAGGCCTCGGTTTCAAATTGAGTCGGGCAAGAGACCTCTCGGGATCCGGCAGTAACGGGACTAGACAAATGGCCGAAGGCATCAAGGCAAGTCATCACGACAATGCGCTGGCACGGCGGGCCCCTAACATATGCGGGGAAGGGCGCTAACAGCAGCCCGCAGTCCTTCCCCGCCAAAACAATGTCCTGGCGCTCGCCCCGGTGCCCATGGGGAGCAGCCGCTGGACCCGAGGCTTGGAGGGGAAAAAGGTGGGAGTGATCACTGCTTCGGATCTACGAAACTCTCTGAAGAGAAGCAAAAAACCGGTCTGAGGGTACTCACCTGCAGTACCTGGTTGGAAGGTCGAGCGGTTCAAGGAAGCCACCGCGGATTAGAGAAGTCAACTTAGGTCCCCTCGTAATAGACTGTTGCCACCTGGGGGACCTGGACCTATGGATGAAATCGTCTGCCACCCCCTTCCCCCTGTCCTGTCCATTATGACACGGTCTTGGAACAAAGATCCTGAAGAGACTATCCTTATCATCGTTTAACAAAGGTCAAAGAGGTGCGGGAAGCTTGTAACGACGGGAAGGTGTGCCACGGTACATCACTATAGTTGATCAATAGCTCTCAAGGACTTCATTTCTTCGCGGCCCCTCCAGGAGGAGGGTAGGGTTGGCTCAAAACTTGGCGTTCAGGGCAACCGTCGTAAGTCGCCACAGCTTCTATCATCCTCCCTCCGAGATAGAAATGAATAAGAAAGGGGCTGTACGACCTTTTCTAGGAGGGAGGGGAAGTTTGTCTTTGTGAAAAATTTCCATAAGTCTGACTCAATTTGTTTTGGTTACTTCTCGGGGGTGGGCGCCCTCCAGGTAAGGAGATGTAGGGGGTGGATGAGGGGGGAGTTGTCTACGCAACAAGTAGGGGTACTGACCATGTATATGATCGCGTCATGAGTTAGAGCATGTCTGTAAAAGGGATCTGGGATACGTTCTATACGTTTGTTGAAAGTGGAGACCACAGCGATTACACCGGAGCCGTGCACTCCGACTTTACGTGAAAATCACAAGACAAAACGAGTCGGTAGTAACGGCTTCGATGAAAGTCTCGAGGCCTAACCACTATTTTACAAGGGGGGGACGGTGCCGGGAGTAAGATGATGAGACTTCTGTCCGTGTGGGAGGCCCTGGACGGGGTGTCCCGGGTGCCTGGTAGGGGGCCTGAAGCGAAAATAGAACGCCACCAAAAGATGAACTGCTTACACAAGGGGGGGCAATGAGGAGAACCTCAGGTGGGACTGAACTTGCAAAAATTCGCGC
>Ga0179591_1235429_pt1 | contig 13391 bp, 22 predicted proteins | sample CZOMad2_1_08_16f_FD_182891 | JGI IMG/M metagenome (GOLD analysis project Ga0179591, IMG submission 182891) | Vadose zone soil fungal communities from Angelo Coast Range Reserve, California, USA - CZOMad2_1_08_16fungal (PacBio error correction) | ecosystem: Environmental > Terrestrial > Soil >...
AGCTTGGAGTTCCCTCCCTCGAAGCAAGCTACGCCTACACCAGTTCTCGGGTGGGGGGGGGATGAATGGGAGGGGCGCAGGACAGGAAGAGGTGCCCGGCGACGGGGAGGGGGAATTGCCTATTTTAAAGACAGAGAACCCCGGTAAGCTCGAGGGGGGGCGGCTGGCGGAGGCGTGAGTTTCGGCTTTAAAATACGCAAGAGATGCCGAACCGACGTCAGAAAGTTTAATTCGCTGGGCCGACGCAGGGGGGGGGCGCCAAACCTGAAATAACCGTGCAAAGTTAGGAGGAAGGAAACTTGCTGCACGGCCCTTTCTTATGGCCGTGCAATGATGATGACCGGGGGACAGGGGAAGAGCAATGAGGGCAGGGGCTGTTTTACTCATCAAACAAAACAACCAAAAAACCGGTGATCCGCTACCCCCGGTGGTCAGGGGGAAAATGGGGAGGGGGGGAGACAAGAAGGAAAAAAAATGAGACTGGGGGGGGAAACAAGGCTGGAATACGGACGGGCCGGCGGCACTCCGTGCCCAAAACCAAAGTAAAAAATCAAGTGGACTCGGACGGCTGATAACACAGAGAGGGGGAGGCAAGGGGGGGGAAGGAACGATCGAAAGCAAAAAAAGCCGGAGTTATCAGGTAGTATCGTGAAGGTGAACTGGATACTACGGACATCGCACCGACTGAAAAAAAAGCAAGCTGTGGAGCGGATAAAAACAATGGTCGAAGAGGGTAAACAATAACCAACCTCCGACGGGCCGCGGCCTGTCGCGCGGGGTGTACGCGGGGCAGCGCGACAGAGCCAAAGGTTAGATCGCCAAATCTGAGGGCAGAGGGGTGCGTGCGCGGAGAGGGAGTTGCGGGGGGAGGGGACAGGAACCATTATCGAATAAACTGAACTTGTCTGCAAGTAAACACCCGAAAAGTACAGCGATGAAGAACGGGGAGGCAGAAAGGGGGCAGAGGGGGGGATCATAAAGTAATTCCAAGTGGGCGGAGAAAACCACAAAACTTTGACCGATTCATTCCTTCTTTATCTTACTCCAAAGATGAAGATCGAAAAAGACTAAAGGCGCGCGTTCGCGCTATGCCAAGGGGGGGGGGGAAAACCCATGAATTTTTGCGGAGGTGGCAGACCGACAAGGAAAGATAAAAGAAGAATCTGGAGGGAGAGCAAAAGTGGTAACCGCTCTCGGGATGTACGCCCGTGCTTGTTCAGAAAAAAAATCATGAATTTGCCCAACTTGTCATGCCGTTATGAAGAGGAAGGGGATGTGGGAAATACCGGGGGGGAAAGGAAGAGGTCAAAATGTCCTGGGCCCGAAAGAAAGTCATCGCATGGCAAAAAAGCCGAGGAAACGCCAAACAGATCACCGATGCGGTGGGGGAACAGTGGGTCGAGGGGGGAAGAAGGAACCGGCGCAACAAATAGCAGCGACACTTCAGAAAAAAAAGTACTCTTCAGGCATAGGGCGGAAGGGAAACGATTCATAGGCACCGGCGGAATACAAAAAAAAAAGAGGCCGCAACGGGGAAGAAGGAAAGCCGCGGCCGCAAAGAGGGTATGATGAGGCGGGTCTTCCAGCAACAGGGAGGCTAAAAAAAAAGCAACCTTTATCAAACAAGCCTACTAAGGAAAAGGAACAAAAAAAAAAAGAGGGGAATGAGAGAGGAAAAGGAAAAAGAAGGATCACTCTTGAAAAAAAACGCCGACGCATTAAAGATCCCCAAAACATGGCCAGGGGGGTCTGTGTCGATTGGACAGAAGAAAGGAGGAAAAAAACGGGCCCTCAGCATGCACTATCTGTGGGGGGAGAAAAAAAATCATTTTGATATATCGTGAGGTTTAAATAAAGCGGGAAAATCGAAAAGCGCATTATTCATCCATACGGGTTTGTCTGGGGATGTCTGTGTCTCAGGGGTCCGAGCCCGGAAGAAAGAAATCACCAGCCCAAAATCATCCGATCAACATATCTCCCCAGGGTGTATCCTACCACAGAGGGGAACTATCAGAAGAACCATCAATCATCGGCGAAATAAGGGCCACTTCTCAGGCTCTACATGATGGGAGGGGGACGTGTCGGTCTGCGTTATCGCTGGGGGGGGGGGGAAAGAGGAGGAGCGGGGGTAGGGAAAAAAAGACTCCACGACTTTGCTGCAAAAGGTCGGATCGGCCAAGACTCACAGAAATCGTCGTCAGCAGAGGGGAGAACGGAAGCTAAAGACGCATGACTTGAATATTCGAATTAAGATGAGAATTCATAAGATTACTCCTTTCCCAATGGGATGTCCAGGATAAATAATCTGGGGGGGAAGAAATTCGGCGTAGATCGAAAGGAATGTTGGAAGGGCGGAAGGGGGGGGAAAGGAAGAAAGGGCGGGTCTTTGTACCCACCGGAGAAGAACCGGAGCGAAAAAAAGAATTTTGTCGATGAAGGAAAAAAATGGGAAAAAAGAAGGAAATTATGTGAAAATAAATGGGATCTGCCGGAGGGGTTCGGGAACAAGGGAAGGTCGAAAAGCCGGAGGAGGTCGGTTCTGCCGTATTCGACGAGAGAGGCCAAACTGGCATCAAACATTCCTTGCAATTCTCAAAGCCGGGCAGGAGCAGGACACCATTAGGAGAAAGCCACAGAACAGAAGGGGCAGCATGCGCGAGGGGAACCAGAAACTGACGGAGGTGAGCAACCCGGAGGGTAACCAATGGAACACTCCTAAGAAGATCCTGCAAAGGAGAAGAAAAAAACCTCTCTTGGAGGTATTAAGGAAGATTTTAATGTACAAACCCAGGACTGGGCGGGGTGGGGCGGAACATATGCGGTGAGTAACCAAGAAGAGGGGTAATCTGTTATACGCATTGACGAGAGACAAAGGAAACCGAGTGAGAAGGAGTTGAGTTTTCTAGAGGGTGGGCACAAATTTCTCTTCGGAAATGCCGGGATTAAGGAGGCTAGACTCACTCGTAAGAGGAAATTAAAATGGCGATCAAGGGGATAAATTGAATGACAATCTCCTTCGCCCGCCGGCACCGGAAAAGAGGAGTTTACTACCAAGTCGAGCAAACCTAACCCTATAGAGGGGGGGGGGTGGAGAAAAAAGAAGGAGCGATCAGCAAAGGGGGGTATCAGAAACAAGAAAAGGAGTAAGACAAAAAAGAGGGGGTTTGGGAAACTTCAGTTGACAGGTAAAAGAACACGTAAATTGTCAGAGACAGATACAGAACAAAAGATGAGTAGTAACTGATATTTCAGGGGTAGGATTAGGAGGGCAGGTGGAACGTCCACGGAAATCAAGGGAAAAAACCGAAGGGGAAAGGGGAGGGAGGGAGGAATAAACGGACGACGGGAAGGGAATGGCTTATCCTCAAGGTCTTATCAGGAAGGACTTATAGTAAAGGGGGATCGAACTTTTATGGAATTACAAGGGGGGGAGTCGGAGAAAGGCGCTGGCGAGGGAAATGATCTGCAGGAAAAAGAAGAGGGAAAGGGAGCTGGTTGAAAGTACGCTCATGAGGAAAGAGATTAAAAAAGATCCGCCGTCAAAAGGATTACAACAGAGTCTAATCTAACGGGGGGGCATTGGCTCAGAGGGCCAGAGAGAAGAGTCAGAGGGGGGAAGGTGAAAAGAGAAAGCTTAACAGAAAAACATAGGAAAGGGTGAAGGTTACTAAAGATGAAGGGAGAAGGACAAAGGGCGGAAACAGCTGATGAGGGAGTGGAGAACTTGAAAGAGGGATGGCTAAGAAGCGTGCATGTGATGGGCGTTGGGACACATGCCGACAAAGTCTTTGGGGGGTCTTCGGCGAAAATGGGTTCTCAGAAAGCCGGGAAAGAGATACGTAGAAAAAAGGGTAACGGAGCGCTTCTGAGCAGTTCCAATACGGAAGAAACCCACAGAAATAAGAAGGTCCCTGGCAGGGGAAATGCCTTGGGAAGAATCAACTACAAAGAAAGTCCGGGTGAGACATCCTTAGAAAACTCGGGTTGTGGGGAAAAGTAGGGGGGTCGTTCGAGGGGAACAGGAAGTAGGAAAAGGAGTGGAAGAGAGAACCGTAGACGAGGGTCGAGAACGGCCGACCTTTAATGCAAAAACGTTGAAAATTGACATTTCCCATAAAAGTAATTCAAGAAATGGACGGGGAAACGAGAAGGTAGGACAGTTTGAAGAATGGAAGGGGAATACATAAAATGGGATCTGGGCACGGGAGATTAGGCGGCACTGTCAGTGGGGCCATGAAATCTTCAGACGTTCACATGGAGGGGAGGGGACCTGAGCAGAGCGGACGCCGGAGGGAGGGGGAGGGAAGCAAAATCGGATCAGAAGAGTGTTGTCAAACAGGGTTGACCTCTTCAGGGGGACAGCAACCGAAAAATGATGGGGCAAAAACGCAGATAAACAGCAGAAGAACAACGGCGTCCATAAAATGTAGAAAGGAAAAAACGGTTTTGGGTGCTCCGGAAACGGGAACGAAGCTAAAGGAAAGGAGGGGTTCGAAGATACTGAAAATAGGGGGTAGGATAAATGTGAGAAGTGGTATCGGGGGTGCTGTTGATCTTGGGTAGCGGGGTATCTTGTAGATGTGTACTAAAAGAGGAAACAAAGAGAAATAAGAAAAAATGGAGGGGGGGAACGGGAGTTGTGAATTCCCGCGATAGGCGAGGGGGTGTAGGGGATGTCAAGATGTGAAAGAAGGGGCAAAAGCAAAAGAGCACCGATGACACCCGTAAAAAACGCCGGGGAGGAAAAATCTGCCGGCAGAGAGACGCGTGGGAGGGACAAACGGTTCCAGGCCAAAAGAGGGGGGAATTAAGTACTTAAAGGGTAAGGCGGCAAGAAAGGTACATGGAGCCAACTCGGGCGTTGATGTGCGGGCATGAGTATGAAGAGGGCTTCTTGCGGTAACCAGCCTGAAATATTAACTCATTATCATGTCAAACGGTCATTTCGAATGTTAGGAGTCTGGGAACGGGTATTAATTTACAGAAGAAGTCCTCCATCAAAAGCTGACGGGAAGGAGATAAAGGCAGGTAAAGACATAAACTAAGGGCGAGTGGGCGACCTGGAGGGCAAGGGGGGGGGCGGGGGAGAGGGCGAGGAACATTATGCCTCCTTATGTCTAATGAATGGCTGTTGTCTCAATTGGAGGCAACACTGAACCAACAAATAAAATACGATGGGGGGGTGACATGGCTTTGTTTCCAATGACGAAATTTCCTCGGGGGTCACGTAGTCAGGGAGGTTCAGCGCAAAAGACCAAAATAAAATCCACACACCGAAACAATCGGTTAGATGTTGTGCCGGCAAGAGGACGGTTTTGTTCCGGTCAAGACAAAAAGGCCGTACGGGAACATCAAGAAAAATGAGGGGCCGGACCGAAGGCATGCCAAAGGTGAAAAAAGAGACCCGCCACCCCGATTCCATCAATCAATGAAACACGGGGACGGGGGAGGTCGGGACCCCAAGGGGGGGGGTGGGGAAAAGGGAAAACAAAACTGGGTAGCCGATATCGGTGTGGATGTCTGTCGATAACTGTCAAGAATGTACTCCTTTAGGTCAAGATGGGCGGGAAAGACAACCTCCGCAAAAATATTGGGAGGAGGGGGGCGGTCGGTCAGAGCGCGCACAAAAAAAAGTCTGATCTAGCGGGGTTGAGATAACTCTCAGGAATAGCAAGGAGTAAAAAATCTTCCGAAAATTTTGAAGGGAAGGTCAAAAAAGGGGGGAACAAAGACGGGATGAAAATCTTGCAAGGTTGCAAAGCGTTGAGTTTCATGCGAACCAGGCGTCATTTTCATCCTGGGGGCATTGGTACTTTTCTGGAAACAACCTCTGTTTAGGTCAGCTTGACTGGAGAAAGAAGGGAGAGAAAAGAGGGTCAGGATGGTGTCCCGAGGAGAAAAGAGTGAGCGCTTCTGCCATAATGAAAGGGGAAAAGGGTGAACCGCACGCGAAGTATCCGTCAGAAAGGTCAAAAACACCCACAGGAGTTGGGGTGTGGGGGAAAGGCTTTCACATTGTAGTGGTAGGAACAAAGGCGTTTTGTTACGGACCGCGCCTATGCAGTCGGGGTAGAAAAATGGGCACTAGGCAGGATAATCCTCGAACGGGGGGATGACAGAAAGATGTACGGGCACATCTGTCAAAAGAATCTGGAAGACACTAAAAAATTCGACATCTTCTTCTTAGAGGGTCCAAAAGAGGATGTGTTTGTAGGTGACCGCGGGAAAAAATGGAAAGGAGATTTGATCAGGTGGGGTGGTCAAAACGTAAGGACGAATTGTCCCAGAGTTGGGGGTGCAAACTATTGGCTGTGTGACCATAAAACCTTCTTTTAGCAGGCTAAAACTGGAGGGGGGAGGAGGCAAAAATCCACTTCATAATGGCAAGAAGGCATGGGGGAAGGCGGGGTCGGCGCACGCAATCAAAAGGGGTCTCAACAGCAAAGGGAAAACTAAGTTCTCCGGGTTTGGGATCCACCCGAGGGAAAGACTTTCTTAAGGGAAAACCGGGGTGTCAAAAGCAAAAGGGGAAAATCCAATCTGCTCAGGGGAGACTGAAAAGATCACAGACTCTTGGGTCACGAATGGTGTCGCGGAGGGAAAGCGAAAAGAAAGTCGAACGGGACAACGTTCGGTGAACAACCAACAGAGGAGGCTATCGGGGTGTCCGGGGATTTATCGACTCTGACATCAAAAAAAATAAAAGAGGGTATACAAAAAAAGCTAGACCGACCCGCATTCGAGGGGGTTCCCAGAAATGGGAAAGTCAACATTGATTTTGCAAGCTGAAATATCTTGGACACGCAAAATCGTGAAGGAGAGAGGTGGAGCGGGTCTGCGGGGGAGATTTGAAGGAGAAAAACGGAACTCGCGAAAAACGAACCGTTTACTTAATTGAAATCTAATGGGAATGCTCCGGGGAGCCAAACCCGGGCAGAAATGCATTTTAAGGCGGACGGCGAAGCCTTTCCACCGGTCTGGAGGGGGCCGAAGGGAATTACACAGGGAGAAAAGGAAGAGGCAGGGGATGAAGGTGGATGTGTGATCTCAAAAGAAAAAAACCCGGCAACGGTTTATCCGCAAACCTTTGGGTCACTGGCAAAATGTGTACGGGGGCGCACAAGATAGGGCCCGACGCGGAGAACTGTTTTGAAACAAAACGGAAAATCAAATACAAAGAAAGGGAACGGCGGCACGAAAAGGACAACGCCCCAAATTCAATCAACGCTGGGGAAATCCGCAGTCCTTATTTCCAAGTAGAGTGCGGAGAGGGCCGGGGGAGGGACAAAAAATCGGTAACGAAGAAGGAGTTATCCGGAGAGAAAGAGTACAGCAGGGTCACGCCAAAGCTCAGGTGATAGGATCAATCAAGTAGGGAGACCTTTCCCATAACACCAACGCCTGGTAAGAGGGAAGATGCCGAAGGAAGTCTGAGACAAAAGAACTCGGCTTGGGAAAAGATGCAGGAAATCGCGACTGAACTGACAAAAAGGAGGAATGGAAGGAATCCAATGCGCTAATAAAAACTGAAGATTGGCGGGAGAAAAAGTAAAAAAATGTCATGGAAGAGATGTGTTCAAAGGACGGACGCTGTGTTGTAGGAAAAAAACAATTATCATATTCCCTCCATGACTGGCCCCAGGGGGCGGAGGAAATTCAACAAGAAAGGGGGGGGGTGCAAGAACGGTCAAATATCTTAGTCGGGTCAGGAATCGCATGCTTATCATAGAAAAAAAAAAAACGAATAAAGATCCGGATAAGAAGAGGTTTCGCGCCGCTGACCTACCGTGAACCTGGTCGGTAAATATTTTTGATGGAGGATGGGGACCGACAAAGGCAAAAATACCGGAGACCATGAGCAAAAAAAGGCTCGCGAGGACCACGGGCTCTCTGGCTGGGAAGGCAAGGGTCTTGTGCGGGGGTACCACCCGAGGTAAGTGGTTCCGCAGTTGACAGCAGTGAGATCAAGAACGGGGTCTGTTGGGCCGGTGTCCTTCCAATAACTAAAGGAGGTTAAATTCCGCCGGCGAGGTGGTACTCTAGGGAGAAGAAACAAAAGACCGGAAATTCACAACATCTCACCGAGGCGGGTGGGGGGAAAAGGGGGGGGGGTCAGTGAGGCTGAAGAAGCTAAGAAGAGTTGGATCGGAAAACATTCGAAAAAAATGGTACCCCACACTCTATCTGGGGTGGGGATCGGGAGGGGAGTGCGCAACGGCATCACGATGAAGGGAGGAGTAAATGGGGGACGGAAGCTAAATCTAAAAAAACAGGCCACAGAATCCGAAAAAACTGGCACGCGTTGGATCGGGACGGAATCGGGAGCTTCCATTCATTAGAAGGACGCTGGGAATGCAAATGGCTAACATAACCCACCGGGGATAAAAACCGCTAAGAACTCCGAAGCCCGTCCCGAAGGCATGCGAAAAAGGGTCAAGAAACCGGTTTAGTTCAAGAGACATACTGAGGAGACAGCAAAAAGCCAGCGAATGGAAAGCCGCAAAAACAGGCGTCCGTAATTTCGGGAAAAAGGGGACGTACAGGAGTTGGCCGACACACGCCGGGGAATTGCCCGAAGAAAGAGAGGGGAGAGGTGTGTGGCGGGAGAGAGTGTGAACTTTATGGGAAAGATCTGAAAGATCCCTCGGAATACTCATACTCTTCATGCATTCATAATCCTTTGGGTCTCATAAAAAAATTGGATGTCTACGATGGGAAAGAAGAAAAAAATCCAGCCCAGACCAGATAAAAAGAAAGAAAAAAGATCGAGCACTCAATCCAGTCCAAGGGGGGGGTTTCAAACACCATTTTCCAGCTATAGGAAAGAACCATAGAAGAGAGGAGAACTCAAAGTCCGCACACGGTGCCAAGGGGGATGACCAGGAGGGGGAGCTCAGGGAAAGCTGCGTTTTTTAGGAGTGGGGGGACATAGGAGTAACTGGGGGAAAGCAAGCAGCTAACCACACCTGTCGACAACATTAATTCAAATCCTGAGCCGAAAAGGGGGACAGCGTAGTCCGCCTAGCGAAAAAACAGAAACTTGAACTAAAGGATCCGCCAATGGGAAAGCCCGATCATATCTCCCGTTCAACCAATGTGGTAAATGGACATTGTTCAGGTTATCTACGGAAAGGATACAAAGGTCACGACCTTCCGGGCGTAAGCGGAAGGAAGGGAAGGTCTGGAATCAAATGGAGTTTTATTGACAAATTAAAGTCGAAAAAAGCCGCCCAAGTTCTGAGTTATAGTCCCCTTGGGAGATTCCAACGAAAAACCAATATTGTACAAACCATAAGAAAGGCCCCTGAATTTGATCGGCGGGAGGCGGCCAAGGGAGGGGGGGCAAAACGGAAAGGAAAAAGGAAATTAAGGGGGGGGAGGAACGGAGGATATCGCAGAACTCATTACGAACGTTGGCTCAAGATCGAGGGGGGGGTAAACGAGTAGGCAGGACCCATGAGCAAGGGAAAAAAAATACGCAGTGTCGGCAAGGAGGAGAGAAGCACATAATGAAAAACTCTTTGTGAGAAAGAAGTTTAGGAAAAAGAGTATAACCGTCTTCAGCACAACATTGAATCACTCAGGGTTTCCAGTGCGGAATCCGGATCTGTAATTGTGCAAAGAGATGGTTGCATCATTAACAAGCAGGGGGATGATACACAACATAAACTGGGTGATCCAGCATGGCCATAAACACGACCGACTGTCATATGATTGGTCTGAGAGAAGAGTGACATCAGCTGTAGAGGGAATTCTGGAGTAGTAGAAGACAGGTCTGCACAGCGGTGAAAAGGCACTCTTCACAGGGAAAACCGCAGATGAGTTCGCCCGAGGAAGGTCACTCCATCCACTTTCAGTAGGATAATAAAAATCCGAGAAAAAACAGCTAAACAAGATGGGGAGAAAAAAAAAAAGGGAGAGAAGAGAGCGATCATCAATTGGGGATCAGAAAAAAATAGGGGGAACCGGGATAATCCCCGTCCGGTTTGGTTCGGACATTGGGGGGGAATTGGACAACTTGAAAAACCAAATATTGTCCATATAACATAAAAGGCCTCTAAAAAAAAAACAAAAAGGGGTATAGGCGGACACAGGAGATTTAGTGGTTAGATGAAAAATAGGGAAGGGGAGTTAATGTTTAAAAAACGGAGAATGGAAGCAAAAAAAGGGGGAAGGAGGGGTACTGACCGGACTGCGTTGGTTTGAGCCAGTTCTATGGGTTCAAAGAGAAAGGGGTTATCTGCGCGCTGGATCGAAGGGAAGGAGAAGAAAGAATAGTCAGGTGGCAAGGAGGGGAGAATGACAGGATCTGTCACAGGAGAGCCTCGAAGGTGAACCCAAGGCTCATAGGAAAAAATGACGCAAGATTCAACGAGAAATGCATGACCACCGAGGTCGGCGCAGAAATGGGGGAGATGAAGGGTTTTCGGGGAACTCCTAAGGGAAGGCGGAAGAAGGGTGATCGGGGAGGAAAAACAGCATTTTGGTTCAAAAATTATGCACAGAAGACGCATTAAATGGGAACGTACTGGAAAGAGCAAAGGGCACTTGCGGGGGGGAAGGAATCATGGGCAGACGGGGGGCAAGGAGGGGCGGTCACATGGACATCTTCTGTCTCCAAGGGGAAGGTGATGGAACGTTTCGCGAAGCATGCCGACAAGGATCGTGTGGTAGGCGCTCATGGGGTCCGCTAAAGAGTCGAAAGAAAGTAGAGGCGGAACCGCAAAAAGCAGGGGAAAAAGTCGTCTTCGGAAAGAATACTGGAGAACCAGAAAGTCATCCTGGTCCTGTAAGGTGCCGAAATGACAGGGAAAAAAAAAAGGGAAAAATGAAGGGGAAAAAGACTTGAAGAGGAAGGTTTGGAAAGTTGGGGGGGAAGGCCTTGGAAACGGTTGTAAATAACGCAGACCGTTGAGGGGCGTCAAAACGGAATCAGGGTAAAGAAACCGAGGTGCAGGGCATTGTAAAAGAGAAAGAGGCAAGAGAAGGAAGTCGAAGACCTCTTGCAATTTAGGGGGGCCGTAATCACCTGAACACATGTCCATCAAGGGGGCACGGAGCAAAGAGGGAAGGCGGCAAAGTGGGGAGCAGGAGGGAAGGAAAAAGTAGAAAGGACCGGTCTTAGGATGGACCGGGAAGAAGGAGACGCAGGATGGGAAACGTTACGAGCCATCGGGGTGTCAAAAGTCGGGAGGGACTGAAAAGGCGAAAGAGGGTCAAAGACCCAGATACGAAAGGGGGGAAAAACCACACGCATCTACCCAACGGAGAGGAAAGAATGGGGGAAGACGACGCACAATGGGGTGCTGGCCCATTTAGAAGCCTCGGAGAGGCGTTGAGGGGAAGAGAGCGGAAGGCTGTGGGTAGGATACACCTGGGGGGAGATCGGGGAGAAGGAAGATGGTTAGACTGTGATCTTGCGAATCAGGCGAACGGAAAAGGTACCATCAAACAGCAGAAAACAAAAGGGGAAGGGGGGGGGACTGCAATAGAGGAGGGGGAGAATGTGTGTTAGATGCCCTATTTTCAGAAGGTCAAAAAGCAACAATCACAATCATTCACACCACGTTCTGACCACTCGGAGGCGGAATCGGCGTGTTCGTGCACTAAAGTTCCGGAACAAGAGGGGAAAGAAAATCCGAGGAAATTTGGTGGGGGGAGGGAGGAGTTCACATTGTAAGTACGGGTGGGGAGGAGTGTGACGGATAGATCTTTCTTTGCCTTCCAGCCGATTAACCTGGCTCGAACGGAGGGGGAGGCAGGAAGGAGGCGCGGGTGATCAAGGGGTGCAGGAGGTAAAAAATGGAGAAGAAGACCATCAAGCTTAAAAGGGGAAGGGGGAAAAGAAAGATTAAGGGAACCGTTCCAAAGCTGGGGGCCGATAGAAAACTTCTTCCATTTGTGAGAAAAATATCGAGGAATGTCCATGAGCGCCCGGATGAGATTAAGGCGGGAGAAGGAGGAAAAAAATTCACACCAAACAAAAAGAGCGTGGGGGGGTAAAGTTTCAAAAGGTACCGGATGCAAGCACGTCTTCCGCGATTAAAGACCAATGGGAGCAAGAACACCCCATCGAGGGGTGAGGAAGCGGACGGTGGTGGCCGTTCAGGAGGAAAATCGAGCCGGCGGTCCAGGTCAAGAATCATGGGGTACGGTCATGCCAAAGTGTAAAAAACTTGTACAGAAGCGAGCTTGCTCCGGCGGAAAACTGTCAGGAAGGAGAGGAGGGGGACCGCAAAAAAGGTCAATAAATAGCGGGGGGGGGGGGAATTGGACAAGAACATGGCTCTGTATTTCTGGATTGAGTTCTTCTTGTCAAAACAAGAAGCGCCAAAAGAGGGTGAAGTCCGAAGGGCGGCGGGAGAGAGGGGAGGACACTCGCCTCGGATCTCGAGTTGTGGGGGAAAGAAACCTGAGGAAGCCCCCCGCCGCATTGCAGGACGCTTCAGGGAGGGGGTTGAATTTCCTGGACCGCACACGGGGGGGAAAAAGGAAGGTATGAATAGGGGGAAAAAGTTATGAGGAAACGAGGGGTGACTTGACAGCGAACCCGTAGATGAAGGGTAGAGAGTGTTCGCCAAACAGCCTCTTCATTGAGTCTGCTCGTAAAGGAGCATTGCAAGCGCCTCAGGGTCGAGGGGGGAGGGAAGGATGGAAAATCCTTAGGGGGGCGCAATTCTGAAAAAAAGGAAGGGAAGTGTCCAAGTACATCTGGCCAGAACCAAAGTTGTGGTTTTGCGAGGGCTGAGGGCATGGGGTTTTATAAATCCACAGCGCGTGGGGGGAGGTAGCCAGCAACGGAGGATGGCGAAAATTCACGATATGGCCTGCTAAAGCTCAGGCGATTTGAGGGGGACGGACAGCATCTCGAAACAGCTGCGGGCCAGAAGGAGAGGACGGGATGGCAAGCTTTGGGGGGGGGGGATTTAAAGGCCCGCTAGTTGACAGGTTGGGAGCAGAGGGGGGGGGCCTAATCAAACCAGTCTACGAATGGGGGCAGGGGAAGAATCTTTGGGGGGGGGTTCGCGGCAAAGGGTTACAAAAAAATGGGGGTATTATCAACCTTTTTATGGGGGGTGGGACGGGAGGATCAAAAAATGCGAAGGGCCGAGATTCTGAAGTTTCAGACGGAGGGGCAGCTGCCTTGGGGGAGATCCTGCCAGCATAAAAAGGACTTACAGGGGTGGGGGCGCCAACAGAGAGCAAGGAAAGAAGAGAATTAAATTCCTTTTACGGGAGGTGGAAACTATCTTCAAAACAACGCGCTTCCTAGACCCGATCAAACTCAGAGAGTCAAAGACGGGGGGAGCAATCAAAACGAATCATGGGAGGGGACTGTCACGGGACGGGTAACAGCAAGGCAACGTGCTCTGATCTTGTGCGCGGGAGGT
>Ga0179591_1316183_pt1 | contig 13390 bp, 12 predicted proteins | sample CZOMad2_1_08_16f_FD_182891 | JGI IMG/M metagenome (GOLD analysis project Ga0179591, IMG submission 182891) | Vadose zone soil fungal communities from Angelo Coast Range Reserve, California, USA - CZOMad2_1_08_16fungal (PacBio error correction) | ecosystem: Environmental > Terrestrial > Soil >...
TTTGGACACCGCTCAGAGTTCTGGGGGGGTTGTAGAAGAGGGATGAACTATTGGAGGGGGATCGAAAGGGGGGTCTAACAAAGGGTTATCAGGGGCTCAATACAACTCAAGGAGATAAGCCCCTCTGCGGACTGTTCCCATAAGAATGCACCGGACAACGCTGGACTAATTTAAGGTCAAAGGAATCCCAAGGAAGGAGAGCTGAGCGCAGGGCCGGCTATGCATCAACAGGGGCAAAACCCAACCACCACCGTCCAGACCGGGTGGAAAAACAGCAAAAATGTTTTTCGGGAGCAAGGGTTTTCAAAAAGACTCTCCTTTGCTCAGGAGAAAGAGGTCCCGTCATCGGGGCTGGAAGCCATCGCTCGAGGAAAAAGAACAAATCGTCGCCAAGCTAATTCTGAAGATTCGATCTACTTTTGTTCACACCAGAAAAGAGGACAAATTCCGTGAAAGTCGGGTCCTTTGCCGGGGGACGGAAAATCGGAAAGGCTTCACGAAGTATGGGAGATGCACAAGAACTGCCAACCACTAAAACGGTCAGGAAGTCTGATCAGAAAAAAAGGGAAGATATCCTATCCTGACGACATCCGAGATTAAAGTCTCGAAGGATGGCGAAGGCTCAAAAAAAAATCTACGCCGCTCTTGAGGCTCCCATTAAAAGAAAGATTCCGAAGCAAGGGGTTACGGGTCCTCTCACTCTGGGAGGCTTAATGCGCCGACTAGTTGAGACCAGGACATCATCCTGAAAACAAATAAAGTTCAAAACCCCATAAAAAAAAGAAAGGACTGGGATAGATGCGCACTGCGAGAACTCTCAGCGGGGGAGGTGGGGGGATAGATGAGGGGACTGAGCCAGAATCAGAGATAAGGTTTCTACGTCCCGCGGGGGGGGGAAGTGGTTTCCGACTGCGGAAGGACTGAGCGGTTCCAGGGGCTGAAAGGGAACTTAGAAGCATAGAAATTGGAGAACGGGATGAATCTTTGTCCGCAAGAAGGGGACAATGGTAGCCGAGAGGCGCGACGTACAGTCGGTAGGGACCGATATTCCTTTAAAAACTGTTGGCAGAAGACTAATGCCGATCACGGCACGCCGACAGAGGAGACAATACCGTGCCACAAAAAGCGAACGCGGAAATGCAGAAGCGAGGGCATCCAAAAAAACCTAAAAAGAAGGGGACTCGACTTCTGATCTCGCTAAAGCAGCCCACCGGAAGAGGAACCCTCAATCGCAGAAACTAAGCGCTGCACAGCGGGTCAAAGACCCAGGGCAAACCGCGATCGCAATCAGCGGTGCCTCGAAAGAGGAGGTCATCCAGAGCGCCGCTCCTATAAGGCCGCGCTTACAACGAAAGGGGGGGGACCTAACTGAAATTCTACATCAACTGACAGAAACTCTCATTTGAGATTGAAGGAGGAAAAAACCTTCTTGTCGCCGTGAATTAAAAATCCAGCGCCAACGGGTATAGGAAGGGAAACCGTTTCGCATTCGTTGTAAAAAAGAGTGAAAACATCTGCAAAAAAAAAAACCCCGAAGAAGAAGAAGACGATCCCGCAAAAAAGCGCCCGAACAAGCGAAACGTCAGCTGCCGCCCGAGGAATAGAAGGATCACAGGAGAAAGGGGGCGTCGGATCCTCGAGGCGGTCAAAGACTGAAGAAAACTCCAAAGCAGGCACCCTTTTCCTACACAAAGGAACTTCATTCTTAAGCAGGATGGGAAAAAAAGGGAACGTCGTTGCGCGTGGGGATCCCGACAAGTAAGAAAAAAGATCGGTACACCAACCAATCTAGCTCTCGACCGGACCAGAAAAAAACCAGAAAGCAGAAGGGGGATGACTCTTCAAGGAAGAAAAAAAAGAAGAGCAGGAATTCCACGCCACCACGTCCATGGGGGGAAAAAACGCCCATGCAGCGTAAAAAATCCGGAAGGAAAAAGAACAAGCAGGAACGAAAACGAATCGTCTAAGCGACAGGAATAGAGGAGAGAAAAAACAAAAAGGTGTAGTATAAGGATCTCTAGCGAACGGGTCGTCTTCTCTCTTTCGTTTTACGGGAAGGTCTGCGGCCCTGTCGAGCCGGGAGGACGAGAAAGGGCGCGTTGGTGCTGCAGGGAATGGGAGATTAAGCAGCTCTGCATCGCAGGGTCATTTTGATACGATCAAGAAGGGACTTGTGGGGTCTGGGGAAGACTGGCCGCTTATGCCGGGTGTCTCAGAGAGGGGAGCTTTTCAGCCTCTTTGGATTCAAATCTGGGACGCGAAAGGTCTGGGACCAGAAAAGAAAAAAAAATCCTGATGAATTCGAGGTTCGCTGAAATAAGAAAAAGTACCTGTGCGCCAAAAAAGGGATTATGCGTTCGCAACAGAAAGAAAAGCGGAGAAATGCTTATCCTCTCCATATATAAGAAAAAAACGGGTACCTCTTGAGGGGCCGAGCGCAATCAAGTTCTGTCTGTTCGCAAACTCGACGGGAAGGCGCGCGGTTGTAGCAATCTGTCCCTCAAAAACACCGAGGGTGCGAACGATGATTGGTCGGGTCCGAAACTCTAAAAACAAGATTTCGTTGGAGAAGTCTTCACTCGACCTTAAAGGAGAGGGCATTCAGGTGAGGAAGTGCCGTTCGGGCCATTGCTGGGAAGCGGAACCCTCACTCGAGCAGATGCAGTTCATCGACGCGGAGAGGACAGGGGCTGACTTTCTTTTCCCCGCGGTGAAAAAAACCCGCTCGCGATCGGGGCAGGAAAAAGTATGGGGAAGAGAGGGAGATATCGGGAGAGGAAACTAACCGGTCCTGTTGGAAACTTTTAAGTTGAAACCATGCTTTTCACGGGGAGTAGACGCGCGTTATTTCCGAGTTCTGAAAATTCGTGATTTGCGCATGACCTGCCGTGGATTGAGAGCGAGACCACGTGGAGTTCAGAAGAAGGAATCTATGTACGCCCGACTTCGGAGGAGGAATACTCTTCGACATGAAAAGAAAGTATTCGTTACAAGATTCAGGACACCGAGGGAGAGGGAAAAAAAGTCTGGGATTCACTTCTAGAGCGGTTCAGAGAGAACGAGGAAGACGCCTTCTAACAACAAAAAAGCATGATGTCCGACCACACGAGCTGGAATGCGGGGGAGACCAAATTACTCACTCATGCGGCTAGTCGAGAGATTGGGGGGGGGAATTCGCATCATCACAAGCGGGGAAGGGGGACTTCTGGTGGGGAACAGATCAAAAGAAATGGCGTTTTGGCGGCAGCTTTGAGGGGCTCATGGGGTCTGTCTCCACTCAGCCAGGTACAACTGACGGGAATCTGTAAATAGGGTCGGGGAAGGAGAAAAGGACCGGAGCCTCAATAGGCGGCGTAAGCTAATGTTTTTGCGAGGGGAGAGACTACGCAATCCCGAGAAGAAAAGCTTGGCCTTCAGGATATTAGGCTTTCTTCCGCTTATCACTATGAAAGGAAGGGGTATTGTTTGTGGTCATTTGAATTGCGGCAGAAATATGGAGGAAGGAAGACCTTTCTGATCCTTCCAATTAACTAGTGAGTGGGGTTTCGCGCAGATTCAGGCGGGGATTTGGCCAACAACAAGTACGAAATTTCAGCAAGAGGGAGCGGGGTATTTTGCGTGATTGGTGGTGCGAGCCGAGGATCGCGGAAAAAGGGAAGTTCGATGTTTACGGTCCTGGTAACGCGAAGGGGAGTTGCGTGCGAGAAACCCCGAATCAAGCCACACGGGGGGTGCTGTGCTGTGTAAAAAAAAAGGAGGGAAATTTGATTGGCACTGGGAGGCAAGTCGTCGCAAGAAGATCCGCGGCAGCGAGACTCCTCAAGAGAACCTCAAGAGGTCTCTTCTTCAGAGTAGATCAGGAAACGAAGGAAGATGGTGCCTTCTTTCCGGAAAAAGGGGGGGGACGTTCTCCCGGGAAGGTCTCCCTGCCGATAAAACGGCCGCATTGATCCCGGAATTAAACTTCCCAGCGCGTCGGGGAAGGGACTTGAAACACATCAACACAACAGTAGGAGTCTTGAAAGAGAGATGGGGCTGGGCCTCCTTAGCGCGGAAGGGGAAAGGGGGTAATGAAGGGATTGGGCGATTGGTAGCAGGGAAACTTTGGAAGCTCAGCGACTAATCCGGCACAGCGGGCGGAAGAGATCAGCAGGTGCAGAAGAAAGCTCTCTGAGAGGGGATCAATGACTTATCCTCCGTGCCATGAAAGAAAAGAAGGGCTATGCCCATGGGCAAACCCGCCCCCTGGCTCGGGGAGGGGTAGGGGGGGGGGGAAGCCACATCAAACAAAATTTGTGGGAGTAAAGGGGTTTCGAGAACTCCCTGTACCTAAGAAACAGGTAATAAGGGATCACTGCCGCTCTTCAGGGAGAAGAGGAAGGACTCTCTCTCAACGCCTCAAGAGGGCGACGCACATCGTGAAAAATTCGAAAGGGCGGAATCAAAAAGGGGGTGCCCATGCGCGCAGTTGGCGGACAATCCTTGAGAACTGACTTTTCCGTATCCGATCTTCTGTCGAGCATATTCTTCGATCAAAGCAGAGAAAAAAACGAAAAAGGAAATCGTCCAGCTTGGGAGCAAAAGGAATCCCTAAGGACGAGCATCCGAATGGCGTTGAAAGCACCGAGTACACAAACCCATACTTCGAACGCGAAAGGAGAAAAAAGGTCCTTCTTCGGAAGGAAACTGGAAAACGCTTGCTCAAAAGGCACGCCTTTGCGGCAAGGTCGGGGGACGCGTTCTATCCAGCACGAAACCAAAAACCGCAAAAGGCAATCGGAGTCAACCACCCGACAGCAGCAAAAAGAAGAGCGAGTTAGATGCGCACAGGGGGAAAGGCGCGGAGCTTAGAGACAGATATAAAGCTATCCTGGGGGCGAGGACGCAGACAAAAATGGGAGGGGACGGGATCCCGCTTGGTGAAGTGGGAGTGGCGGACGGCGTCAAAATCGAGGAGGAAGAGTGGATCTAACAGGTACCAAGCCAATGAAGGGGGAAACATAAAAGGAAACGCACTTCCTGTGTCACGCCTCTACTTCATTCGTAAAACGGGGATGAAGAAACCGGGCCGGGCTTTCATCGGAACCTAAAAGATATTCAGGCTAAAGGGTCGCTCAGAGATTCAAGGGGGGACAATCACCAAAGGAAGAGTTCGCAAATACAGGGTTCCCAGGAAGAAGAAGAAGCGCTCTGCACTCTTTTCCCATTAAAGGGGGAAAGGTTCTCTCGTCGGCTCAAGAAAACCAACTTCCAATACGGAAAAGAATCCAGCTTCGCGAAGGGCACTTCCAAACAGCGGGTCCACGCCCAGGCCGGGGAGGGAGGGGAGAAGGGGCCTGAAAGCTCGAAAGAAACACACCTCTCGCTAAGCTAAACATCAATTTCCACTAACTTACTGGCTACCATCAGGGGTTGTAAACCTATTCGAAGGGGGGGCTTACGCCAACCGAAATCTGGGCTAGTCTCCAGCGCCCAAAAAGCGGAAGGGGGGAGCGAGTTGGAGGAACAGATTTAGGGAGACAATAGGGGGGGGAGGAAGGCAGAGGAAAATCGGCAGAACCAGCGAGAAAGGAAGCATCAGCCTACTTCCGCGCACCATAAAAGAAACCTGGTCGCCGATGATTGGAGGAAGGACAGCAGGATGATACGAAGGGGATCAGTTAGAAACGCGCACCTACGTCAACAAATAACACAAAAGAAGGAGGCATAAAGTGAGATAACTTCAATTTAAGGTCAGATTTTCGACCTTGAGGGAGGGAAAGAAAGGGGGTCATCACGAAGCGGAATGCAAAGCTGGGACCGAGCCACTGAGAAGGGGTGAGAAATTATCCCACACCACCCATAAAAGACCAAGAATTTAAGAGTTCCCAATAGGAAAAAAAGAAGAGGAAAAGAAATTGGGATCCCCACCACGGGAGAAAAGAAAAAACAGAAAGGCGAAGCCCCCACCCATCGTCGATCCGGCCTTAGTACAGGGGGGAGAAAGGGGAACTGAGAAAATAGAAGCCTACATAGCCGAGGATTGCTAGAAAAAAAAAACGAGGGTAAAAGAAAATACGTAGAGATATATGTTCAGAGGGGGGTCGTTTTCTTCGAAAAAAGGGAACAACGAGGCCGGGAAGACGCTGCATGGTGGGAAAAAGGTGGGCCATGGAAACTCTGTTGGGAGGGAGGACTCAAAAGAAAAATCTATTTGTCAGGTCCCTATAAACGAGGTCTTTTTCAGGGGTACTCCGAAAGCGAATCCTCGCTTCTTCGGAAAAAGAAGCCTGTTGCAGGGAAAAAACCTGATTATTGAAACAACGCGCTCAAGGAAAAGGAAAAAAAAGAGGGGATCCAAAGGTTCGGCAACTCCTTAAGGGGGGGGAGGTCCCCCTCGGGAAGTAAGTCGTTTTCAAAGGTTACTGCGAACCGACGCGTCGTATTAAAGTGCGCAAGGAAAAGTAAAAGGCTCAGCTTACTTTGTACGAAAGGGCTTGGGTGCTAGAGGGTAGTCTTGGTCTCTCCGATGGGAAGTCTGGATTTCTCTCTTTTCTAAGAGGGGAATCAAACAGCAATGAGCGTGTTCATAGAGAAAAGGAAGGAGGAATGAGGTCGATCACAATATTGGGTTTTGGAAGCCCTAGGAAAGACTCACCTTCTCCGCCTCGGTGGAAATTTTGATGGTCGACATTGCAGGAAATTTAGGGGGGCTGGAATGAGGGAGGGGGGGAGGAGGGCGGGATAGACTGCTTTCCGCAAATTGGCAAAGAGGGGGGGAGGAGGGAGGATGCAGAATAGTAGGGGGGACATTCAGGGGGAACCCATTTTGGAGATACTTAGAGTAGAGATCTGGCTTGCCGGGGTCCTCGGCCGCGTTAAAATCTGAAAAGAAGTTCTTTTTTCTGTGTTTAAGCTGGTTCAAGCTCAGTATTTCCAAGGGGGAGTTCAAACCTGGGGCAAGTATGTGCGCCGCGGGAACGGCGAGGAAAATGATAAAGAACGGGGAAAATCTATCAGATAGGGGGAAGAAAGCACCTTTGTCGTGTCAAAATTCGCCGCTACGAAGCGTCGATGGAGGTTAAAGCGGACCTATTTGAAAGTCGGGAGGTTCCAGGTCAGTCTCTAGGCAACGTAAAAAGCCTATGACGCAAGGGGGGCCAACCGCAACTGCAACACGAAATCGACCACCAGAAAATCAGGCATGGCCTACGAGCGTAGGAAGCAAATCTTAGAGGAGGACTCTCCGCCGGGGGACGCGATCGCAGGGGAAAAAAGCTGTGTTCTTATCGGTGGGGTGAGATGGATTGGTTTCAGATTCTTAGAGGGGTATCCGGCGGCGGGTAAACGGAAAGCCGAAGCCCGCCCCTCTTGAAAAAACGGCGGGAAGATTTCCTCATAAAGTTAGCACCGCATATATTAGAATAGAGGTTTGGGGGGACTCTGGCGCCAGGAAAAAAGCCGGATGAAAAAAGTCAGGAGGGATACGTGCGGGGAGATAAAAGATTATTCTGTCTTGTTGGGGCGGGGCCGGGAAAAAACAGAAGACCTCACCGGACAAGTTTTCGGAGGAAGCAAATGAAAAAAGTAAGCTCCGGGGCTCACGGCAGCGGGCTGGTTCCTCCAACCAGTCAGGGGAGTAAGCGCCGCTGGACGGATGGCGGATGTGGTGCTCGATCGGGCGGGGCCACAGAGCTAGCATTGAGATTCCCTTTACTGTCTAACGCGAGGCAAAGGTCTTGAGAAAAAGGAGACAAGCAAACTTGTGTGGGAGGGTTACCAAACCAAAGTCAAAGAAAAGGGGTTTTTGGCAGTGGGGCGAAGTCAGGAGGAGCGCTTGCATCGGGGAAAGTCTATCACATTGGAACAGAAAACTCGAGGAAGAGGAAAGTCTGAAAAATGATCGCGAAAAAAAGAAGGTCAAGACGGGTATACTAAGAAAATTTAGAAATTCTATCAAAGGTTTTCACAGATAACCTGGCGAGAAAAATCCTCATGAACGGAGCAAAGTGGTTACCCCTCCATCATTAAGGCTTTCAAACTCAAAAACAAAGGATGAAGGGGGGGAAAGAGAGAGGGGAGGAAGAAAGCTCTCTCTCTGGGAGAAGAAGGGGTTATGGAAGGGATTCTATAGGGAAGGTTTTAACGATCGGGAAAAACTTTAGTCCAACATTCCGAAAGCGATGATGCAAAGAGCCGACCAACACGACGGGCTTTTCCTCGTCGTAAAGGTGCACCTCGCCTCTGAATAGTGGGAAGTGTGACCGGTAAGGGGAAAAAAAACACCTATATCTGGAGATCAAAGGAAGGAATCACAAAGGGAACCCGACGAGAAAAGGCAGCGAGAGGGGGACGCCGAAAAAACGTGGGGGAAGAAAGTGTCCAGCAGACGAAGACGTTGATAGCTAAAAAAGGGGGAATCGTAAAAGAGGAAGCGCTGTCGCCAAGAGCCGCGAGGGACTCTAAGCAAAAACAAAAACCACTCCGGACAGCTTCTCGAGGAAAGAGTAGGAGCTACTGGTTTCCAAAAAAAGGGGACAGAGTCCGGAAAAAGAAATGACATGGAAGTCTTTGATGAACAGTGATCTAGTCAGTGCAAAAGGCATCTTCGCGAGGAGAACAAGAAAGACGTGATCAGAATTCAAGTCACGGCGCCAGTAAGGAGAGCACTAATTAGATGTCGAAGGAAGGTCTCACTCTCAAAGAAAGAGAATACTCCGCGATGGGCTGCTAGGGTAGGAAAGACAGGTTGCCTAAAATAAATCATCGGCATGAGTTGAAGAAACAGAAAGTCTATTCCCAGGAAAAGCACAAACGAAAGAAAGAAACGGTCGCCCAATCAAGCAACGAACAAAGGTAGATCAGCTCTATCTAAAATGCCTTAGTGACGAAGGACTAGGGAGAAAGGGATTTCGAAGCGCGTAAGAAGAAGCTTTTGTCGACGGAGACCTCGGGATGGGGCTTTCGAAAAGGGAACGAAGGAGTTTTGAAGAATCAGAATAGAGGAGCAAAAACAGCATTTCGGAAAATTCCCCGGTAAGAAGCCTGTGTCAACGAAACGAGCTTATTCAAGGGAAGGGGTTTCCGAAAGAAGCGATGACATCTTAGGAACAAGGGAGGGGCAAATTGGTCACAAAGAGATCACAAAGCCACGACCGAAAACGCCCCTGCAAATGAAACCCAGTGCAAGCTGCAAGCGCGCGAGGAAAAAGTTTTTCAACGAGGGGGGAACAGACCGTGCAAGAGGGCTCAACGCGCCAAAGGACGATGAAACCGATCAGCGGGCGCGAAGGCAATGACCACAGCGGGGTCCAAAGAAAAAGGCAAAGGAATGGGGAAAAAATAAAAAGCGGACGAGAAACCAGAGGCGGTCCGCCCGTCTCAGGGGGAAAAGGATTAAACCCAGCAAGCCAACGGACATTCCACGGAAGGAACAGAGGAAGAAGTAAAACGCGAACAAGAATCTTGTTCAGAATTAAGGCGGGGAAAAGGGGAAGGCTTGGAAGAGGAAAAAAAGGGGGTCTGCAATCGGGGGGGAGGGGTTGATCACCAAGCTCCATTAAAAACGAGCGCGCGAAAGACGCCCGTACTGAAAAAAAAAAAAAAAAAAACGCCACTCGCAGTGGACTGCCTCCCTGGAAGGGTAAGGAGGAGAAAGACAGATGATGTCGCCACATGCGACGGAAGCACGGGCCCCAGGAGGTGCCGCAGCTAAAAAAGAGGAGCATGATTGTCCGACTATCAGAGTGGAAAAGGTTATGAAAAGAACGGGGGTCAAACATCGCTTACCCGAGAAAAAATCAGAGGCGTTTTCTCGACAAGAAAAGAACCACCAAACGCAAAGCCGAGTTCGTATATACAAGGGAAAAAAAGAAGAGCGGATAATATCCCCGAGACCAGTGTAATTACCAGGACCCCTGAAGGCAGGCGAGAAGGCATCGATCAAGCGATCCCGCAGAAAAAGCGCATATCCGAGATAGAGAAAGATCAAAACAACAACAACAGTAAGTGATCGCTATCAAAAAAAACCTTCTCTAGTTGTTAGTTAGAGGTATGATCAAGGGAGCAGGGAACGCAGTCATTGTCTCTTTTGTGAAAAGGGGGACGAAGTGGCGTGGAGAGTCCCACGCTCGTCACGAGGGCTCCTAGGTCCTAAGAAAGAGCTGGAAGGTGACAGGTAGTAACTCGATCCGTTTGCCGGGGGAATGCACGGGGGCATTCCTCTGCGTTATGGAGCGGAAAGGGATGAGAAAGGTTCTCCATCCTGCTTAGAAGACGGGTCAACTGTCGGAATCTCAAAAAAAATTGGTCTTGGCTTCGGAGGGCGGAGTCGGGGAGAAAACTGAGAAGGACCGAGGTCTTATTCAATCGGCTGAGGAGGAAGCGCGGCAGCCTGACGTTGTGCAGAACGGGAGCAGGGCGGGACTTGTGGAGAAGCCGATCTTCGCTGTAATACGCTGTTGAACAATAGCACAAAGAATCGGAGAAAAGGTCATCAGGGGGAAAAAGCCGGGGAGCCAGGTATGGCCGGCGGACAAATATTTACGGTTCAAGCGGGGAAAGGGGGGCAATAGACACCACTTCGCTAGCTGGGCAACTAGGGGAATCATTGGGAAGGGGTGAGGGAAATGGCAGTTCTGTTGTGTCGGCGGAATCGGCGACGCGCAATCGCGGCCGCTATTCAGGAGGTGCTGGGTACCCGAAGGGAAACCCTATTCAGAAAAAGAGACAGAGCGTCGTAGGTGTGTCCTCGGATCGCGTATAGAGGATCCAGGCAACGTCCTGTTTATTTAATAAAGCGGTGACGAGCTAGAAAATTGGGGAAGGGACTACCTGGCAACACGGATTGGGATCTGAACTGATTAAAAGGTGATAGTCGGAGGAACGAGACAACGGCAGGAATATATGGATGAAAACGAGGGGAAGGGCAAGCTAAATGAGAGACATGAGCAGCCGAGGAAGACAGCGGCAGGAAAAGGGAAAAAGAGGAAAAAAAATGAATGCATGTCAACGGGGGACAGCTCTATGAAAGCGAGATCTGGGATACGCCGAGCAACTTCACACGCGGGATCGGCGACTGTCGCGAGATTAAAGACCGCGCTATCGAAAAATTATATCTCGAGGTACCGGCCTGACTAAGGCGCAAATAGCTATCACTCACGGGATGGCGAGGGGGGTGGGTTGAAGGAAGGAAGGGCGTTTGGCGGCATGCCGTAGCTGTCGGATGACAAAGAAGTCAATGCAGTCATCCCTCCAGCTACTGAACTATCGGGGGGGTCCTCATCCTGAGGACGAAATCGTCTTCCTCTAATTAAGTGGGGCGAGGACTCAAAGAATTAGAAGCCTCAGGCGGATGATATGATTGAGAGACGGGCTTAACTTATCAAGGACTTCGATTGGTTGTGGTTGGGACTGGGAAAGAAAGCCTAGTCGTCATCCGAGAATAAGTTCGTAGAGGAAAGAACCTCTTTCAAATGGGGGAGGAAGAACTGCGCGTCTGTGTCAAAGGATCTTGAAGAAACGGAAGAGAAAGCGGTTTAGAGAAAGTCGGGATGTGTTGTTGCGAGCAAGGAGGGGACCGGCAACAGCGATTACACGTGTACTAGGGGGAAGGTAGTCACAAGAAAAGTGGAGTGCGGCTAAAAGGCTCAAGAACTAAAGGGGGGGCGTGGCTGTGAAAACACCCACCGCACTGGAAGGGGCCGGTGGGGCGGTTTTCAATTTGATGAACGATGGGAGCCGGAACTGCATGAGAAAGTCCTTGGGAAAAATGAATAGTGAGAGCGAGGCGAAAGCTCTCTTCTGCGGCAAGCGGAGTGACCAGGCTTAAAATTCAGGGAAAGGAATTCGGTCTGCAGGAAGGGCCCTGCGATAAAACTGCAGGGCATCAATCCCCAAAGGAGGAAAAGGGAACCAAAAAGCGGTTCAAAGAAAAAGAAGCGTCAAACAAAACAACGATTGAAGATAGATTGAGGTCGCCGAAGGCCGCGCTGCTGGAGAGAGGAAAAGTTTTAATGAAGGGGATTTGAATGGCAGTTATTAAAAATGAAAAAAAAATTTGAAAAAGCGTAAAGAAATCTGCGCAGACGTACACAAAGAGTAAGGAGGTTAAGCCTCTGAACAAACAGGGCAGCCGTACTCTCCGTCTGAGGTAAGTGGGTAAAGGGCCGCGGATCTTAGAGTTGCGCATCCCACAGTGAAATCCCAAACGGAAAGCTGCGACGAAGAAAACAAAGTTGTTTCTAGCCTGTTTTAATCAGGATCGACTTATCTACAAGGAAGCATCACAATTCTCAATTATGCTCCTTCCTCTAGAGAGTCGCAACAGCCCAAATCGGACGAAGGACGGCGCTTCCGGAAAAGTCGAATTTTTGGCAACCATGCAATTTTTAGCATCAGGAAAACTCTTTACGAAAGAAGACTTAAGAGGACTTGCTGTACGATGAGAATCCACCACAAGAAAAAGAAGGAAAAGTGATCATACTAAAAGGTCAGGAAACCGAACCGGAAGAAAAAGCCGAAGGAATTCTTCTCGCTCAAAGGGAAAAAAAAACCCCTCCTGCGAAAAGGGATAGCTCGCTCAGGAGGATGGGACAAGCATTCCACATGCAGGCAAACACAGTACTGGGGTCGGTCAGGGAAACCAGTGACCCAGGCGGAGACGACAGCATGACGAAAAAAGACCAAGGACGGGACCCAAAGGCGAAAAGGGTATCATTCGCAAGCGAAAAAAGAATAAGGCAATGACGGGGGAGAAGTCTGATAAAAGCTTTCTTTCCCGAGGAGAAAAGAGCGGGGTCGACTATCACTGAAGTGGTGAATGGACACTTGGAAAAAAGGAGAATCGCTTTACCAGGGAGAAGCCGTGAACTGAGCCAAATCGCCGAAAAAAAGATGCTTCAAGGGGGGTCCCGCCATCGAGCTGCAGCGTAGCGGCGAGCGAATGATGGAGTCAATCGGACTATATGGAGAGGGTAACGTGGTCTCGAAGAAGAGAAATCAAATCCACGCCGAAAGCCAAAAGGGTTTCCCAGTTAACGGCAAAAGATAATCAGCGCTTCAGCGCGGTAAAGCAACCGAAAAAAGGGCCCTCGGCGAGAGAGCGAAACTGAAAACAAAACAAGGCACGATCGCGACGCTCAGAAAAACTTAAAAGGCGTGTCCACTCTAGGAGGGACGGGAGACAGCCGCTATGAACCAGCGGCTGGACAGCTAAAGCGCGAGAAGGTCGCAAAGTCACACACAGAAAAGGCACTGAAACAACTGAATTAATAGGAGGAAATGAAGGGGAATAGCAGCAAAAAGAAAAAATCTTTTCTCCGGAGAAAGAAAAAGTACAGCAGGTAAGAAAGTGGCGCAGGCGGGATTAACGGTTGACAAAAAGCGAAAAACCCGCGATCTCGTAGGAAAC
>Ga0179591_1266786_pt1 | contig 13388 bp, 26 predicted proteins | sample CZOMad2_1_08_16f_FD_182891 | JGI IMG/M metagenome (GOLD analysis project Ga0179591, IMG submission 182891) | Vadose zone soil fungal communities from Angelo Coast Range Reserve, California, USA - CZOMad2_1_08_16fungal (PacBio error correction) | ecosystem: Environmental > Terrestrial > Soil >...
CCCCGTAGAAGGAAAAAAACGGTAGAACAAGGAGAATGTTCCCTGTTGGTTTAAGACCAGAAACTTTCCAAAAACGACGTACCACAATCCTTGGGAAGGTGAAACAGGGAAAAAGGGCTTCAACGGAAGCAAGACTGGGGGACCAGGGTGTTAAGAAAAAACCAAGGTAATGAGACAAGCAGACCTACATAAATAAGCCGAGGCGGGGAAGGGTGGGGGAGTCGTGACGGTGAACCAACTCAGGAAACGTCTTTTTTGGATGACTCGCAAGGTTTTCATCACGGGACCCGAATTAAAGGAGGGGGTGGGGGGGGTAGAAGGGGGGGTTCAAGGGTTCAAAACCCAATCGTTGGGGGGACAGTATAGTCATTGTCGGGACATCCACAGAAAAAAAAGATGAAAAACTTTGTAAAAAATTACAAAAAGTCAACAACATAGTGCCCAAAAGAAGGACCTTGGAGAGAATATTGCACATCTGCTTTTTCTCATCCAGGAAGAAAAAAAAGGAAAGGAATTTTATTACAGGGACTGGGGAAAACTAAGAGGCTGTGACGGGTCGAGGGAAAAAGCATGCTCGAAAGGGGGTAAGAAAAAGAGACAACCGGGGCACTAACCTTACCCGAAAATGCGGGGAACCGATCTTCAAGTCCACACCCTGTAGGGGACCGGGAAACAACTGGTGCCCTCACCAATTAAAGGTCAAAAAAAGAAAGAAAAAAAAAACAAAACCGCCGTACTGGGCCTATAGGTAGCGCTGTCGTTGAGCATTAAAAGGGAGTATGCGGACATCGGGGGAGGGTGTTACCAAACAGGCTGCAGCGGTGGGGGGAGAAGAGAGGTTAGAAACCGGCGGGTCCGGGAAAGGATTTAGGCAAAGGGGGGCTTGGTCGAGGCAGGCCGACAAGGGGGAGAGGGTGCAATAATGGGGGGGGGGGACGGGGTTTTTGGGAAAGGAAAATGAAAGAAAGGGGTTCTGGGGTAGGAGGTATAAAAAAGAGGTCTCCCAGTGGGGAGACGTGATGTAGGCGAAGGGTGTGGGACGGGGGGGGTTTGGGGTAAACCACGCTGACAAGGAGGTCTTTTTTTTGTCAGTCACAAAAGGGCGGAAAGGAGGAAGGGGGGGAACTTTTTGCCAGCCCCCTTTGGTAAAGCGGGTTGGTGAACGGCAGGCTTTGATTGGGCAAAAAGCAAAGACAGTGGCGACACCACGAAAAAAAGAAACGGATTTCAAGCAAAAAGGGCGGTCAAGAAATAAAGGTGCGCGCGGGAAAATGGAGCATTGCGCAGACGGCTGTCCAAATGAAAAGGAAAAAACCGGAGAAGTGAACTAACGTATGGCCGAGCAGTTCCCAGAAGCAAAAAGCACTTTGGGGGGGGGGGGGGGGACAAACCGTTTGGGTGCACCTGGTATCCAGTCACATCCACCGGGGGGGGGGGGGGGGAGAAACCTTACAAGTCGATAGTGGCTCTGGTCGAAAAAGGAGGGAGAGGAAAGAACAAAGTAAGAAGGAAAACAAGGGCATAGGGTCCATCCCACCAAAAGGATCGGGGAGAACAATTTGCTGGAAGAGTCCGTGACTAACTCGGCGCCATTAAAAGCAAAGGGGGGGGGGGGGAGAATGAAAAAATTATCCTTGGAAAAAGAGGCCCAGAGCCTCTGAAAAACTAATCCGCCCGAGCGACCATTCAACCCATGAAAAACTCAGCCCAAGCTTTTGCCTCGGTGATCTGGAGAACAACAAACTTAAAGGAAAGAGAGAGATCAAGAGATTTGTCCCAAACAGCGGACCAAGCCAGGGGGGTTGGGAACGTGGGGGGAAGGGGGAAAAGGGGGGGAGAGAGGGCAAACTTGAAGGGTGTATCGGCATTTTTTTCGGGACGCGTGGGGTGGGGGCCACAAAATGTTCTTCATTATCCTCAAGGAAACGGGAACGTTACAGAAAGGGGGGGACAGCACGAGGAAATCCCTCTCTCTTCCAGCAAAAAACTGGTGGGTCACCGCGATCTGGGTGGGCTGGGACCTCAAATCTGGACTATCGCTTGGGGGGGAAGGCAAAGGGGGGAAACCGAAGGGGGGAAGGAAGAGTAAACTCAAGGGGAGAATTGCTCCAAAAATATCACGAAGTGCAATGTTTTCTAAGTTTGCAGCTTTCTAAAGGAGGCAAGAAAAAAGACGGTTGGGGTTGCAACCGGAGGAAAGCTTGAACAGGGTGTTCGGAAATCTCCCGGTAAGCAAAGAGATATCCTGTTCTGGGAAGGACCGCCGTGACTAAAGAAAGTGGGGGGGACGTCAAGGAAACCGTAGGAAACGCGCACCAATTGTCCGTATTGAATCCCAGCGGAAATCGAGTGGGGGGGGCCACGGATGCCAGTCAAAAAAAAGAAAAAAAAAGGGGTCATGGGGAAACACAACGATTACAGGCCTTTGTACAGCTGCCAGGATCAATTTTCCGAGGAGCTCAATAGAGATTGCAGAGGGGGAAAAAAGGAAAACATAAACAAAAAAACACCCACACCCCCACGAAAGTGGCCAATTTGAAAAAAAATAATCACAGGAAAGAAAAAGATCTCAAAAACCGAGTCGAAACTTCCCCAAAACTACCTCCAACCAGAAACCCTATCCCCGCTACACACCTGAACTCAACGAAACCCAGAAAAAAGAGTAAGGGGGGAACCAGCGGGTCTCCAAACGGATAAAATTCGGTCTCCCGTTTAAATGGGAACACCCCAGATACACGTTTCCTGATTGACAACTACGTTTTGACCATCCGAGAACCGCAGAACCCTGTTAAAAGTGTGAATGTGGGGGAAGAAGGGAAGCTCCCTGGAAGAATACGACTAGAAAAAGACACTTTAGGGTAGGAGGTTTTCTTAAACACAGACCATGTTGTTTGCAAACAGGCAGAAGGGAAATGAAGATGAGGGCTTTGCGAGGGGGGAATGAAAAGGGGAAAAAGGACACTTGTCCACGCTTTCAAAGAAGCAAATGCAACTGGACCATAAACGTAAATGAAAACAGGAAACAAGGCCGGACAAAAGGAAACCCACCGACACGGGGGGTGAATCCAGCTGGGGCCTGGAGTGAGACAAGTTGTGGCAAATAGTCAATACGAGGGGGGGGGCAACCCAAATATGTTGGTCCTGGAGAACCAGGGGAAACGACTATGTGTCGTCCTAGCGGACGAAAAAATGAAGAATTCAAAAGAACAGGTGGTGGGGCCCCACCCCCATCGGAGACCACAATCCGGGGGGATTCCGTGTCTTCTTGACAGCCGGCATCAACTTTGTAAAACGCAGGAGCGTGGGGATAGTCCGGCTCCTGGGGAACATAGCAACGACAGGGGGGTGTTTTGGCACTTAGAGACCCTAGGTGAGACCAATACATTAACATAACGACGTTGGGCAGAAAAAATTGAAGGGGGGGGTTGGGGTATTTTAATTGACACGTAAAAACTTTCAAAAAACCTGCAAATTTGATCCAAACACGGGGGGTTGAGGAAACCACGCGGACTTTAGCTAGTGGGTGGAAGGCTTGGGTCCAGTTAAAGTTGCGGGGTAGCCCTATTATAAAAGAAAAGGGGTCTCCCGATGGTCGGAGAAAAGGAAAGTTGAGGCTCGGACAGGGAGGTGGCCAAAAGCCCAAACATCGTGGGGTGGAAAGACTGCCGGGCGTGCTGCGGGGGGGACGTTTGGTTTCCACGAAGCATGGTGGTTGTAAGTTTGTGGTGGGAGGGAACACCTCCCTTGATGTGCACCCAAGAAACGGCGGGAATGCGAAAAATAAACCAAAAAAGGTGGCCCTGCAGGGTCAAGGGCGGACACGAAAGCGGGCAAAGTACCCCCAAATTCACCAAACGGGGCAGAAGGCAAGTGATGTAACGGTGGGTTTCTGGTGCCAGACGGGAAATGAACTCAAACTGATACATTGGGTACCAAAGACTTTAGGTGACCAGGGACGGGGAAAAGGAAAAACGAGCGGGGTGTTTTGCGCCAGATTTCGGTCAAGACCCGCACCCGGCGGCACAGTGCGGCGGGGGTCCTTCAAAGAAAACGCAAAGAGCAGGGGGAAGAAAGAAAAAACTTTTGATTGACTCAAAAGGAACCAACTACCCGGGTGGTGGAGGGTACTCCTCACACCGGGGACCTGGGTGGTTAAGGTGAAAGACGGGCAAAAAACAAACCATAACACCCTCTGGGAACGGGGCCCAGGGAAATTTGGGGAAACAAAAAAAAGGGTGGGGGGTTAGGGGAAAACACAAAGAAAAAGCCGGCGGGGGAAGGGGCTTTGGGTCCAAGAACAATCAAGCTTTTGGGCCCCTCAAAGCGGGAGAATGGTAAGGCGAGAAAGCTCTTGACAAAAGAGGGGTGGTGGGTTAAGAGGAAAGGGGGTGTGCCACGGAGTCGGGCCGGGAGAAAAGAGGTTTGGGGTGACCTAAGTAATCTTTCGCAGTTTAAAGAACCGGGGAAGCAGCCGGGGGGGGACATAAAAAAAAAGGGGGGTTGAAAAAAAAGGCCCGTCAGTTGAAAACGGGGGAGGGGGGTTGGGGGAAAATAAGAAAATTGGTTCCAGGGTAAACGGTACCAGGAAAGGAGGTGGACATAAAACATCCTCCCGCGAGAAGAAATAACAGGGCAAAAATGCTGGTCAAAAATCCAAACAGATGTGACCAAATACCGGGTTTGCCGGGGGGATTGGTATAGTCACTTTTCAACTGTCAAAACAAGGAGGGGGAAAAAAAGAAAATGTTTTTAGAACATCACAGGGAAACTGCAATTAAGGTTTGGCCGTGGCAACTTTGACAAGGAGGGTGGAATAAACGTGAGATTGGCAGTTTCCGGGGAACCGAAAACGTGGGCTTGGTAACAAAAGGGAACCAGGGTGTTTTAAATTAAAAAACAAGCCGGGGAAAGAACTGCTCTCCAAGTTATGAAATTCAAACCCCAGGGGTCAGGGGTGGGGGGAGGGTTTGAACGGAAAAAAAAAAGGAGGAACGGGAAAAAAGAAAAAAAAAAACCCCTCCAAATAACCCATCAGGTCAAAAAAAGCTCGTGTAGAAAAGGGGAGGAAAAAGCGCTGGGACGTGTCCTTGAACACTAGGAAACTAAAAAAAAAGGAGCCGGGGAGGGGGGGACGTACTTTAAATTTTGGGAAAAATTGCACAGCCCTAAACGGGAACAGGAAACAACAGGGGGGTGAAAATAAGCCGGGCGTTCAGCACCCAATGGTATCGTTGGTGAGATGGATGAACCCTTATACAAGGGAAGTGATTACAAGCAACGTCTTTGTGGGAAAAAAAGGAGGGAAAATCAAAAGAGATTGAAGAAGAACAGAGACAGTCGTAGCTCTTTGGATTGGAAAGTAGAAAAGGAAGTGTGAGGCAACAACCACCGCAGTCTGGAACGCAGGGATAAGAATAGGGTGTAACTTGTCGAACAGCAAAATTGTGAGGGACATGAGTGGGGGCAAGAAGTAAGTCAAAGAAGAACGCAGGGGAAAGGGGGTCCCTCATGTTTTAACTGAGGTTGGGGGGGGACAAAAAGGGGGGGGGGCGTCCGGGGACAGACCAAAAAGCAAGTTGGGGGGACAACTGTGAAGTGAGGTCGAGAAAAGGTCAAAGAGGGTGGAATTGGCATGTTCCATGAACGTCCACAGTGGAACCAACTTTAAGGGGTTGGAAAAAAACGAAAAAAAAAAACCGACACACGGAAAAAAGGACTCAAAAAGGGGGGGGGAATAAAAGTTGTGTTCTGGGGATTGGAAAAATACATGTGGAAAACCGTAAAAAATCGTTTAATGCAAAAAAGAAGGGGGGGGAAACCCCTGGACGGGGTTTTACGAAAAGTCGGGAGGGAAGAGGCCACACGAAAAAAGATAAAAAGGGGGGGGGAAAGGCCAAGGCCACAAAAAAACGAGGGGGGATCATAGACTGCCAGGGGTGTGGAAAAGTAACTTGGGGAAAAAAGGGAAAAGAAAGTAAGGAAGAGGGGAATCACTGGGTTGTAAGGCCAAAAGAGGGGATGCCTCAACATAACAACAAGAGGCAATTACCAAGGCAACAGGGGGCAAAGTAGGTGGAACCTTACAGGAGAAAAACAAAAAATTGAAACGGCAACGCGGGGGGATCTAGCAAAGGTGGGAAGAAGAAAAAAGGACTAAGGACAGATTTTGTGGCCGAATGTGCAACACCCCACTTGGAAAAAAGGTGGGGTGGTTGTGTCAGTGAATGGAAATCTATGGGAAGATCGAAGAAAAGAAGGAGGGTACTGGGTCACCAAAACAATAGGTGAAAAGAGAACGGTTCCAGCAAGGGGATAGCAAAACATAGGGAAACAAATCCTGACACAGTTAGTCTAACATCCAGGCTTTCAAAAAGAGAAGTGGCCAAAAAAGGGAGGGGGGGGAAAAAAAAGGGACAAGGCGGACGGTCAAAGGTCCCAAGGGGGAAAGACAGGAAAAAACGAGCTTGGAATCCCGTATCATTCCAGGAACAAAGGCACCGAAAAAAAAAAGCTGACCACCCGTGACCAAGGAAAAAAAAAGGAACCAATGGGTACACAAGTCACGCAAACGGGGGAGTTGGCCACGGTACAGTTCAATGAGCAGGGAACCTTTCCCAAAAAACTTTGGAATTAAGGAGGTTTCAAAAAAGGAAATGAAGAAAAAACGGGGGGGTGAGAACGGGAGGGGGGGGGTGAATGCGGTCTGGTGTTGGAGAAACAACGGGGGGGACCAAAAACCGCCTTGGTATGGCACCATGGGGAAAAAAGGAGTGAAAGAAAGGGGGGGGGGGGGAGAGGGGGGTTAAAATGGTTTTTTTACACCAACGGGGGGGGGGGGAAGATGAATATTATGCAACTAAAATTACCATAAGGGGGGGACAATTTCAAGGGGGGGAGGGGGGGGAAATTGGAAGTGTTTTAAACGGGGGGGTTGGTGGGTGCAAGCTCATAACTTGATGCGGTTTTTGGACAAAAAAAAAGGGGGAGGAGGTAGCAAGAAGGGGAAAGGAACAGGGGCAAGAGTGGGGTACAGGCCCACTGGTGGACAGGAGGGGTAAGTTAAAGACAAAACTTTGTTGAAACAAAGGGAAAAAAAGCACGGGGGAGGGCAAACCCAAAAAGAGGGAATTGTAGGGGGAAGTCAAAGAAGAATTGAAAGCAAGGACGGCAGTTGGAAAATCAGCAATAAGGACAAAAAAAATTGCCAATGGCAATCTCCTGAAAGGGAAGGGGGAGAGGAAAGGGAAAAAAAGAGTTACGGGGGGAGGACACCAAGAGGGTTGGGGAAAAAAGTTGGCGGCCAAAAGTAAAATCCAGGCAACAAATAGAAACATTGAAGGGTCGATAGGGGGACCAGACGGGGAAAAAGTCTCAAAGGGGGAGAATCGGTCATAGCCGAAGGACCCAGCAGGGGAAAATAGACGATGAGGTCAAAAGCAAAAAACCATCGCAACCTTTGTGTTCAGAGGAAAAAGGGAAAAGACTTCGGAGAAAAAGAAAACGGCCGTGAAAAAAAAAAGGAGAAATTTATCACGGGCCACCGATGAGCCACAAAAAAGTCCTTAACAGAAAAGAACAGAGAAAAGAACAGGAAAAAAAAAAAATTGTTTGGGACACACTGGGCGTGCCAACTGGTGACAGAGATGAGAGCGAGAAAAAACAACAAAAAAAGGGAGGAACATATAGGGAAGTTTCAAACAAACAAAGGTAAGAGCAGGGGGGGAACGGTTATCAGCCAAGGGGATGGATTGATAGCGGGGGTCTTGAAAGCCTTTGGGGGGGAAAAAAAAGAAAAGGGTCAAGGGAAAAAGGTTTCCCCAAAAACGTGTTTTTGAAAACGCGAAGTAAGGTAACCAGAGCGCTTCTTGAAAACAAAGAGGTCGCTAGCTGGTTTTCTGAACCGAATCTGGGGTCTAGAGAAGCAGGGTGGTCGGGGACCTCTTGGCGTTGACAGAGAGGGTGAAAGAAACTGGTTTTGAGAAAAGACCAAACCAAATCAAGTTAAAAAACATGGGGAGAGGGGGCAGAAGGGGAGGGAGACAGCAAAAAAAAAGGGTTTTTGGGCAAAAAAAATGCAGGCGGGGGAAAAAAAGGGTTGGCTTCTCAATCCGGGAACAGAGGAGGTGGCCCCAAATAAAAGGAAAGAACCGACCTGGCGCTTGGTAAACACGCGCATTGAAAGGTAAGTGCTTGGGAAAGCCCTGCTAACCTAGGGGGGGGAGAAAAGGGGGGGGAAGGGTTGGTCACAATCAAGCGTTCCCTGGAAGGGTGGAAAACCGAGGGGAAAAAAAAAAGGGGGGGAAGATTGAAATACAAAAATTGTCAAGAACGAATGAAGCAAAAACAAAAAAAATCCATAGAGCAAAAGTCAAAAAACGAAAAAAAAAAAAAAAAAGGGGAAACAAGAAAAAACAACCCCACAGCCAAAAACGGAAATGGGGGGGGGGCGGCAAAAAAAGATGGGGGGTGGGGTCAACGCACGGACCCTCATGAAAAAACAAAGAGTAAAAAAAAAAGATCCAAAACAAACAAAGAAATCACCTTCGAATGAAGCGGGAAAACAGAACCGGAAAGTGGCTAAAACAGGTAAGCCAAACTCGAACGGGTTTGTCACCTCCACAAAAAATGCCGACGGGTTTCTGGTCTGGGGGAAAAAAAAGTTGGGCAAAAGGGGGGGAACACTGGGGGGAAGATGGGGTTTGTGGTGAAAGAAGAACGCCACCGGGGGGGGGGAAGGGCCAAAGAGAAACAAAATGACTCGATGGGCATCAAGGCGGGGGGGGAAGGGTGACTGTTTCCAAAAAAAGTGGTGGGGGGGAAACGTCAGGAAGGAACGGAAAGTCGGATGGCAAACGAGGGGGGTCGTGAGATCCTAACGGGGGGGGAAAAGCTTGTGAAAAAGGAGGGGGGGAATTCCCAACATACCAGTAATTGAACGCAAAGCTGGACTTGGGACAAAGACAACGACACTTGTAATAGCTCCGGGGAAAGGGAATGGGGAGGGGGAAAGAGAAAAAAAAAAAAGCAATTGGGGGTCACGAGGTTTACCATGAACAACGGAGGGCTTTTCAAAGATGTGGAAAAAAAATACGATACCCTAAAAGAAAGGGGGGCAGCAGGGGGGGGGGAGGAGGCGTCCCACAGACAATGTGGAAAGTTTGTGGGGGGGGACCATAGCAAAAAAAAAAAAAGTACAAGGGAACAGGGACTTTACTAAAAAAAAACAACAACAAAGAAGAAAACAGCAGCTGGGGATTAGTCATGCTTCAAACGGAAGGACAGAGGAGGGGTATTGGGGATTTGCAGGCTGCACGTGGGCGGAAATGGTCTTAAGCGGTTCAAAAGGGGAAAAAGGAGGGGAGGTGAAGGTTAAAAAGACACGTTTGTTGACCCAAAAACCCTGCATAATACGGATGGTTTGTTGGGTGTGTAGGTAAAAAAGAAGAAACAAAAGCAAAGGGTTAAACTAGGCCTGTGTTGGAGTATAGGGGGTTCGTCGGGTAAAAACGGGAAAAAAAGAAAAAAAAAAAAAAAGCCAAAAAACAAAGGAGGAAATCATTAAAGTTCCTTAGGGGGAAAAAAAGAGAAGAAAAAAGGGGGGAAAGGGAAACAACAGAAAAAGATTGAAAACACAAACGTGTGGAGAAAGCTTGCGGATTAAAAATTTTGGAGGAGGGAGGTGGGGTTTTTAAAAAACCAAAAAAGAAAAGGGTGGGAAAGGGTTCATGAATACCTTTTGCAATAACTGCGGAGGGGGGGAAAAGCCTGGGAATAAAGAAAGAAAAAATGGCGGGGGAACAAAAAACGCAAAAGGAGGGACAATACAGGGGCCAATAAAAAAAACACCATTACAGCCAGTTTTCCAAACTGGTGGGTTATGTGGACCACAAACAAAAGGGGGGGGGGGAACCTACAAAGGGGCAAACCCTGAGAAAAAGGTTAACCGAGCATTTGTAAATCCTGCTTATCAAGATGGGGGGGTGGGGGGGGCCAGGCCCCGTGACCAAAAAAAAAAAGCAACCAAAACAACAATTGAAAAAAAGGACCACCAATTAGAGGGAGGACGGAGACGACCATCAGGGGAACGGGATTACAATTAAAAATCCTAGGAAAACACATTGTGATTTTTTATCAAAAAAAGTGGGAAAAGGGGATGTGAAAGGGGGAACTTAAAAAAAAAAAAAAAAAGCTTTCCTGACTTTTGGCCTCGGGGACAAAATGGTTGCCAAAAAAAGGCCGGTGGGGTCAAAAAAAAAAAGAAGGGTGCACAAAACCAAAAGAAAGAGGAGAAACTCAAGGGCAAAGTATTGGGGCAGGAAGAAAGAAAAAGTTCCCAACACGTCCCCTTTTAACCTTTTGGGGGAGCCAGGGAAGGGGGGAGAAGGGGGGGAAAAAGGAAGGGGGGTTTGTTTTCGACGGAGAACGGAAGGGGGTGAAACCAAAAGAAAAGCAGCAAAAAACAAAACTGACTTCCCCGTCATTTTGGGGAAGGAGGGTGGGAAGGAAAAAAGGGGGGAAGGTGACTGCCCAAGGGGTTAAAAGTAAAATTGTTCCCCTCTCCGCTCGAAAAGAACCCATCCTTGAAAAAAAGTGAGTCAAGAAAAAATGAAACCGACCAGGCCAACCTTTTCACGGGATGGGATAGAAGGAAAAAAAACCAAAAGGGAAAAAACAAAAAAACGGAAAAGGATGGAGAGAAAGACAAGGGAAACCTAGAGTCCTCTGGGGATGGAGAATGTGGAACAAAGATTGTTCGAGCGCGATGATGTAAAGGTAAACCCAGAAAAAGAGGGGAAGGGTGGGGGAAAAAGGCCCCATGGTTGGGGATTAACTTTACAACGGCACCACAAAGAAAAAAGAGGAGATCAACTGCCGTTCCAAAAATGTTGAAAAAGCCCAAGAAAAGAGTCGGAAACGGAAAGGATCACAAATGATAGAGTATAAAAACCTTCGAAAAAGGTTGTTAGTTCAAAATCTCGTGAACTCTAAACTTCCTGCAAAAAATGGGAAGAAAGGCGAAAGGGGGGAATAAAAAGCGTGAATGCATAAAAAAACGGCACGCAGGCTTCGAAAAAAAAGGGTTGGGTCAAGAGTTAAGGCCAAGTCACCCAAGGGGAAAAGGGAAAGGGGTGGACGGGAGGGCACCTTGTAAAAATCAGGCAAGGGGGGAGACCCGACGGGTTCCCATGAAAGTCGGGACAAATTTCTTGTTGGGGGGGGAAAGAACACAAAGAATACAGCAAAGTCGTGCAAACTTGGGAAAAGAGAAAAAAAAATGAAGGGACGCAAACACCACGAGGGAAAAGGCTTTGGAGATCACGGTAGAAAAAGCAGACACGTTGGGGGTCCCAAGCAAGGGATGGGGGGGGTAGGAAAACAACATGTCATGGGGTTCAAAAAGATGAAGACAAAAAGGGGGAAAAGTCCTGGTGGGGGGGGGGTTTTGTAGGTTTGGGGAAAGGGGGGGGGGGAATGGGGAGGTTCCGACAAAAGCATTGGCAATGGGGGGCCGTCGAACAACCGAGGGAATTTGGGGAAAAAAAAGGGGAAGTGCAAGAAGGGGAAAAAAAAAAACGGCGGCTCAGGGGTTGAAAAACACACAAAAAACCCTAAGAACAAAATAAAAACGTCAGCAAAGAAGGGGGAAAAAAAAGGCAACACGTAGCCGTGGGGGGAGATTTGGGGAAAACATCCTGTCAAAAAGCTTCAATGGATTACAAAGGGGGGGGAAGTAGGAAACAGTGACCCAGGTGCTAGTACATGGGAACCCCAAACTAAAGCCAACAGCAAAAGGGTCCTCTTTTGTGGGGGGACCAGGGGTCACTCAACGGGGCAAACAATCTCATGGAACAGGTTTTTTGAGGGGGCAAAAAAAGTGAAAGGACAAGCCCGGGGAAAGAGTTAGCGACGATTGTGTATCCATAACGATAAAGGGAAGACTACGAAGGGAGGGGGGAGGGGGGAAAATTGGGGCACCCGTACATAAACAAGCTTGCTAAACAAAGGCTTGAAGGGCAACTGAAATTCAACAAAGGGGGGGGTGGTACCGGGAAAGGAAAGAGTTGGGGGGAGGGGGACAGGGGGAGGACAAACCTCCAAATGTTCTTGAAAATGGAGTAGTAGCTGCACCAATAGGAAGGTAACAACCGGGGAAAAAAACAACAAATAGGACACAGCACAGGGGTCTTGCAACCAAAAAAATGGATCGACCACTGCACAGGGAAACAAGAAAACGGAATGAGCCGTGTCGTTAAACCAAATCAAGGCGGTTGAAGAAGGGGGGGAGGGCAAGGACTAAAAAAAAAGTGGACCAGGGGGAGCGTACCAACAAAACGGAGCGAACAAAATCCCCCACGCAAACTCGAAAATGCCAACCAAAATTGCACTGGTAGGAAAACGGAGGGAGAACTCCCCACCCCGGAAAAACTGGGCACCGAAAGTTAACGGGAAAGGGGGGGAGAGTGGGAAAGGAAACAAGGAAAAGGGAGGCAACGAGGTTTAACAACGGTAAAAATGGCAGAACGGGGAAGGGTTTCGCTGTATGTGGGGGGGGGGGAAAGGGGAGTGGGGGGGGACGACCGGTTTTTGGTCTATCAGCTTGCTGGGGGATATTTTTTTTCCCAAGGTGTTTGGTGGGGGGGAAAACTTGGGGGGGGAAAAAAGAGGGGATGAGGGGGACTAAGTGTCAAAAAAAAAGTTTCGGAGGCCCAAGGTTTGGGGAAGGGGGGTGGGGGGAAAGGGGGGATTATGAGGGAAAACTTTGGGTGCAGTGAGACTTCCATTAGCTGAAGCAAACCAGCATTGCCATTCCAAGGTGGGGAAAAGAGGGGGGGGGGGGAAAGGGAAAAAGGAAAAAGTCGGGGGGGGGATGGTTTTGAAAAACTCAAAACGTGCAGAAACCGATTTGCGCAGCACTGCGCGTTCAAGATGAGTTACAGGAAAGGAGGGGGGACGGACGGTCCCTGTCACTGTCCACCAAGTCAATTCCTGCACTACGAGAATCCCTAACAAGCTTTGGGGGGACAAGGACAGCAAAAGTGGTCAAAACTGGCAAGCAGAAAATCAATTGAAACCAGGCCCAGACGCACCGATAACATTTTCAAGGGATATGTGGGAAGGGGGGAACAAACACCAGGAGAAGGCGTAAAAAGACCCAAGCATACGCAAGTGACGAGGGGAACACCGATCGACAGGGGAGGGAAAGCCCACCATCACTGCTTGGGAGACGAAGGGGGAAAAAAGAACGAAGGAGGAAAAGGGGAAATGGGGGAAAATGAAAAAGGAAGGGCTGAACCAACGTAAAAACCGCCTTCAAACCTCTCATCCAAAAACGACCATTCAACCACAGGGGGGGAAAGACCAACTGACGCGGGCAGAAAATTGGGGAC
>Ga0179591_1360408_pt1 | contig 13386 bp, 13 predicted proteins | sample CZOMad2_1_08_16f_FD_182891 | JGI IMG/M metagenome (GOLD analysis project Ga0179591, IMG submission 182891) | Vadose zone soil fungal communities from Angelo Coast Range Reserve, California, USA - CZOMad2_1_08_16fungal (PacBio error correction) | ecosystem: Environmental > Terrestrial > Soil >...
CACTTTTAAGCGCTTTGAGGGGGGAGAAAATCTCCCTGGATAGCTTATAAGGGGGAAGAATCAGACCATCATGGAGAAAAAGGGGATTCGCGAAGAGCGGGAGAATTCTAATAATATCCCAGCCAAACCGCGGAGCGAGGACTCAAAACCCGCCACAGAGAAGTGGGATGAGGGAAAGCGCTACCCATTAATAATAAGGATGGCCGTGAGGCAAGAAAGGGGCATTACTAGAAGCATACTGTATTGACTGGGGGGCCCACATCTCTCCGGAGACCAAACGAGGGAGATAACTAGCATTACTTTCATGGAATTACCACCTAAAATGGAAGAAAATAATGAAAAAGGATGCTCAAAAGAAAGAACGAATGTTTCCGATTAAAAATTCGTGAAGATTGGAAAGAAAATGGGCGCCGCGACCGAAAAGAAAACGGCTCCTTTTCAAAAAGGGTAGGGGATCTTCTTTACTGGAGGGACTTAAAGAAAGGAAAGGGGAGGGTGACCATGATCCTAAGGGTCAAGGAAAAGTGTTTTTGGAACCAAAAGAGAATTCATCGTTAAAAGATGGGGGACCATCAGAAAGACAGGCATCGATCTTATTGCCGTCAGCATAGGTGTTCGGAAGGGTGGCGGCAGAAAAGGGAGGACCGTCTCACGAGACCATGTTTGGTTCGTCCATTAGACTGCGGATGAGAAAGGGGGAAAGAGGGGACCGAACTCGGGCTGTCTTCCAGATTCTTCGAAAAAGGATCCTTCCCCAATGGAGGGTCAATTGTTCGGGAGGGGGAAAAAGATTGATTATTATTTGTATCCGGAAAAAGAAAGCGAGGTGCCCCCGGAGCTGGACAGAGGGTTGGCGAAATCGGAGGGGGGAGAAAATGACAGGTTATCTGTCAGTATTTTAACGGGAAGGGGAGCAGTGCTACGCAAAAACATGGAGGAGGAGAGACAGGGAGTTTTACTGGAGGAGGCACTGGGAAGAGGGGGGAGCGGACAGCTAGCAGCGAAAGAAAAAGAGGTCTCCAGGTCCTGCGGAAAGGAAGAGGGGGTGTTTAACCAAAAAAAATACGACTTCCTTGTCAGGGTCAGGGGGACGATGAGCATCGGCCCTATAATCTGGGGAGGATGAAGTGCCCAAATATATGGCACTTCTTTTCCTTTGAGGGGCAGAAGAGGGAGGAACGCGTGGACCAAAGGCTTTGGGGGAGGAAAAGTAATCCCGGTTACTTAGAAGGAGCAATACGAAGGGGGGGAAGGATGCTACATTCTAGACGAAGAGGTTTCAAAAAGGAGGATGACAGCGGGGGGAGGAACCACTTCCTAAGGGGCAGGCTAATCCCGAGGAGGTCAAAAGCTCCCTGTATAGGAAGGTGAATAGGAAGGTAGACTGAATCAGTATTCTTAATATGGAAGGGGACGCTTTGTGGGAAGAAAAAACGCGGGAATGCACCGGATTTCTGGGGAGAGAAAAAGCAAATCTTACATATTATGTCCTCACTTGGAAGGGGGAAGCGTTTCTACGGGGGTCCCTCTCTTGAAGTGCACTTAAGTCCGTAATAGGGACGGGGCTTTCATCCACCACCCGTCAGGACGCATCCAGCGAGGGATAATGGTGGCTGTTTGCTGAGGGGGATGTCTTAAGAGAGGGGTGCTAAGCGCGCAGGGGTGGGGGGGTCTCTCCCGCGTATTTTTCGGCATAAGGGAAAAGGAGATGGGGAGGGGTAGGAAGAGAGGAGGCACGTAGTTGCGACTTTTTAATCCACTTGGAATAGGGATGAAACTTGAAAGGCCTACATTTCCCTCTGGAGAGTAGACTATATGCGAGGGGCCGAAAAAAAGGGAATTTTCTCCCCATTCAGGGGAGCGAAAGTCTTGAAAAGCATCTCCAACACTCCGAGAGGAAATCACATCTAATCTCATGACCTTCTCAGAAAGCGGGGGGGGGGAAACGATATCTTGGAGACCCAGAGGTTACTCTTATGAATATAAGGGAGTAGCTTGGGGTTCGGGAAAGAGGATTCCATCACTGCAGAATATTGGGGGGGAGAGGGGGGGAGTCAACGGGTAGGGTTTTGTCTCGCCGCAGGGAGCAGTTTTTTCGCGGACTTTCGCAAATTCACGACATCATCCCAACCGTGAATTGATGAAGAGAGGAATCTCCGAGGGCGTACGTGGAACGTAATCTTTACCTGGGCAAAGGAAAAGTATAGACGGGTAATCGAGGAATGAACCGGGGGGGACTGAAATAGAAGAAACAGTTAACGATTAGCCAAGTCGTTTCCGGAAGAAGCACCGAGAGTTCACGGAAAAATTCCGTAGCGGGGGGGAGGGGGGGGTGCTTCATCTGGCATGGTATGTGAACCAAAAAAAGTGGGGAGGTTCAGGAAACCAAGGAAGTCATTAAAAGGCGGCGTCCAGTAAGAAGGATAGGTAATCAGGGGGACTGAAGATCCACAGATCATTTTAGGGATCTACAATGGGTCTCATTAGGAAGGAGCCGAATCTCTCGGCCACAACAGGAAGAGGGCGCTTAGTTCTATCGACTTATGGAGAGAAAGAGGTTTAGGCCAGTGCGGATTGAATCTTCTCACGGAGAAACTTGCCCGCGCACCGGGAAAGGATGGAGGGGGGGCATTAAACAGAAGGGGTGCGCTGTCTACCGCCTGGAATGCCCAAGAACACCTAGAGAAGGAAAAAAGAGGGGGTGGTCTTGCACTGTCGGGTTCTAGGAAAGGGGGGCATACGTGTCCAGAAAGATTTCAGTATGACCGAGGGATTTCAGGACAAGGAAGGAACTGTGGGTCTGTCAGGATAGGGAAGCAGATTTCAATATACCAAAGGCCACGGCCGGAGGGGGAAAAAAGAGAAATCCTTGCATCGCGAAGGGGGACGGAATGGTTACATGGAGCTCGTCGAAACAGCATCTGGGGTCCTTTTGACGGTGACTTACACTAGGGACCAAAAAAAATCGCTCAGTGTATGGAAGGTCTTCCACGAAAAAAAGAAGTAAGCCATCCTCTTTCGTGCTAGGGAGGGTTGATTAAGCGGGGAAGGGGGGAGACAAGCCTCTTTCCCGGCATTGCGGAAGAAGAGAAGAATAGGCTCTAGAGAATCTCGGGTTGGGTGGGAGAGAATGTGGATGGGGGTCATCCAGTTATATCCTGGAACGAATTTCTGCTTAGTGGAGATGGAGGTACCTAGTCTACTATAACTGTTACAATTCCGGGAAGGAACCCGTCAGCCTAGGCTTTTGTGAAGGGACGATCTCACCATATTTAGGGGGGAAGAACGAAACTCACCAGGAGGGTGGAAGGAGTCAAAGCCCCAAAATAAGGGAAATTTGAGGGGGGGGGAGAACCACTACACCGAGGGTCATTCGAGCTAATACAGAAGAAAAAGCTTTCCGCATCCAAGGATAGACTACTACGGGGAGTGCCAGGAAGGAACGGGGGAAGAGGAGTGAAACTTACTCACAAGGGAGAATTCAAGGAAAATTTCAAGTGGGAGATACCACCGTAGCGAAAGAGAACTGCGGTGGAGGTCCCCTCCTCTTCAAAAGATTGCAAGGGAGAGGGGTAAATCAGGAGGGACGTACTAGGGTCCATACGCAAACGGTATGATTTATCTGGGGGTTCCAAGGAGGAGTCTATCATTTATCGGATTGAGGGGGAGAGGACGCACCCTCGTATTATCAGGGGATCGCTGTCCAGAATAGGGAGAAAGAAAAAGAGGGACAATCTGCGCGAGGAAAAGGGAGACTCTGCTCGGTGTCCAAGGGTAAGGAAAACAGGTATAACCTGATTATCTGAGAACATCCGAATTTGGGAGAGAGGGGGTAACGGGGAATCGCTCAGGAAAAAACGGACAAGAAATGGAAAGTGAGAGAAGGGGGGCGAGGGGCACTTCCGGGGGGGGGAGTGAGGCTGCTCCGAGAGTAAACTTCCCGCCCCAAGGAAGGAGGGACTTAGAAGGGGGTTAAAGAGGGGAGGGGATTCCTTTCCAGCAGGAGGGGAATAAGAGGGGAAAGCTTCAGAGGCAGGCTAGAGGAGGAGAAGGGCTTCAGTGCCCAAGGGAAGAGCTCGACGAGGGACGAAAATGGTATTACTATTCTAGACACTCTCAGAAGAGGGAAGGGCGATAACCTTTATATCGCCAAAAGGGGGAAAAAAGGAAAGACTGCGTCTCACGAAAGCGTCAACATACATCAATAAAAAGGGGGGGGGGAGAGAGAATTTGAAGAAGAAAAAGTGGGGAAGGGATTCAGCGCTGGGGAACAATCTCCATCACCAGAGTTCTTGGGGGGAGAACACAGATCTGCATTGAAGGGAAACGGCAAATGGGTAGACTTGGACCGAGAACTTTCTAACTCACGCCTTCAAGACAAAAACAGGACCAAAATCTGGACGGGTGGCGCTCTGGCAGAGAAAAAAAGACGCAGATCCATCGTCTCGAAAAAGGAGGGGGTTATGGGGTATAAAAGGGAAAAAATGGGGGAGGCTTTCCTGCCAGACCAACAACTGATTCATACCAAAAAGAGGGGGAGGGGAACCTTCTAGAAAATACTATGGCACTCATACCTTGGAAAAAGAAAGGATCATGCACATCGGGGAGGCGCCAGAGCGGAGGGAAAAGATGTAGGTTTCATCGGCAAAAAGAGATTTAAAGTGGGGAGAGAGAAATCTCTCTGGTCATTATGGTGAGCAAAAAAGTTCGGGGAGATCGTTAAAGAAGGAAAGTGCGTTTATCTAAACCACGCTGAGGGAAAGGAGCCGGTGGACGACAAGAAAGAAAAAAGGATGGGTCTGGCCAGTTCAAAGGACATTGCCTGGGGGGAAGAAAGGCACGCTAGTAGCCCTGGCCGAGGGAAGAAAACGTTCCCTGAGCTGGGGTCGTTTGGGAGTGTTTCCTGGGAGGACTAGGAGGGGGAAAAGCAAGGCTTTTCTCGCCAGCTGGAGAGGAGAGCACCTGGGAGTCTGACTTGGGGGGAAATCAGCCCGTGAGAATTTGAGAAACGGAGAGAGGCCAAGTCTATAGGAAGTATGAAAGAGAGGAGATCGCAAGTGTTTCCTTCATTGCGGCAAATTCGAAGGAAAAAAAAAGAGTGCCACATCATTGAAAAACCGGATCAGCCGTGAAGCGAAGGGGAGGAGTCCTACTAATAATGAAGGACTAAGGGAAAAAGAAAACTCCACTGAGAAGAAGGAAAGGGGGGGGGTACTTGCTCAAGGCCAGAAGGAATCCTATCTTGATGAAAAAAATGTCAGGGGACCTGAAAGAGAACATGAAACTTTCAAACGTCTTCTTTGGGGGGGGGGGGGGGACAGTTGGGGGTGTTGTGGGGGGGGGGGGGTGGTGTTGTGGGTTTTTGGGGGGGGGGGGGGGGGGAAATAACACAGCTAGCCTTAACAAATCCCAGAGGATACCGGAGTCATTACTTTCCTAACAACCGAAGATAAAAGGAATGAACAACGAAAGCTTATGCCACAAAAAGCAATATCTCCTTTGTTCACGTGGAAAAAAATAGGGAGGGAAAGGGCCCGCGACACGGAAATGATCCTGCCGCCGGGAAAAAAGGAGATATGTCTTGACGTGTTTGGTGAAAAGGAAACCTGAATTAAGATGAAAACAGGGGGTACCATTACATTGGGACAAAGGAAAACTGGTGGTCTATAACCCCGAAAAATGATTCAGAGAAAGATACAATTTAGGGTCCCATGAAAGAAGAGGAGCAATCGTACTTTCCTATCAGCAAGAGTGTGTTTCGTCCGAAGTATCTTCAAAGAGCAGAACGACAAAGTTCTCCCGATGTTGCCGGACAGAGAGCCTCTGCCGCATTGAGGGGGCCCAACGCTGTTGCTGGAGATGAAAACTTCTTTCGCAAGCTCTGAAAAGGAGGGCTTCCAGCGAAAGAGGGTTCTTGTACTTCAAGTCAAAGGGGGATGATGATGTTTTGGAAGAGGGGGTCGAGGCGTGCGCTGGAAAAAAAGGGGGACCGGTTTGGGAGCACATACAAGTGAGACGCAGAACGATGGGATAGTCTGTGAGGGGGGGAGAGGAACAAGTACCAAAAGTCGAAAGACGAGGGGGTGACTGGAGCAGGGAAGGAAGAATTTAAATGGAAGGGTAGGAGAAAGGGCGGTTTCGAAAGTGACACTGGAAGACTTCAAGGAATCGGAACTTAAGATGTTCCACCCTTTCTAAGACATACGGGGGGGAAGATTGTCCTATGAAGCCCCTAGAAGCTTCACAGAAACGCCCTTACGGGATGGGAAAAAAAGATTGTCAGGTCCAGAACGACGAAAGTTGACACCTCTCATAAGATGGGGCGAAGGGGTACTCCTGTGATATGTTTTCCGGGGAAATGCCATCGAAGGGCCTCGCACGCAAGATAAAGGTCCGCTAAGAACTTCTCAATCTAGAGGAAAGTCTCCCCACGGTCCTACAGGGGTCGCTCCTAGGGGCGGCCCATCAAGGGGCCGTCTCCCGAAGGGACTTGTCCTTCACGGCTTAAAGGATCCCTAATGGTTCGGGGCCGGAGGGACAAGGAACTCTTGGGAGGGGCGCAAACGCGGATCCCCATTCTTTAGGTCGGACATGAAAGAGGGAGGATTGGGAGGGAAGTGCGCGGGGGTTGATGAGAGGACAAAAGGTCCTCTCTACCGGTGGGGGTGGGACGAAGTTGCCGGCCAGAAGTTTCATAGGACGGGGAGAAAATTTCCTTTAACAAACGGAGGGGGGGGGGGGGATGGTGGGCGGAGATGGCTTCTTCCGAGCTGGGGGCGAATGCCTCGCGAGAGGGGGCTTGGGGTCTCGAATGCAGTTCTTTGGCCTCCTGTCAAAGGAAAGAGGGGGAGGGGGTACGAAATAGGAATAGGTTGCCTCCGGGGGGAAGCAAAAAAACGCTGGTTAAACGGCTTGAAAGACGGGGCCAGCGTACTAAGGGGGTTCATTCAATAGAATATTACACTATACGAATAATAAAAACGCGGTCCGCCGCCATTAGAGAATATTTCGTGGGGGAAAACCAGCAAAAGCATCTCCAAACACCAGATTCGCGTGGGGAAAGTAGTAGAAACTATATGGAAAGCCTGCGCCGACAGAGGGAGGAAGGAGTCGTCTCATACAAAAGGGCTAGGGGACTCAATCTCACATGTTGGAGAGGAAGGGGGAAGGATTTGGGTCAATCAGGTGTTAGAAGAGGCACACGAAGTGTGGGGGAAAAATTACAGGGGGGGGGCGCTTGGGAATGGAGCAAGGACTTTCTCCATTTCAAACCACCGGAAGGAAAGGATTACGCGACCGCGGGAGGAGTCCTACGTGGCAAGTTATATTAGAGAAGGCCTCGGTATTACTCAAAAAAGGAGAGAGTATCGAGTTCAGGGAACCTTCGGTGCCTTAAGAAAATAAGGTAAACATTCGGTTTCCCATTCAGGGAGGGACATAATCGCAAGGCACCAAAAGGGGGGCCGTATCTGCTGTTTTGGTTTGCTCCAGAGCGACAAGCGGGCTAACTGTGGGAAAAGGCCCCAAAGCTAAAGGTAATCATCTCTTTGAGGCCGGCTCTGCCAAAAACGAAACTCTCGTAAAGGAGGGGGAGAGGTCTTGGAACTGGTAGGAGAAACCTTCTGGTCTGTGAAGTACGTCGCTAAGGGGTGGAGAATCAGAGAGGAACAACAAAAAGGGAGGTATTAAATATAAGGCTAGGGGAGGGATGCTATCTAGGGATCCACTAACCAGGTGGAGGTTACCCTCAAGTAAAGGAAGAAAGATCAATGATGGGAGGAGTTATACTTTCATCACCTCAACAGGTAGGTATCCCTTAGGGGAAACGAAATGGGGAGTAGGCTACCTCTGTTCCGAGAAGAGAAGCGATACTAAACACCAATTTTTGGAGGGAAGGGGGGGATGATTTTCCTTCAACTAAGTTTCCCGAAGAGGAAGAGGGAGTTCAGTAATGACCGAAGCAGGGAAAGGCACGCAGGATGGATTTCCTTGAGTCATATCCTGCCCATCGGGGAAAAGATTTACCAAGAAACACTTCGAAGGCTCTTAAACTGAGCTCAGGCTCTTTTTTGCTTACGACTTAGAGGGGAGAGGCTAAACTACTTCTAAAAAAGTAATTTGTATCAACCAGCTATTGGAAGATTAAGAGAGAATCTGCTGCAGGATGGCATAGGTCTCCACTCACAAGCACATCCTCTTCAAGAAAAGAGTGATGACATAGGATTAGCTAAAGAGACGCCTCTTTCTGTAGGTAGGGGATAACTGAAATAGGCGCGGAATTTATTTAGGGAATCTCGGGGGGGTCTATCCGTTTAGGGGGGTGGCAGATACCGAAGGGAGTGGATCTCCTAAGGGGGAAATTAATGTGAGGAGGTATTATTATCAGTCGTGGGAGTAGTGGAAAAGATGAAATGGGGGCACTTCATCCGATGTTCAAAGGGGGCTTCCAAATAGAACTTACGAATGAATAAGGGAGTCCTCCTCATCCAAACGAAATAAGGGGCAGTTGATCAAATCCCCCAAGGGGGGGTTATCGAAAAGAACCATCATCTCTCACGTGGGAAGAGGGGAAAAAAGAACAGACAGACTTCCGACATAACGAGAATGATTAATCGCTATTTCTGGGGACCTTTAACTGAAAAGAATTGAGGAAGTCCCCGCCTAAAATGTGAGAGGCGGGGAAAATCCACAGGAGAGGCCCTTTTATCGTGAGAGTACCTCTTTCACTTTGCGGGCGAAGAGAGAATTGGTTTTCAAGAAGAGGGGACTCTGATACAACAAAGCATTGCAGAGACCCAGAAGGAAAAGTACTACATTTAATAGGAAAAATGTGTTTTGTTTGTTTTTTGTTTTGTTTTTAACTTGTTTTGTTTTTGTTTTTTTTAGTTTGGTGTTTTTTTTTTTTTTTTGTTTTTATTGTTTTGTTGTCTTTTGGCGCCCCCCCCCCGCCCCCCCCGCGTCCCCCCCCCGCCCCCCTAACCGAGGCCCGGCCACTCCCCCCCCCCCCCAGACACTACCCCCCGCCAGTCCCCCCCCCCCCCCTGGTAGCCCCAGCCCCCCCCCCCCCCCCACCCCCCCCACCCCCTCCACCAAAGTCCCAGCCCCCCCCCCCCCCCGCAACCCCCCTTGGCCTGGAAAAGTTTCTTCATTGATCTGTGAATAGGAGTCGGTCTTAGATCAATTTAGGGAAGGGGTTATCGGGAGGTAGCAAGTGTAGGACATCTTCTCAGGAGCAGGAAGCGGACTCTGGGAGGGTTCACTGTCAAACGGGAGTAGATTCGTGCCGAAAAAAGGGGAAGCGTTTTCGCACTGGGAGAGCCAATGAATTAAGGAACGAAAAAGGCGGTCATGCGAGGGAACGGACATCCCGTTCTATGGAGGATAACAAGGGTAAGGAAAGAGAGTCTTATTTTCTTAGAGTGTGAACAGAGGTTAAGGAAGGAGTTGATAAGTTAAGGGTACCGAAAGGAGAGCGGCAGCCGAAAGGGTGTTTCCCTCAGAAAGACAACGCTCTTCTCTGGAACATGGGGGGGGAGACCAACATTACCATCTTCAGGGAGATACCTTTATTTGAAAGCCAACAGGGCCAAACGTGTGAAAGCTACGCCATTAGTGTTACTGAAGCAAAGCTATGAGGAAAAAGAATGATCGAGACATTGCCCCATTGTGAGAGGAAGGAAAGAGAAAGTTTGGCGCACAATCTAGGGGAGGGCAAAAGACAAAGAGAGGCACTTCCTTCCGTCATCTGCTAAAAAGAGACAGTTGACGAGGCTAAAGCTCCTTCAAGAGGCCCGAAAAAGGGGAAAGACTTGTCACATCCGCGAGGCTCGCAGGGCAATCCATTGACTATCGGCAAATAGTCAAGGGGGGGGGGAAGTTGGCAGGAGGGGGGAAGGACAGGACGGCTCTTAGTCATTGTAAATCCAGCTGGATGACAGGGGATAAGCGTCAAAAAAGAAAAAGGAAAGGAGCACGACATAACGTTTAAAATCCAGTCCAGGGGAAGGGGAGGTCCGGCGCCATCTCGATTTTTCATCGGCAAAAAAAAAAAAAAGGGAAATGGATTTGTGCGAAGCAGGAAACAGCCGTGGAATGAGGGCAGCCATTTCTGTACGCAAGGATCCAAGGAATTAACCCTACTTCAGGGAGGGAGAGGAGTAACGCGCGAGGGAAGAAAGACAAGGGGAATGGTTGATTTTTCATTCCGGAAGGATCAACGCTATGATTCATGGCTTGGAGGATAAAATAAGGGAGGACTGCTTAATGAAAAGGTAAGGTGTGTGAGTGTCAAAAAACTGTAGCAAGGAATATTCTTCGGAATCTAGAACGGCTTTTAGACCGGGCGGAGAAGGTATGGACTTCATGTATAAGGGAAGCCCGTTGAAATTGGGGGAAGACAATTAATACACTTCTCTTCGCCCAGTCTCTAAAATAAAATATAGATTCTAAACAGGGGAGAGCAAGGGGTGTCTTCATTTCTTCGAAAAGAAATGATCTAGTCGGAGAACAGTTCCGACCCGCGGATCCAGCCGTGATTACAAAGCTGTGATAGAAAAAAGAAAGTCCAACACGAGGATCAAACAAGACAAGTCTGCACTTAATAGAAGGGTTTGGGAGGGAAACCAGGAATCATAGCAAACGGCAATGCTTGGCATGACGATACACCATTAACTGAAGTCTTGGTTAGGGAGAAAAACGACCGACCGCCAATAGAAACAGCCTCCGAGAAAACGAGAAATGACGTTCATGAGAGAATTACCACCGAAAGGGAGATCCAAAGAGGAACACGGGAAGATTCGAAAAAGAGGAAAGCGCCTCCTTTTTTAGAGAAATCAGAGGAGAAGGGGAGGACCGAGAACCGCAGAAGTCGCCTTTTCAAAGGTGGATCGGTCTTGACGTTGATGGGGGGGGGTCCCCATGAAAGAAAGGGGGGGGAGGAGTGTTAGCCCCTGACATTTGGGGGATGGAAGAATAACTCTGGGCAGAAGAAGAACACCATTACGGCGTTGCACTACTCATGGTGGAGGGGGCCAAGAACTAGCTCCGCACAGAAGGGCCTAGGGGGTCCCTGGTGGAGGGTGGGAGGTGAAGTGGACCGTTCGCCGAGGAGGAAACAGGGTGTCAGTTCGTTCCAATAGCTTAAAGAAGGGGTGGGAGAAAGAGCGTAACTCGGGGGGGGGGGACTGTAAGAGAGAGAAGTCTTCAGCAAAGAGGAGAAAAGAATTGCCAATTTCGGCAAAGGGGGGGGACTGGGTACTTCAGGCGCTTTGGAATGAGTCCGTCAAGGGCGGAGAGGGACAGCTGATATCGGAGGGGAGAGTTTGCGAGAAGGGAATACATTTTTAGCTCCCTGACAGGTGAGGGGGGATGAGCGTGGCTACTAAAAGGTGATCGAAGCGGAGACAGCTTGGGGAAGAAATGAGAAATGTTCAATATTTTAGGAGTTAGAGAGGAGATGAGACATCCATTTCCGTCAAGGGACCTGGAGGAAGGGGCCGAAGATGTTTCCCCAAAGACCTAAGTAAGGGGGAAGGGCATTTACAAGGGAAAAAGAGTCGAGACACTGAGCACTATCACTGTCTGTCGTAAAAGAGGCCCTTACCGAGAGGGTCCTTACTGTAATTTGGAAGCGACTAGAGGGTACCTAACAGTCAATGTGGGGGGTTCTTCAAACATTAATGTGAAGTTTTCCTTTAACAGTCTCATCTTCCCGAATTAAAGGAGAAAAACGCAAAGAATTGTCCATCTAAAAAGAAGAATCCCCACTCCTAAGGGGGAAGAAGGGGGACAAAGCTTAATCCCCGATAAAAGGGATAAAGGATAGAAATGCGGTTAATGTGAAAGTTATCCATGAGGGTACTGAGGAGGTGAAAGTACTCTTTTTTGACTCAGAGAAGGATTTAAAACCCCATTCTTTCGGGGAGACAAAGCTGAAAGAGGAGGGAAAACGAGAGGATCTTAATTTGAGGGGGGGAACTGGGAGCCCCTCCTGCGCTGACGGAGGTAGGAGACCAGTGGCCGTCATCAAAGGGGGGTTCAGCTAAGCGGAAATAATGGACGTCAGCACTGAAGAAAAGGATAATTCACTAGGGGGGGATGGGGGCGAAAAACATTCGTGCTTTAGTTCTCGAGAAAGGGCCCGAGAGGTTTGTCCTGGGGGGCGTGGAAGGCGTTCAGGTGGGGTTATTGGGAAAGACTGCCGCTAGGGGAGTTTTTATGCGAATGCATCTTCATTTGTAGAAGAGACAGGTGTCAGCCAACGGGGTTACGGAAAGGAAGCGGAATCCTTTCCTAATGAAAGGAGAAGACTAGATCTCACTTATCGAAACGACGCAAGGGGGGTTATTCCCTCCAAGGAGGGACCGGCTGAAAAAAGCAGAAAGAGATACATCTCCAAACACCCTCGTCGCGTGTAAGAAAAAAAGTCGGATATAAGGACGCGACATCGGCTTGACGAAAAAGGTCTGATCAGAGGGGAAATATGGAATCAATAGAAAGAGAAGGAAGGCTTAGCTCTTTCTTGTATAGGAAAGGTCAACTGGGCTCCTATTAACATCGTGTATCACGGGTGTCCCAAAAGTACTGGGGTTGTTCGCAGAGGAAAGAGAGCTCATGTCACTCAGCGCCACACCACCGAAGTGATTACGAGGAGGAGCGACGGATATTCATAAGGGGGGGGTTACCGGAAAGCGCTTGACCGTATTCAGGAGAGCGTGCCTGAAATTAACACTGAAATCTCCTAACCAGGAGAGTTCGGGCCTATTTCCAGGGAGTCATAAGAAAAAAGAAAAAGACCACAACCCATGGGAGGGGGGAGGGAGGGTGTATTGTGAGGAGAGGACCATAGGACGAACCAAGGGTAGGGGACAGAAGGCAGAAGAAATCCTTCGCTGAGAAACGCTCGTAAAACTTAAATGTGCTCCACCTCTGAGGGGAGGATCCAATACGAAGTAGGGAATCATTTCTTCACAAGAAGGAAAACAAAAGGAGGAGGAGGGGTTGCGCTGCAGGGGGAAAGAAAAAAAAAAATGCTTAAGGGACGCGAAAAAAAAGGCTCCATTCGGAGAGAGAGAGAGGAGACTGCCCGCACCGGAGACTGAGGCCCCGTAGTTTCATTTGAGGACGACTTCGTAGAAAGAGGGGACCGCAATATAATGACAAAAGCACAAAAATGGGGGGGGTTTCCTTGAAAAACAGTCTTATGCCGGCAAAGTGTCCAATACGTTTCCCAGAGGAAGGGGAAGAATTTCAGTAAGTAAAGAACGTAAGTCAAAAGGTAACTTTGGTGGCCTGGTCCAGAGGGGGGGAAAGTTAAAATATACCACGGGAAGTCCGTAGGCAAGGGGGAGAGCCTTCATAAGTGCATCGAGAATTAGAAAAAAAAGG
>Ga0179591_1208766_pt1 | contig 13385 bp, 17 predicted proteins | sample CZOMad2_1_08_16f_FD_182891 | JGI IMG/M metagenome (GOLD analysis project Ga0179591, IMG submission 182891) | Vadose zone soil fungal communities from Angelo Coast Range Reserve, California, USA - CZOMad2_1_08_16fungal (PacBio error correction) | ecosystem: Environmental > Terrestrial > Soil >...
CCATATATATGGACCTACGACCCAACCAAGGGATCCCTTTTTCAGACAGGGTCTAAAGGAGAGAGAGGCGTTTGAAGTCCAAGCTCGAACCCTGGGCGTGGCATAAAAAACACAAATGACTAAAGCTCCATGAGGGACATACCGTGATTACCCATACCGGGTTTCAACGCTTGCTAACATGGGGGCACTTTTTCAGCCAAGGGGGTTTGGTCGGGGTGTGCACACGGGGGGCTGGTTGAAAATAGCGACGAAAAAAACTGAATCGGGTGGGTGCCGGCATAGAAGTGGACTAGGAAACATTTTCCTCTACCAGACGCGACGACAGAAGCGCCTCCAGAAAATAGGCCACCACTGGAAAAATCGGACATCGTCCCACCTCTACTACAGAACGGTCAACACAACAAAGAAGCGGGCACAGGCAACGGACATAAAACCCTTTGCGTCAACAAAACCAGACTATCCACTGGGAGGAAAGCAGGAACTGGACGAACCCGCAATAGGAAAGGCGATCGGAGCGAGCTCAGCTCACTGGGCAAAAAAACCCCACGACTGTAATTTTATCCGTCATGCGCCGGGGCGGGCAAGCACTGGGAAAGCGGGAGACACCGAGGATGCAACGGGCAGCCAACAGACCGCCCAAGAAAAGAATTCAGAGAAAAAAAGATGATCCACAACGAAAAAGGTCCCTGGAGGAAAAAAATACCACCGCCCGCAGGACGCGGTTGATTGGGGCTACAAGCCAATAAAGAAAGGGAATACTCCTGAAGGGGAGGAAGACGAAAAACGGAACAACGGATGACTAGCAAGAAAGCGATATAAAACGGCACATCGAAAGCAAACAATACTTTCTTAAGCACCAAAAAAATGCAAACGAAGGTAAAATCAAAAACTTCTGCAAAGGGGGAATATCTAACTTGACGGGGGGGCAAAAAGGGGGGGAATGGGGAAAAAACTTGGAAGGGAGTCCGTCAAACGAGCACAAGAACAAGTGGGAGTGCCTCACGGGAAGAAGGCTTCCAAGAGGAGGGAAGGGGGGGGGGGGAATAATGGGGCAGTGACAATAAAGAAAAAAAAACAAAAAAGGACACACGAGGTTCTAAAAGGCTACCAATACTGGGACGAACACGGGCCGCTCCCCCTAAAACGGCAGCGCTTAAAACGGGGAAAAAGCCTCTTGGGGGGGGGAAAGGGACAATAAAGAGAGTGAAGGTTATGAAGAGTAAAATCCATGGGATGGCACCGATCATTTAATGGCTTCCCATTATCAGCGTTTACATAAGAAATGGAAAAAAGGCACGACGACCAGCCCCCCCAACGATATCCCCGGACCCAAACATCCCGTAGCGTCAACATTCAGCCCCAACCGGGGGAAAAAGTTTCTCGGGGGCACTTGGGTTTCCCGAAAACAAAAAAAAAAAGATTAAAAGAAATGCTGGCCAAACTGGCGTCACCGAAACGACGTGAGTCATACCTAACCCCCCCGATCCCACCCGTCGGGGGGGGAAAAAGAAAAAAACGCGTTCGGCAGGGGGGTATCAGCACTTCTACTTCCGGCCCCAAGATTGACGCCAAAAGGCCACTTTACGAAGAAATTGAGTCCAAGCGAGGAGCCTCCATCACAAAAAAAGGCAAAAGAAAGGGGGTGGTGCAAAAAATCCGACCAAAAAGGGCGGGGCGGCCTTCACAAAAAAAACAGCATAAAAAAACCTAAAAAAGCTGCTACCGTGGGACAAGCAGGTGCGGGGGAGGCGGAAAATTTTGTTCCGTCGAGAGGACCCGAGGGTTGCTAAAAGAAGAATAAAGCCGGGGGGGAGGGGGGACTTGGGGTTAACCGGTGATGTAAACAAGCGGGAGGAAAATAACAGCTGGGGCGGGTCCCAGTCCAAACAGGGAAAGTGTGACAGGCAAGGGGCGACAAAAATGAAGTCGCTAGCGACTGCAACGCTAGCAAGAATTCAGGCGAAAAAGGGTTGAAGGGCAAAGGATTCGGAGGTGCAGAAAACCTAGCCGAAAAAAGAAAAAATCGAGCACGGTTCAGAGAGTAAGTAAAAACGACACCCCCATATCGCATAAACCTCCGGCCCCCAACCGCGGTTTTTGATGGAAGATTCCACCCCAAGAAAATAGCTGTAGGGGGAAAAATCGAGGACGAGGGACGGTACATAAAAGTCGCACAGGTCCACACTGGGTTTTGGGCATCTTCTAAATCTGCAGGATCGCACCTCCATTAAGGAAGAAGGAGGGGGGTGGGGTGAGGATGCCGATAAAAAAAACAACAAAAGCGAAGCCTTTCCGGGAAATAGTATTTAACGCGGCCAGCGGACCCCCAACAAAAGGGGGCGGCCGAGGGGACGTCGTGGGGTTTGGAAAGAAAGGCGAACTCCGGGGGAACCAAAACCAACCGGGGGCAAGGCCAATCCGGACAAACACTCGACAACTAAACATCACGGATCTTAAACATACCTGAAATCGCAAAAATCAGCACATAGGGGAGAAAGACTAGGAAGTAGCGTCAGAAATGAGTCGAGGTCTTAAGGGCGGGGTGAACGACTTCAATGTAAAAACCGGCCTTGGAGGGATCGGACAAACAGTCAACCATTTACCACATCTGTCGTTCCAGCTCTTGCAAAAGAAAATGTAGTAGGCGGATTTTTGAAAAAAATGTAACACGCCTAGTTCTAAAACCACCTCAAGGCGGGTCAGGGATCAAGGGAACCTTACGTGCACATATAGGGGGGGACGGACAAATAAAAGGATAAAAAGGGAATAACCCCCAAAAAAATAAGACCAGGGGGGGGGGGGGGGGACGAAGCAAAACAAACGAAAAGGGGTACTTAAAAGGGAGGAATACACAGCGGATGAACAGTAGAAAAGAAACTCCGGGCAAACAGTTTACCGAGCCGTCATAAACGGCAGCAAACTACGGGGCAGTTATATGACTGGTAAAAGAGGCGCTGGACGGTTAATCACAGACGGGCGGCAAACGTTCTAAAAAAAAGCTCCGAACGCTCGTGGTTTCTGGGAGGGCGGCGAGGGGAAAAGGGAAAAAAAGAAAAACAGACAGCAGATAATGCATAAAGTTCAGAGGTCCACAACCGGCGCAGGCGGGGGGGCATCAGAAAAAATACATTGGGGAAAAGACGCAGGGGGTCACGAAAAAAAAGTACTGAAACCGCGAACAAAAAAAAAAAAACAACGCGTTCCATCACACGAACGTAGCCATTATGGGAGTCGCGCGGGGGGGGAACAAAATGACCACCAGTCTGTTGTGGGGTAAATGTGTGACGCAATTCCAAGAAGGCGGGGGAAGAGGAAAAAAGAGTAAAACAACAAAGCCCAGCTAAATTCGGAAAAAGGGGACATCCAAGGAACGAAAAAGGGGAAAGGGAATGTCAGGGGCACCAAAGATTCACATGAGTAAGCAAGACCAAAACACATAAGGACGACCCGCAAAGGAATGAATCGGAAGAGGCGGTGGGGGAGCGCCATAGCGACAAAAAAAGGTCTTGTATCGCTCGGACGCAGACCAACAACCAAAATGAGGAGGGGGGGGAGTGCAGTATATAGAGAAAAGAGGTCCCAAAGGTATAGAAGGGAAACATTCATAGGACAGAGTCGGTGTCGCGGGGGGGCGGAATGGGGCACACGAACCGATGTGGAACTCCTGGTGTTCCCCCATGACTCACATTAATTCAACTGTCTAAGGTGATTAAAAAGGAGTAGGGGAGGAGGGGAGGCGGAAAGGGTCACAGCAAGGGCGAAAAAGAGAAGAGGGGAAGAAAAGAAAACGAGGTCAAGTGCAACCCCCACTTAACCACATGGCTAACTACTTCAGTGAAAAAAGCGTGTCGCGACAGATGACTATAAGGGAACAAACACCCGCAATATGACTAAAAAGAGGGGGGAAATAGGTAAAAGGATCAAACGGGACAGGGGAAAAAAACGACTCAAACGGTGTTGCTGGACTGGGCCCGAGAAACGAAAACATCCTAAAAAAAAACGGGGGGGTGGGGAGCGGATCCTAGACTACGGGACACCACCAGGCAGCGAATCTCAACAAAGAATCGTTAAATAAATAGCACGAAGTTTCCAGAAACCCGGTGACATGACGAAGGAAGGAAAACGTCATAAGGGCTACCAGCAAGATGGGTCCCTATAGAAAACAAGCGCGGTAACCTCAGTTTAACAAAAGTACTTCCAAACTGGGGGGTAAAAGAAAACGGGGGTCAAGTAAAAAAAGCGGAGGGTTGGTGAAGGGGGGGGAAGAAACAAAAGTAGCTTGACAAGCAGGGGCCAATGTTATACGACCACTCGGAGGCACCACAAGATAAACAAACAGCTTTTAAAAGTGCAAATACTACTAGCGTGCTAAAAAGGGGGGGGGGGAAAACGCCAGAAGCGGCGAAAATGTCAAGCAAAACAAACGCCGAATTTTTGGCGCCCGGGGGACCCACGATAAAAAAACATAGGGGCAAGAGTACCTAGGACAGGGGAAGGAAGGGGGAATGGGCTAGGAGGGGGGCAACAGACCTAAGAAAGGCACACAAGGAACAGCTTCTCTCCTCTGCCTTCATTCTACCGCCCTGCGTGCACAAAAATAGATCCAGGGCGAACTTTTTCGCCAATGGGAAAAAAACAAGATCACAAGAGATGCCTAGGGGGTGCAAGCCGATTGGCAGATTGGCCACTTTAAAAACATCGCGGTTCCCGGGGTGGTTGGTCCACTGCGAAAAAAAGCAACCGGGGGCCCGTACCCAAGTGCAAACACGGCAACACCCAACCGCGCCCACAAATCCATCAACAACAGAGACAAAAGAAGGGACAAGTCCCTGTGCGTACCGTTCCACATCTCGCAACCCCGTCTCAGACGTGGAACAAATGTGGTAAGCAAACGATGAAGGGACAAGCAGTGAACAAAGTGCACCCCGACGAACACGATAAAACCGTATGCATCAGTCTTAAGGAGACCAAGAATTAAGAAAAGTTAGATTTTTCATCGAAATTGGAGGAAAAAATCACGTACTATTTTGTGCAGAATAAGATGGACAACTTGCGTGGGGGTCAAACGGGTTGGGTATAAAAATCTCAAAACAACCACGTCACTTAATCTAAGGGGGGGAAAAAGGGAAAAAAAATCGCCCCAAGTCAAACAAAAAACGAAAAGAGGGTATATCAAAGGGCACTCGCGTGGATGACAAATTAACCGCGCCTTTCCAGAAACACTGTAGATATCCCCAATGCAACAAATAAACTTGTCGGAAAAAAGAACGGGGAGGGACCATCCAAAGTGTCGTGGTAACAAACAAGAAACGCTCGCACAGGCAGAAGCACTCCACAATCATGGGAAAAATCGACGAAGCATTATAACCGCAACGAAGGGGCCCATAACAGCTGGCGCCCAGAAAGGAGTTTTTTGGGGGGGCAGGTGCCAGAAAGGGAAAAAAGTCAACGGGAAAAAAGTAAAAGCGTGCACTGGGGGGAGCAAAAAAAGGAGTAAATCAGTCTGTGAAAAGGAACTGGGAAGCAACGAAGAAAAAAAAGGGGCGGTTTGAGATACCAGATTCATGAGAAAAGGAAGACCAGGAAATAATAGTCTAGCTCAAACGACAACTGTCAAAACTACAAACCGGGGGCCCGGGTAACAATTCACGAATGGGTGGGACATTGCATACGAGTCATCAATCCGACTGGGAGCATACGAACGCCTAAGCAAAGGGGGCTCCTATGCTCCTTCACACCCGAGAGGAAAAAAACAGATTACCCCAAGGACCCTGTCGCGCCAACACCGTTTTAGGCTGAGGGAAGCATGGTTCAAACCTGGCGAAAAGTTTCAAAAACCAGGGGTTGAACACCACGAGGACCAGCAGAAAAAAAAGTGCCAAAAACGGGCAAAGTACCTTTGAATTACGGGCGGAATTTGCTTCCCGAGCGTCCCCTCCCGCGGAGGAACAATAACGGCTCAAAAAAAAAGTTAGGGGGCAAAGGGGGACGTGGCGGGGAGGAAAAAAAAATGCGGGCACGACGGGGGGGCGGGGGGGGAAACGGTTTTGTTCTCCTTGTGCCCCGCCAGCGCACAATCACGTTCTCAACGGGAAGGCAGTGGAGACGGGGCAAACGGGAAGATCAAACCAACCGGAAACGAAAGCAAGCTTCGTTAGAGGATCAGTCTGTAAAAATAGCTCCAGGCAGGGACCACGGCAAACGCACAAAACAAGAATGTGCGGGGGGGGGGGACACCAGTACTGAACTGGTTTCTCTAGCGACGTCACCATCAAATGCACCGTTCCCGTCGGGGATTTCCTGGCGAAACCACGGGAACGGGGGGGGAACATCCACCTAACCCCGACCCCCCAGAAGTCACATCCACTGGTCGTTATCGGTCTGACCAGAACGCCGCCGATTCTGTGAACACTGAACATGGAAGAAAGACAGGGCACGGGGGGGCCACCATCCACTTGCAAAACCACACCAATGGGGAGACGGTGAACCTACACCCAAGTTCTCTCCGGGGCGGTTAAGCGCTTCCCCTCGTGGACACCTTTAAGAAGTCCCGGGGGGGCCTTGGGGGAGCACTGGAAAATGGGGCACTGCAGTAAAAAATCAAAGCATAGGGGGGGGCCAAACTTCGGTCGGGGCCACCGTCAAAACTTGGCCTGACTCTTTGGCTGACGAGCACTATGGCTTGTAAGCCCAAATACATGCGTTTACGTCGAGGAAAGCACCAAACTGGCGCAGGTTGTGACCCAGAAAGAAACACTGTCCGAAAAAGAAAGGCGGCCCTATCGTCAATCATATTGTGAGACCGCGGGAGAGAGAATCTCGAGCTCCTTGCTGCCGACCAGGGCCCCCACCCAGTCTGGGGGGAGGGGCCACACCGCAGCGACCTAACCCTCCGCTCGCCTGGATCCGACCCAACCCACGATCGGCGATGTAGAAGCCTGGGGTGACCCCCCATGCGACAACATGTGCTTGTGGGAAGCAAAGGGGGGGGAAGGAAGCAAAAATCCCGCAAGTCTCCAAGTGCCCTGCGCTGGGAGGACCCAAGAGCCTCCTCACCACCACCTCCAGTGACCCCAGTAGTGCTTCCTCCCACGACCACAGCTGGGCTTTTGCGGAAAAACGGAGGCTCACTGGGTCCAAACACCATTCCAGTACAGGGCCAACTTCGAGGGAAAGGGGGATTTTGGCGGGGGCGCGTGCTGGATTAAAAGGACAATCCAGGGCAGCATCGCCCGAACAAAAAAAACTCGAGCCAACAGCCGGTGTTTATCCAGGATTGACAGAAAAGCTTTGCGAAAACAAAAAATGTCGCGCGGAAGCGGGATACCCATGGCAAGCGGAAAGAGACACACGACCGAAAGAGATCCCAACGGCAGAAATCTTTCTTTCGCCACCCCTTTGTAAAAAGACACAGGTCAAAAATCCCCAAAATAGTGAAAAAAAGTCAGGAAACAATGCTGAGGAACCTAGGGGAGGAACAAGGGGTAAAAAAGCAACCCACCGATCCAACAAACCAGCCGAAGCCTATTTTCATGAAAAAACACTATCGAATTAAGCAAATAAACGCAGGGGAAAAAAAACGGCACAAGGCGGGGGAAATTTCAAAAATGGAGCCCAAAAACCATGCTGCCTCGAAAGTCTGGTGAGGTGATCCAAATCTCGGAACTCAAAGCACAAAAACACCCCCTGATGTGCTGAACGCGGAGGCGGGTCTGTAAAAGGGGAGAGAAAAAATAAGATAAGTGGGATACATCCCTGCACAGCGCAACTCGCCACTTTACAACAGCGCTGTGGCTAGTGGGCAAATTCCCGGAGGGACTCGAGGTCTGCGAGCTGGGGGGGGGAAAGAAAAGAAAGGAGAGGGGGGATCTTTTGAATAAAGGGGGGTTTTTACGCTGGTTGGCTATTTACAGCAGGTGGTTTATATATTTGCCTGGGGGGAAACAATCAAAAAAGGAGGAGGGGGACGGTGGGGAAAAGGGAAGGACATAGTAAGGGGGAGAAAAGACCATGCCATCGCCTATACTTGCGAGGAGGGCCGCAACATAGAAAAGGAAAAAAAAAGAACTGAACGAACAACTACAAAACAATGGGGAGGAAACGGACGAAAAAAAAAAAGCCGCCAACGGGTTGATCGGAAAGCAGGATGGACAATCGCATCTGCGCTAATCCAAAGTACAAACAAACACTTGCCAGCCACGAGCAAATCCAGATGACACAAGGCGGGGGGGCAAACTTGTGGGAAGCAAAAACAGGAAAAGAAAAGGACCAGTAGGGACCGAAGCACCAAATGTAAAAAAATACTGGGCCAAGGATCGACTCGTCAATCTTTGCAACGAAAAAAAACAAAGAACTCTTAAAATGCGGGGGGGGGGGGAAAAAGGGGGGGGGGAGTAAAAACACAAAAGAAAACAAAAGCCCTTTCGGAAACAGCAAACTAGAGTTACTAAATAAGTGTCCTAGCGGCTACGCACCAGCGGGGGATGTCAAAAAATACTTCACCGAAAACCTAGTCGGAAACATCAAGAGGACAGGAGGAAAATATAAGAAGGGGCAAACTCAATGTTACGAAGGACCACGCCGGAATGCACGTATCGAGGCGCCGTGCAATGGGCCTGTACCCTGGTTAGAAAAGCTTGAAGATGAAACGCCGCACCAAAAAAGGGGATGGGGCCGGCGGAAAATTTCGTTCGAAAACTCGGCGAGGAAAATAAGGCACAAGAAACACGTAAAACGGCTTTCTGTTACCAGAGAAAACGCAACAGGAAAATTGAGCATGAAAAAGGGGGACAAGACGGGAAAAAGGACACAATACGCAAAATTTACAGTATATGACCACGCTGGCCAGATTTCAGAACTGGATACAACCGGCAGTTGCCTAAACGTAACAGGAAAACAAACCACCACAAGCCCCTACACCTTAAGACACACCACAAAACGGACCAGCGCACACAAAGGGTTTACGAAGCGACGTCGGCGTGGGTGTTGAAGATGGGGGAGATGAAAACAAACGATCAATTAGACATCTATCCGATTCAATTTGACCCCGAGATCTCCATAGACATTAATGGCAACCGTAATGAGTAGGAGTCTCATAGGGCGGGAAAAATACAGCAGCGGCATGGGTGCGATGTGACAGGAAGGGAGAAAAAAAGGATCCAAAAACCAGGAAATCCTAACGGCCTGAGAAAAAATTGGCGTACGCGCACAAAGCGCAAGATGACCAAAAAGGTAAAAAAACTCACATGCAAATATGGGGTCACCTCTTGAACATGGAAAACCATCAGCTTCTCCCGAGACAGGAAGGAAAAGAAAAAGGACTAAGAAAGGGGGAAAGATAGTGCAAAGAGTGCTCGGCCTCAATTCTTTTTACCTTCGTAGAAAAGCGAGGAGTCGGATGCAAACAAAAACGCGGCGGACAAATAACGAGTGGAAAAGCAAACCCTAAAAGAAGTTGCACAAGAAAACGAAGCGAAAAATGTTAGCCGACGAAAGACATGCAGTCACGTGTCGTCCAAAAGAAGAAAAATCCTCTTAAAAAAAGGACAAGGGAACTGCTTGAAGGTCGGGCAGCCGAAAACAAACAGGAAAACTACCGGCATCCCAAAACTCCTGCTTGTTGTCAAGTCAATTAGACTCGAAGACCAAGACCAGTGCCCCAACGGGGGGGGAACGGGCGGAGGGCAAGGGCCCGACAAAAGCAGCTGGCACTTTGTTCCCCGGGCGGTGGCCAAACAAAAGGTCGGTTTTTCGCACACCGAAATGATCTTTCAGAATACAAACAGGAAAAAAAACGCGGGGGGAGGGGGAATAGAAATTGAACCAAAGTGAGGGGAAGGGAGAATCCAGGGGCGCCAAAACGGCGGCCTGAGGGGGGAATCCTGTCCTCTGATGGAGCCCGTTCTCCCCCTCGTTCGCTGGTGGGGAGAGGAACCCGGGGAAGGGTGGGAAGGGGGGAAATCCCCACAAAAAGATACTCGGAAGCAAAACGAACTACCTGGACACACAAAATCCCAATCGACCCCGCGTATCAACCACATGCAAAAACACAAACCTATCTTGCGCAGACACGAAATCAACCGATACTCTAAATGGTCCTAAACCTCGGAAAAGGCCCTCCCACTGATACTTCACAAGATCGATACGGAGCGTAAGTATGGGGGGTCCAACCAATAAAGGACGTGCTCTAACTACCAAGTTAGCACAAAGGGGGGGGGTTGGCGGAAAAGAAAGGAGGGAGGGTTGCGCTACGCCCAAAATTCAACGGGGGTCTTGGAACACAATGGGGACCCGCCGAGGGTAAAAAGAAGCGTACGTCGTCCACTAACATTTACATATGAGGCGGGGGTAGGGGATCCCTATTATGGAAAAAAGAGAGGGGGGACCAAAGACTCCGCCATCTGCTCATTTCAAAGAAAGACTTGGATAGGACGAGCACCAGAAATAAAACCCAAACCCACACACTGTTTTACGAACAAATGAATACCTTCCTTAAAAATAAGAAAAAAAGGAAGGAGAGGGGGGGGGGACTAAGTGTGAAAAGCTTGAGATGAATTAACATAGTCAGGTTTTAGATCGGGGTCTAACACGCGCGTTCACAACAGGGCTGAAAAAGGTTGAGACGGGACGAAACGGGAGGGCTTCGTGCAAAGGAGAAAAAAAAGAAAGTGGAGAACGAAAAAAAGGCTAGTGATAAAGACATTGGGGAAGCGTTTTTGGTTGACCTAAGAAAAGGTAATGACGGAGGCAAAGAAAAAATGCGTTCCCAGAAAAGAAAGGGACAAAGTGGAAAGGGGGGGGGTATTGGGGGGGGGGGAAGGCGGAACCAGGGAATGTTTAAAAGTCCAGATATTCCGGGAAGGGGAAGCCAAAGCAAGTCCTCCCAAAAGAAAGAGATAAGACTCCCGTCGAATGAAGAGGAAAAAAGGGGGGAACCAGAGTGGAAAAAAAAAATACCTCCCTAAGAGACAAAGAAAAAAGGGACACGCACCAAGAGTCGAAATGTAATTGCGCCACGAGTGCAATCTTACGTTAGAGCGCAAGGAAAAAACACTGAGGCCGGGGGGTGAAAGATAGAAGGGAAAGGAAGGGGAGAAGAGCAGAAAAAAGGGAAAAAGGGCGATCTCGGCAGTGGGACGGGTAACGGTTAGTGGCTGCACCGAATGGAATCTTGGGGGATTCCCCTGCGGCAAACCTAATGGAATTGACGACGGGCAAGGAGTAGAGACAGGGGGAAAGGGGCGGGAAACATGTAGCGAAGGGGGGTGCCACGAACCAGGCATAAAGCGGGAGAAAAATTTTCAAAGGGGTGGGACAGACCAAAGAAAGAAACGAATTTTTTTGGGGGGTGGGGGGGGGGATAGAAGGAGGTGGGGGTTGGGGCCAAAGGGGGGGGGAGGGGTTACTCGACTTCAGAACATCCCGTCAGAGGAAATCGGAGAAATTAATTCTCAACGGCTCATACCAAAAAAACCTTTGGAAAAATTGGGAGCACCTCTAAAAAAAGGAGGGGGGGGGGGGGTCACCAGGGCCAAAAGGGAAAAAACAAAACGGGAAAAACAGCCATTGCCAGTCGTCCCGCAGCTTCAACGTGTTTAAAACCAGCCCTGTAACTCCGAAGGTACTATATAAATGAAATATGGGAAAACACCTAAAAGGAGAAGAAAGGGGGGGGTGAAAAAAACGCCGGGGAAAAAACATTCCGTCTTCCAGCCGAACAGGAAATGGCAAGCAAGGATACAGCGGGGGTCCCAAACAGTAAAAATTAACGTGGGGGGTGCAGGGATGGGGATAGATATGCGTCTGATGGAAAGGGGGGGAGGAGGAGTTTAATACAAAAGACCAGAGAGCTTGGTGAAAGTCACAGCGACGACGCTTCCTGGTTTTCAAGAAAAACTCATGAAAAAGAAAAAGGGGAAAAAAAAGGAAAAAAAACCGCATGCAAGAGAGGCGAAACAAAGTCTTTTAGTCGTAAGAAAAAGGAAGAAGGTAACTGTAAACCAGCAATAACACCTGACCAACCGCAAAAGGGGGGAATAAAATCCGCACCCGCGCGTGTGGAGGAGCTGTTCTGAAAAAGCAACAGGTAAGCCCTCCGCAGCGAGCCAAATCGCAGCCCACGGCAGCGGACTAATCGGGATTGCAAGAGTGTTTGCACCAGGATTGAGGTGAAATTGTATTCATGATGGGGGGGGGGTGGAGGGGAAGAAAAGAACTGTCAAAAGAAGCAAGAAAAACCCTGTACAGCTCCCGGCCATATTGCATAACAAACAAATCCTTTAAAGAAGGAGAGAGTGGTGGAAAAGATCAGAATCAACCCGCTGCGAAAAATATCCAACAGGGGAATAGTCCCGATCAAAAAAAAGAGAACCACCGGGGGGGGGACTCTGGGAGTCTACCTCGTCAACAAACCAACCTTCTCTGCGTCGGGGATCAGAGAAACATGGGAAAAAATAGGACAAAAAAAAGACATTAAAGGCGGTTATGTCCATCGGCTCTTTGGGAACAGAAAAAAGGGCAATCTGCCGGACACGCTCTTCCAAAAAAAAACGGAACTCACAGACTTGCAAAGTAAAAAACCCGTAGGGGGAAGGTAAAGGGGTAGAAAAGACAAGGGGCAAAAAAACGGATCGTAGGAAGGCTTCCTTTCCGAAACTCAAAAGCTTCCCGGGGTCCATGACAACAATCTCCGGTCCACAGGGGGAAAGCAAGGGGAAAGAGCGGGTTTGGGTAAGGGACACGAAAGGATCCAGGTCAGGTTGCCAACCCTAGTGGCTGGGTGCAGGGTTACATCTTCGACCAAAAAATGTGAAAAGGGATCCGAATAGAAAGGGGGTGGGGGCACACCAGTAAAGATCTTGTGAAACCGAAGCAAAAGTGCCCGTATAAAAAAGGATAACGGGGGGACGGAACGAACAGGGGGGGGGGAAAGTTAACAAAAAAATGGAGGCACTCACGAACATGATCGACAGAGAAAAGGGCGCTCCGGAAAAAAAAGCTCGGTAAAAACAGTGGAAAGGGGGCGGGGGGAAGAGTGGCAATTGGGGCCAAAAAATGGAGGCAAAATAAGAGGGAAGGGAGGAAAAGTGAAAATCTAAGGAGGGAGGAGGAGGAAATAGAGTAATGGACGGGGGAAAGGTACGCTGTGGTACGAAATCTCCGTTGTTTTCACTTTCCTTGGGCAGCACCTAAAACAAACTCGAAAGAGGGGCAGAGGGATACCTATAAAAAAAAAAGCTAAAAAGGGGGAAGTCCACCTAGATAGGGAGCCTCCCAGGTGAAAACCAACCGAAACCCTTTTTGAAAACCCAACCCTCTATATTCTGAAAGGGAGAGGAAAGTGCGAGGGGGAAAAAGGGAAAAAGAATGGGCAAAAGAGAAATACG
>Ga0179591_1264340_pt1 | contig 13384 bp, 25 predicted proteins | sample CZOMad2_1_08_16f_FD_182891 | JGI IMG/M metagenome (GOLD analysis project Ga0179591, IMG submission 182891) | Vadose zone soil fungal communities from Angelo Coast Range Reserve, California, USA - CZOMad2_1_08_16fungal (PacBio error correction) | ecosystem: Environmental > Terrestrial > Soil >...
AGAGTAGCATCATTAAAAGAAGAAAAAACACACCAAGAAAGGTAAAAACACAAAACAAAAAAATCAACACAAAAAAACACAAAACACAAAACAAACAAGGGAGAAAAACTAAATCGACAACAAAAAAAAATAAATCGGGAGGCAACAAATATTGGAAAGACCCTATGCCATAAAGGGTCAGGACACGTCCCAAGAGTCAAACGGTTCGCATCAAAAAGGGGAGGTAAGAGGAGCAAGAACGGTAAGGGCGGGCGGCCTCCGGGAGCACGTAATTGGGAATGGACGTTAACACCTCCGCTGCCAATCGGAGGGGGGGTCGGAGTTTCTTAGAGGGGATTCTGAGGGGGCCCACGCGTGAACGACCAGGGGGAGAGAAAGTTGCCGGGGGAGCCCTGGGGGTTGACGTATTTTGATCCGGGAGCCAAAGAAGGGGTGCGCAAGGACAAAAAAAAAAATGTCACGAACAGAGGGTTTCCCAGTCCATGGAATTAATGCGATAGAAATGAAGAAAAAAGCTTCTCGTGGGAAGGTCAGCTAAAAGGGGTACACATACGTCAAAAAGTCAAAAAAGAAAACGGACTAGATAGGAAAACGGAAAAGCCACCAGCTATAAACTTTAAAAGGGGCTAAAAAAGGTTGAGAGAAGATAACAAAGTCGCTGGGTTCCAAAAAAAAAGAAAACAAGGATTTTGACATTGAGAGAACGGAAGTAGGGAAAGAGGTCCGGCCATTGGGCCGCAAAAAGCAATCAGCGTTTAAGAAGAGATAGGGGAAAAACTTGCTTGCCAAAAAAAATCAGGATTGGGATCGCTCAAAGGGGGACTGAGTGGAACGGACGAGCTTTCATAAAACACGTCGGAGGAAGAAAAGGGGGGACAACGCAGAAAGGGCCTTTTGCGGCAGTAACAGCACTCTCGGTGGGGGGGGGGTGCCGGATGGGAACTCGATCGAAAAAAAAAAATGAAAAATGACAAAAAGTTAGCGCCCGTGAAAAAAAAGGGGGGGGCAAGCAGGAAGGAGGAAGGGTCTTGTGAAAAGGAAATGGGGGGTAACCATAAAAAAGGGAAAAAACCCGGGAACTTAAGAAAGGGGGGGCCGTGAAAAAAACCTTGTGTTTTAAAGAATCTGCAAAAAGCAGTCGACATCCCGCCTGGCGGAAGAAGCGTCTCTGGGGCACACCTGGAGACGCAAGAACGCCAGAGAATCAAAATAGTACGGTTTCCAGAAATTGGGGGTCTCCAAAGGGTCCTAGGAAAATCCTGGGAAAGAAGGATGAGCCCGGGAAGTCGACCAGAAGCCACTCCAAAAAACACTTTTAACCGGGCCCCGGGGGGGGCTGTTTGAAGCGCGAAATTCGGAAGAAGAAAAAGAAGAACGGCCATCGTCGACGAAGCAGATGATCTACGCTGGGGTGACATCTAAAAAAGACAAACACAAGGACGCGTGGGTCAGACAACTAAAAACTCCGTAACAACGGACACCGCCAAGCAGGTCAGCGTAAAACGACATGGCCCATTCAAAAAGGCTGACCCGTAAAAGAACAGCGGGAATGACACCGTCAAAAAAGCGGTCGGAGGGGGCTTGGCAGAAGTGGAAGTCAAAGCCAGACAAGGGGGAAGCACGCCTGTTTCGTATCAGAAAAAAAAAGAAGTCAGAGAACAAAAAAAATCAAACCTCAACAGGGGACAAAATCGGGAAAAAGGGGCCTATGGTGAGACACACAGGTCTAGCGGCCAAAAAGGGGTGGTGGGGTAACGAGACAAAAGAAAAAAAAAAGGACCTCAAAAGGATCCAAAAAAAGCCGAGATCGCACGCCGTTTCAAAGGGGCCCGCTGTGGGGGAATAACGGAAAAATCCCGCCACGAAAAATCTGGAAAGGGGGAGTTTCCTCGGGGGCGTGAAGATCCAACATAAATTGTGGGGGGAAAAGGGACCGACACAAAAAAACACATAGACCAGGCAAAAAAAACGAAGGGACAATTGAGTGGCGGCGCGCAGGTGTCCGTCTTCAGAGAGGCGCTCACGCAGCCGAAGTTGTGTAGCTCAAGGACCACGTCCTGGGGGGGAATTTTTTCATATCTCCGGTTCGGTCTGGTTCGGGCTCTCCCTGCCCTGGTCACTTCCTCTGGCTCGGGGGAGCCGCCGAATTGCTTATGCTAAAGACCGGGTCAAGTCAACGCTGGGATAAACCAAGAAAAGGGCGCGAGGGGTCGTGCCTCCTGGAGGGGCGTCCGATGCGCGCGGCGCGTCCCACTCTCTTTCGCGAGGTCCAAAAAAGACACCTCAGGGGCTGGGGATCAATAACAACCGTCATAAGGTTGTTCCGGATCCTTTCGGAGGAGAGTGACCTTTTGAGTTGGTGTCCAAGAAGAAGTGGGGGGCAAAGAAGCAAAAGGAGGTGAAGTCTTAACCTGTTGGGGGGTCCATAAAAAGGATCAAAATCAAAAAACACCCTGAAAGTTATTATTATGGCGGGGAGATTGAGGGAAACGTGCCTTCTCAGGGAGAGAAACCTGGGAGAAAAACTAAAGTGGGGCTCAGTAAAAAAAAAAAAGAGCTCGATAACTGGAAAAGGAAAAAGGGGGGCAAGACTCTATCACAGACACCAAAAAGCGAAGTCAGTGACTTCTTCCTGGGGAGAAAGGCCAGTGGGGCAGGGTAGGGGAGGGACACAGACGCAAGTACGTTGAGGTCACAACGAGGGGGGGTGGGTGGGGGGAAAGTTCGTAGAGGGCTGGATACGGGGGAGCGTGGTGTGGAGGGTGCAGGTGGGTGCGGTTCAAAAGACGGCGCTGATCAATCCGAAGCTCTGTGAAAAGCCTTCGGCCAGAAGGGACCAAGGAACTACTCGACTTGGGGCGTGGGGTGGGGCCAATTCTCGGGAATCTACGTGGGATTTACAACAAGTCCTGAGCGAAAAAAAAGTCATGTCTGAAGCCGAAAGCAACAGCGCGAAAACCAGTTGAAGACTGGGTTTCAGCCACGAAGCAGGCCACTCTGCGATAGGAGATCGGACCAAGGGAGGAAGCGGTGAGCACCGTGTAAAACTAATCGCAAGTAAAAGGGTAAAGAACAAAACCACTCCCAGGTGGACGCGCATTCAAGTGAAAAAAGGAGCAGAATCCCACCAGGGGCAGGTTCATCTGCGAGGAATCCGATAACGCACGGGAAAGTCCGCAGAAACAAAAAAAAAAAGTTGGGACGGGTTGAAAGAGAGGACTGGGAAAAAAAAGAAAAGGAGTCGACCGGAGTCGGAACCACTCCACAAAGCGGAAAAACGCCGTTCCCCCGTTCAAAAAAAAAATGCGTGACAGGAGAGGCGAATGGAACGTATCAAAGGCGTACGGGTCAAATCCCGAGAAAAATACCGTGGAAGGGTCTTAATGGAAAAAACAAGAGGTCGGGTAAAGAAGAATGCAGGAGAAGGAATTGTTTTGAACAGAAAAAGATTGCAGTATGAAGAGGTCCTTGGAACGCCTAAGCGGTCTGTATGCCAGGAGTTTGACTCTGAGAGGTGGGTTGACGGGGGGGGGTACCTAACGAAAGCCGTTTGCAAAGGATGAAGGTACCAGGGAGAAGAATCTAAACGCCATAAAGAAAAAACAGGGGAGAATTTCGCTAAGGGGGGGAAAAAAAGAAATAGAAGAAAAATAAAAGGCACGAATTGGAAGCAGGGTACGAAAAAAGGCGGCGACTAGTCAAGGAGGGCTACAAGCGGACTAATAAGAAGGGACACGTGGGGGAGAAAAGGGTCAGTGAAAAAACCACCGCACTCAGGCAGATCAAGGACGGCGGGGAAAACCGGACTCAAAGAAAAACAAAAAGTTACACACAAAACGGAATCACTAGGAAGCTGCGGAGAAAAAAACGAAAATTTCCAGGGAGGGTAAGGGAAGTCAAAGCAAAGGGGGGTTACACACACAAAAAAGATTGTAAGCGGGAAAAAAAACCTACTGATGGAGGTAAAAAAAGGGGGGGGGTACGGGCGACAGGAGAGTGCATAACCAGAAAGGAGACAACTAATGACAAAAGGAAAACGCAACCGAAAAAAAGGCCCCCGGTCAAAAAACTTGGGGGTTGGGGGGAAAAAGGTCTTCAAAGCAAGACATGCTCCATTGAGCCGGGGGGGGGGGAAAGAGAACCTGCAAAAGAGGGAAAAGGGGGAGAGATGAAAAAGATGAGGCAATGACGCCAAAGGTAGACTCATGCAGGTCCTCAAGGGGGTTAAAAAAACTTCAGATTCCTCAAGGGGAGAGAGAGTCTAAAAAGGAAAGAAAGGACAGCAGCAGAATTGAATGCAACCCCTAGATGGACTCCAAAGGGGGGAAGATCAGACAAGCAGTCAGGGGTTTCTTAATGGGGGGGGGAAAACCTGCTCGAAAAAGAGGGAACAAAAGGACCAGTAACCCAAAAAAGCGGAAAAAAGCCTTGGAGAGGGACTCCCAAAAAAACGGAAGAAACTTCCTCAAAAAACGAATGGAGAAGGGAGGACAGTGTCAAAAAATGGAAGGGGGCAGAGGGACGGGATGTCCAGGAAAAAAAACCGTCGAATAGAAGGGCACGACGACACGCCAGAAAAAGACTGAAAGGGATCAAAAAAAAACAACAGAGGTTCCACTAACCGAAACGCCGAGCGCTCAACCACAACAACGTAAGAAGAAAGAGGGGGGACGCTCTTGGTGAAGCAAAAGAGGCCTCCAGGCCGAAGAAGATTAAAGTTGTTTGACAGTCGACTCGGAAGATGCTGGGGGGGGGGGAGCAGTATTAGTAGTTGGGGGAGGTCTGGAGGATGGGGGAAACAGGAGGGAGACTTCATAACAAAGGAACCAAGTCAGGGATCCCTCCCCGGGGGGAGGAAGGCAGCGAAGAGTCCCGGTTCCGGAGGGGAAAAAAGGTACCGGGAAAAAAAAAACCAAGCGGTTTGAGAGGACGGGCGGTCCTTGTGGGGGAAACCCGTAAAAAAAAAGAAAACCAAAAAACGGTGGGGAGGACGAAGCAGGGGGGGAACCTCCGCTAGACTCCGAGGCAATAGGGGTCGGTTTGGGAAAGTTAGGGGACGTGGGAGAAGCCTTAAAAAAAAAACTTTGCTGGGGAGGCTCAAAGAGTCCTACAACTGGGAGGGATCAAACTGGCGAAGGGTTTCCGCCTCCCGACAGTCCTGGAGGGAACACATAACCACAATACGGAACCTAAAAGAAAACAGCAGATATCACCTCAAAAGTCAATGCGCGTACCGAAAAACGGACTTGGGAAGCATTGCTCAGCGGGGGTAGATGCAGGGGGGAATGAAGGGGGACCAGGTGAGCAGGGGGAGGCGGCAGCGGGAGGCCCCACCTTAACAAGACCCTGGAAGTCGAAACCACCAAGGGGGGTGGGAACACGGGGGGGGAAGGGCATTTTTAACTCGGGGGAAGTTGTGGGGAAGGCGACTTCACCGAAAGGAAAGACAAGACGTGGGGAATGCAATCATTTAGGTCTAGGAGCACTTCCCTTGAAATGATAAGAAAAACTCAAAAACGCCATCCCAGAACAACGGGACATATTAAAAAGTGAAGAAACGCTAAAAAAAAAGGTCGGAGAATCAAGAAAAGACTTCAAAAGGGGAGGATGGGATGAAGGACGAGTAAACTAGAAAGAAGAAAGTCTGTCGGAACGGTTTTGGGAAAAAGACAAAATCAGTCGGAAAAAAAAAAAAAAATCACAATCCCGGATCGGGCGGAAAAGGATCCTCTAGGAAACTCCGTCGAAGGGGGAATGAGAGGATGCGCCCTAAAAAAATCGGCGAAAAAATCGCGGGGAGACGTGATTATTGGACAGGGCCATATTTGAAAAAGGGGTAGCGAAAGGGGCTGCGGGGGCCAAAAACGCGAGCCAAAATCGGTCTGAAAACGGCCTCGCGGGGCACCACCAACTTGTCCCAAAAGGGGTCCCGGACAAAGGGAAAACAGGTAGCTGGGGGGGAAGAAGAGGTAATAAAAAAAGAAAAAGACAGCAAGAAAAATGTCTTGGGAAGAAATCCCACAAGCAATAAGAAGGTTTTAATATTGGGGCGAAGCAACTGCAGAGACGGGAAAGTCGCTTCCGAAGAGATCCGCACCAAAAGGAAAAACGGTTCCAGAGGTGGCATCTGGAGGCCAGCTTCTCACAGAAATCTCGAGGGCAAAGCACTACGGAAAGGAACGGGGGGGGGTGATTTGCAAAGGTGGGGGGGAGGTTTTCCCAGTGCGCTTCAAAACGCGCAGAAAAAAGTGGAGGAAAGGGGGGCCATAGGCGGGTCAGACTAGCCGTCGAGAAGGACGAGTCCGGTAAATCAAAGGGAGACCTATCTAGAGGGGGGAGATCGGGGCCGTTCAGAGGACATGATCGCGGTAGGTACAAGAGGCAGAGACCCAAAGTGATTAGTCAAATCAGATGGCCTGGGAGGCCTGTCGTCACAAGGAGACCAGAGCATAAAACAGGTCAACACAAGAAAAACGAGCGGGGAACACGTCTCAGTAGGGGCCTTCAACCGATACGCGAATGGTTTTGTCAAAAAAATTGTGCGAGCAACTGTTCACTTGGAATAAGGGCCCCGAAAGGGGGGCAACTCCGAAAAAAAGGGGGAATTAAGGGCCGTCTCCGGCGGAAGGGGAAGCTCATCAGGTCTAAGCAAAGGAAGGATGGAAGGGAAACCCCCCATTGAAAGTTAATAGCAGAGCCGAGGGTAAGGGGGTCTCTAGGAGGGGACTCAACTCTCGAACTAAAGAGCGCTACGGGGGGATCCACAGGGAATCTTACAGAACGAAAACTAAACACTTCCCCAGATGGGGGGAATTCTCACAAAACAAGAGGGGAAGGCCGCACACGCTCCGACTGGAAACCAGTAGGGAGAGCAGCGCGTGGAGGGACAAACGCGACGAAGGGAAATTCCTCTGAGGGGAGGGGAAAAATGAAAAGGGATCGATTAAGGCACCATAGCTCAGAGTTGCTGAAAAGGGGAAAAGGGGGCGTGCTGGTAAAAACCACGGTGAGGAAGTGTGCACCACGAAAGGGCGGCACTTTTAAACAAGAGAACACAAGAAGGAAGGAAAATATAGGGGGTAATGTGCCGGGGGAAGGAACATGAGAGAAACCTTAATCTCCTCAGGAAAAGAGGAAAAAAAAGACTTCCAGACACTCAGGGGAACCGGTTCATCAAAGGAAAGCAACTGAAGAGTAATAAAACTTCGGGGGGGAGGACTGTTCTTTAGTGAAACCAAAAGGCTTATTGGGTGCCAAAAGGGGGGGGGACTCGGCAAAAAGTCGGGGATGGGACTATTTCGGGGGAAGTAGTAGTCGAATGGGGGATTAACATCTTCCAAAAAAAAGGGAGCTTATCGGAAACGACACTAATCCGCTAAAGATCGGAAGAAACCTCTACCAGGACCTCCCTGGGGGGGAACGTAGTGGGTCGGATCACCCACCCCCGAAAGAAACTAAACCTAGAGAGATGCCAAAAGCCTCCACGGGGGGGAAAAGCTTAGAAAGAAAGTGAAAGGAAAGCAAAAAAACAGGTGCTTCCAGGGGGGGGGGGACCACGAAGTCTACAAAAAATAGATGGCACAGAGCCAAAAACGGGCTTTGTTAAGGAGGGAAGGGAAAAAGGTCTCACCGCGGTTTGCAAGTCTCTCCGGAGAAAAAATAGAGAATACACAGAGAAGGAAAGGTGACTACGAATTAAAGGGGGAAAAAAAAGGATACCAGGGGGGAAAAGGTATTCGGTGGAGAAAAGGAGCAGGATTTAAAAAAAGAGGGCGGGGAAGGGCATTAGGGGAACCAAAAACTCGAGACTCAAAAAGGTCAAACGGACCCGAATGTAGATCAACCTTATAGGAGGGAAAACTGTCAAGCCAGGAAAAAATCCAAAAAAAGGATGGGGAACGTTCCGTCAAAGAAGGTCAAGTGTATGACTTTGTTAAAAGACGCCCACCGGAAAAACCCTTTTGGGGGTTGAAGGGGGGGAAGCACAGAGGGGGAAACTACTGGGGGACCGCCCGAAAGTAGATCCCCAAGGGGGGTGGAGGGAAAAAAGGGTGCCACCGGAAAAAAAAGTGGTGGAGGGGGGGGCGACCGGAGAGGGGACATTGGGGGGAGACCCTACCAGAAAAAAGAACTCCTTAAAGAGCCCCCAGTACAACAAGGTGTCAAGATGGGGGAGAAAAAATAAAAGACAAAAAAATCAGGCTCGCCCAGGCCTTCCGCAAACGCGCCGGGCAGGCCGAACCCCGTGCCAGCACCAGGAAAAACGCCTAAACGGAAGGGAAGGGGGTCCATGGACAGGAGACCAAAGACTTTGCTAGAAAGGGATCCTGAGGGTTTAAAAAAAAAAAAGACCGAGGGGGGTTGTACTAACGACTTGAGAGACTTTAAGGGCAAAAAAGCGCTGCTCAGCGAGGCAGGGGAAAAGGGGGGGGAATAGGCCGAAAAAAAAAAGTTCTCCGTGGGAAGAAAGAGGGTCCGCTGATAATCAGGAGGGGAGCTCAAACGGCCCACGCTTTAAAGAGAAAATACCACTCGAAGAGGAGAAATGACCGACGAAAGGAACTCATTCACGGGGGAGAGTTCAACTGGCCAAGCAGTTCAACTCTGGAAGGAGCGTGAAGGGGGGCCCCAGAAAAAAAAAAAGAACTCCATGAAAAGCAACTACACCTTGAGGGAACCCAAGGGAATATTTCTGCTGGAGGGACGAAACTCACGATTTCCCCAAGGACCGGCGAAGCGAATCAAAGGATCCCATTGTTGGCCTACTCGCAAAAAAGTCAATCAGCAAGGCCAAGAAAAAAAAGGAATAATTACTAATGAAAAAAAGACAAGAAAGGGACTGAGGGGCAAAGAAAAGAAGTCTCCAAGAAGGGGGTCTTCGGAAGGTTCCCAAAAATACCGAAAAAGAAGCCTTCACCCATGGAAGGGGGAGCCATTACTGGAAAAACCAGGGGCAGCGTACAAAGGGGGAAGGGGCACTCGGGGAAGAAAAGAAAAAAAAAACAAGGGGGGGGTCTGAAAAGGAAAAAAAGGGGTTGCAAGGAGCCGAGTGTTGGAAAAAGGAAGTATGAAGGAAGACTCTGAAAAACCAGTCTCGTATGCAGGAAACAAATTAAAGGGAACCACTGAAAGGAAACTCTCAAAAGGGTGATTTCGTATGGGAAAAGAAAAGGAAAAAAGGGGTCCCGCCAACCGGCCATTTTCAAACGGGAAAAGAAATTTTCTGAAAAGTTATGACCCACCCAAACGGGCCAGTCAGAAATATCGGGGATGTCGGGAAAGCGCCAAGGTCAACAAGGGAAGGGGGGACTGACTTCAAAAAGTGAGAAACATTGCGATCGAGGGGGGTGGTAGGGACTGAACACGGAAGAGTCAGGTCCCCAAAGTTTCCATTGACGGCGCCGCAAAGTCCCGCGGGGGGGGGGGAAAGCTGAAGGTGGGCGCCTCCGTTTGAAAAAAAACAACACAAAAAGTTCAAAGGGGGGGGGGGATCCTTTGCGAATGAGGGGAAGGGTCCTTGGGCGTCGTTTACGTACTTAATAGGGGTCCGGAAAAAAAGTTCTGGGGGGGATTCGGAGCGCAGGAGAAGGAAATCTCGCCTCCGCGGAACCCCAGCTCAATCTGCAGGGGAACGCCCAAGAACCTCACCGACACTTGAAGTCATCAAATTTAAAGTGCTGCAGCTGTTGAAAGGCTTAAAAAGTGGTCAAGGAGGAAGGGAAGAAAAAAACTTGCATTGGAAACGCAGGACGGAAAGGAGACCCACAGGATACGTAGTTGTTGAGAGGGGGATTTGGAGCCATCTTCAGTGTGGCAAAAAACGGTCCAAAGGCTGATTTGCCCTCTACAAGGAGGAGGGACTCGCCGGAAAGAAATAAGAACCTGCCTAACATCTCGGAAAAGAAAAAGGATTAACACTTTTAAGAAGCTAATCAATTGAGACTAGCCGAACGGTTGGGTCAAAATCACGTGGAAAAAGGGTGGTGAGGGAAATTAGGACGAGCTTCTATTTGAAGAAGTGTAAAAAAAAAAACCTGAAAGGTCCAACTCTTGTAAGAAAAATCGTGTCGATTTCAAGAGGGGGTAACTTCACGATGTCCTTCGTGGAGAGACGGGAGACCCGCATGATAGTCGGAGGGAGTCAGAATAGTGACCAAGGGGGGGGCGGGGGTTGGACTCTATCGAAAAAAAAAAGAATGTTCATTACTTTTAAGAAAGAACCAGAAAAAAACCTCGGGGACCGCTATCGGAGGCCTTTCCAAAAAGAAAAGATTAACAAAAGGGGTCACACAACAAGCGCCCGCTGGCCAAATGGTCCCTGTCAAGAGCGACGGTCTTGGAAAAGTTGCCCGAATCACGGGGAAGAGAAAATTTATCGCAACAAAGGGAGTAGAAAAAGTGCTTGCCAGGGGGACGTTAAAGGAACCTCTAAGGAAAAAATCCTGGGAAGTTTACTGGGGAGGGAGGGCACGAAACGGAGTACGTTAGGGGACTGGGGAGTTCGAGGGTCTGACATCAGGAGCAAACACGAAGACTGGGTTACGGGAACTTGGTTCCAGGGTCTGTGACGAGGAACTTCGGGAAGACTTCCAATAGTCTTCGCGGGAAAAGACGTCCAGCAAACATGGGTGGTTGGGAGGAAAAGGCAAACAACTCAAAAAAAGCAGGGGAGCGTAGGAAAGGGCGCAGCCGATTCGCGTATCCTGGGAAAAAAGCAGGGTGGGAATTGGGAAGGGAGAGGTAAAATAGCGCATTAAAAAAAAAAGGGGAAACGCCTGAACCGTACCAGGAAGACACAAGGGGAAGGGACCAGGAAAAACAGCGGAGAAGCATTCCATGAAAGGGTTTTTGCAGGGGTGGCTTGTAGAAAAAAGGTTCACCCAAGAAAAAAATCTCCCAGGTCGACCTCAGCGGCGAAGAGACCGAAAGAAGATGGCGAAAGCCTTATGGGGGCCGTCAAGCCGGCCTAAAGAAGGGACTCCACGACGTCCGAAAAAAAAAAAAAAGACCGGGGTGCAAGAGATGGGGGTTGCGCGTAAAGAAAAAACTAGGGGGTCAGGCGCCAGGGGAAATCCAGCACAAGCTTGGGGTAGAACCACTGGGGCATACAAGCGACAGGCCAGAAAAAAAACGAAGACGGAGGATGCTTCTAAAAGCGTGAGAAAAAAAAAAAACTCCCTCCAAGCAAAGCAAATTTCTTCAATATACGAAGACTCGTCTCTGGGAGAGGGGAGATCATCAAAGGAAACCCTCAGTTTCCGGCGAACAAAAAAACGAAAAAAAAACCCCGATCAGGGGGGAGCACGGTTAGGCAAAAAAACTTTTTTAGGGAAAGGGACTTCAAAAGGGAAAACCGGGCACGTTCAGACAGAGAGCTCAACAAACATGAGGAAGAGGTCTGGGGAAAAAAGGAGGGGAATAAAGTAAAAATGGAATCTCCTGGGGAAGCCCTAACAGATAAGAAACTGCTCGGTAAGCTCTACAAAAAGCAATCGAAAGAAAAAAACTGGGAAAGAGAAAAGAAAACTGCACGTGCGCCTAAAGACGGGGGGACGCTCATTTAAAAGGGGTGGGCTGCAGCGGATTGGGACAAAGACTAGGGAAGTAAAGAGGTGCAAAACAAGAGGATTATAAAACAAAGAGGCAAACTTGAAGCGGGGGTAGCGTCCTGAGGAGCTTTATCACACAGCTTAAACCGTAAAAGTCGACTAAGGAAAGGGGGGGGGATGATCAAGAACTAGAAAAAACAGAAACCCTGATTATACTAAGAGTCGACGCACCAGGGGGAGCAACTCTTGATCTACTGAGGAAGAAAAAAAGGATCCAGGGGGAAGGGGGAAACACTAATTGCTAAAAAAAAGGGGGAGGAAAGATCAAAATGGGCAGCAAACCGCTCGTCACGGTTAATACTGTCGAATAATCAGCCTGAAGAGAGTACTACAAAGACTATAGGGGTAAGGGAAAAAGGACCAAAAGTAAAAAGGGTTTCTGTTTCTCCGGGGATCTTCAGATGAAGGGGAAACTTACCGCTGACAGGCTCTGGGGGGTGAGGGAAAGACCTCATGAGACGAAAGCCAAAACCAAGAAAAGAGGCGAGGGAAGATTTGGGAAGGGGGGGGTTATCCTCAATCGCGCAAAAAAAAACACGGACCCGTCTCCAGGAGCTGGGGGGAGGAAAATCCGTTATGGAACACTTTCGAGCGAAAAAGTCCCTGGAAAAAAAAAAAAAAAACAAAGAGGACTGGAACCGTAAGGTTTTTTGAGGGGGGCTCTAAATCACGACGTTGTGGGGAGAAGTCCGAAGGGGGGGGGAGACAAGTTTCGAGCCCCCTGGAGGAAAAGGAGGCGGTCCCAGAAAACTCTTGTGAGAAACTTCCAAGAACTGGGGTTTACCGGAGAGGAAGGGAAAACAATAAAGAACGGGGATGAGGGCGCTTGCAAGCCCGGGACACTCTAAACAAAGACTATAAAGGCGAAAGGTTCACGAAGGGCAGGAAAAACGGATCGAACCAAGCGACTCGGGATCCTGAAAGGAAAGAACTAAAAGGGAAAAGAGAGGAAGAATATGAAAATAGAGTTGGCCGATCAAGAGCCTTCTGTAAGAAAGAATCTCAAACAGAAAGACAAAAAGTACTCAGGGGGGGAAGCTGGTCATCGGAAGGGGAAGAAGCGTAAAAAGGGGGGAAGGTCTGGGAAAAAAATCCTGAAAGGAGGGAACACTCTCCGGCAAAGGGGGGGAAAAACTTTTTCGGGGGGGGACGTTCGGAAAAACTTGCCAGAAAGAAGGGAAGAAAGATTAAGGAGGGGAAAATAAGAAAAAAAAGACCTGGGGAAAACGGGGAGTGGGGGTAAAGACGGAGTCATGAAAGAGGACGACACCGGGAGAAACCTCTAATAGAGACTGACCAAAGAAAAAAAAGATCCACAGAGGCCTGTACCGGACAGGTGGTCTGAGGAGTAAAAAAGAAAATACACTAGGGAGACTTGAGGGAAAAAAAAAGTCTGAACCTGAAAGGGGGGAAAATCATCGATGTAAGTACCGCTCAATAATTGGCAAAGATCCAAAAGTCGGGAAAAAAAAAAAAAATCTTAACAAGAACGTGTGGTTCAAAATAAAGGGAAAGGGGGTCCACTGCACAAAAAAGGCCCATCAGGAACCCCGTCTGGGGGAGAGAGGCGAACTAAAAGACTCCCCTTAAAGGGGAAGCTTACAAAGGAGAAGGGCCTTCCTAACACAGGGGGGGGGGGAGGAGGGGAAAATGGGGGGAAACCGACTATCAATACTCTGGGGGGGAAGCGCGGGATTAAAAAAAAGACACAACGCGTGAAAGCAAGGGTAAGGGAAAGTCAGGGAAAAGAATTTGAATTGCCAAAAACCTTCGGA
>Ga0179591_1356031_pt1 | contig 13384 bp, 13 predicted proteins | sample CZOMad2_1_08_16f_FD_182891 | JGI IMG/M metagenome (GOLD analysis project Ga0179591, IMG submission 182891) | Vadose zone soil fungal communities from Angelo Coast Range Reserve, California, USA - CZOMad2_1_08_16fungal (PacBio error correction) | ecosystem: Environmental > Terrestrial > Soil >...
GCAGGGGGAATTATGGTCTCGGGTCTCGCGAAGTAAATTAAGGGAAGCGCTCCGGGGATTGAAGATTTGGTAAGCTCCCCGGAGGTTCCTGTGGGGGAAGACCATTGGCCAAAATCTTCAGAGATATGCTAAAGGAAGAGCACAAAATTATCGAATGAACGGAAGTCAGCGTAACATTGAACCAACTCCCCATCGATCCGCCAATCTGCAATATGTAAGATGAACAGAGCTTGTGAGATCCCATACGGAGAAGAAAGGAAGATATAGCTCTTATATTGTAAGTAAAGGAAGGAGTGTTCCATCACCAATCTCATTATAACAGCGACGGAGGAGGCCTCAGTCCGGGGTGGAAAGATGGTCTAGTCTGAAGAATAAAAGAGGTTATAAAGAGGAAAGTCCTATCCCGTGGCTTCCGATCTCCTAAGGGGAAAAGAAGCAGTGTGAACGAAGACCTGTACGTTGTGAGGAAAAAACGGATCCGCGCCGCTGTCGTTTCCTCGATTATGGAAGGGAATCAATTCCGAGGAACTTAATCTTTGGGAGGAGAAGAATCAAGGACTAATACTTGCTATCCTTTCTAACCTCTCTCTGGGAAGAGCCAGCTTCAATCACGCGGGCGATATGCGATCGTCCCTCAAGGAACCTGACGCAGAAGATCAGGGCCTATCGTTCGTACTGGGAACAGGGATGCTGCAAAAGAATAGGAAGGAATGGGGGCAAGGGGGAAAGGGAAAAAAGTGCATGCGAAAAGGCCAGCTGTCCATTACAGGAAAAGGGAGGTCGAAAAAAAGGAGGAACGTAAGATAAATCGTGAAACTTGGAAACAAAAAGTAAAGAAGTATCGATAAAATCCGCCGGAGAAGCCCAAGAAAGTAAAGAATCGCCGTATCAGGAATAAAAAAAAGGAAAATCAAGACGACTCATCTCAAAAAAGGGTTCAACGGAATTAGTTCTCGGAATCGATCTCACGAGAAAAGCCGCAGAAAAAGAAAAGCAAGGCCTGCGAAGCCTTTCCAAGGGCGGAACTCGGCCGGAGAGAGGAACTTGGGGCAAAGCATCTAACTCAAAACACACGAGATAAAAGAGGCCGAAAACACATTTCATCACTATTTCTTGCCGCCAGGGGGGGAAGGTCCCGAAGGGCGCGGCCGGCGGATGGAGAGCTTGGGAAATATCGGGGAGAAAGGGTCTTCCCGGGGGCAATTCCGAGAACTTGTCATAGGGAGAGAGTCCGGAAGGAATATTCCCTTTTTGTTTGAAGTAGCTCAGGGGGTACTCCTCCTTTCCGCGCGAAGGGGGGGAAAAGACAGGGACGCGTACAGGCGCTTGGAGTCCGGTGGGTGGCTTAAAAGAGGACCGGCCGTTTAGATCCGCCCCGGGGAGGGGAGATTAAAGGAATCATTCCGCTGTCACGGATCTTAGAAGAAGTTCGGGTCGACAAGTGGAGACCTCTGAAGATTGGAAAAGAGAAGACTCCGGAGCGCCTGGCGGCCGCGCCCGAAGTCATTCCAGGAAAAACATAGCAGCGTCAGGGGGGACCGACGCTATTCTGGAAACGCGATTGCCCAAGAGGGGGGGAAGGAACGCGAGTGCGGATCCCGCCCAGCTTTCATAGAGAAGATTGGGCAAAGAGGACCGCCGCTGCGAAGACGTGGTCCATGTCGCGAACCCAGATTCGGGGGATCGCGCTTCTCAGGAGAAGTAGTAAGGTCGGTATATCAGAAGGGGAAAGATTCTACTTAAGCAAAGAGATCCAAAGGAGAGACGAGTGGACCCGGCCAGGCCACTCGACATATGCATGCGCGTCGGTTTGATTTACAAAGGAAGATGACTTTAAAAAAAAATCACGCAGTTATCTGCTATGCGAAAGGTCCGGGGTCAAAAAAAAGTCACGCTCATCTAAAGAAATGCCTATGGAGGGATGGGGGAAAAAAAGACTGAAGGCTCCTTCAGAGAGAAGGCTTGTGTTCGTCCGGGGACCTCAGAGAATAAATGGCGAAGAGGAGTGCTAGCAAAAAAGTAGTGAAAGGGACAAATCCAGTCTCAGTCGGCCGGCGTCTTCGACGTAGCGCTCATTGCGGAGCCAGGGGGGAAAAAACCGCGATAAATGCCGACGCCTGGCGGGCAGTCCACGGAAAGTGTGAGCAGAGGCTGACACCTCGGTGCCCATAGGTCTTAAAAGGGGAGCTGGAAGACGCAGGGGCAACTGATTCTCCTTGGGATTTCTAGGAAGTCTTTGGAAAAGTCTCGGGAGCGCGTAAGCCAAGCCATTGCTTTAAGAGGGAAAGAGACTCGCGTCAACACCATTATGCCTATTTGCGGAATCCCACAAGTTAGATCGTGCTTCCCTCAGGGACTGTCGGGGAAACCCGGGCCTAGAGGGAGAACCCAGAAGAGGGCCACAATTGAGGACAGTCAGTCATCGCTATACAGTCTCGCAAAAGGCCGAGCCGCCATCAGGCAAAAAAAAAGTCGTGCTGGCAGGCTTATGTCAAAAAAGGGGAAACACGGCAGCGGATCAAAAATGCGATCTTCTTGTCGGAGCGTGAGAACAGGGTGTAGGAAGCCTCGATAGGTAAAAAAAATATACATCACAGGCTGAAGAAAAAGAATAAAGGATCAGCCGCTGCTCATGTCCGACTCCAGAACCGCGGGGGGGGGGCGTTCCTCGCAACCGAGGGGCTTAGTCAAGGGAAGGGAAAAACATTTCTCGCTCACACAGGTCGAACAGATCCGCGTCAAAAAGGAGGGCTGGGGGGAACGGTCGGATCTCCGTCCTCGCGCCGCCCGAGCGCCGACCAGCTGCGTTCACATTGAAGACGTGATACCGACACACGTTTATGGAAACTTAAGGAAAAGAACGAAAACGCGATCGTGGAGGGGGCGCATTGCCTTCCGGGGTCAATGTTCCTCCAGGTCCTTCTGCAAGCGCAAGACCTCAGCTCTCAAACACCACCGACGGCTCTTCAAACGTAGAGAGGGGAACTTGGACGCATTCGCTCTGGTAGCTACATCTCGCGAAATATACGAGTTGCCGGAGCTCTGTCCGCGACCAGAAAAAAAAATAGACTTCCTGGAAACAATGAGGGAGCAGCTAGCGGGATCGGATGGAGGTCCATCGCAGGGGGAGAAGAGAAACAAAAGGGGAGGAAAAGAGAGAGATACGGAATTCCCCGTTTCAAACAAGATCTCAATGAATCGCCCCGAGCTGCATCGCAATGACGCGAAAGTTGAAATCAAACCGAACGACATGTTCTCCACGTAATAAGCAAGGCAGAGACATAGTCTGTCAGGGAAGGGGTCAAAAAAGGCCCCGTAGGTGCCAGGCAAGGGATTCCGTCGCAGGGTTGAGAGAGACAATCCATTTTCGGGGCCCCGCAAAATGCGAAATGACCGTGGGGAAAAAAAGGGGGAGTCGATCTCCCACAATCGGCATCATTGGAGGCGTCGAGGGGGAAGCATAAGGTGTGGAGCGGTACACTTCGGGAACAAGTTCTGACATGGCTTGAGGGGGAGGGAGCAAGCAGCTTAGGGCAATTCGACCGTGAGCGACCCGCAGGCACTGCTCTCGAAGGGGACGGCTTGTTCAGTTGGGGGTGAGCTAGACATTGTGTCGTCAGAATCAAAGGGCTCGGTGGCTCAGGCCAGTTGATGAGATGACTACCAGCGACACATTCTGGGCGTGGGGGGTAAGCCGACATTAAATGAGGTCCGAGACCGCCCCTCTCAGAGAAAGACCGGGGGGGGATGGCCCACCCCGCCTGGCAAAAGCCGAAAAAAACATCCCGCTGAACTTACCTTTGCCCGGCGATCACGCCACCTGGAATAAGGAAGGTGTTACGGTCGCGAATTGAAGCGCCTATCGCGATGCCCTGCCTTTCCATCAATAACAGGCTTAGGAATGATGTCATCGGTTCAAAATACATGGCCAAAAAAAAACTAGAGAGAAATTCGTGAAAATGACCTGGAACAAGGCTTTGCCGCGCGCATTCGTCCGGATTTCCAGAGATTCGAAAAACTCCAAAAACTTCCCAGCCTTGGGAAATAAATGGCCTGCAAAAGCGGGACCACTGGGGCGTCAGCCACTCCACAAAACCGAAAGCAGAGCGGGGCGATTGGAAAGATGGTTTCTGCAGAATCATGCCGGAATGGAAGTTGTAAAACAAACAGCCGGTTATCGAGTTGGCACAAAGAAAAGGAACAAACCTGCAGATAGAGCGCCGTCTAAAGCAAGAAGACGCCGAAAAAAATGACGAAAACTGGATTGACATTTACTCCCGATGGGTTGTGGAGAGAAAGGAAATAAGTCGGCAAGGCTCACGCTGCTGTCCTGAAGCCTACACAGGCGCGGAAAAAAACTGCAGCCAAGGAGGAATTGGGAACACCATCCCCGCCTCCCTCCAAGGTGAGTGAAGAGAAAGGGAAGGGGGGTCCCATCAAAGAGCCCAGCTTATAGAAGCTTGTAGATGGGACAGACGGTGGAAGCGCGCAAGGGAAAAGAAGGAATGCTCCCAAAGCCGGAAATCGCGGAGAAAGACTCTTGACTGCAACGATAAGCGGCTGTGGAGGCGGCGCTCCTATCGTAAAACGAGAGGGAGACGCGCACTACCTGATCTACTTGAGGCTCGACAGGGACAAATCACCTCGAGCCAGGCTCGAGATGGGCATACAGGAAAGAAATAGGCTAAATCTACCGGGGGGGCTGGGGGGGAGGAATCTATGTCGAAGGCTATCCGTTGAGAACCTATCTCGGGGGGGGGAGAAAGAAAACGCTTCCTCCATCCCCTATAGGAGTCTTACTCTTAGAACCTGATTAATTCGCTTAGCAAAAGCCGAAGACGGAGTGCGGAAGTGAGGTGCTCCAAGCAACCAAGATGCTTGCCTATATCTCCACGAAGCGACAGAGGTCCGTAAAAACTCGCGAACAGGGCCAGCAGGCAAAGGAATAGGAGGAGTCATCGCCGAAACAAACGCTTACATCCAGTCCTGCGTAAACCCTAAGGAGGATATTCCAAGTCCGTTACTTAGCACGAAGGCGATAATTTTTGACGAACCAAAAAAACGGCGTCTGAGTCTCCAAGCAGGCTAAGAATGAAAACACAAGGGCGCTTAATTGTCCGGGACCCGTGAAAAAGTTCATCGCAATAAAAAAAAAACGGACAAGCCCAGCGCCAAGACGCAAGAAAAAACTCAAAGTCAAGAAATAGGGAATGAAAAAACTGTGTGCTCACATGGGGACAAGAAAGCAAGAACCAAGAGGGGAGGAAAAGAAGCGATGGAGTCATGAGGTCAGAAAGGGGGAAAAAGAAAGCCAGGGAAGGAAAGAGGGAAAGCTTCTCTTAAGGCTGCGTGCTGGATAGGAAATGCTAAATAAACGAACTGTATCACGGTACTGCAAGAAACGTTGGTCGAAGAGGAAAAAAAGCCGGGAGGGACTTTACGGGTGATACGGGGAACGATCGACGAAGGGGCCTAAAGGATGAAGAACCTACTTGCGCATGGGCGGGAAGATAGGAGAGTGAGGGAAAGCGGAAGAACTACCGCTGATCCGCGCCTTTTCCGGGGCCGAAATGTGTCTTTGCATGCCTCTGAGGTTCGAAAGGACTGCTGAGAGAAGGAGTGACATGCTCCGCGGATCTGGGAAGGAGAAAAAAAAAAAAATCAGGCCAGAGAGAACCTTTTGCGGGCGCGCGAGCGGACTGAACGATGATCGCTCTCTTGCGGCCAGGGGAGGCGAAGCGCGAGACATTTAAAAAAGCGAAGAAAAGAAAAAGTTGCCTATCAAAACGCAAAAAAGGGGACCAATCAAAACTAACACATCGTTTGGGGGGCTTCATGACATAAAAATAGAAAAAGAGAACCGAACGAGTGGGACCGAGAGCGCACCCCGTCTAGGGAAGGGCCTACAGCGCGAGTCGAAGAGGCAAGGAAAGACAAAAGAGGGGAACGCCGCCATAGGCTCGGAACTTGCAGATCAAAAGGGAAAAACCTAGAGAAGAAATGCGGCCCTCTACGTCGGGATGCGATCAGATCGTATGGGTGGAGAACGGCATGCGCGAAGTCCTTCGACAAGAGCAGACGGCAAATTTGAAGAAAACAGGGCGCACAAACAAGCGTACTTCACTCTAATCCATCCTCATTCAGATTGGCGCAAGAGCGGGGATGGGGAAAAGACGAACGGAACTGAAAGGCCAAAGATACTTTTCTGTTGTGAGGGCCGGACCGCCCTAGGGAGGCAGAAAACTGGGGAGGAAGAGTCACAAAACAACAAGGATAGGAAGGAAATCCAGGACCGGAAGAAACGTCGGCGCAGCGAAATTCGACGGCTGCTAAGACTGCGGCAAAGTGGAGCGATCAAAAAGGAAGCTCCGGGTTCTTCCTACGCAATGAAGGCAGTATAAGGGAAAAACACAAAACCAAACCTGCCTGTCATGGCGCAATGGAGAAAGTTCTAAACGCTAAAAAAAAGAGAGAACGGGCCATCGTGTCCCGAAGGAGTTGCCGGGTCGGAAAAAAAAAAAATGTCGCAATGAATCGTGCTGGCTCTCGGACAAAGCTTCGCGGCAAGGAAGAAGGGGGGCTAGGAATTTCGGGCCCACAGAAGTTGCCCAGATCTCGTGAAAAAACCGGCAGCAAAATGAAGGGAACCGATGCCGAGCAGGACCTCCCTGAGGAAAAAATTGAGAAAGGGCGCGTCTCTAGCCATGCTCTTCCGACGAACTGTCCAGAGGGTGACCAAAAAAATCGGTAGAAAAGAATGTTCCGGCACGGGCACACGAGACTGATCGGAAACATCGGAAGGGATGATTTCTCGCCCCTGAGAACGGAGGGAGACCGCGAGAGTCAGAAATCCTGACGAAGGTCGGAGGAAACACGGGGGAAAACATCTATCAAAACGCAGGAGGAAAAACAACCTCTTGGCGTGAAAGGGGTTTCCGCTCGACCGAGCGAAGATCACGGGAAGAAAACAATTGATCCTCGGAACCACGAAAATTCCTTTGCTTCACGCCAAGGGAGCATGGCTGAAAGCGGAATCGAGGAGCCAATAAGCTCTAGCGCCTGATGGCCAATTTTCAAAGGGTGATGAGACGCCCCCCCAAAAAAGGTTTCAGGAGGTCAGAACAAAAAGAAAAGAAGGCGGAGGAGGAATTCCGGAGGCCTGTTAAGAAAAAAGGTAGGCCACGGGGAAGGAAAACGGGAGGAAAAACAGCCTTCTGTCACATCCATCAAAACAAAAAAAAAAACTTCCTGAAAGAACGGGCAAGGAGGAGGAAAAGAGCTCCTCCGACCAGATCGAAAAAAGATGCGCTTGCGGAGGGTTACTGAAATGTCAAACTTTCGTCGCGAGAAACCAAACCAACACCGCGTCGCATTTGTCAGACAGCTCGCGGCAGGGGACGAGAAAAGATAGGAACAACAACAAACGAAAGGGGAGGACAAGTAGGAGAGAAAGATCGGCGAGGCGTGGAGGGACGAGATCTTGCCAGAAATCCAGAGCGAAAAATCACGCTGTGTTTGGAGCGGTGAGGAAAAAAAGAAAAGCAGGGCGCAAACGAAGGAAAAAAGAGAAGAGTTCAAAAAAACAGCGATCTTTCGTAGAGCCCCGAATAGACCTATCGCCGAAGATCCGAGCCGGGAGGCGGCATTGAAGGCGGGCTGTTGGATGCGCAATGCGAAAGGAAAAAAGGGAAAGGAATGTCCCGAATGACAAGTGGCCGAAAGAGGGACAGGCAAAGCAGGCCCACATCGTGCTGTCGGAAAAAGGGGGCTTAATAAAAGAAAAGATGGCGGCCGGTGATGAAAATGGGTGAAAGGGGGAAAAAAGGAAGTGTGCAATCTCCGGGAGCGCGTAGAGCGAGATCTAGACCATAACGCATCCCCTGCTCAAGGGGCGTTAAAAAATTCTCTGGGGAAAAAGTGGAGAGAAGGGGGGGGGCGACTTTCTATCCTCTCTAAAAAAGTTTTCGAGAGGGAACTTGACAACCAGCGGGGGATGGAACCGAAAGCGCGCAGAGGCGATCTTCTGGGTCGAAAAGACAGACTTAGAAAGGGCAAGAATCGGCATTGATCCTTCAAGACTCTCAGGGGACACGAGGACCGAAGAGTACATGAACAGAAAAAGGAAGGACTGGACTATCCACGCTGTCTAAAGTTCCCCTGAAAGCTGCCTCACAAATGGAATGCGGGGAACCTAATCAGTACTTAAGGGGAAAAAGCAATCGCGATGCCCGGATTTCCCTGGTGAAGACCTGGCGGAAAAAAAAGGAATTTAAATGAAAGGAAGGCGGACATGACACGGGATCGGCTCTGTGGGCCCAGCGAGGACATCAAATTAGAAAAAGGTAAAAGCTCGAAAGATTCCAAGGGGGAGAATTTGGAAAAGGCATGAGCTATCAAAGACAGACCGAAATGCAACTTCGGAATACGATGGAGAACTGGTCAACCAGTTAGGAACCACGACTGCACCGAGACAACGAAACAGGGGAAGGTTGACTGTATCAGGCAGGAAGGATTATTAAGCCCCAAAGCAGGGGTGATGGTCACATCTGGTGCCTCACAAAGAAAAAGTAATAAAAAAACGCCGGCTCAGATAACGAGAGGTAATGAAGGGGGGTAGCATCAAGGAAAAAAGGTTTTGCGCTCAGAAACATAATAAAAACTCAGGCGGAGGGGAATAACACATAACCTTCAGCTGAAGAGAGGAAGGAAAAAAAGGCTTCCGGGGCAAGCCTCTATCCGCAAGGCGATTAGTATTTAAAGCGGGAGGCGGGCTTGAAAAAGGACCATGGGGCTAGAAGGACCAGGCTGAGTGATCGTGGAAATCGCAGGCGAAAAAGCACACCTCCAAAGATCGAGAAGAGGAAGAATATTAGACAAAGCGTCAGATACTGAAGGTCCTATGAAAAATCAATAGGTCCGGAAAGTTCTTGCTGGTCCTCTTCAAGCGAAAAGAACTCGGAAATGAGCTAATTAACCTCGAAAATGGACACTTAAAAGGTCTGCTCTTCTTGGATCTATATGAGGAATTAAATAACAAAACTGAAGAGAAGAGGAAAACGAGGTTTCTGGCGGCGCCGACTCGAAAGATATCGAAAAAAGTTCGAAAAACAGAATGGCGAATTCCGCTTCAGAACGAAAGATTAGAGGCTGAACTCCAGGAGAGGGCAAAATGAAAGGCTCCTTCGGGATATATTCTCAAGGCATCGATCTTAAAGATAGAAAAGAGTTCAGATAAAAATTCTAGAACGGTTCCAGCTGCAGGAAATAGGAATTGAAGGGACCTACAAAAGAAGACAATAAAACCAAGGCGGTCCGAAGACACGGAAGACTTCAAACACTGGAAGGGCAAGGAAAAGCCGAGAAACAGAAGCCGGCTGCAATTCACGTCGAGCGAAGACTGAAAAAAAAAAAGAACGAAAAGGAAAAGAGGACAAAAGGTGTTAATTGCCGTAAATGATCCTTTCACATCGCCGAGGAGCTCGTCGAACGGCCGCGAAAAAACCAAGAGAAAGCCGTTCCATGCGGGCGGCTAAAAGGGCCGGCAAGAAATAGAAAGGTTTCAGAGCATCTATAGAAGGGGGAGGGGAGGAGGAGGAGAGGCGTCCCATGAAAACAACACAGTCATCCTGTTCTGGCAGATTCGCCGCAAAAAACCAAAAGATGCGTTCCGCGGGGCGTGTAGGCGGCCCTGTGAGGAAAAGAGAGCAATGAAGAAGGACTGTCAGGGAAGAGGAGGTCGAGAATGGATCCTTTACCTGATCGGGCGCAGACGAAGGAAGGGCCCAGAAAAGGGAAAGTCAAAAAACTTGCCGCATACGACTGGACTGAAACTCTTGCGGCACGTTAGCCGAACGGAATAGCGCAAGAAAAAAAAGGCTCGACTTCAATACTATGGCATGCCGCGGCAAAAGGGACGGAAACGAAAGGAAACTCCCCGAGGTAAAGATTCGTGGATGCCCCACGGAAAAAGCGGAGAGGGTGGCGCCTCATAAGTACCGACGAACGAGCCTTAGGAGAAGCGGGGAGAGGGGAAACCATCATATCGCGGTTCAAGAGGCGAGTCAAGGAATAGGAAGACCCTTATCGCCTTGCGCGTTCGAAAAACGAGAGAATCCCTCCGCGGTGGGATCACTGAAAAATCACACAACTACGCGACGTGGTCCATGTAAACTGCAAAAAACCTCGAATGACAAGAAGGGGATCTAAAAGAGGAGGAGGGCAAAAAAAAATGAGATCCGCCGAAAGCGGCGAAAAGTGCGTGTCCGAGGGGCACCGGCAGATAAAAAGGAGGAACACCTTCGCTTAGGCAGCTCCGTCAAATGCGATACGCAGCTGCACTTTCCCAACGGCAGAAACAAAAAAAGGGACAATATTCTTAGATAAAGGATATAAAAAGACTAATCACTCGCTCTTCCCTCAAATGCCGAATCGATGGCAAATGTGCTAAAAAAGTATCCTCAGCTAGACGGTTCTTGGGGGCCGTACGAAAAAAAAAAAAAAAAAAACGCCTGGCAAAAGGGGAGAAAAACAAATGGGTAGATATAATTTCCGACCGTCCTTCCCATAGAAGGAAGAGGATTCAGGCTTCGTAGCAATTTAAACAAGATCTGCGTCTATCTACGATGGGACCATCCTAGCCAGAACGGTCCTAGCAAGGCCTGTGCACCCAAATATCAGCGGGACCACAAAAAAACGCATGGATGCGGAGAATGGGACTTCGGTCTGAAAAGGAAGAAGGGGGCGGCAATAAATTGCCCTAGCGTTGATCTGAGGTCGCGGAGAGGGGAACAAATGAAGTCAAAATCTCGGACGTGCGCGAAACAAAAAAAAAGTATTCCGAAACGGAATGGATGAAACAGAATTTCTAAAAAGCTCGGTGCGTCACTGGCAGGTAAAGGACATAAACCAAGCGGGCGCCGCCCGGAGCACAAAGGGGTAGGGAAGAGAAGGAGAAAGGACCGAAAAGAGCAGAAGTGTTCCCCATGTCCACTTCGGTGCGGCGAGCGTGGCGGGGGGAAGGGAAGGCCCACAGGATCGTCCAGACTCTTCATCGTCGGGTCCGTAAGAGGAGGGAACGTGAAAAACTGAATCAGCCGCGAAGGCGCCCGGCACGACCAATGAACGAGGAAAAAACGGAGAAAAGAGTCAAAAGTGAAAGTCGCCTTTTCGGTTCAACGACTCCTCCACCGCGGAGGTTTCAAGCTCGAGCGAGGGCTATCACGTGATTCGAGACACCCGCAGGGGCCTCAAAAAAACAAACAGAGGGCAGTTCCTTCGGCGTCACGAAGGAGACAGGCCAAAAAGCGGGTAGGCGAAGGAAGCTAAAGTAAGAATCGCCTAGCCAACTGCTGGCCAATGGAACAATGTGGGAAGTAGCCGGTATTCGATTGGCTAAGCGAAACAAGAAGGGGAGGTTGGCGATTTCTCGGCGGCTAATTTTCACCTCGCGGTAGGCGTCATTTAGAAGCGGGCGACCAGACACCGGAGCTCATCAACCACCAGCCGACGGCCGTATGCCCGCCCTACGGACGCGGAGCTAAAAAGCTGAGAAAAGATCGCGAAGTGAGCCTTCTCTTCTGTGACTTGCTACCATGTAGTAGGAACCCTGCGACGAAAAAAAGGGGAGCATACTGAGGGCGATCGGTGAAGATCGAATAAAACGCATCGACAGAAGGGAGAGAAAAGAAAAAAAAAAAATGATAGCGAATGCGTGGAAATATCTCATCCGATCCACCGCGATCTGATCGACAACGACTCGGGGGAAGGAGAAAATAGAGCGAGGAAAAAGAAACACGGGACGCAGCGCGCAAGCGCAGAGGGCGCGATCAAAGGGAAAAAATCCCCAGAACCGAAGGAACAGAGGGGGGGGGGAAAGGCAAAAACGACTGGGTGTTGTTAGCCTTCGACAGCACCAAGAAAAAGCAAAGTAATGGGAATGACCGTGGCCAAGAGGAGGAGACAGGACCGGATTCCGAGAAAGAACAAATCGGATCTGTCGGTCGATGGGAAAAGCCAAAACGATGCCAGAACGGAAACGGGGGGGGGGTTGTCGACATTCCAGCGCCGGAAAACCGAAGCCCCAGGGGGAGATCCGGGAACTTTAACGACACACACTAAGGATAAATGGGCGTGTACTAAAACAAAAGGTCGAATGTCGTGGTGAGCGAATTGGGTTGTCGGCATCAAAGGGGCCGGAGAAGGAGGAGGAGAACGCAGAAAAAAGGTTGAATAATGGACCGACGCGCGAAAACCCGGCGGCGACTACTAGAGCTGGAAGGGGGGGGGGAAGCAGACGTAAGGTAGCCCGAAAGAAGACTCAGTATTTTCAGGTTCCTAAGGGAAAAGAGAATGAAAAAGCCTATTAGAGAAGGTACGAGACGCTAAAAGCATGGGAAAGCCTCAAACCGAGGAAATGCAGGGAACATCTGAAAGTAGGAAAGTTAAAACCTGATCGGACAAGATTTTCCCTGATTTGGAGCTAAAAAGGCGGAGAAATATAAAAAGGGGGTTCCACATACATGACCTGCCAGCGGACAAGGAGAGAAAAGCTGGGACTGAAGAAGACAGACTTGGAAGAGCATGCCGAGATTTCCAGAAACGCGTGGAATGCTTCGGACGGCGTCCGCATCATCAAACGGGCAAACGAAATAACGATGTCAAAGCACGGCGGAGAGGAAAAAAGATGGGAAAAAAAATCAAAGGAGAAGAAATGATTCCGGGCGGAGTCGCACGATTTGATTCGGAGAGGCCCTCAGAAAAAGAACGCCCCGCCCTGCGTAATGGATCGGGGGCACCATAGGAAAACATCATCCGCAGATAGAGCCCGTCGAAAGGTCAGAAAAGCGCAGTTAAAAAAGGACTGGAAGGGGGAATGGAAAAACAGCTTTCCTTGTCGTGGTGCTCTCAAAAGAAAAAAGCTCGCAAGGCGCAGTAAGGCGCAGAACATAACGCTTCTCGATGGAATCCGGCAAGCTTCCAGGAGGCAAAGACTCGCGCCGCCATCGTCAGGGAAATATGAAAGGGAAAATTGGTACATAGGGAAGAGAAAAAACTGTATGAGAAGTGGTCTAAGGAAGCGATCAGACATGTCCAGAAAAAAAGCAAGATCTACTTAAGAAGCAGCGCCGAACATCAGGAACCGGGAGGAGAAGGAAAAAGGGTCCTATCCGCTGCGCGACTCTCCTCGCTGAGACCGATAAAAAGGAAACGGGAAGAGAAGCCACCCTTATCGTAAGTTACGAGATGACACGTAAAAAAGGAGTCGGTGGAACGAGAAGGAAATAAAAAAATCCCAACCGCGGCAGCTTAAGAAAGAGGGGGTGGGGGCGGAAAACAGAGTCTCGCGACTGAGAAGGGGCGACCATCGCGCGGAAGAGAAGTGGAC
>Ga0179591_1327457_pt1 | contig 13383 bp, 11 predicted proteins | sample CZOMad2_1_08_16f_FD_182891 | JGI IMG/M metagenome (GOLD analysis project Ga0179591, IMG submission 182891) | Vadose zone soil fungal communities from Angelo Coast Range Reserve, California, USA - CZOMad2_1_08_16fungal (PacBio error correction) | ecosystem: Environmental > Terrestrial > Soil >...
CAAAGGGGGGGGAAATGGAGCAGTTATGGCAGGGAGGGACACAAATCGCAACTTTGAAAAGGGCGCAATCGGACTCCGTCAGTGAAGTAAAGGATTGGGGGGCGTGACAGCGGCCATAAATTCGGAATTGTTCCGGGTAGGACGGTTAATTCCGGGTGAGACAGGGCGGGAGAAGTGCACTGATGATAGAGAATTGGGCGGATTGGAGACAAAAAGACCAGAGGAATGAAGGGAAAAAAGGGAAAGAAAATCTTATGGGGGTTGTTTTCGTTAAGCCAACTGAGGCATTAAGGGGGAAATAACGAGTGAGAAGACAACTTGTTGGGGGGAGGTGAAAACTAAACCTCCCTCCCTGGAAAAAAAGAACAGACAAACTTTCCTCAAGAAGCGAGATGGGCCTTGGTCGGGACGGAGGTACCTAACATCTATCTTCGAATAAAAGCTTGCACGGTCAGAGGTGGGCACGAGAGTTTCAGGAGCTCTTCTAGAAGCACCTCTCCTTGGAACATATGCCTAATGGAACCGTGGAGGGGGAGAAAAACATAGATTGACCTTCTTAAACCAAGCCCTAAGATGATATGTGGATCCCGCGAGGGGCTGGGAAAAAACGGTGGGAAAAAAGGGGGTCGGAGGGGGACTCCAGGATCTACATGACCAGATTCCAGCAAAAAGGTCGACCTAAAGACTGACGGGGTCGCAGGGATCCTTGTGATCAGAAGCGTGATTGACTTTTCTACGGAAGCGACTCAAACCGACGACCGAATTATTGCTTTAGTTCCCAGAAGCTTGACGGAGAATAGAAAGGGGCAGAGCCTCCAAACCAAAAAGAAAAGCGGTAGGAGTTCCTGTAGGGGGGCAGGTGATGGGCTCAGATACGTTTTTGACAGTCCAAAAATTTATCAAAAAACATAAAAAACTGACGGGTTCCCAAGAAGAAGAAGAAACCCTCTGAGGCAAAATGAAGAGTGGGCCCCTTCCCAAGTTACCAACCAAGGTGGAAGTCGAGCAGACTCCGATGAAGAATGAACAATCATTCGAAGACGGTTCTCGGGAGAGAGCCAGGCCAAGAGGAGTCTTCTTCCACCACCCCTTGACCAAAAAATATTTATAAAAAACAAAGGGATGACAAAAATTGAAAGAGGGGTGTGACTTACTTCGCACAGTAGAGATCAAGTTGGGCGGGTGAAAATTTAAGAGATCGATTAAAAAGAAACTTTACGGGAAGGATAACCTATTCCTTCCTAACGGGGGAGGGCCTACTTAGACTGCTGTACACAACGCCAAAAGTCCTCAAAACCTGGAGAGTTTAAATAGAAAGAAGAACCTAATTAAACGAAACCCTTCTGGCAGAACGCCCCATTGAAAAGGTCAGCAACGAGAATAAAAAAGGAGGGATATTGTACTCCTATTTTGAAACGAAACCACGGTCCGACTATAAGGAACCACTTGAAGGGAAAAAATAAAGTCCCAAATTTTCCGAGTCGAGGAACCCAGCACTTCACCAGAGAAAATGCTGTCCAGGAAATCGCTTCTTGAAAGAACGAATTGGTCCTTCAGTTTGATGAGTACCAGCGTGTAAGGGGTCAATAGAGTCGGGTCCATTAGGGGGGAGGCAAAAGGCGATTGAGTGGTACCGGGAGGGAACAAAAAAATATGACTTCCCAAAGAATTTCGTAGGTGTCAGTTTCTCCCTCGGGTTGGCCCGCTAAAAACGAACCGAAGGGGTTCTCATCAGAGAATGTAGGAAAGCCAAGAAAGCATAAAAAGACACGGAAAATGGGGGATCGATGAATATATTTAGAAAGGGCAAAGGAAAAGAAAAATGCCACAACAACTGAGATGGAACTTGCGCCCTAGGGTAAAATGAAGCAATGTGGTTTTTTTCCCAATGCAAAAACAAAGGAAGGAAGAGGGACAATAGTGGTCTTGAGTTGGGGGGGGGCGGATTGAGCTTTCGCCAACAAAAAGTCCAGGGGGGGGGATCCAAACAGAAATTGACAAACCTCACGAAGCAAGAAACCATCGAAGTGGCCGACGAATAGTTTTTTCAACGCCCGTTAGCCGGACGTCGAATTGGGGCTCCGGGGGGACAGGAAGGGGGGCTGGGGGGAAAGAACAAAAGAAAGGGGAACATCGGTGGCTCACCCTAGGGAAGGCGGGGGCTGCGAAAATTAAAAGAAAATACCGGAGATGAGAGCTTCAAGAATTTACAACCCTGAAGGCTCAGCCTAAACAAAGAGCCCGCCGAGCATAGAAGGGGGGGGGAAATCAGAAGGGTTAAAGAACACGTCTCCGTCTAGTTCGTCACATATTCCAGTATCAAAGCCAAGAGAAAAAGGGGAAGAAATAGGGGGGGTGTCGAAGCCGCGTATTCGATCTGTACCCATTCGACTTTTAATGCCTTGGACCGAAGGCCTGGCAAACCGATTTCCACTGAGGGAGACAAAGCGTCGACTTTGAAAAAGAGCGTGTGGAGGAAAACGGCCAGGGCAAGGTTCGCTGTCAAGGAAAAAAGCTGGAAGCCTAAACTGTCATTTCCAGGCCAATAAGGGAAGCTGCTGGGAACAGTAAGGGGGGGAGGGAAGAAAAGCTTTTTTTGTCGTCTGGAAAAAACAACAGCTTAAATTACGAAACACGGAGACCAGTAAAAAAAAAAAGATTCTCACTCTTAAGGCTTGGGGGGAATACTCCGACCGAGGTGAGAGGTCGTTGCCCAGTTGGAGTTGAACTGCATCGGAGAGGAACTGTCGAAAAGGAAAAAGAAATCGTGTTCTTTCTCCGTCTTCTAGAGGACCCCAGAATCAAAACCAAAACAGCGAAAGAAACTTACGTAAAAAATGGGGACGGGAAGAGAAGAAAAAAAACCATACTATTACGTTCCGAAAGCGCCGAATAGGGGATTTCTAACTTATCCCGGTAGTTAACATCTGAGGGGGGGTGAAAAAGGAAATACGCACAAACAGGGAGTTCGTAACGAAGTCTTTAGAATACGAAAATACGAGGGAAAAAGCACCTTTTTAAGTGTGGAATTTATTGACATAAGGATACGTCGTTCAAATGAAAGGGCAAGGTCAGCTGTACCAGAGGCGGGCCGCAAAAAACCAGACCCCGAGAGGTTCCCTCTGCCGGCAGGAGAGCCAAGAAATCTCCTATAATATGATTTCCAAAAAGGGAAGCCGAACTTGCGGGGGAATTTGAAGCATTATGGTTGGAAGAGATGGTATTTTGAAAAATATATAAGGAGACTCACAACTACTACAGCAGAACTCCAGCGAAAAAGAAAAGCACTTGGAAAAAGATCAAAAAGGGAAAAGACTATTTTCCTATCATAGGGGGGGTGCACAGGTGGGTATTGAAAAAAATAGTCAAGGGGCAGCTAAGGGCCCTATCCTATAAAAGTCTTTGGAGGGAAGGATAGTCGAAGCCTTGAAGAAGCCCTTCAAAAAGCTCAACAAGGAAAAATCAAACCTCTGGACGCCAACAGGGGACAAGAAGCTTAGCGCTCCCAACACTTGACATGTCGTTGCCCCTCAGTGGGGTCTCAAAAATTGAGGCGCTAAAAAAAGGGGGACGTCGTTTAAACAGCGGGAAATTGCTCAGCCAACAACTGGTAAGACCCGTGAGGGCGAACACGCAATTCGACCACCGGGCGGCGGGGTAGCCCCGAAAAAAGACAGGACTCTCTTCGCGGCAAAAAAAACAACCAGTAAGTGAGAAGAGGGGGTAGCCAGAACGCCGATGAAAATCCAGCGGGTCGGCTGAACCGCCGCCCGGGGGGGGAAGTCAGAGGAAAGGGTCAAAGGGCTCGCTGGGTGGTGCTCAAGTCATGATGGGTCCACTCCGGCACATCTTCTGAGCAAAAAGCCCAAGGTGCGGTCCACTAAATGGCAGAGACGGGGAAACACCGGTCAGGTGGTCGCATTGGGGAAGGAGTGCCTGATGAGGACAGCGGGCCTTTAAAAAAAGGCCGGTTCAACTGCTTGCACTCAAAGCAGCAGGATAGACCAGAGAGTGTCGAGGAGTGGCTACGAAGGAAAACTAGCCAAATACAAATCTGGCTCGGCAAAATCGCCGCGCAGTGACGGACGGAAAAAGGGCTGAATGAAGGCAGATCTCAAAGGGTCGGTCCAGAAACTAGCTGCAAGCAACTCTGTTTTTGCAGAAAGACCCGAACCACAAGAGCCGAGGAAAAAATCGTCTGGGGACGAAATCGAGCAGGAATCTTCAAGGACCGTGGGGGCGCTGTACTCTCTCCCGAGGTGGGACTCATTCCTCGATACCGCAATCCTGGGTTGTGAGGTAGAGGGGCTTAACCTGAAATGAAGGCAAACCCCTGCTTCGCACCGGTACAAGAATCACGGAGTTATCGGATCCGCCGGCTTCACATCGTCTTGGCCAGGCCGGGGTAGGCCCGGACAACAAGAGGGGACACCTTTAGCACCACGAAAGTCCACTCTAACAGCGGGGGAGGACGAATCGAGTTGTTTCTGGAAGGGGGGGTGTCTTCGAGGGCCCCGAGGGTCTACAAGAGCCACAATTCTCTTATTGCGGGGGGAAAAATCAGAGCCGAGAGAGAAGAAGAATTCTGGGGTAAGGTCTGCCCCGAAGAGAGGAAAGAAGACCACACAGCACGCCGCAACACCTGGCTTTCCAAAAGGGGCAGGCGTGGGCGGCAAAACCAAAGCACGAGGAGGCGGGTTGGGGGAAGCACTTAAAGGTGTGGTGACGCGCGAAGATGCAAAATGGTGTGTCAAACCCCAGCAAATAAAAGGGCGTCGGGTTCGATCCAGAGTTTCGCCAGCAAAAAGGGGTTCATGCATGGGAGGAAGGGGGGAGGTCAGGACGCGATGCGGAAAAGCCGCGCAGCACCAAGTGGACGTATACTTCTTCAGGACAAGGTCGCTTTATCGAGAAAAGCCTCGTTCCAAGAGCCTTCCGAAGGAGCCACGGGGGGGAAAAAAAAAGAAAGACTACGCGTACACCCCTTTCCTTTGGGAAGGGCCAGCGCTTGATCCGGCAAAAGACTGGCCAGGACAGGCCTTGCGAGTTGCGATTAAAAAGGGAAGATAAATGGGAGACATTGAGAGAGAAGTTCTCTTGAATACCAGTTCTCCCTTCGCAAGAGGCAAAAAGCTGCAATCTGGGGAAAATAAAAGTTTGAGTAACGTTTCAAGGCCGGACCAAGCCTCGAAAAATATGACACACGCGATCTGAAGGTCTCGTACAAAGTGGTAGAAAGGGGTGACATCAAAGAATTCCACTCGAAAAAAAAGAAGGCAAAAGGCTGAAAACAATAGGACTTCCCCTTCAAAGGGTGACTCATAGTGACATCACACAGTATCACAATCAAGGGTTGAGGTTCTTCTCGAACCATAGACCAGTCCAACCCCAGAAATTCCGGACGAGAATGGTTCCGGAAAGGAAAAACCAATTGGAAAAAAAAAAAAAAAAAAGGATCGACGGCCTTGGCCTTCCGGGCGCTCAGGGGGGTCATCTTGATTCACGAAAAGGCTTGCCGTGGAAGAAAGAGCGTGAGGCGTCGTCGGGTACATGGGGGAGGACGGCCAGATCCTCTCTCGGCGGCTATGAACCCGAGGGGAGAAAGTCCAAAGGACAAAGATTCAGAAAAAGCAACCCTTACGAAGAAACGGGGGCGCAAGGGGAAAAATCGCCAGGAAGGACAGGGAACGACCCGCTTTCTAGAAGGTCCTGGGGAAGAGTAATATTAAATCGGAAATCCAGGAATGGCATAACACAGAAAAAGTCATTGTTGAGGAACTATCCAGACACAGAGACGCATAAGGCCCCCGAGTTGAACTGGGGGAAAGTCAAAAGAGGACCTTTTGGGGCAGGCTCAAGGAAATCTAGAAAGTCATCGTGCGAATCAATGTTTTTTTAGGGCGCGGCTTGGTTGGGTGACGTATCGGAGGGACGCAGAGGGCCCGGGCTCCACGGTTACTTGATTCCCCAAAGAGGATCCCGAGGAGGACACTAAAGAAGGGTCGACATCAATTCCGAAGGGGACCTCGTTCTTACGAACTCCGTAGGGGGTGGGGTTGACCAGTCTCACTGAAAGTAAATTGAAGGGACCAAGATAAAAAGTTAGCCCTTTTCCAAAAGGGGAGGGTCGTTGGGATCTGATTTTTAGAAAAAGGAGTGTTGGGGAATCGCGGTGTAAAAAATAGCGGGCGAAGCCATGTTAGTCTAAAAGACCGAAAGCCAAGGGATCTGCCTGGGTTACAGCTGGGCGCCGGTGGAGGTTCTTAGGACGAAAGGGAAAAAGCCCGCTGTCGAGCTCTCTGGTGACTGGGCAAGGGGGAAAGGTGCGGGGTTTGCCAAAAAGCACACAGTCCCAGAAAGCCTAGCCATCGGGAAAGGGAAAGACCATGAAAGTTACTCAGAAGTATCCCGGGAGGAATTATTAGAAAGCCGGACAAGGGAAAGGACGGGGGCGAATCAACCGAAACCAAGGCCTCAGAACTGCGAGGAGAAGAATTTAGTAAGACAGAGTTAGAGAGGCATTATCTTATAACACTCTTAATAAATGGGGGAGGGTACTTCTCAATAACAAATAGACTTTCTCGGCGGGAGTATACAGGGGCACAATCGAACCTTAGGTATTGACTCCCTCCTAAAAGGGACCTGAAAACGATGCCCATCAAAAAAAAAAGGATGCCTCTTTGGAGTGAAGCACTTTATGGAAAGGCTGTTGATAAAACCTCGGGATAGGGTCTCCGATCTTCAGGAAAGGGGGGTCAAAGAACCTCGACCCGCACAAGAAAGAACAAAGAATCCAAGTCGAAAAGGAAGGTTTGTCCCCTGAAAAAGGGAATCCCGGGGAGCGTGCCGGCGGGGACCGACCTTTGGGGTGTTTGGCTCAAGGGAGAATTCCCTCGAAAAACACTCCAGGAAAAAGCGTTGAACAACACACCAAACAACAATCCTTCCTAAATCGAAAGAGGACCATGTCAGACGCCGGAACCCGCGTTCGCTCCACTTCGACTCAACGAAAAAAGCAAAAAATCCACGCCAGGACACATACCGAAACGTAATATTCAGGGGGAGAACATCCAATGGGGGGGGGGGGACCAGGCCGGGACGAGGACGGAGGCGAATCGTCTACAAAACAAAAAAAAAAAAAAAAAAAAGAGACAGCTGAGGGAGGAAACCTAAAATATGGGATGGGTTTTGGGGGGGTTTGCAACGACCAGCCCCTATTTTCTCAATCAAAAAAACACAACAACGTAGGGATAAAGAAGAGAACAATAGGAAAAGTTAGGGTGCATAGGTCAGACCGCCGCAATGTCAATGATTGCCAGGAAGTTTTTGAGGAAAAAAACGGGAAAGGTGGAGGAGGGGTGGGAGGGAACTTCAGTAGGGCCGAATGAAAGCTTGGGGAGTTCAATCTTCAGAGGGAGGTAAATGGTTCTGGGGTGAACAGGAATTGGGTTGTTGGAGAAGGAGTCGCTCCAAGGCTAGGACATTCCGTGAAGTTGGATGTACCGAGGAAGAAAATTCTGCTATTAGAAAAAATCGCGGGGGTTGGGGGTGTGGGCGGAATACAGCAAACAGCAAGACTAAACCTGGAGAGGACACATTGCAGTTTTTCAAGCCTCACCTCTTAGGGGGGTAAAAAACGAAGACGCCCGAACGTTAATTGTATTATAGTTCCAGAGGTTTGATCGGCAGCCTTCGAGACAAAAAACGCGCTGGGTGGTAGCTCAAAGAATGTCGGCACACAACCTCTTCCCCTGAAAGACCGAAAAAGGCGGGATTGAAACATCTGCGAAGTGAAAAAGAAAGGTCAGGACGGATGGGCCAAAACTACTTAGCCAGGCGATTTTCTCAGAGAACCAGCCCGAGGAAAAGAAAGGGAGCGAAGGACTCATCCTGGGGGTTGCTCAGCGTGAGCATCGGATTGGGGAATCGTCAAGGGGGTCGAAACGGAAAACAACGGCCCAGCTCCTGCTGTGGAAGGGAGGGGACTCCAGGAGAGCCGGAATCAATAAGGCAGACAACCCCATAACGTGCGGGAGACCCCGATGCGAAAGAGAAGGGGTTGTTTTCTGCCATGAGCGTGACAACCGCCACGCCGTGCCGGGCCACCAAAGCAAAGAACAGACGTCCCCAGTGAACAGCTTTTCCCGGCGCAGAGAGAAACGCACAAGACAACCGGCGAACAGCTCAAAAACAATCCAGGGAATGAGGGACCATCCGGCGAGGCACACTCCTCATTGGCCATGAGGAAAAAAAAAAAGAAAGCAAAAAACCAATCCTCCCTCATAGAAAGAAGAACAACCGGGAAAACCAAAAGTTCCACTTCGAAAACAAATCAAAAGGACAAATAGGGGGAGGCTGCCCTGGGGCAAAAGGGCTTCGACGCGGATACCCGCGGCACTTGCAAGTGATGCGACGAAGGCTCGACACAAACCGTTAACTTGCGGAGGGGGAAAAACCATTCAAACAGTGATTTCGCAGGGAAGTCTTTGGTTGACACGGAGGGGGGAATAAAGGGGAAGGGGGGGAAACAAGACTACTCTGCAAAACCTCCTATGAAAAAGGACCATCACAAGACCTGATCCCCAAACCGGCGCACGACCACCAGGTCAAGTAGGGGGTCAAAGTTGTCGCAGAAAAACTCAGAGATGCTGCAATCTTGCCCCAAGGAACACTCTTCCAAGAGACCCTTTTCAGACCAGGCTCGAGCAAGAAGATTCAGGGACCGGTCGGGAAAAATGATGGCCCCGAAAGGGGAGAACACAGAAGGCCGTCCTGTTGAATGAAAGGAAAATGGGGGGGGGGATGACGGGCAGGAACCGAGTCATGGTAGGGAAACTTAGACGGCCATCGAAGTGTACCTGTCAGGCAATTACTGGTCAATGTATAAGTCCTTTACGGTGGGGACAACATCTCTAGACCGTCTAAAAAGTAACACGGAAGGGTTCTCAGGGCGGCGGGGCCGTCCTATATCGCGGATTTTGTCTTTGTGGTTCTCCTCCCAAAAGGAAAGAGTACTCGGAATCCTCTGAGGAGCGAAGATAAATATAGGAGTCGACCTAAGAGATGAATGGAAGGCTCCCGGGGAGCCAGGAAAAGGCATTATGTAATCACCAAGGGTTGGTTTCATGAAGCGAACCTGGAGCACGTACTGGGAAAAATAGCTTTCCCGTAACTTGGAGGTTGCGAGTTGCACTCTCCTCCCTCGCCAGCATGCAGAAAAGGATCAAAGAAAAAAGGAGGTCTCGATAGCAACAAAACCAGGATGCCAACGCCTCAAAGGTTTGGGTCGGATCCTGACCGGTGACTGGAGGTTTGGGGGGGAGGGGTGCTAAAAACCACGACCGCGGTTGCACCTCACTTGGAAAATCGGTCCAGGCCGTGGCAAGGAAAAAGTTTCCACCATCTACCTCGAGAGATAAAAAAAAAGGGCCGCCGCAAACGACATGAAAAGACTAACGGAGAAAAATCCTGTTACCAGGAAGGTCCGCCCGGAAGGACTTTTCGCGAGGGTAATACCCGACTACAAAGCCACAAAAAACCATACCTAGAACTGAGGGCGGGAGCCATCCGAACCGCTGTTCCAACTTCCAAAGAAAAAGTGGCAAGCAAAGGGACAGAAAGTATCACGCAGGGTATAATGGATGTGGTCCTGGGGGAGCTCACTGATATGCATCAACAAACCTTTTCAAGGTTTTTGTGGGGTATGTTTAGATAGTCAAAAGGGAGCCGCTAGGAATGGGGCCGGCCGCATAATTTTTACAAAAGCAAAGAAAGGGGGGGGGTGAAAAAAAAAATAGGTGGTATAGAAAATTTTCGGGGGCCAGGGGGGCGGACCTCGCGCGTCCTCCAAAGGAAAGGCGCAAAAAACAACCAAGGAAAAAGTGTTGCATAAAAAAGAAAAAGATGGAGCACTACACCGTAAGGGGGGGGCTAAAAAGGGGGGCCAAGAATGTGAAATCGAGTGTAATACGAGTTACTTCAAAAGCACCACAACCGAGGGAGGGGGTGCAAAACCCGTGCTCGACGAGATAAAGTTGGGCGGAAGGGCACGAACGTGAAATCCGAAGACCGGTGCGCCAACGGACGGGTGGAGGGGGATGGTCACACCGCAGGATCTGGACGAACGGTTTTGGGGGCGACAAAGAGAAAGATCGGCTGCAACATCCTACAGGTCTGTTCCTAGCCGGGCACAAATCAAAACGTCGCGCTCGGACGGGGAAAAAAAAAGTCCTTGTCAATGAACCACTAACTGCATTTGCTCGTTCTAGAACCTAAAAACAAAAAGCACGGCTCGATTCGTCCTAAATCTCTGATCGAAGGTAAGCCAGGGTCGGGCAAAGGGCAAGAATCCTTTTGGGGGAGGGAGTCCTTCGACTGGAAACAACGGAAAAAAAAAAAGTAAACGGCCCAGGTCTGTGGCGGGAAAAAGCGAAAGCGAAAAAAGGACGCCGGGAATGTTGACTTGATTTATAAGAGGGCCCTACCTACCTGCCTGACCACATCTCTTAAAAGTAAGGAAGCTTTAGATCTTCCTTCGAGGGGGGGGGAAAAAGAAAAAAAAGCCTCCACTAGCACTAATACACGAGCGGGAAGGAAAGTGAGCTCGTAGAGCTCAACGGTCCATGAAAATCCTCACATAAAAATTCCACAGAAAGAGGGTGTGAAAAATAGAGGGGGCAAAAGAGTATGGGATACTGAACGGGGGGCGGAGAAAGAACGAAGTCCCTCACTCCCAAATAGCGCCTCTGTTGTGGGAAGCAGAAAATACTATGGCAGAAGGAGAGAAAAAAATTAAAGGTGTCGATGGATAAAACGGATGCCGGAGCAAGTCAACTTCAAGGGGTGTCCTGAAGGCCGAGAAAAATTTTGGGAAATTCTGCTTGGAAGGTCAACTTATTCCAACCTGAGGGGGGAGCAAACCAACAGCGAACGCTCAGTAAGAAAGAAAAGGACGCAAAAACAAAAGGGGGACCTTCTACGTCGAGCACCTATTAAAAATGGAAACAGGGGGGGTCCGCAAAGGGAGTGAAATAACAGGGTACGGGGCCGTGAACCAAGATGGTTCAAGGAAAAAGGGCCTGTCGAAACAAAGTCCGCTGGGAGGGATCCTAACAATTCGTCTTGGTTGTAAAATTGTCCTTTTCAACCAGGAGGCAACCGGGGAGGGCCGGACTCTAGCTTCCATCTAAGCACTCTCCAACCAGGCCAACGTGAAATGAATCTCTATAGCTCCCCACCCTGGGCAGTGCTAATAAACCAAAACTTCCCTGGTCGACCTTAAAGGTCGTGGGAACGCTAAGCACTGGTTGTCGACATGAGGCCAACGGCCAGGGGGTTGGAAAAATTCCCAGGGGTTCAGACAATAATGTCAAATGTCTTCACTAACAGCGACGCGAATCCGAGAAGCATTGGTTTTCGGAACTCGTTGATTGAGTGGCCTGGGAAGCGTCGTGGGCCATGCTAGGCCAGATTCAGACAACAGTAATTACGACTCCGGGGGGCCCAAAACAAATAATCTGGTTGCTCAAACGGGTCTCGACGGAAGAAAATTTCTATAGATAAATCTTAAAATCCGTTCTGAGTCAAACCAAGGCTGGGTCCAAAATCCACGTACAAAGTCGGGTTCGTGTGGAACACGTGCAGGGTCGCGATCCGAGTTTTGGCAGGTCATCAGCGAGTACATCTCTGACAGGGGACACAACAAAGTAGTCAATCGGCTATTAAAATGGGGAACAAGCCGCGACTCGCGACCCAATCTCAACTGAAAGCAGGTCTAGGGGCAGTGTGGGGTTAGCTCGTAAGGAAAGACTGAAGTCAAGGGAAAAAGACCAATTTCTGCAAAGAGTCCAAAATGAAAATGAAAATCTATCGCCAAAAAACGTCCCCTTAAGAATCCGAAACTGGCTGGGAGATGAACGAAAAATGGGTGGGGAGAACTACAAGAAAGTCAAGCAGCAAAGGGGTCTGCCAAACTCGATCACGCGATTTCGGAGAAAGAGAGATCGAGGGGGTTGGGGTCAGCGACTTCCATTATAAGAATGAAGGGGAAAAAAAAAAAACACCGTTAGTCTAAAAAGGGTGAGCCCCTTCCTGGGACGAGTCACCAATCTTCTTGGACGACCGCTGAAGAGGAACGAAGCCCAGAAAACGAACGGGGAGGTTCGGCGGGTGACGGGCCAACGCGAAAAGCTGGGGGAGGTTTCGGGGGGGTCCAGCATAAGGTTTGTGGGGCAGGGACTCGAGAACCCGAATTAAAGGTTTTGCAAAAAACAGAAACCCACCGGGAAGAGTTCAGGTCGATCTGTTCTAAAACAGCCAGAGGGGCACCTTTTGGAAACGGGCGCCGTTTGGAAAGTACCGTACGAAGAGGGTGCCAGAGAAAGAAAAAGGGAGCCAGGAAAAAGTTTATAAAAGGGTTAAGAAGGACGCTTGGAGAAGTTTAAGAGAGGAAATACCCACATCGCGGACGGACAACTTCGTACAAGAGGAGTCAGGGTTTGTCTGCAGGGGCCTAACTCGCCACGGCGTTGCCTCAACCTGCCTTTGAGTCCAGGCCTCGGACAACCTTGGTGGGGGGGGGCCCCCCACCTTTGGACTTCAACTAGCCGGGGGTGGGAAAAGGGGAGTACTAATTGAGAGGTTCTGTCTGCTCTTTGGCTTGTGACGTCGCGAGAAAAGATATAAAAACTGAAACCTCCATTATAAGCGGGAGGAGGGGGGTGAGGGGGGGGGGTGAAAAGGAGGGGATCGTGGAGGGGGATGGAGGGGGGTTAGGGGGGGGGGGGGAGAAGAGCCGTGTGAAGATAAGGGGGTGGGTCGTAGACCGGAAACTTTCGGGGCATTCCAAATCCATCAGAAAAAAGAAGGCCGACATCAACGTAGAAAGGAACTCGCTGAGGACTATAACAAACTCCATTACGAGACCGAGATACATTCTTCTCCAGAAACTGGGGTGAAGGTGGGGGGGTGGTCCTGCTCAGTAAGCAAAATACTGGATGAAAAGGCTTGCGAGTTCGGACGTAACCTCCAACAAAGCAGGAAAGCGAAGGTGTGCCGGGCACATGCTCCATTGTTGGAGGAGACAAATTTGTGGAGGATACTCCAATCGGAAAGATTTTCCCTAAGGGAAACCTCTTGGTGTAATCAGATGATGCATCCTTAGGGGAAAAAAACTATCACTGATCTTTCGTAGAGAATGTGGGGGGGGGGGCGGCCGGGGGCCAGAGAGATTCTCAGGGAAGCCGATTCTCAAAAATAGAAGGTTTTAATTGAAAACACCTATTGGGCGGAGCAAACCGGTCTATCCTCGGCTGAGGGAAACCTCTGGGAAGACCATAAAAGTTCATTTACCCGAGGAAATGGGAGCGTCAGCCCTAATGACCC
>Ga0179591_1347032_pt1 | contig 13382 bp, 9 predicted proteins | sample CZOMad2_1_08_16f_FD_182891 | JGI IMG/M metagenome (GOLD analysis project Ga0179591, IMG submission 182891) | Vadose zone soil fungal communities from Angelo Coast Range Reserve, California, USA - CZOMad2_1_08_16fungal (PacBio error correction) | ecosystem: Environmental > Terrestrial > Soil >...
TCGAGGGGAACGGTCATCGCCTCGTTTCTATGGGAGGAAGATCGATCCCTCGGAATCTTCCCACCTGGGAGAGGACTGGTCAGGCATCCTGTGAGGGAGGGACGAAAAAGTTTGGTAGGCAAACTCGGGCATGCGCATTAATCCGAAATTGGGAAGAGGGTCTCACCTCGGGCGGGCAGATCAAGGGGGGCGTTACACAACGACTTCCCTAAGAGACCACATATTGAAGGAATACCCGCGAACAAACGGGCTGGATAGCCGTAACATTTAATCTGCAAACGTAATACGCCCTGGGTGGCAAAGATGTAGGGGGGACCAGTCTTTGGCACTACAGGGGGGAAAGGGACTAAAGACTGCGGAGTGGGGTTGTCGTGGTAAAAAAGGTGGGAAGGGAGACGGTGTTTACTTTACCGGGGGATCGGTTTTTCTATGAGGAAAATTCGTTATCGTTTGAGATTCAAGGGGGGCTAGGGGGGTCGTTCGGTCGGGATGTCCGACCGGCAAGCCGTTTCAAGGAGTGGGAAACGGGAGCATAGCTGGGAGGGGAATCGAATACAATGTAAGTGTGGGGACGTGATCTGAAAAAAACACCAAAAAAAAAAAAAAAAAAAAAAAAAGAAAAAAAAAAAAAAAAAAAAAAGCGAGAACCGCCGTTCGTTTTGGCCATAGGAAGGGTATTTATGCCATACACGAGCCGAGCTAGAGTGTCTGGAGGAAGGAAGGAGTGGGGAAAAAAGAATGTCTCGTCTCGTAAGAAGAAACAAGAGCCGGTCCTGGCGTGACCAAATAACACCGAGTCGACCGAGTCCGTCAATCAGTGTGGAGGTTAAAAAACGAGAGTTTCCCACGAAAAAAGTAATCAGGGGAGGAGTTAACCGGATTCACGACATGAATGTACAAGTCCTAACAAGAGGCTCAAGTGGGTAGGGGGGGGGCGGGCTTGTCGCACCAACCCGAAAACCCGATCTTGGTGGGGGGGGAGAGCTTGTTTTAAAAAGAGGGGAGGGGGGAAGGGGGGGGGAAATGCATATTTGTTACTAGTGGAGAAAATTGTGTTCTTTACCGGGGGTTATAACTGGAGGGTAATTCACCTGGAACTGGGGCTTTCTCTTCCGCAATAGGTGCCTAACTGGGATTCCTCAGGGTCGCTGTCGAGAAGGGAAGAGGAAGAGATTCGGCCTTCGACGATTAAGACGCGTCAGAGAACAGAAATGATGGGTTGTATGTCCGGCTGAAACGGTTGGAGGCTGAAACAGATACTTTTGGGGGGGGAACGTTATCGAGATCGGAAACAGGACGTGGGAACCATTGGGAAAAAAGAATCAAATCACTCCGACACTCAATCCCCAAAAGCACGCGAGTTGCGAAATGAGTGGAGAAAAGGCGGGAGATGACTCAACTGGGCGTTGGGGCGGGGCACCCTCGGAAAGGCGGGTGGACTCCTTGGAGTCCAGCCGGAAGTGTTTAGGGAAAATCCTTTTCCCTTCGACAAGGGAAGCAGTGGGAGAATCTGAAAGGGAGGGAAACGTAGGGCTCGCCAGGAAAAAATGTCTCTTCAAAAAAAGAGTCAAAAAGGGTTACGCAGCTCCTGCAGAAAAACGCCTGTCGTGCCACGTGTAAAGGTACCCATAGGTCCAGCAGAGCGAGACAATCTGTAGAATGAGCAGGTTAGAAAAGGTACGACTTTCTCCATAGAGGTGAAAAGCGATTTCCAGTTGTGAGGGTTCAACAGCCAACGAAACTTCAGAAAAGTTGAAGGCCTAAATAGTCAAAGGTCCGGGGAGAAAAAACTTCTCTTTGGTTCAGAAGTTCTTTTATCGACGAAATTGAAAAAAGGCGGAGCTTTCATTGTTAGGGCATCTGGGGACAGGGCAGCCAGCTCTTGATCATGAATGTACCAAAACCGCGGCAGGGGGCGGAACTAAGAGAAGCAGGTATTATTCGAGTCGTCTCGAGCTTGAAGTGAAAAAAAGAGGAAAACTAATCTGATGGTTCACTAGGTGAAAGGGACCTACCATCCGAAGTAAGCTGCAGTTAAAAGAGATCGATAGTAAAGCTTTACGGGGAGCTTTTCTTTACCCAACTGAAAGGGGGTAATCATTACACTGGGTTCGGAAAAAAAAGGGACAGCGAGACGTGCCTCGCGGACCGCAGGGGGAAGGAGAAAGCGAAACGTCCCGCGAAAGGGAGTGCTGTCATCTATAAACCATGATGAAGATTTCCCGGAAACCACGAGGGTAGGTCGACCCAGCAGAGGAACTCAGAAGGGTCGATGGCTTTCTGCGGATTTGCCGCCTAAGGTCCCCAACATCGTTCGCGTCCCATGTGATTAAGATAGAGCGAACTGGATAGGATTTACCTGGAAAAAACACCCTTCGGAGTTAACGAATAGACCTTCGCGGAAGGGGCTTAGATTGAAACTGGGGCCTTACGACGTTAAAAAAGCGAAAAAGCCTCTCAGGACTCGGGGTTTCTCTGGGGTCTAGGAATGGACCAAAACACTCTGGTTGAGCGTCGGAAAAGATCGAAGATGTAAGAATCGTATGTGCGCAAAAGGAAGGGGCGGGGCTGAGGCTTTATGCGGTTCCGCGGGGGGATGGGTGGAAGGGACGAGAAGTTTTATGTGGAATGAGACTCCGGAGGGGAAGGGACGACGGCGGGCCCTTAAAAGGAAGGAAAATCCAGTTCTGGATCTGGGAGTCGGAGACAGGCAAGTTAAAAAAGTTGGCTAACAGGGCTCGGCCTTGGGCAGGGAGACTCAACTATCGAGAAAAAAGCAACTTAGGAAGATAGAGATGTTTAGGGAAAGACAAAGCAAAGCTACCAGGGCAACCAAGTTTTATTCACCAAAGGGTAGAAAAAGGTTCTTGCCAGCATAAAAAGGAGGGGGGAGGAAGATGGATAATGCCTCAAGCCCCTGCTGAATGAAAGAACCTTCTCGCGAAAGAGCAATAAAACCGACTTCATCAATCCAAAAACGGAGCCGTGCGACAGAAGAACGGAGAAGGCTATCGGGAAAGACCTCGAACAAGGTTGAAGCTATTGCAAAGAAGAAAAAAGAACCCCGAGTATCGTCTCTCGGGGAAGTGAGGAGCCAGGGCGGCCTGTCGGGCCAAAGAGAAGGTCCAAGCTTGCGCCTCAAAAAGGATTTCGAATCTAAGCAGCTCCGTAATCCCGAGATGTGTGGTCACCGTTTCTGAGGAGAGCTTTTGGAATAAAAAGGGCAAGCAAAAGACACTCCTTTACAAGATTTACCAACGGCCATGGAACTCGCGCGTCATAATCTGCTGGGAGTCAGGAGAGGGGGTGTTCTCCGGGACCAGAGATTCACATTACTAGCACAAAAGAAGTAGCTCCGGGAGGGAGCGTTCTCCTTCTTCAAGGATCTGGAGAGTGTACTGTGCCATCTCTAACGGTCCAGGGGAGAAAAGAGGAAACCGGAGTCGTCTCGCCGATGCCTAAACCGGCGGGATAGACTTGAAAACGCATCAAGAACTACGTCGTCGAACCAGGATTGAAAATCGCGAAGACGAACAAAGATGTTTCTGCCGAAGAAAAGCCGTAAGCGGCTTGAACGAAAATCATCAAGAAAAAAAGCTCGCGGCGATCAAGAGCATGCCACATACCTGAACAAAGCTGTCGTCTCTATCCCCAGCGAGGGAGGAAGCTCCAAGGAGAGCCTTGAGAAGGCCGACGTTTAAACTAGGACCCGTCTGTCAGAAACGCTTGGCGTTGCAACAAAAGGGGAGCGACCATCTCTAAAACAGGGGAAGGGAAGAAATTCGGTGCAAGAAAAAAACTCGTACTGGAAGTATAGACGTCTGCTGGAGAGATGCCAGGAGCCCATTTTCACTAAAAAAGGAGAAAAAGGAGGGAGGAGGGACAGGAAAATCGTCAGAAGAGTCACCTCGCCGGGCATAAACCACACGGCCAGGATGTAGTGGGGAAAAGAGCAGCATTCGATTCTGAAGGAGACGACCACGGTACGGAGGATCCGTTCCCACTTGGCCTCGGGCCGAAAGGGACCGACTCCTGGCAGGGGAAGAGAAAGCACAAGTGTCGAGGAATCTGGAACGAGGGGGGAGTAGTCGTCCAGGGAGGCTTTTGGGGTTGAGTGAGCCCGACGATGCAGGGGCAAATAAGGGAGTGATTTGTTCTATATCCGAGGAGCAAGCCAAAGGAAGCCTTGGCAGTCAAAAAAAACCAGTTCACAGCCTAAAGAACAATAAAAAAAGGCGTCAGACACCGCGATCAAGATTAATTCAGGCAGGGGAAAGAGCGAGACGCGCCAGGTATTGAAAGGGGAAAGCCTTATTCTAAAAGGCCGGGTCAGGGGCAGCCGCGACGAACCGTGAGGGCGCCTCCATCGAAAGGTAACGAACACTGAAGGATAAAAGATGGGAACCACGATAAGCAGTAAAGAAGATCAAGCGCCGTCACCAAGGAATTGAGAGGGGGCGGGGGCGACACCGGACGAACAAAAAACAGTATCATCTGAGAGGAATGTACGTACCGTCGGAGCGAGCAATGTGTGCTGAGCAGACTGGAAGAGGAAGAGAACGAGGCAAAGACCACTGAGGCGTCGAAAAAAAGAGAGAAAAGAAATTGGGGCAACTTCACATTACCGTCTCGAGTGAACTTACACAAAAAAAGAACGGCGCCAGTACGTCTCCGACAACGATCGCTCGCGTCGAAGGGGAAACATCATAAATGTACTGCGCGACAACGAAACGGGGTGGACTCAGGGGAAAGACTGTATTTAGAGGAAACCGAAATCGCTGCGAACACAGCTAACCAGGACGGGACGGACTGGGACTCCATGACAAACTCCAAAAGAAACGAGGGAGGAAGCACGATAAGACGTTGAAATATTACTCCCAACTGTAACTCACACCTTTTAGGGGTGAAAACCGCAACCACGTAAGGACAATCTTTCGTAGAGGAAAACAAGAAAAGGTAATTAGTGGAAACACAGAGGGCCGAGACGAATTAAGAAAGAACCGAGGATTCACTTGGGTGGAAAAAGGTTGTAAGCTCTTCCGCAGAAGGTCTGAGTCCGGAATCTCGGGGAGGTGGGAGGTGTAACGCAACAACCCTAAGGCGCAAGAAAGGGGAAACTTTGGGCCCCACGCGCCACGGAGTACACCACTAGGGGTTTGCCTACCAGGAGAAAATTGAAAAAAGGTCAAACACGTATCGCCTCCTGACAAAAAAGTTAGACCAAGGAGACGTTCCAACGAGGGAGATGATGCACAAGGGAGAAAAAAAAAAAATGAAAGGTCTGGCACGCGACGCGTTCAGAATCGAGAGGATGAAAAGAAATAAAATAGTATAGAGGAGAGTAAAAAAAAAAGAAGGGTCACCTCGGGTGCGAACCTGCGGTCTCCTGAGCGAAGGGCCGGGGGAGACGAAGTCGGGTCAAGGGGGAGTGTCAGAGGGAAACCTACCGAATGGTTACTGGTAAGGTGAGGGACAGTAGAATAAGGGGGTCGCACCATTGGGCTATCTCGGGTTGACACCTAGACAGAAAAAAGAAAGAACAGGGGCTATACCCTCTAACAAAGTGATTTCTTCTTAAGGAGAAAAAGCACCAAAAGATAACTGTGAGCGACCCCTTCCGTTTTTCAAAGGTGTGGCCACGCCCCGTTGACGACTCGGACTTAGGGGTTGGTGAAGTTACTTCAAAAATTGAAGGGGACGAATTTGGGTTGGGGGGGGGATTCAACTTCGTTAGTGCCAGGGGCACGGGGTGGGAGAGTTCGTCGTTCAGTATGTGGAAAATCCGGGACCAGCTCCCTGAGTGGTGTTGGCGCCGAAGAGCGGGAGTCGAAGTCTCCTTACATGTAATTTAAGGCGTGGGAGGAAAAAAAAGTGACCATCAGGCGCCGTATGTGTGGGAAATGAAAATATGAGTTGTCTTCTAAGAGCGGGTTGTGTCTAAGAGCAGAAGTCGTTTCGTGGGGGGAGGAGTAAGAGGCCCTGAAAAAAAGAGGCCTACCTGAAATAAAGACGATGAAGGCGCCGCTTTCATTGGTTTCGGTGAATCAGGACCTTCTACGAAGTCGGGGACAAAAAAATTAAGGGTCGGCGTCCATCCGGTAATTACAGCGTCTGGAAAAGAGCGGGACTCACTGGGTGTCGCTGGTTGATAGTCCGCCGAACGTCAACCAAAAAAGAACGAGGGTGACGTGCTCAACAATGATTAGTATCGTGGTTGGCCAGTCCTCAGGGGAATCAAAGAGGTCTGAAAAGGGGGTAGGGTGTACGGAAAAAGATGCTTATTTATTCAGTTGTTTGGGGAAAGGGTAGGCGGTTCGAGAAACCGCAATGGAGGACAGCTGCAACATCGGGCGAGTGTGTCTCGAAGCTCCAAAAAGAAGAAAGGACGGAAAGAGGGGGTCGATCGGAAAGTAGCCAAAAGATGGGATGGTAGAGACGTTGTCTTTGATGGGGGACGGGCATGGGACCGGGGGATGGTTTGTCTACATGGGGTATAAAGGCAAACACCTCTTAAAGAGGGTTGGCTCGGCCGCCGTCAATCCTACTCAGAAGAAGAGATGGAGACCGGCGGTCCGAAGGTATTGGTCAGCTAATATTCCTTAAAAAGGCGTAACCCCGCATCTCAGGGTGAGGCAGGGGGAGCCGCCGGCTCCGCGAGGGGGGGAGGAATCCGCGCACAGGGGGCGAAACGGGACGAATGACTTCTTCGCTTAATCCTGGCAATGGCTGGAGGAGGAGGTGTCTTTTCTGGCCGGTCTAGAGAAAAGGAGGAGCGACGATTTTACTCGCCAGCAACGTGAAAAAGAAGACTTGTCGTGCCCGAACGGGTACAAGGCCGGGTCACCCAAGTCCGAAAAAAGAAGATGAAGCAAGTCAGGGTCGACGAAGCCGTTTAGACTTTTCAGTCACTTCTCAAGACTGGGGGAGTCAAGGGGTATTGGGGTCAACCCAAGAGGTCAGAATTTGGCTTCGCAGGGGTACGGGAACACAAATTGGTCATATCCGAAGAAAGAGTGGGAGACGGGCTTCTTGAGCTAAGAACGACCGGAGAAAAGCGGGAAGTATTGTTCATTCTCCAGGGGAAAAAAAAAAAAAATTAGGGGCTTGGGTCATGATGTAGCGGAAAGACATGCCCTCTTGGTCTGAAACAGGGAGTGCGATTCTGACGCGGGAAGTCTCTGAATCCTTAGTGACGACGAAATCGGTGATGGTCTGATAGCCTTTTTAAAGACGGAAAGAAGGACTTAAAGCTACGTAGAGCGAGCTGTACAGTGATTGGGAAAGTTGGAACCGGGGCCAGAGGAATTGAAAGGAAGGCTGTCGGTCCTTCAACGCCTTTAAAAGCAATGAGAGGGTCAAAGGAGAACTCCTCTGCCTGAGTCAAACCGGAAAACAGAGAGTGCTTGTCAGCGAGTAGGGCACGGGGAGGAAACAAAGAGGGCGACGACGCAGATTGGAAGGAAGAAGATTCGATTTCTTCCCGAACGTTTCCTCAACGAAAAAAAAAGAGTCACCCCCAAGTCGCGCAACAAGGGGGTGAAAGCGCGAAGCGAAAAAGAGAAAGCCATCTAAAGGGGCGCGGGTGAGCCAAATTCTGGTGCAGGGAGGAGAGAAGGACTGTGCGGGTTAAGCGGGACTCCAGAGTAAGGGTCTAGCTACCGGCGAAAGTCCATCCGAACTAAGGGATCTGTCCTTTTTCTTGGGACGAAAATCCACAAAAAAAGGGAAAGAGGTTGGCATATTCATCGGGGGATTTCCAGATCGGGGGAGGTCTGAGTTCTACGGTGGCTCCAAAGTCTGATCTGACGGATTATGGATAAGGGACTCTATTTGAAGGCGAGAAAGGGGGGAAGTCGACGAAACCGTTAGGAGAGTTTGCGAAGAAAAAGTCTCTTCTCACATTGATCCCTAAATGGGAGGAAATTATAATAAAAGGGCAGACTTTCTACCAGCGATCTCGGATTGCAAAAGTGGAATAAAGATGTAGCCTCGGAATCGTGGTACGCACACATCGAGCTCAAAAAAAGGGAGGGGTAAAAGATCTGTGTCCATCAGACCTCGTACAATAAAAGTAAGCTTTTGAAGGTAACGAGCGGTAGAATTCTGGCCCATGGAAACGTGCATGAAGTCCCGGATCTGGAGAGTGCAAGCCGCAAAAGGGAGGTCTAATTAAAGAAAAATTAGAGAATTACCCCGGCAAGCATAGACAAAGGCGAAAACCCTTGACGCATGGGCGCAAAAAAAAAAGGAAATGCCGCGAGATCTAAAACGCCTAAGAGGTGGGGAGAGTTGAGCTCACTCGCCCCCCCCGAAGAGTATCTTCGGCTTGGGGAAAAGTGGAAGGACCGGTCAGGAAAAAGCCTTTTGCACATCCGAGGCTTCGGGGCCTAAGCAGAAAAGAAAAGAAACTGAATTGGTCAGGGGAGAAGGGGGATAGTTTGTGTCCCGTTGATTCGCGCGAGATTCCTCACTAAGGGGGCAAGGAGATTGGGCGAACTCAGATGAGGAACATCAAGCTTATTAGACTAGACTTCAGATCGTCGTCTGAAGTAATGTTTACGAGGACCGAGAGGATGTGGCTATCTATTACTACTCACGTTAACGCGTTCCTTAACTCGAAAAGATAGAGAGTCGCGAGTACTTCAAAAAGGCTGCGCGTCTTTACGGGGACCAAAGGGGGGGGGGGGGAACTGAGGTCATTCCTACCTTGCCGGGAAAGGACCGCTGCCAAAGTAAACAGCTCGCCGATGAAGAGAAGGCGCCTGCATGGGGTGGAATGAAACGTGGCAAGACAACTTCGTCGAAAATGTAGAAGAAACTAGAAGACCGCTTCACGGGAATAACACGGCCTGATCGTTCGGCGGAAAGGGCAAGATTAGCGATGCCGTCAAAGAGGAAACAGCACCAGAGATGTCGAAGAGGTCCAATAAGGAAAAGTGTGAGATCCGGGGGGAAATGTCAAGGAATCCCGACCGTACTAGGGAAGACCAGAGACGTGAGGATCGGATACAAACCGTTGAAAGCGGAAAACGAAGCCAACACTGGTGATGTCTTTTGGAGAAGCAGGCTAGGATCACCAAGACCCGCTCTGGAAAGTAGGAAACTGAGGGCAACTCGTCGGACGGAGCATGGTCTCTTGAAGATTGGGAAAAGAAAATGGCACGACAACTGCGCGTATCTCGAAAATCGGGATAACGGAAAAGGAAAATAAAACAGAGGCCGACGATAAAGCCACGTGCCAGGAGTAGGCGCCATATCAATAGAAGATGCGACCGAAGCACCGTGCACGGAGATAACCCTTCCACGTACGCGGCTTACAAGAAGAACGCCTTGCACCAAAACCCGAATGACTCCTCACGAAACCACGGGGGGGGAATCAACCGATAGCTGAAAATAAGTTCGGCCAAGAGGAAAAAAGAAAAAAAAAAATCGTAACAAAAAAGAAAATAAAATCGGGGGGGGAGAGGGGGGGGGGTCCGACGAAGGCAGAGAAAAGAAGAGATGGACTTTTTTTCCTAATCGATCCAAAAAAAAACCAGGAACTTGTCATGACCAACATCATTCGACGAATCCAGACCTGGAATAGACTCGTAAAGGGGGACTCCAGGGAAGGCCGGACCTGAATACGAAGACCCTCAGACTCAACCGGCAGGGGGGAGAAACGCCGGCGGAAAATGGGGGGTCATCGCCATAAAGGACGAATGTTACTAAACAGGAAATGCAAACCCTGCCGAAAAAGATAACCTCTTAAAAATCTACTGAAAATCAGTGCACTACTCGGGCAGGAAAAGAGGGGTCCAGGCTGTCGAGACACCGAACTAACAGAACCAACTAAGAAGTACTGTGGGTGAGGCAATTCGTAATCTTGAATCCCGGGGGGGAGGGGAGACAGAACGAACTTCGAGCCGGTTGCAGAGGAACGAACACACTGGCTTCTACCGACTGAGGTGGGGGGGGCAATTCCATTCACGGCCTCTCTAGAAAACACTACTATATCAGCGAGACCTTAGGAGAGGGGAAACAACGATAGCATATAGCTCGGTTGGAAAATAGGTGGCAAAAAAGGATGCCGCCTACGATCAGCGTCAATTACATGATGAAAAAAAAAGAATGGCGCTGCTGGAAAAAAAAGCTTCGAAGAAGGGATTGACTCCATTAACTCCATCAAAAACGCGTACTACCCTATAAACCACAGGGGGAGAAGATGGGGATACGACTTACGGGATGTCCCTCCTTTAACAAACCACCGGAGACACAAGGTGGACGTCTACAAAATAAAACACGCACGAAAAAAAACTTGGACACCTTTTCGTGAAAGCCGTCCGTGGAAAACCTCACGGAAAGGGCAACCCGGGATTGTTAGTGGTTTAATCTTCCGCATAGCTGGTCAAGGTTGAGGGGGGGGGGGGGATCCGGGCGGAGAGTGCGGGGAGAAAAAACCAGAGGCATCGCTGGTTCAAGACCGAGGACCCAAATAGGACTCGCATTCTATGGTATCCAGGAGGTCCCGACTCTAAAGTCCGACAAAGAGGAAAGAAAAAAACGAACGGGTAAGAGATTATCAAAGGTGCACCCGATTTCTCTTAATTCTGGCAAAAGAAATGAGAAAAAGAAAACACAACACAAACGGATAGAGGCAAGAGAGATTGGATAGCCGTGCCATAACTCAGCGCGAGGAAAAACGAGAAGCTCCCTCGAACGTCGGGGGCGCGAATCTTGTTTAGTACTTCTATACTGGTCAGAAGGGGGTCCTTTTAGTCAGCTGAAAGCCGGGTCTTTGGGTTCCAAGAAAGGAAAAAATAAAAACCCCCCCCACAACCCCCCACCCCCCCCCCCCCCCCAACCAAAAACCCCCGGCTTTGCGAGCGGGTATTAAAAACCATACTAAGCCGAGATTCCCGGACTGGGCCAAGCAGAAACCCTAAAGAGTAGGAGAACTAAAAAAGAAATTCCCACCAGAACAAGACCCCTGTCAAACTCCTATGGATCCTTTTTGACAAGCTGTCGTTGACAAATTTGAGGCGGGACGTAAGTGTTTTCAAATTTAAAAAATTGTGCTTGCCTACGGTGTGAAGGAATGGCAGTTCATGGTTGGCGGGGACAGTTTATCGTTGCCCGTACTATTAAAAATGGTCGGTCTGGCTTCCTAAAATCCGGGTTGATGTGAAGGGGGGGCAAGGAATAAAGCTGTTCGTTTCAGAACTCCAAGTATTGACCTGGATCTTATGAAAAAGAAAGAGTTGCCATCGCCAGTAATTTGTGCCATACAGACCGAGCGTCGTGCTTAAGGCCTAAAGAGTTAATCTGATCAGTGGTTCTTGGTAGAGGAAAACGAGGAAGAATAGTCATTTCCTTTCCGTGCCATCCATACGAAAACCAGAGAAGGGGGAAGAGGAAAAGCTCAGTGTGTCACAAAGGCTACGAAGTCTTTTCCTTCGCCAAACCCAGTTTCGGATCTGCCCGACTTAAGGGAAGAGAAAAAGATCAGAAGAGGAAGGGGATACATCCTTGTTCTCACAAACGTCGCAACCGGAAGAAGAGGGTGACGTCGGCCTCTGGTGTACGGTGGCATAAATACTTGATGTGTCGGGGGGGCGGAAGGGGTACGAGGGTCGTACGAATTGGTGTGCGGTAAGTTGTCCGATGGACCTGTGCGTAGGGGCACCCAAGTTGGTGGGAGAGGGGGGGGGGAGATGACGCGCGTGGGACGCCTGTCGTGGCCGCATAGGGGGGAACGGTTAACGGCTTCATGCCGTTCCTTGGCAGATCGTTGGTCAATCGAAAAAAAAAAAAGGCCAAGGCTTGGATTTCGACTGAACGGTATTTTGCTGTTGAAATGACGGGAGAAAAGTTGTCTAGCATGTGGTAAGCGATATCGGATCCAACTTTGGCCTCGGAATTCCCGAGGGAGATCAGGCAACTTCAAAGCCAAGAAAAGGAAACAAACGGGACAATTATTTGTGTCATCTCGGTCATCCTCGCCAAGGGGGACAAACGCAAGGCGTCAGGTGGACCTTGGAGCGCCGGCGCGAGAGTGGAATGGAGCCGGGAAAAAGACAGGAAAGGCGAAGAGATCGAATGACTGATCTGGGCGCTACGACTTGACAAGGGCTGGCAGGAGATCCGAAAGAATGAAGCCGCGGTCGTCAGAGATTGTGAAGAAAAGCTCGGAACGAAAGGGTCTTAGTTCACTGGCTTCACCAATAGAAAAAAAAAGACCAGAAGGAAAGCCAGTCGTCGAACGTGGTTAAATGATCGTTTACGAATTCAGAAAAGAAAAGGTAGGACGAGGTCCGACGGCGGCAGTCACGCCCACGGAGGAAAAAGAAAAATGGGAAGTCGGCCCGGGGGAATTAACGCCTGGAGTCACGTCTGGTGTTTCCCGCAGAGGAATCGTGAGAGGGAGGAGGGGTTCCACTGAATCGTTCAAGGAGTTCACTCGAAATCTTCCGCCGCTTCGTGGGGGGAAGAATTGGGCGCAAAAGCCCGCAACCCATGGCGCAACCAGCCGAACCGATTGGGCAGTTGATCACGGCGTGAATGTCGCTTGCGGGGGCTGGAAAAAGCCGGTATGGGACGACGGTCGGGATTGGAAAGTGCCCGTTAAAGCAAGGAAAATGAAAACGCCAGCCTCGGCATCAGAGAAATGTACTGGAAATGGCGCTGTGTGTCTGGGGGGAGGACCAAGATGAAGCAAGTACAACACTAGGGCGGGGGTCCTAAGACAGGGGGACAATTCGGCCTCGAACAGCCCGCTCTGCCGATAGAGGACCGAAAATAAGAGTGCGGGAGAGGGAAGCGCGGTCCCTTCACCCAACCATCTTACGCTGTGCGCACGCAACAGATCTGACCGGGGGAAAGATGTCTGCGAAAGGCCCCGGTTTTTGGGGGAGTCCCGTTCTCAAAAACCCCATTGTCCTAACATTGGGGGGGGAAGAGCGACTGGGGGGGGCGAATACGGACCCCACACTCGCGCAGGCCGATTCCTGGAGAAGAAAAGATATTTCGATCGCCTTCGGAACGAAGAATGGCGGCAATCGGGAACAGGAGGGGGGACGCTACGACCGGGCCAGATTACTAGGCGCAGCTGCCGTAGCGTTCAAATGGTTTGCTGGAGCTTCACAATAGTGGTAGCAGTACATATATCGGGCCCCTATCGAGCTTCGATTTGATGCTAAGCGGGTTCTCCACTCTTAAGAGGACGGCTTCTGATAAAAATGGATCGCGACTTTAAGGGTAAGGGGAGGGGCACACCTTTCGCAGGTCTCTCGGGGGGGACAAAAAGAAAGCTCTTTAAGGCGTGTTCAAGAGGGGCAAACCTTTCTACGCGCGCTGGCCTGACAGGAAGCACATCTTTAGCTGCTGGTTTTTTCTGAACTTCA
>Ga0179591_1347461_pt1 | contig 13382 bp, 19 predicted proteins | sample CZOMad2_1_08_16f_FD_182891 | JGI IMG/M metagenome (GOLD analysis project Ga0179591, IMG submission 182891) | Vadose zone soil fungal communities from Angelo Coast Range Reserve, California, USA - CZOMad2_1_08_16fungal (PacBio error correction) | ecosystem: Environmental > Terrestrial > Soil >...
GAAAAGAAAGACGAGGGGGTAAGTGCTGACAAACGAAAGTCGGGGTAGGCTGGAGTTCGCGACAGCGGTGCGATTGGGGCAACCCAAGAAGACCAAAGAGAGTGGCAGAAAAAAAACATTGACCCCGCGGAAACACAAAAAAAAAACAGAAAAGACAACACAACATAAAAGAAAAAAAAAAACACACACACCCAACAGAGAGAAACCCAAAAAAACACCAAACCCAAAGACAACAAACAAAAAAAACACAAAAAAAAAAAAGCCGCAACGCTGGAAAAGCCGACAAGAATGGGCAGGGACGACCTCAAAAATGGTTTCCAACAACAGCGGTGAAGCAAAAAAAAAAAAAAAAAAAAGGGGCCCGCCACCACTGCCGAGGGCTTAAAGGGGGAAAAAGTCAAATGGTAGTGGGGGAAGATCACAACGCGCAACGGTAATAGAGGGGGGAATCTGAAGAGAAAAGTGAAAGCGGGTGAACCGGTGCGTTGATGGAACTGCGAACAAGTGTTGAATCAGTAGGGGTTCATGCCAACATTAATCAGGTTAGTCGGTGTGTGAACAAAGTTAAAGAGGTCGAGAAAAAGGACCGGACACCGATTTTTTATGTGTTACTGCAGCCAGCACCCGCAGGTAGGTGGCATCAGATGTGGGTAGGATTTTCTCGGAGTGAGGGTGGCAATGCTTTGGATAGCGCCAGCCGAAAAACAGGACCGGACGAGGAAAACCGCTTTCGCACATCGCTTTGGAAGAAAAAGAATCAAAGGGGGTGGGTTACGTTTGGTGGGGGGGGCAATGGGGGTACGGAACAAGTGTAATCCCATTGCCACAGGGGACTAATCCTGGGGGCAACAAAGGAAGACTAAACAGGAAGGATAGGGGGGCCAAACGGGGTCGAGCATTTTGGGGGGGGGACAACACCACGGAGGGGGCCAGGAACCAAAACAGACGTGAAGCAAGAACGCTGCGCAGGGGGCTGCTGGTCAGGGCAGCTAAGGGGAAAAAAGGGAAAAGAAAAGTGAGCCGAACGGCCATTCAGCAAAAAAACCTCAAGAGTTCAGAATAAGTTAAACCTTTCTCCAGTAGTCGTGAAAGAAGCGGATCGACGCGATCACAAAAAAATAAAAAAGGCAAAAGCACCAAAAATCCAACCGACTTAACCTGGGGGATCCCGCAGAAAAATTCCCATAGAATATCCAATTGGAACCAAAACGAAAAAAATTATTTATAGTTACAGATAGGGTCTTGTCCCCCAAACTCGACCCGCCTTGAAGGGTCCCAGTGGGAGGAACAGTGGGCGAGAAAAGTGAAGGGGAAATGAAATGAGACCTTTTCTAATCAAGCCTAGTCCGTCTGGGGGGGGGGGGGGGAATGTCCTGGGAAAGTGTGAAGGAAAACGAGAGAAACCCTCTGATTCGGGGTACCCTTGACCACTCTAATGAAAGTTCCTACCACAGGGGAAGCAAAAAAAAAAGAAGAACTGAAAAAGACAACCGAGAACAATTGGTCAAAACGCCGAATAAAAATTTGAAGGTGAGTGGGGGAAGGGCAGGGGGCACATACAAGGAAAAAAGAGGAAACGCCTTCCAGTAAGGGGGGCAAAACCACGAAGGGAAGGTTGTAGGGCAACTGAGTTGCCGAGGGAAGAAAAAAGTAACCCCCATTCTTTCCGCCGCAAAAAAAAAGCGCAAGGGGGGTTGGAAGAAGGATGACCAGGAAAATACGAGAAAGAAGGAAGATCTGGTGATCTTGTGGAGAAAATGCCAGCAAAAAAAGCAAGTCCCTCTCGCCGACGGGGGGGGGGGTGGGGTTAGAATCGACGTCTGCGGGAAAAAAAAGCAAGGAAGGGTAACGGTACCTTCAACGTCGGGAGCAAAGTGTGTTTTGGGGGGGGACCGGGGAGGTGCAGGAAAGAAGGACTTGGGGGAAAGAGGGAGAGAAAGTTTCCCTCTGGGACTGGGAAAACATGTCCCAAGAGGCAGACAGGGAAACTGGGAAGCGACAACTCGATCGGCAAAGGAGGCCGGAAAGGCTAGAACTCACTCGGAAAGAAACAAAGGTTAAGAGATGAACGCTTTTTGAAACACGTTTCTTGAACCAGTGGCGCACCAGAGGGAAGGTGGGTATTCGAAGGGGGGAGAGGACCGGAGGTCGAAAGCTTTCCGTGGGGTGGATAGAAAAAGGGGCATTTATGACGTCTACCCTTAGACTTTGGGTGTCGTTACCCAGAAAAAGGAAGTAGTTCAGGAAAACAGGGAAAAGAGGGTTGTTGAAGCTAAAAAAGCAAGATGGCGGAGGGGGAAAAAGCACTTTTAAAAGACATGCGTCTACTTGGGCAAGAGGAACACGGCCCAAAGAACCCCCAAAGAAACGTCGAAAAAACCTCGCCCGGCAGGCCGGAGCTTAACAACAAGCATGAACGACAAGGCTTAACGCCCCATGAACGAAAAGAAATTCTCGCCGAAGTAAGGGGGTCAGGGGGGGGACCACGTTGGGGGGGAGCCAAAAAAACACAGACCCCCCAACCAGTATAAAAAAAAAAATCCTTGTTTCCAAGGCGTCAAGGGGGGGGACGGGACGGATCCCAATGCACCCAACCGCCAAGAGGCCAAACCACAGCGACGGGAGGGAAAGGAACCTCGAAAACCCAAGTGGGAAGAAAAGACAAGGAAAAATACCCACCATTTTTAACGAGAAATTTCATGGAGACTCCTACCAGAACCGATTAGGGAAGTCTGGGGGGGAGCGAAACAAAAACGCGGACACGCAAAGCCCACGCTCAAGGTATGAAGGGGGAGGAGGGAAGAAGAGAACGCTTCCCAATGGACCAAAGCGAAGAAGTCAAAAAAAAAGCTCAACCTTGTGCAGACTCTCTCACAACAACCACGAAAAGGAGAGGAGGGATGAGGGGGGGGGGTAAAAACAACCAATGATTTCCAGGGAGGCGGAATGTCCAGGACAACGCGGCTCCGCTGAAAAAGAGGTCAAAAAAAAGGAAAGAGAGACGGGAGGACGTTTGTCCCCAATAAGTTGGGGGTGTTGTTTGTGTGGTTTGGGGGGGGGTGTTGGGTGTTGTAGACCAAGTGGCTGGCCCGAATCGGTTGGGGGGGGGATGGAGGGGGTCTCCTGCACTAAAAGGGGGTGAAAAAAAGGACGGCCAAAAGCTGGAAGCTCGCTCATGTACGCTTTGAAAGTGGGCGTCCTGTCCGTCACGCCGGGGAGTGGAAAAACGGTGGGTTGGGGCGCGGGGGACCTTGGGGGGTCTGGCGGCAGAAATGCGGTGGGTGACTGTGTCTCGGAGGAAAAGGGAAACTCAACTAAAGTGACAGAAGGGTGGCCACAGGGCTGGGGAGTCTTCAGTAACCGCGGGACGGTTGGGGGTGGGGGGGGGGGGACCAGAGATAAAAACGCCCGACCGGAAAAGTCGCTCTTCCACCAAGGAAAACTAGTGGACAGCCCCGTAAACGTGTACCGACCCGCAGGGTCCGGGGTGGATGGGGGGGGGTAAAAGCACGCAATGGGCGGCGGCAGAGGCAACTTGTTCTTTACAACTGGTGTGCGCGGGGGAGAGGGCAAGACGGGGGGTCGAACGCAGGCTTGTCTGCAAAAAAAAAAAGGGGGGAGGGGGACTTCTCGACACGATCTTTCCTCTGGGAGCATCAAAATGTTGGGGGGGGGGGGGGAACCTCGGTTGGAGAAAAAAGGTGATCCCTTGGAAGAACAATAGGCAAAGGAAAGGGGGGTGGGGATATTTAAGGGGCATCGCAAAAGGGAAGGGGGATAGCAAACAAAACAATCTAAAGAAAGTGAACATCGCCCGCAAAGAAAAAAAAGGAAAAAAATACAATACTCTAATGCATAAGCAATCAGAACATGGGGAAAGAAACGGGAACAACGCGTCCAATAAGGGAGGAAAAAGGCTCGTCGAGGATGCAGTGTGCCTAGAAAAGAATTTCAGGGGCGCGCGAACGATATGAAAGGGGGGTCTCTCTACAAGTATCAAGCAAGAAGACGGGAAAAAGACGTCGGTGGCCTGTTGCAAAAATAAAAAGAAAGGAAAAATTGTTAAGTAACTGAGATATCTTTTCAGTAAGCTAGGGTCATAAAAAAAAGGCGAAGGACAAAAAAAAACGGACAGGAAAAAAACCCATCCCGAGTCACGAAAAACCCACTTTAACAGGGACCATTCTACAAGGTGGTCAGCAAGAAAGAGGAGGCAAAAATACCAGAAACAACAAAGAAGGGGCGCAACCCTAAAATTGTCGCAGCCGATGCAGATTGCAGCAGGAAATCAAAAACACAGAATGAAAAAAAGGGGGGGGGGGGGGTGATAAATTGGATCTTAGAGTAAAATAAGGGGTCATCCCCGCGATGGCAAACGGAAGGATTGCTTCGCTGGACCGGCCCGTAAAGAGCATGATGATTCACGGGGGAAAAAAAGCCAGACACGGGAGAAGAGAGGGAAATCCAAAGTGCGGATTTCAAAATGAACTGGGAAAGGCAAATATCAGGGGGTTCAGGTAGGATGGGGTCTCACCAAAATGGCAAAATCGGGTGGGGGACTTGGAGGGGAGAAAGTAAAAGAGGAAACACTCAGATGGAGACAGGGGGGGACTGTTATTTGAAGGGGGGAGACAACGATGGGACACTTTCAAAGAGCCTTTCGGAATCAGCCGTGACGGGGCGAACGGATCACGACCTATGGGGGCAAAATCCTTGACTTCACGTGGCAAACCAATGAAACAAGAAGTGAAAGAAACGCACCAACGACGGGGGAATGGAGATTCGAAATCTCAGTCGCAATGGACAGTTCAAGACTATCAGAAGTGGGCTTCGGTGGTCACCAAAGGCAGGGGTGTTCGAACATAGACTTAAAATTTGAGTCGAGAGTGGGGTGACACTCGAAAAAAAGCGATGAACATCTCGACCATACAGAACGAAGAACTCATCCCCCGGAGTGGTGGGACCGAGTTTGATAGAGATTTGACTCGAAGGCCTCATGGTAAGCGTGGGCGGCACTCGGGTGGCATGGGGGTGGGCGGTTGGAGGGGGTCACGAAAATTTAATCTGGTCGAAGACAAGAGGGGCATCGCAGACGACGGGGCGGGTGTGGAATACAGAGGGTCCAATTATCGAACAGATTAGTGGGGGCGGGGGGGGCTCATGGCAGTAGGTTTCAGACCGAAAAGATTCCCAAACCCCCGTCGTTACGGATCTTCGCATGAATTTTGGTGTTAGCCAACAAAAAAATGCCAAACTTCGGGGCCGGCTTACGAGGGTTCATTTGGGGTGGCGTTGTCGAGAAGGGTAAGGGAAATTTGGAAAAAGGCCAGGAGCTAACGACAAATGTCAAACTCGTTGGGGAAGGGGGAGAGACGTGAGGAGGGAAAAGCAAGGAAGGTCTTCAAAGATTCTTCGCAAAGCATGCATTAAAGCTTAAGAAAAAATTGAAAAGAAAAAGTTAAAAGAGGTGACAATTACAAACACCCTAGCCCACAAACAAAAAAACTGGAAAAACTTCTTGGTACGTCACGAAAAAACCGCAGGGGGGCTCCAAAGCCGGGTTTCATGCTAAAGTCCTTGTTCCTTTAATGTCACGGCGGGTGGGAGGCTTGTAATGCTCTTGCAAAAAGCCTGTAGGGAACCCATCCAAATTCACCTACGCCGTCTCCCAAAAGGTTAATAGTGATGTACACGGGACCCATTTGTGTGCCCAAGCTGAAAGACACTCCCAAGCTGGGCTTCGTAGAATGTATGTTTTCAAGGGTTGACAGCCGTTCACATGTCGAAGAAGAAAACAGTAAGGTCGCCGGAAGGGCGGGTCTGAATTTGGGAAACGATTCAACACAGACCAGGGAACGGTCTCCTCAGGACCACGGCACGCCCCCCTTGGACCGAAAGTCACGAGGACGGAGAGAAGAGCAAAACTTTGGCTCGGCAGGCCTCTAAACCAGGCGAGCTACCTTTTCATTGGGGGCACCTTGGATTTGTCAAGGAGAGAAGAAGAACACCCTCTACGAAGTACGGCCAGGGAGGGGGGGGGAAATACCCAAAAGGGTACCGACAATCGGGCAAAGCAAGAAATCCAAATATGAGGTTTTTTAAAATTAGTGAAAAGGGAAGAAGACGTGGACTTCACGGGTCATTACTTGTGGAGAAAAAATTAAGGTTTTCATCAAATAAAATAAAAAGAAAAAAAGAAAAAAAGCTGACATAAAGAGGAACGCGGCATACACCAGTCCACAGAGGAGGTGCGGCCTGGCAATCCCAGCCTGATGAACAGTCGGGGGTGCGCTTGGCCCATCATGGTAAAAAAATGACTAGTTGCACACTGGGGGCCCAGACCAATTGGCAGAAGTGACCAGGGAGGGTGTCCCTTTGGGACCCATGCGGCACAAGCTATCGACAAACTAAACCATTGGGGTGCCCGCAAAATAGACACCCTACACGGAGGCTGGTACGGTACGTTCGAAAAGCCCGCAAGTCCACATGAACGATCTCCGCGAGAACGAACGTTTCAGTCAGTGGGACTTTCACAAGGGATTCGGAAAGGTGAATCAAAAGGACACGAGGGAGGGGGGAACAAAGGGAGTCAACCCGGCAGCCCCAAGAAAAGGGCGGATCGTCTGGTTACAATCAGGCCCGTCGTGACACCAAAAAAAAAAAATAGGAAAGTCAATCAACGACCGGCGAACGTTTGGAACTAGGAGGGGGGAAAAAGCGGATCGGATCAAAGGCCTCAAGTGGTCTCATTTTGATGGGAAACAGTTATAACGGGGGGCGAAGTAATTGGACGACTGGCCGTTGTCAAAGATTAAGCGTTGGCCTTAACGGACCACACATCATCCTGGCCAAGTTACTTTTAAAGAGAGGGGGGCCTCAATACGCGAATTGGTTCAGAAGAAAAAAAGAAAAGAGGAACACAGTAACCCGAACTGAAAGAACACCCATGGTGGAAATGGGCCAAAGACAAAAGCAAATCCTTTAAGAAGTGGTAACAAACCCGGAATTTACATAACATGCCGGAAGGGGTTGGAAGAAATGGGTTGGGGGGGGCACGTCACGTAGGAGGGGGTTGACAATGGTCTGGCTGGGTGGACCTGTGAAGAAAGATAATATAAAGAATCGATCTCAGAAAAAAGAATCGTCGAAGAAAGGTGGACGCACGGGCATGTCGGAAAAACAATTCAAATGGATAAAAAACAGAAACAAACGACAGAGGGGAAAAACGGCAACCAAGCAAGGAGGGGTCAAGGGGAAGGGGAAGCTTTGTTTCGAAACGATGAAAATAATTGGGGGAAGGTACTCTGCCTTAAAAAACCTGGGGGGTGCCCAAGACGCTCGCAAAAAAAAACACAAACGGGGAGTGGAAAGGAGAATGCGGGCCACCGGAGGGGGGAAAAGTGAAAAAAAGATTCACAAACACTCTAACCCCGAAGGGGGTGGTCAGGGAGAAACAACAATACCGAGTGGCTGGGTGATACACTTTTGAAAAAGAATTTGTAACTCAGGATGCGTCCACAGATCTTCGGAACATATATATCGAAAGGAGACGGAAATCAGATCTCGAAACAGGAAAAAATAACCGGGAAACAAGAAAAATACCTGTGAACACAGGAAAGTCCCGCATGAACGGTAAAATTCCGTGGTACCACTGCATGAAAGGCGTTGTTGGCTGGCCCACCTGCCATCGTTTCGGAGGCTTGAAATTTGCATGGGGTTGAAGATCAGGAAAATTCTCTAGGAGGTTGAAGGAAAAACAACTACGGGACTAAGACCGAATTATGCGGGTATTCGGGTTGTCCCGAACCACAGTAGATTAAAACGCCCAGTCGCCATACGGGCGGGGAACGTAGCAGGCATGAAGACAAATAATTGGAGCCTAGGGGGAAAAACAAGACACCAAAGCCCTAGACGATGGACAAACCCTAGAAAAATAAGCCGTCTTTGGGATTGTACAAAATCAGAGAAAGCGCAAGATTGAACGAAGGGGAGTGAGAACTGATCATCGAGGTGGCCACCTTCCGAGCGTGACAAGTTTGGAGTACAAAAATTGGGAAAGACCGAATCCAGGAATAAGACTTTAAACCCCGTTCGCGCAAGCGTAGGAGGAAATGGACTCAAGTACAACCCACATGAAGACGGGTGGGACAACTCAGGGCGCTGCACAATGTTAGTGTATGAAAAAGGAAGCTGTGGCGAAGTCCCAAGGGACGGGAAATGTGTCAACATTGCTGGGCAACAACAAGTAATCTTCAGCCAGCCACGAGGGCCCAGAAAAACAACCAATATAAGATTTTGGAGGATTAACTCACTACATTGGCACAAACGACCTGGGAAGCCCAGGAAGGGACACGACGAAGGGCCAACAAGGGGCTTCTGAGTGGAAGGTCGGGTCGGTGGGTTGGTCAGCCTCAGGAACCGTAACTCACGGGAAGAGGGGGTTTGGCCTCCGGAGTAGGAAGACGCCAAAGCAAAAATTCACGGGGCACGGGCTCCTGTGGAAGAGGCCACCGGAAAGAAAAACAATGGGGGACGTGATCAAAACGGGGTTCACCCAGGCGTCCGCTGGAGACGAAGTCGTGTGATACTTTGGGGGGGACCAAAGAATGGCCCTCCCGAACGGGGACGGAGACCGAGTGGAGGTAAAAAAATTTTTAAATGACCAATGCCAAATCCCCTCACCTGAATAAATGGACCCCGCGGAAAATAAAAGGGGGGGGCCGTAGAAAAACTATACATTGGGGGGGTTCGTCGTCGGTAGGTGATGGGCTTGAAGGGGCCCGCGGGAAAGACATCTGTCCGCAGGCCATCAAAACCGTCAATGAAAGTACCAGCCAATGAGAAAAATGGGCGAAGAGAGGAGGTGTTCAGGAGGCGGAAACATCAAGGGGGCAAAAGGGGGGGTGTTTTGGACCAAAATGGTGTGTACTGTAACAAGCGTGTTGGACAGGAACCGCGGTTGCCGAAAAAGGAAGATTGAAGACGGTCCCTGGGAAACAGAAACGGTCCTCACCTCCAATATGTATAGCCGTTCTTGACAGTGTGGCAGGGACACATTCGGACGTTCGTACGAACCAAAAGACCAGTGGGTCGAGACGCACTCCCGTGTTTTGAGACATTGGGTAAACGGCAGGGTCCTCGAAAAACGACAGGCATACGGGGACCAGACGAACTCAGCACATGAAACAACAGCGCCCCCGGCATTCTCGATCACATCGGGTAAAAGTCCCAGCCCGTATGGTGATGATCGCGAGTAAAAGATTCCCCCGAGGCCGGGAAAGCAGCCAAAGCAACTGAAGAGGCGAGCACAGCATTGGGGAAAAAAAAGAAGATCAATCTAGCATCCAACATATGCTCAACATTGCACACCAAATAGGGAGGTTAGGAAGGTTCGACGGAAATTCCCGAGATGGGGTGCCATCCAGAGAGAAAAAATCGCGCACTCAAACTGTAAATGGGACCCCAGTGCCTGCTTGCACAGGGGAGACGCCAATGAAAAAATACATTTGGCGATGCGCGTCGGGTCGGAAAAAGAGCCGTCGTTGGTGGTTGCTGCCGTTTAAAGGTGTGGTATGGTGGCACGAAGTCAGGGGCTGACCCCGAGGGGAGTCAAGTGCCAAGTGCCAAAGGGGATAGGCCCCCCAGCGGGGAAAGAGACCATCGGTAGAAAAAAAACACAGGAACAGCCGCACGCTTTTGCAATGCAAACTCAAACCGCCGATTTTTGCCAGGGGAAAGTAGCACACCAGAAAAAAAAGGAACAAAAAAAGTGTCATTGAAACAGGTGAAAGTGAAAAAAAACTCGGTCAATTGAGAAACTCTAGACTCAAAGCTTCCACTGGAAAAAACCCCGAGCAACCTTTACGAGAAAAAGACGCAGCAAAAGATCAGGCGTTTTGGTTAAGAGGAAGTTATTACCCAAAAATTCCTAAGAGGGATACATTAATGGAAAAAGGGGGCTGTGTAAGATGGGAGAAGAAATATGAAAACCCCTTCGGCGGCTGCAAGTTGCACATCCGTTCAGTAACAAGGCTTTTGGGGGGGGGTGGGGGGATGACATCTCCTGACGGGGGATGAACTAGAAAAAGGGCCTGTTCAAAGATACTTCAGGGGGGGGGAGCAGGGGGGGAACGTACTGCCAATTGTTTTTGGGGTGGGGTCACAGGGATCACTGGCAGAACTAGCCCTTTCGATAGATTAAAAAACAGGGGTTTCCACATCACGGGCCGGGGACAGGCCAAGAACGTATTTGCTACCGGATAACTGTAGAGCGCCCGCCACATGCAAAGCGATCCCCACGCCGCTGCCCTAAGTGGAAAGGACCGGGCAGCAAAAATCGTACTAGCAACGGGCATTAGATGAAGCAGTGGGGGGTTGCCCGGGATTGGCCAACATGCGATTCGATGGGAGCATCAGAACACGGGGAGGTATTGAGAAGGGGGGAGGGAAGGATGGTCCTGAAGAAACACTCGGAATGGTTGGATATCCCCGGTGCCGTTGACCGTCAAATCAGGGGAAAACACAAGGAAGGAACGGGTTTTTCAGTCCACGGATGTGAAAAAAACACCGTGGTCGAAACGGGAGGCCCAACTTGTGAATAGCGCCCTCTTCAAAAGCCAACGCCGTTGTTCAAGCCCGGAAGTCGACACGGTCTTCATCAAGTACCACTGGGGAAAAAAACAACCCTCAAACGGGGGCCCGACTCCCTCTCGCGGGCCCCTGAAATGGAAAAGTTAAAACATCTAAAACCAAAAAAAGGAGGCAACCGGCGCAAAAAAGGACATCAAAAACATGAAGTTGGAACCTCGTCCGGGTTCGAGGGGGAAGGGGGGACGTGCGCGAGTCACAAAAAACCCCCCCAGGCCCACGGTTAATGGTATCAATCAAAGCCGTGCCCCGATCAACTTGTGACACAAGAATCAACCCTCGGAGGGGGGGCCCCACAAAAAAGGCAAAAAAGCACTCTGGGGCGAAAAAAAAGTACCGGACAAGTAATGAGACGATACAACCTGCATTTTTAAATAAAATGAAAAAGTATAGACCAAAAGTCCTGCACCCAGGTAGGGCCATGACGAGAGACAAAAAAACGAGGGGACGCCTGGAAAAAAAAAAAAAGGACTCCTATAAAGGTAGTGAGCGAGAACGCTCCAAGTGGGACATAGACGAATCATCGGTTTCATCACAACTCGGATCTAAAAATCATCAACAACAACCAAAAGGAGGGGGGGGGGGAGGAATGAAAAAGAAGAAAAGTTGAGAAAAAAGTTCGTTGACGAGGACCACATGGACAAAAACTTCTCCCGCGAAAACTACAGCACTCTCAAGCTGGAATGGTCCACTAGTGGGTTGTTTTGGTACGAAAAGGAGGAAAATTGCAACGGAGTTGGCCCAGTGAGATCTACCTGCAAGGTAAAGGTCCCACAATTCAGGCTATCATGGGTACTAAAGGGGGGACAAGTACTTGGGGTTGTCCAGTCCTTTTCCTCAGAGGAAGGGGGGACAGTAAGGGGAGGGGGTTGGAAAACCTGAGGGCCTAGAAAACGGAAAGTAAAGTGACCCGGGGGGGAAAAACGTTGATTTCGCCAGGGAAACAGGGGGGGGGGGGGCTTTGTGGGGGAAACTCCGGCCGGAAAAAAAAGACGCCAAAAAGCACCTGGAACAGAGGGATATTCCATCAATTTGTTGACGCAAAACAACGGAAACCTTGGTCTCCTGGCAGTGGGGGCCCCGTGGTTGAATGGGAAGGCGACTCAAGTCAAGAAAAGTCTCGGGCCGCCATTTCTTGGAGTTTTTTTCCGGGACTGCCGAACCTGCTACGCAGGATTGCAAACAATCTTCTATTTTCTCGAACATCCTAAAGGCAACTATCGTTGACAAACAATTTTTTGGGCCGAAGGTTCGAAAAAAGTGTGGAGAAAAAAAATAATGAAGGGAAAAAAAAAACTGCATTGACGTTCAGGAAAAGGGGTGACAACAGCAAAACCGGCAAGTGATAACCAACGAAAACATTTTTCAGGAAGGACCCTCACACTGCCTGGTGGGGCAAGACTCCCAGTGGGATTCAAACGCCAGGGCCCAAATGGGGGGAAAAAACCAAAGAAGGTCAACAGCTTAAAGACCTGAAGGAGAGGTACGGAGATGACCCCTCGAAACAACGTACAGTGTCAGGCCCCGGAAACATCGGGGAGGGAGGTCGGTTTCGCAGATTCTAAGGAAATTCGAAACGACGTAGGGGCCTGTGTCAAACAGCACATATGTGGGAAAAAGGTAACGAAAAGCGAGGGCGAAAAAGGACAGCGAAAAGAGTCAGGGGACAGAAGGCGACGCCAAGCGGGAAAATAATTTTAAAGGGAAACTGAAAACCGGCATGATTCCTCTTGAAAATAAAGGAAGCTACCCCAACACCGACCGAACCCTGCGGTTGGAACCCAGACTCGCCTAAACGAATGGCCTATTGGCTACCAGATCCAGATGAATAAAAAACATTGACCTCCGCTGTGTAGTAAGAGGAAATATAATGGCTAAACCCCTCAGATGTAAAAAAACCAACAGCTAATTGCTGAAGGGAAGCACGCGTAAAAGAGGCTAAATTCTGGGTCAAGGGGTCTAGCATAGGAGGGAGGCGAGACCAAAAAGGAAAGAGGGTCAAGACTAAATCACAAGGGGGGTGTTGTACATCGGTCGGCATCACGAAAGAAGAAAAAGAGATTTACGTGCGGGGATGATTTCCAACAGATGAAGCGAAGCTTTCGGTAGGGAAGGTGGGGGGACCTATTGGGACTGAGTGCAAACTCCTTCAATGAATTGTCACGGGGAACACGTAAGAACCAGAGGAGCCTAACTTCGGGCAACAGACAACAAGGACACGAAGACCACCAAACGAAAAGGTAAAATTCGAATAGGACGGGCGCAAGGCGAAATGAATGGATTCAGGGCGAGCAAAGTGGGGGCTTCGGGGGGGGTGTCAACAAACAGGAAGGAGGACTGAAAGTAGGGGCTCGTGTTGGGCTCTGTTGAAAAGGGGAAGTATCGGAACCCTGTCGGCGTAACAGAAGAAAGCCCCACCGAGTGTTGGACAACCGATTGGGAGCAAATTAAAGTGGGGAAGCTAGGAGGGAAAATCAAAGGAGAAACCGGGGCACAAGCATGGGAGGGAGGGGCTTTTGGCGCTTTTGTGCACTACAAAGGGGGAGCGTTGGGGGGCCGACGCAGAGGAAAATCGCGAAACGACTTAAAGGAAATAAAACAGGGCATGGAAAGATCATAACTCTTCAGGGGGGGCAGCGGGGAGGCCCAATGTGGGACGTTCGGACTAAAGAGGCCTGTTCTTCCCGTCGTAGAACGGATGGAGGTTGGTTTTACCGGGGGGGGGGGGGTTGGGG
>Ga0179591_1309657_pt1 | contig 13381 bp, 11 predicted proteins | sample CZOMad2_1_08_16f_FD_182891 | JGI IMG/M metagenome (GOLD analysis project Ga0179591, IMG submission 182891) | Vadose zone soil fungal communities from Angelo Coast Range Reserve, California, USA - CZOMad2_1_08_16fungal (PacBio error correction) | ecosystem: Environmental > Terrestrial > Soil >...
CTCTGGGGTTTAGCTAATTGCTATTAACGGGGAGGATCCACGCGACGAGTGAAAAAGAGCGAAGAAAACTCACTTAGAGCTCTACTTCCTGGGCGAACGGCAGAAGCGAGGAGAAAAGTACGGCGTCTGTGTACTTGCATCTTACCCCACTCAGTGCTGGAGAGGAGGGTAAGTACAGGCCCAACCTGGTTCGGGGCATCTCCGGGATCACGAAACAGAAGAAAGACAGGCGCTCAGCTACCAATAGTGGGAGGGATGGGGGGCTATCAGAGCAGCTCTATCGTAAACCGTCCACGAAAGGGGGGGGAGGGGACAAGCACGACTAAATCGCTGTCTACGGGGATATAAGAGAGGAGAGAAGGACGGAAGCGCTCAGAACTGGGGGCGGCGTTGCGTCGGGGGGGAGCGCATTGGAAAAAGGCGATAGGGCGTTTTCAAGGCATACGTGCAGAAAAGAAAGGACGCCGTTTGAAGGGGGACTTGCGTATGAACCATAGGGGAAAAAAGGGGACCTCCAAAAAATCGTTACCTACTGTCTAACGCTGGCGCAAGACTACTCAGAGAACTCGTTGCGAGAGGTTGCTCTAAAAGATCGCGGAAATAACAAAACGCCTCACTATGGGTTCGTGAGACATCAGAAGGTTATCCACCGCCACAGCCATGAATGGGAAGACTGGGCAGTCGCTCGGACCCGTTCCGGAGCAGCTAAGACAAGAGAGGAGACTGCGATTTCCTGAAATAAAGGATGGACAATGGGCATGGCGCGACGCATAATCCACCGAGGTTTAACCTGAGCAGGGGTGAATACGGCCGGATGCGCGAGGGCGTAGGGGGGATCTCCATAGTGGGAACCACAGAATACCTAAACGAGAGCTCAAAAAAGGGAAAGAAGGGACGAAGTCATCAGGAATCTTGGTCCTAGGACCTTGAAAAACTTACTAACCATCGCCGGCCTACGGGGGGGAAGAAGGAGCTACTAGTGACGTGCAGGCTTAAAAAAAGTCGTCATAAGAGGAGGCAGTGAGACGCCGCTATCTCCTTTTGTGCCTCTGGCGAAAGAGGAGCACCAAAGTCGCTATCCTCCGATGAGCCGCGGGCGAGGCGGAGGAGAAAACGACGGAACGAGTGTTCCCATAGGCAGCCGAGAGGCTGAAAGGGAAGCAAGAGAACCATCGTGTTTTGGGGAGATGTAGTGCAAGTACTGGGCCATTGGGGACCTTCCTAAGGAAAGTAAGCTGTGTCGCTCGCCGGATCAGTGGAAACACTTAAAAGAAGCTTTCACGGGGGACGTGACGTTCTTTTTCCAACCTCGGAAGGACTACTGAAGAGTAAGAGAACGGGGAAAGAACCGCGCGAATCAGGAAAAAGAGAGGCAAAAACGTCAGGGTAATGTTAGGTTCGAGCAGAGGTGACCCCAGAGTTGGGCGGGAGCACGGATATAAAAGGGGACCAACTCGTCTGGTTATGATCAACGAATCCCGCCTGTCACGCAATCTGAAGGTCTAAGACGCTTAAGGACTCGACGGTAGGGAAATGGGAGGAAATCTGAGTTATCCTTCTAACGGACTACAAAAATACGGGGAATAATCGATGGAGGAGAGATGATGGCGCGAGCGCCTGGTATCCTCCCCTGATTCTTTCTTCAAACTCCAATGGGGTCGTTTGTACGAATGAAAGGTCCGACGGGATGCGTGGGAAAAGGGCTGCCGCAAATGGCTCACAACAGGGAGCAAAGGCGAGCGAAGCCAGGGCAAAAATTCAACGTCTAGACCGACGTATGAGAAAGGAAAGAAGATGGGGGAGGTGGGGGCGGGATTGGAGATGCATCAGGTGAATTGGGGGTGGAAGGAATAGGATGGCCAAGGAAGAAAAGTCGGTCCAAAGGCAAGTCCCACTGACACACTATCTCAAAGATTGTGACAAAAGAAAGGGGAGATTGACTGCTGATGTCGAAAAGCGGGAAAAACTCCTGAGAGAAAAGAGACTCGATATAGCTAATGAAAAGGCGCGGCATGAGATGTGACCACACAGAACAATACGTCCGACCTGCCTGAAGAGGAACTAGTCTTCGACTTCAAAAGGTGCGGTGAAAACTGCTTTTGTAAGTAAGAGAGAACGATTCGACCGAATGAGAGGAAAAGCCATATATCGTCATATTTAAACGTTTGGGAGAAGCGACCACTTCGAGCCCGGGCGCGGAAGCGTCACAGACCATCAAAGGGTAACCTGCGGGTGAAAACACTAAAAGGGAGATGACGAGGGAAATATACGGATTTCCGGGGGGTTCCATTCCGCTAGGACTATGGCATCTCCGGAATGTGGTCTGTGACCACCAAGCCGTATCTTAGGGCTTCGAGTACAGGCATGAAGTCCGCAGAAGAGCGCACGCCGCACCCCCACCCGTCAGCCACGCTTAAAATGTTTGGCGTATTTCGTCTTCTAGGAAAAGGAAAAGTCTTTGGATGGAATGTAGCTAGAGGGGGCGTGAGCGGGGGAGGGCGATCCAGGAAGTCTCCTCTCTCGTAAGCTGGCTAAACAAAAAAGGGATGGCCGCGACGCCTAGCTCTCAACTAAAAAAAGGGAGAGAATAAAGGAGGAAAGAAGATGAAAAGGAGGAGACGCCAAATCTGTTTCCCCCGCTTCCGAAAATATGAGGAGACCGTCAGTAGAAGCATCTTACGGGCCCCAATCTCTAACCAAAAACATCCAAGGGAAAAATGATCATAGGACGGAAGAAGAAGAAAGAAAAAACTGCGAATCATTTTCCGATGACGGCGGCCGTGGGCTGGGTGACGGCGATGCTCGGTTTATACTCTAATTCAAGTTCTGCAGTGGGGGGTAAACAGAAAAGAAAAGGAAAGAATGAAGTCCAGGGGACTTCCATCGCTGAATAAAAAACAGCTAATCCTGGGGGATAACGGTCAGCGACAAATCGTGTCGCACCGAAAGGGAGAAACGATTGTCCTCGGGGGCCGTCGATCAGGTCTCGTCTCTGCGAGGTGTCGCTTGGCAAGAGCCATAACCATATATGATACGGGGAGGTACTCCGCCTAGTTAATAGGGTGGCAAAAAACACACGCGTTAGGGCCCGCCAAGCCTCGCAGGGGGGCAGAAAAAGAAAGACCTTGATAAAAAGAATAAGAGGACTTTACCTTCGCATAGAATAAGCAGTGTAGTTGATGATGACGCTCTAGTAGACAACTGAGATCCTGGGGGTAGAAGAAAAGGCGCAGGGAGGGAAGGTAGAGCCCGCGGGCCTGGTTGGCCGCTTCTCCACGCACGTACTCAGGATTGCATTTTGGGGGGGAAAGAGGTTGGGGATAGGGCGTTTTGGGGAGGTGGGAAGGGGAAGGGGAGCCGCACGCGCGACTATGAAGCCGGACTTGCTTAAAAAACATACCCACCAATTAAACTCCTTAGCAATCGACTCGTCAGCGTGAAGAGTTCATAGGTCTGTCTCAGACTTCTGTTTAAAATTTCCAGCTCGGAGTGCTGAAAGTAGGCAAGGAGCATACGGTGCGCCGTGTTTCTCCACTGTATTCAGTAAAAACGCCGCGGACAAAACATGCGAAAAAGAAGAATGGAGGCGTTGGTAAGGAGAAAAAGAAAGAGCGTACTTACTCGGAATCGATGAGATAAAGTCTGGCTGGGAAAAAGTCCCGTCAAGCGCGCCGATGCTCAATGGGCGGGGAAAGAGTTCCTACATCTTAGGCATCCGCTGAAACGGGGGCGGCAAGAAAGGGGCGGGAGCAAATAAAAGTTTGGGCGCAGCCGTAAAGACGCTGGCGGACAGCAGTAGCCGGGGGAAAAACCAGAAAAGAGAGCGGCCTAACATGAGGGGGCGCCTGCAGGGCGATGGTGAAACGGGAGAGCGTCACTCGTCTATCTGGGAAGTGTCCGGACAGGGGACAAAACTTAGGTTAAACACGTTAAGAAAAGAAAGCTAAGGGGGGGCGGAGCAAAGCTTACGGAAGGGGCTGAAACTGAAAAAGTGGACTAACTGCATTCGACATCTCCAAAACGAGGATGGACAGGAAAGGAAAAGTTACGCCTCTTTGGATGATAAGCAAGAGTGATTCCTTCGTGCTATAGCGGGAAGGCTAAGGGGGAAAGAGACGGGGGAGTACGAAAGGCGTTCGAACAGGGACACGTGCACGTAAGAGGACGAGGCCGGATAACTGGCTCCCTGCTGCTACTCACGGACACCTGGAAGGAAGAGAGACATAAAGAGGGGAAAACTAGAACCTATGGTTGAGTGAGTGGGGCTGGGAATGGGAAGTGACGCAAGCGGTCCTGAGGAAGGGGATGAAAAAGGAAAAAGGGGGTCCTCTTGAGGGCCATTGAAGATGGTGAGTGGTGAGTATGATGGTGGTACAAGTATGAAAGAGCGTACGGCTATCGTCATCTGGTCAGGCCTGTTGGAAAACAGAAGAAGGGGAGAAGAGAGAGACCTTAATGAGACCTCTGAAGAAGGATTTAACCCTCAGAGCGAACACTGGAGCTGCAAAAGGCCGGGTGAAGCGTTCCGAACCTGTCAAAAACACAATTAGGGATATTGTGGTGGGGGGGGGGAGGGGGGAGGTATTCTCAACTGAAATAGGAGAACTTCTCACTAGCTTCAACGGGTGGGGTGATTTGTTTGGTTTTTTTGATCGAGAAAAAATTACAAAGGAGAGAGAGAAGAAGAGTCTCTTCTCTAAGCAGTGCTGATACAGGCTAAGATGGAACCACACGAAGTGGGAAAAAAGTCGGGTTCTTTTTGAAAGAGGGGGACAAAGAAAGGACAACAATGCTCGGGCATGCCTACGCAGATTTACTGCGAAATGCAAGGGAGGAAACGCCATTGGCGGGTCACTCGAAAAAAACTACTCTAAGGGGTGCTCAACCGCCGACAATGTCTAATCTCGCGGGAGAAGCAATCATCTGCTTCTTTAGGCGGAGAAGGGCAAGGGGATACACGCAGACATTTCTTATAGCGAGAGGGATGTCCTAGGAAGGCTCCCAAGCGCAAGGCACCACTCGTGGCTATAAATCCTGGGGCGCGGAGAGGATTTAAGGGGATGGGCAACTCAGGGGCAAGGGACAGGTAAGAACAACGCTAATGAGAGGCCATGATGGAGGTTTACGGCTTGAACGAGACAGAAGTGGAAAGAAGGGCCGATTTCGGGCGATGTCCTCGCACGGGAAAAAGCTCGCGCGGGGGGGGGGGGGGGGGGGGGGGCTGTGTGGTGGTTTTGTGGGTTGCTGCTAATGTCTGAAGCCTCTCTGTCCTACGCTAGGCACAGGGAGGGGACGCCTCCGCATTCGCGTCATAACCAACAAGAGATCTTCTCAGCAAAAAAAAGGGAGGGGAAGCAAATCTCGCTCGGCCGAGTCTTGTTGTAGCGATCGCGGGTAATTTCTTCCATAGAAAGCAGAGGGGAGAGAAAGAGAAAACACTTAATCGTCAAGGGAGACGTTCCGTGCGAGAACGCTCGCCACATCTAAGTCCTATAAAGTCGATGCTACGTCAAAACTCCCTCCACTACTTAATGGAGCGAGTTGGAGACAAGGAATCACAACGGTCAACTGAAGTTGATAGAACGATAAAAACTATAGCGTGGAGAAGGCGATCCTCCAAGATTCCTGGTTAGAGGGGAACCGGAAAAAAAGAGAAGAGGCTTCGTCCACTACATGGCTATTTCGACCGCACTAGTTCAGCGACTGGCATAAGCTCTAACGAGGATCTTCTTACGAGAAACGCGACGCATGACGGCGGAGGGTTACCTCTGGTCTTGGAGCATTAGCTCCTGGGCAGTCACTGCATCATTGGGAATTAAGAAGGTCCGAACATGGGGAAAGTGTGGAGAGAAATGCACCAACGGCCTACAACCGCTCATCTTTTCCTCATCGCAGCTGCTGCGAAACTAGCCGCTCTATCTTTCTCCAAGCCTGAAATATCGAGGAAATTGACACCAAAAAAAAGAAGGAAAGCTGGGTTCTATCAGGTTCCTAAGGCAACTCAAGAACAAGCCACGGGCAACGTCCTTGCTTGGTACTCGGTCAGGAGGCAAGAGTGAACGTCTTTGCAGACAGTCCAGTAAAAACTCGCGCAAAATCTGATGGGGGAGGGGTTGGAATGAAAAGAGGATCGAGCCTCAAATTCGGGTGTAATGGAAAAGCGGCGACACGGGCGCGATCGTAGGTTGGAACAAAAATATTGTAAGACTCATAAGAATAAAGAAGAAGGTAGGGAACTCCCATTAAAGAGCGTAAAGGAATTTGGGAAGCAAATATCGCCCAGCTTTTGCAAATGGGTTCACGGTCACTTCCAACTTACTCAACCAGATCGAACCAGTTAGAAAGGAGCAGGGGAGGCTATAGTACGTGCAGGGATTGATCGGGACCTTCCGAAGCAGGAGCCGGTGAGCCGGCCTCGTGGACTCAGGTGCAGGGTGATCGTGGCCTAGACAGAGCGATCAAAAGATGAAAGAAAGGGCGAAAGCTCTGGCGAACGACACGCGGATTTCGTAGCAGAAAAAGGATGCTGTCCACGAATTAAAAAAGCGTCCTGGGGGGATGTAGTTAAGGGGGGAAATTGGGCCAGAAGGGGCCTTAAATTAAGGAGGAGGGGGGAGCACCAGGAAGGAGGAGAGGCGGACAGCTGGGATAGTGAACATGGGGAAAAAATAAAGGGGGGGTAAAGAAATCCTTGAAAAACAAAGACGCAGCTTTAACTAGCGAATCAGCAAAAAAAATCACCCTGTCGGCCAGGATGGTGTGGAGATCTTAGGGGACGACCATTCCTCCTTCAAAGCAAAGCTCTCGAAGGGTCTTGAAGCAATCTTGATTTGATCCGCGGCTAATACAGTACGGAGCTCTAACTGAATGCGCAAGAACAGAGGTAATCGATGAACGGTAATAAAAGACGGCTTAAAGGAGGGGCTTTCACCTAAAAAAAGGACGGGAATATTCAGAGGCGTGGCGAATAGGTATATCATCGAACTGGGTGATCCGCAAGGATGGGGACTACATTGGTTCTTTTCCGGAGGGACGCGGCCGAGTCTTGAAAATTGACGCAAGGGCTCCTGGTCTCACCACTTCTCACATCCGATCAAATCTCCTGACGTGAAAAAAGACACTATCAGGAAGAAAAAACGCCGAATAGGATAAAGACATATCATAAGGAAGGGGGGATTCGAGCTCAGCTTTAGGGGGGTATGAAGAATTGTGTCCAGTAGAGTCAGGTGAGGCGAAAAGAAGATGACCATACAAAACGAGATAAATGTGGCCAACGGAAGGCGAGTTAAGAGGAGGGGTCCAGGTAGAATCTTGGAGGGACATCAAGTACTCGAAAGAGGTTCCGAGGAAGTATCAAAGCCTCCCCCACTCCCAAAGAGTTAATTGCCTTACAGGATAGGGTATCGGACCACATACCCTAACATCGGTGAGCCAGGGCGAAAGAGTCTAGTCGCTCATGTCCTCGGGTTTGAAGGAAGCACGCGGGGGGTTCCCTAGAGCGGGGGGGAGGGCAAACATGACATCGGCGCCGCGAGCAGGAAAGCGGCGCTTGAACGCTGTGTCGGGAGCGCCAGCAAAGAGGGAAGGGCGATCGACAAATATCCATAAGACCCGTCGGTCAGCCACCTCATTGGAGAAGGGGAACAATCTCTTTCGATGTTTCAAGCCGGCTATTCGGGGGTTGTCGTTCTGAAGGGAATGTGGATACTTTTACCAACCAATCCGTGTGCAAAAGGCTTCTTCGGAGGAAGGACCTTCAGCTGTCCCTGCCGCCTCTATCACTCATGGGGGGAAACCCTTCCTCATGAACAGAGGAAAAATGGGTTCATCTTATTGGAAAAAAAAGAACGGATTCTTCGAGTAGAATTTAATTTAGGGGGTAAAAAAGGAAGCTTCTTTGTCTTAAATCTTGCTGCCCCGGGCCGGGACCGAAATCGGTCGTGGGCTTAAGGAACCAAAAAGGAGGAAAACGTCTCTCCTCTCTATAAGACACCAACTAGGAGGGGGTGTGTAAAGAAAGGAAATAATGTTGTAAGTATCTTCCGGAATACCCGGCCAAGGGAGAAATCACCGCTGAAACGAAAAACGGACTACATGACCATCCACGAAAAGCTCATCAGAGGGACAGAAATCGTCTTAAGTGACTTCGTCAGGTAAAGGAGGGCGACCGCTTCTACGGACGGAATTGGCCTGGTAAAGAAAGAGATTGTGTGCCCCGGCATTTTTTCAAGGGGCAAAGGGAAGGGAGCGGCCGCCATCTTAACTCTTACTTCAAATGCCGGTAGAGAAGGTCCATCAGCAAATCGGTGGGGGATGGGTAAACTCCTTCCTGCTGGGGGAAACCGGATGCCGCTAAGAACCTCGCTGACGGGGAGGGAGGCTCGTGAACGACGCCAGGAGAAGTGAATCTCAGCTTTGCTCATCTGGACGTCGCAGAGGTCGGTGGGGTTGCCCGAAAAAGCTCGTTAGTCCCAAAACCGGGGAAGGCTTGGGAACCACAGACTTGATCAGCACTTACCTTTCGCATGAGAAATAAGCAAGATGGGAGGGGGGGGAGGAGGAGATTCGATTCAGCGCCCTTAATCATTGGTCGGGACCTGGAGAAGAGAGGACGAGGGGGAGGCGTTCACTCTTCGGAGCGTAACGCGCTTCAACAATAGGCCAAGCGTCCTTTTGGGCAATCATTGGTATAAGCCTGTGCTGGGGGGCATTGTTCCTTCCGTCTCCGACATCGAGACGACTCGGGAAAAGACGGAGGAGGTCCTAGCTCCACAGAAAAGAGACTAAAGCAGGACCTGACCGTTAAAGAAAAGAGAAGCTAGCTCGTAGTGAGCAGAGGAGATGCTTTCTCTTCATCTCGTGAGGCCCTAGCGCGTGAGCTTGAGCGAGTTGCGCCAGGAAACGGGGAGAAAGGGGGTTCAATAATAAACGCGGACCATAAGTAAGAATAAACATTTGTAGGAAAAAGAGGTTAGACAGGCGCTGATAATCAGAGGAGGCTCGCCATCATAAGTCCAGAAGTTCTGGAGTGCCTAGAAAATTAGGACTCCCTATGGAGGAAAAAATGAGTGTGTAATGAGGGAGTTTCTTAGGGGCTCAGGGCAGCTGGGACAGTAAGTGATCACAGAAATACTATGTGGTCACGTTCTAGAGACAAGTAGCCTCGGGGGGGGAGAAAGATATTAACACCTAACACGAACCGGATACGTGCCTTTCTAAGTTCGATGAGAGGGGGTTACACGAGTGAACTTTCAATGCATTACCTCACTCGGGACCAGCAAGGAATGTTACCCTCCTGGATCTGGTAGATAAGACGTCTGGAGGTATTTCCTGAGAAGTCTTGCTGCCTTATAAGACCCGTTACTGAAGTCTACAGCGGAAAAAAAAAAGGATGGTCATTATGTTTCTAGGAACAGGGGGGGCACTCTTTTAATTTCTCATCCTCAACAGTAGGGGCGATGCTAGTAAGATTCCCGGATTATAGGGAAAGGGGGGGTCTTCAGAAAGGACTGGGTCCAATGTCATGCAAGGAACTAAGAGGCAGGAGAAAAGGCTCCTGCTTCGCTGACCACTACAATCCTGAAAGAAAAAAACGCTCACTCTGGCCAAAAGAAAGCTATGCGGTTGGGGATCCGGGTATGGAAGGAAAGAGGGGGCAACAAGCGTGCCCATGAGGGGGAGAGAGGAAGTTGAAAGCCGCTCTTCTCACCAGTTGAGGGAGAAGTGAGGTAATTCTGAACGTCAAAACAGTTTGATCAAAAGAACCTATCCTCATCTCGAGTCCAGAGTTACACCGGGAAGAATTGAAAGAGCGCGAGAAAGGGAGAGGGGAAAGAAAAGAAAGCAGATTTGACTTGGAAGCAAGAAATAAGCAAGGGATGGAGACCTGCATGACATGGATCACGAGGGAGGAGGACTAATTCCTGGAAATCAGTCAAAAGTGGTAGATTTCGTGCGATGCCAATGAGGGGTAGAGGCTCTAACCCCTCGTGCAGGCAAGGTTGGAGGGTCCGCATAGGTCGCATGCGCAAAATCCGCGCCTATCGTTAAAAGAAGGGAAAAGAGGGGAAAGATGGAAGGGTTGGTAAGATCGTGGTGTCACTCTCTGCACATGAAACATGCATAGGGGACGGGGGGGAGACGGCGCTTCCTGCGAAAGCTAACTATGAAAAACTCGGATTTACTCTAAAAGAAGACGAGACAGGAAAGGTTCTCACCTGCCGCGCCAATGGTAAGCGCGCCTGCGTCGAGCAGATCCTCTAGGGAAGTACCAACGCTTCTTTAATCCGATTGATTTCTACGCAAAATGGACGAACGGGACGCTAGGAGAGGCAGGCTCCTCTCCACACATCCTCGGTGGGGGCGAGAAAAAGGAGACGGAACCCTTAAGTGATTCGGCGAGGGAAAAACTCAGTTTGCACCATTTTTGGATTATGCCATCATGGGGAGGGGGGGAAACTATGAACGGCTCAACTCATGGATCTAACAGACGTCAAAAAGGGTTTTCGCGAGGTCTCGAACGGAACTTCTCGAGACGGAACTCCTCGTCTTATCAAAGAGGAGCTGTGGGACGAGGCGAAGGAGATAGATTTCGGGGGGGCAGCTTTTAACCACCAAAGATAGAAGTGCCGCTCTCGGCCAAACCAAAACAAGGATGGTTAAAAATACTGACTGGTGGGGGGGGGTGAAGAGGGCTCGAAAATGGGTAGGAGGGGGTGGGGGAAAGGGGTTAGGGAGCAGAGGGTCTGGTAGCGGGTGGTTTTGGGTGAACCTCAACAAGGGGTCGAGTAGAGAGGAAGGTAAAGAGCCCTGCTTTCCTCTACCTCACGACACGTACTACCCAGGGATATTAGAAGGGAGGAAAAGCGTCCACTGAAAAAGAGAACGTCACTTCGGGTTTCTTTTAACGGGCATTACCCCAACTCACAAAGGGGGCCTGGATGCTTTTCTAAAAGTTCATCACACCGGTTGGCAAAACTTATGTGGGAGGACGATAGACTACGATCGGTGTACTCAATTGCGATCTCCCGCTGTTGAAAATTAGCCCTAGGAAAAATAAAGATTCTCTCCAGAAAACATGGGCTGGGCGACACCTCGAGCTTCCCATGAGTGCTATCGTAGATCTGGGGGAGATCCGAAAAGGGGGCTACCAGGGGGGGAGAGGTTTAGGCACTTTTTCTTGGAGGGGAGAAGGCTTGTAACATAGAGCTACGGGGGGGGGGGTGGCTTTTCAATCCAGCTGGCGACGTAAGAGGGGGGGGAGGCCGCCAGTCATGTTAAGTCGGCCGAGGGGACCACCAAGCGAAGGAAAGTCAGAGATTTTCCGCCGTGTATAAGACGCGCATATGACCTGCATAGCTTGCGCGAGCTTGAGCAGAGGGGGAAAATAGCGCGCTGAATTCACCACAACGGCCTTCAAGGGTTGTAGTGAAGGGGGACAGGTACCCCATGGGCGAAGACGATCCACCGCCACGGAAAACCTTTTTGTAATCGGGGAGAAAAGAGTGGGGATAAAAGGGGGAACTTGGGCACTCCATCCATTATCTGCGGAAGGTCATGAATCGGGGTGGGGAAAAGGGGGTTCATTCTCTCTCCGCAGTCAATTGTAAGAGCACAGAGGGGAGGGACCCTGGAAGCTCTCGGGGGTCGAAAGAAAGGGTAGACAAAAGCAAACTCCCTCCCTAAAACCCCTAAAAGAGGCTGCTCTGCTGGTGGAAAAAGACAGCAGGCCAACGAGGGGGGTGTTTTTCACGTCCATTAGCCAACGACTCAACCAGAATACAGGACGGGAAAGGAGGAGAATGGACGTGCGGGGCTTTATTCAGCCTCATGGTCTAAAAACAACGTATGCCCGTGCAGGGCTTTCTCTGTCGACGTCGATACCCAGGCTACTCAAGATTATCAGACTTCGAGATCTGAAAAACGATCAGGGCTGGCTGATCGAAGGAAAGAGAGGAAATGTCTCCGAATATAAAACCCATTGGGGGGATTCGTAAACTGGCAAAGGGGTCAGCAGGGGAACAACTTCAGAGCTTCGATCCTTCAGCGGTAGCTTCTCTTCGCAAAGCGGCGTCGGGGAAGAAGAATCCTTTCTTTGCAGTACTGAACTTAAAAAGGACTCTCAGCGGGACAGGCTCATGCCACGAAAGGGTCACCGTAGGGACCATAGGTTGACGGTGTGAAGATCGTAGTGGAGAAATCCACAGAGTCTACTGCTGGCTCATCATCTCTACGTCGCCAACAGAGGGGAGATGGAGAACTCGACGCTTCCTGCCCGACTTCAGCGCTTCTGAAGCTCAGACCGTGGGGATAGATACACCTGTGTCGTCGCTGTCTGGACCAAGGGCACTAAAGGCATTACTGGAAAATCATCTATGGCGAGAGGAGGGGCTGATCTCTCAGAAAGTTGGGGAACGAGGGACTGTCGCCAAGTTTCGGTCCAATGAGGACGACTCTTTTATTGAAGCCGGGTGTTGATTCCGCTCAGTCTCAAACCCTTCATGAAAAAACAGCCTCACGCCGAGGGCAGAAAAGACACGCGGACGAGCAAAGGGAGGGAAATGGGAGAAAAGAATCTTTGCAGGGGTGCGGAGTCGATTCGATGGGGGTTGGGGGGGGGGGTAGGAGACCTTACGTGACTAGCGCATGGGAGGAAGAAGTCCGCCCATGCCCCCCAAGGGCGGGGATAAAATGATGAACAAAAAGGGGGGGGCGATTTTCCTGCGCGTCGGATACCTTACGTGAGGGAACCGACAGAGAGGGAAAAGACCGCACCGCGTCATTATCTCAGCCCGCGGATTACGGGCGCTGGGGTTCAGAGAGATGTCGAACACCTACCCCCTTCCTGATCCGGCATGGAGAAATGGTGACGTATTTATCGCCAGGGGAGGTTGGGCAAGCTGACCGCTGGAAAGGGGGGGCATAAGAGTCTATTTTAGAAACCCGGGGAATCGCGGGCCCAACTTACAGAATCAGTTCTCTTGAACGGAGTAGCGCCAGATCAGTCAGAGCGGGAGCAGAGCGCATCCTCACCAGTCCAATCATATGAGGGAAAAAGATTGAGAAGGAAAAGGAATCTCTATTTCCGCTTTTTCGTTCCAGAGTATTTCTAAGGGATTCACCGGTGGAAGGGGAGTCGGTACCACCAATGGAGGGGGGGGAAGAAGGACTGGGGATTCGATTGCAGGACTTCCCTGAGAAAGGTATGCGCCACTTACAGCACCCTTACGCCCGTCGTGCCCTTACTGGCGATAGAGGCTACTTCGATGTGGGAAAAGGGGGACAGTGTGATGTGTGGCTGGTATCGCTCGCTCGGTGCGGAAGCGTTGGGATGCGCTCAGGGCGCTAGGCTGGAAGGACAAAAAGGGGTAAGAGGACGCCG
>Ga0179591_1554789_pt1 | contig 13381 bp, 19 predicted proteins | sample CZOMad2_1_08_16f_FD_182891 | JGI IMG/M metagenome (GOLD analysis project Ga0179591, IMG submission 182891) | Vadose zone soil fungal communities from Angelo Coast Range Reserve, California, USA - CZOMad2_1_08_16fungal (PacBio error correction) | ecosystem: Environmental > Terrestrial > Soil >...
TAGCAGGACGTTCCCTTCTGCGTGCAGGTGAAGACGAACTGGCTGTTTCCACGTGGCCGAAGTTCTTCTGCTGCACAATTCCCGCTCGAGCTCTCAGATCTGCTTCCAGGGGGGTTCCTCCTTGAGGTTTTTGAACACTCAGTCCTTGCGATCCGTTAATAAACCCGGAGAAACTTGCGCCGTCCGCCTCCTGGGCCGTGCGCGTATCTTTTTCCGTCAAGATTGAGGGGTCCAGCCTGCTCCGGCTCGCTGACTTGCCGAACCCGACCGCCTTTCATCGTCTTCAGTTTCGCCCGCGCCAAGGTTTGAGGTCATCACGATCAGGCACTGCGAACGGTCTACACCGCGATTGTCTCCCAGCGTAAGCGTGGCCTTCATCCAGGAGCCCAGAAGCAGCTGCCGAGCGGCGTCACTGGCTTTCTCGATCCGGCGAACATAGCTCCAGCTTGAGACGGTCCTTAATGCCATTGTTCAGCAGGCTTCCTGGTCAAAAGAGATGTGTCTCCCGATGTCCCCGATATCCGGAGGCAGCCAATAACTTGGGCTATTCTCGGGCTGTGCGGAATCCCGCAAGCGATCTTGATGGCCGCCCGGGGTCCCGAACAGCGCTGCCGCCAGGGACCTCCACTACAAACTTGTCTTCCCGGCCCCCGTCCGCGCCCCCAGAAACAGCAGGTTACCCCCGCCGGCCCGGATCATGCAGCCGCCGAAAACTCTGGTAGATTTTCGACCACTTTTTCGACCCTGTCCTGGCCCACGAGTTTCCGCCGTATCGATCCGCCGTTTTCAAAAACCCCTGGCCGTCCTGCGCTCCGGCGGCCTGGATCAAGTGCGGTATTAAACCGGTTTGTCACATACGTCCTTCCTGCCTCATTTCTCTGGATAGGCCCTTCCACCCTGGTGGAGCAGATATGCTTGCTCAGATGGAAAGGTAAGCCTGCTGATTGTTATCGCCCTAACGGAACACCTCTTTCATGCCGTCTCAAAAGTTAATGCTTGTATTCATCCCAAACGTTCAAAAACAACGGCCAGGGGGGCCGGCAAACGAGGCAACGCGCTCTGGCTCAATCTGCTCAACAACACTCGAAATGACTGGCAGATGCCCCAATGTTCCGGACGATCTCCGTACTCGGCCGCTGACGGGCAGGCATGTTTCGCCCTGATTTTTGTGGCCCGCACGAGCAACTGGTCCTCACACACCAAAAAGCCTGCGACGCCGCGGTTTCAGAACACGTGCGGCCAATACTCAACACTTTCGCGGCGCCCGTTGCCGCCGGGCACTATTGCCTACAATGCCAAGCGAATACCTCTTCTTTTGGCAATTGGCGCTTCTCACTCACGGAGTCCTTTTCGTCATGACGCGACAGAGTTTTGAGGCGGCATCCGCAAAGCGAATGATGGCAAAGCGGCCTTCAAGAAATAATTGAGAATGTTCATCCCCGAAATCGAGCCGCAACGCGGTTGTCAGAAAAAAGCCGGCCATTTCCAGACGTTGAAGTCCGCGCAGTCTGCTCACCGCTCCCAGCGCAGCAGCCGCTCGCCGGCCTGGAACTGGTTCGGCCGCTGGCATCAGAGCGGCGGCAAATGCCGTGTCTTCGACCATCAAGATGTGACGGCCCCATCAACGTTCCCGTTCAACCATCCGCTGGCGGCGTAAGGCTGAGATCTAATCCTATTTCAAATCTCCAATTACGTGCGCTTCCCTGGCACTCTCTCGACATGGCCGCGATCGCCGCCGGCTCTCTTCCGTGCGAATAACATTGCCAGGACACCACGGCACTCTCGCCTTTCATCCAACGCAAGCTGCATCACCGTGGCGCGAAAATGAAGCTGTGGGTCTGACCCTTTCGAATCCCTACGTCCAGGCGACAATCTTCGTCGCCAAATAGCTGTTTTTTCTCAAGTCCGGAGTGACGAGTCCTCGACTACGTACCTTCCTGCCGAGGGCGACCATCAGACGCGCAGTTCGCGTTTCAGTCGACCCCAAAGTTCAAATCGCGATGACCTAATCGCCACTTCCTCGAGAAGGCTTACACGAACTGCATCCCTCGGCGTGCTTCTCTCGCTCGGTTTTTCGTCGTGATTGCGTGGCACGTCAGTCTACCTGAACTACCGGCCCAGGAACACGTAAGATGCGGCAGACCAAACTGTGCTGTGGCGTCGTCCCCATGGCTATCCTTCACACTTCGTCGGCAGGATGTTTACGCGCACCCTGCGCCGAGCCGGCGCCATTTTCATCATCATTCCATGGACCGCTTTCACAAAGTCACTGTCCGGCACCGGCGGGACTCGCGTCCGTGGGCTCCAGCTTTTTGCGGGGAGGGACGGCGGACGTACTCGCCCAATTATATTCTTACGCAAGTCAGCGCCTCCACGGACCGGCGGTGACGGCCTTCCTCTTCTGTGGATGGCGTGCACATTAATTTCCAACCTTGTCGCGCCAGCCGGTGGATCAGGCTAATCCAGACGTACTTTGCAACACGCCGGCGATCGCGGCGCCAAATTCGTCCCCGCTTCTGGCGGCGCGCTACAACTGCGTCAGGCGGGCCATTCCCCCCTCCACAAGTACTCATCTGTATGCCGCTCATGTCCCCATCTGTATGTGGCCCGCGCATTCCCCGTCGGATATAATGTGCCCGTCCACTCGGATTCTGAAGTAAGGTAACTAGGACTGCTGGTTTATTTTTTTCGGCAGGATCTGGCATGGCCATCAAGACCAAAGATCTGGGCGCAACGGCGCATTCATTCCCTGGAATTGACGCGCGCATCCACGTGATGTCCCATCTCCGTCAGCTATGGTTTCTCCGCTCTCGAAGGAATCCGTTTTCTACGCTCCGCCGGATGGTCCGGCGATTTCCGGCTTCGCGAACACTGCAGCGCCGTCTGACCTCCTCCAAGATTTACCGCATCGAGGTGCCTTCACCGGAGCAACTCGTGCATCGGGTGATCTGGTTTGCGACCAACGAATTCCTGCCCTGCGTCTGCTCCCGTCGTGATGCGCGGATCTTCTCCAACCCAAACACACACACCCACCCTAACCACACGCACCCCCACCCCCCACCCAACCCACCCCCCCCCCCCCCCAGCCCCTCCAGCACCCATGCCCACCCCCCCACCCACCCGCACACCGCCCCGCCCACCCCCCCCCCAACCCAACCCCCCCCCACCTTCCCACGCACCCCCCCCCCACTCCCCACCCCCCTAACCCTCACCCCCACACCCCCAACCCCCTCCACCACCCCCCACCCCCCCACCCCCCCCACCACCCCGAACCCCCCCCCACCCCACCCCCCCCCGCCCCCCCCACCAGAGAGCTCTTCCCCCCACCCCCCCCCCCCCCCCCCCACCTGCAAGGAGACCCGCAGGCTCCCCAACCTCACGCCAACCCCAGCAACCTCCCCCCCACCCACCCCCCCCCCCCTCCGCCCCCACCAACCAACCCACGCCACCCACACAAACCCCCCCCCAGCACGCCCCCCATCACCCCCCCCCCGCCCACCCCCCACCTACTCTTCACCAACACCCCTCCAGCCCACCACTGCCCCCCCCACCGCGCCACGCCACCCGCCCAAACCCTCCCACCCCCACCACCCTGCCCCATACGAACCGCCCCCCCCCCCCCCCACACACGCCCCGCGCCCCCCCCCCCCTCTCCCCGCGACTCCGAGCACGTGCAACACCACGACGTCTTCCCGGGCCACACCATCCCGCCCACCACCCGCCACAACCACCCACACCCCCCTGCCCAAACCACCCCCCCCCCCCTTGCTCGGCCCCCCCCGCCCGCTCCCCGCCCTAGCCTCACCCTATCTACCCATACCAACCCCACCGCCGGGCTCCCGCGCCCCCACAACCCTCCCACTAGCCACCCTACCCCAACCAAACGCCCCTCCCCGACCCCACCCCACCCAACAACTCACGCCCGCCCCACTCAAGCCACCCACCACCTGCCCTGTCTGCGCGTCCACACCTCCCCATCCCCCCACACCCTGCCCCAACCAGCCCCAACTCAACCCGCCCAACACCTCGGGAACAGGCCCCGACGCCCGCACGGCTCTACCCCCCACCCACCCCCAACCCACCGCCCCTCCCCCCCCCCCTCCCCCGCCTCCACCCACCGCCCCCCACCCCCCCCCGCCCACCCCACCCACGCAGCCGCGCCCCGCCACCCTGGCACACCTCCCCATCAGCACCCCGCCCACCCACCTTCACCACCCGCCTCCCCCCTCCCCCACACCAACCCCCCATCGGGGCCCCCTCCGCCCTCGTCCCCCCCGCCGCCCCCCCTCCCTCACTGCAGCCAATCCGGCTTCGTGCCCACGCCGACATCCATCCAGGTCCCCCGCCACCTGCCCGCCTCCCCCCTCGCCCTCCCCCCCCACTGAGCACTCCCCCCCCCCATTTCTCATGCCCACAACCCCCCACCACCCCAAGCCCACACCCCTGATTCGCTACCCCACCACTCCCCCCTCCTCACACCACCCCCTCAATCTCGGCCACCCCCCGTCGGCCCATTCCACTCCCCCCCGCCATCGCCCCCCCCCCGGGACCACCCACGGAACCCCACACTCACCACCCCCCACTCCCCCTCCCACAACCCCCCGTCCCGCACGCAGGCGCGCCCCCGCACTAGACCCCCAAACCCCCGCTCTCCCCCCTCGCCAAGTGCTTGGCTGTACCTACGCTCTGTTTCCCGCCTCCTCCTCCTCTCCCCTTCCCGCCCCGCTTCCACCAACCACCCCCACCGACCTCCCCACACCTTCCCCCGCTCCTCAGCTCGCTCCCGCACTGCACCACCCCTGACGCACCACCCCCAGACCCACCCATCCCCCCCCCTCACTCCCCCTCCCGCCCCCCCGCCTCACCCACCCAGCGCGCTCCCCACGGTCTCCCACACGCTACCCTCTCCTACCCCCCCCCTCCCGCCCCCCCCCCCCAGGGTCCTGGCAACTAGACCTCCCCCATACCCTCCTGCCCCATCGCCCTTGACTCGTCCCCCTCTGCCCCCTCCTGCACTCAATCCCGGGCCCCCCCCACCCCCACCCCGTGCCCGCCCTAAAAGCCCCCCCGGCTGCTCCTCGCCCCCCCATACGTCCCGCATGTCCCCCCTCCCATCCATCCCAACCTCCACCAACCTCCCTCCCCCCTGCCCCGCACGCCCCACCCCACCTATGCCGTCTCTGCCCCCCCTCGTCCCCCTCTCGGCCCCCCACCCAAACCCCGCTACACCCGCCCACCCCCTGCCTCCCCCAGGCAGCCGCCTAAGCCCACCCCGCCAGCCCCCCCCGCCCACCCGCGGCCCCACCTCCCGACAGCGCCCAGCCATTCTCACGGCCCCTCCACTCTCTGCCGCCTGTCGCGACAACCCCGCCCGCAGCCCCCCCTGAACAATCCCGCCCTCTAACCTCCACCCCCACCCCACACCCTGCCCCCCCGCTCCCCCCGATCCCACCTCCCACCATCTCCTCTCACCCACCCCCCCCTCCCACACCCCCCCGACCGCCTCACACTCGGCTACCATGAGACCAGTGTCTCCCCTCCTGATCCCCGCCCCCGCCTCCAAACACCACGCCCCACCCTGCGGTCAGCCTACCCCCCAATGCCCCCCCTCCACCCCACCCTCCACTTCCCCCCCACACACCCCCGGCCTCCCCCTGCTTACACAGCCACCGGCCCCTCCCCCCCCAATCCCCCCCCCCCCAGCCGACACCCCCCTGCCCTCCCCTCCCCCTACTCGATCCACTTCTCCACGCCCCGACCCGTTCCCTCCTCATCCACTCATTCAACCGACTCTCCTAGGCGCCTCACCCCGTTCGTCCCCAGCGCCCCACCCGCCCCCCCTTCCACCGGCCAGCCCCCACACCCCCTCCCCGCCCACCCCACCCTTCTCAGCATCCCAACCAGTAACCGACCTACACTTATCCTCTTTTTCATCCCAACGTTACTTCCCCCCTTCACCACCTACACCCCCCCTCCCCCCCCTCACGAACCATCCCCCCCCCCCACCACCAACCAAGGCCTCGTCCGCTTCAACACCTCTCGTTCACCCCCTAACTGCCCGCCCCCTCCCCCCCTCCCGCCCCCGCCCCGCCCGCTCCCCTACCTTCCCCCTGTAACCCCTCGCCCACACTGACAAACCCCTCCCCTACCTCCCCGCTTCCCCCCCACGCGCCCCCCACACCCTCCAGGCTCACAGCCCCGCCCCCCCCCTCCTCACCCCCCCGCCCCTGACCCACCCGCAATAACACCCCCCCCGAAGTCGCATCTCCCGCTGGCCCCGCTCTCCCCCCAATCCAACCCCACCTCCCGCCTCCACCCCCCCCACGTATCCCCCCCCCGTCCCCCGCCGTGCCCCCTTCCCCCCCCCCTCCACCCTTTCCTCCCTCCACAAATCCACCCGCCGCGAGGCGCCAAAAACCCCTTCTCCGCTCATGTAGCTCGCTACCCCCACCCTCCCCGCCACCGACCCCCGCCTATCGCCCGGCCTAGCCCCTACCCCCCCGCCCAGCCCCTCCCTAACCGACCCAACGCCTCCTCCCGTTGACATGCGCCCTCCATCCTACGGCCACCAGCCCCTTCGCCACCCCGACCCCCGATCCACCCCACTCCACCCCCCCCCCCCCCCGCACGCCCCCCCCCCCCCCCCCCCCGCACCCCCCTACCCCCACCCCCCCCACCCCCCACCACCCCCCAACCCATCGCCCACCCCCCCCCCACCATCCCCACCCCCAACGCACGCCACCCCCCCCTCCCCTCCCCACCCCCCCCCCCCCTCCCCCCCCCAAACCACACCCCCCACCCCCCATGCCCCCGCCCCCCACTCCCCACCACACCACCCCCCACACCCCCCCCCCTCACCCACCCCCCCCCCGCACACCATACCCTTCCCCCTCCCAAACCGCCCGACCCCCTCCTCCCCCACCGCCTCCTCACGCCCCCCCCTCTTAGTACCCCCCCCCACCCCCGGCACAAGCCCCGCATCCCCAACCCCGACTCCTACCCCCATACACCCACCCCCACCCCTCCGCGCACCCCCCCCCCGCCCCCCACGGGCCTCCCGAGATACCACCTCGCCCCGACCACCCTGCCGCCCTTCGCCCCGCCGCCACTCCCTCCCTCCTCCCCCCACGCTCCCCCCCCCAGCCACGCAAGCCCCGCGAGCTCAACACCCCCTCCCCACCAACCCCCCCCCGCCGGTCGCGCCCCCCACCCCCCCCCCACCCCTCGACCCCCCGCCCCCCCGCACGCCCCCCCGCGCCTCCGCGACCCCAACACCCGATCCAACTCACGCACGCCCCCAATCCATCCCGCCGACCGCCCCCCATCCCGCGATCCACCGCGGCTCCCACCCCCCCGCACCCCCCCTACCAACCCCCGGCCCTCGCCTTTCCTCGTCCCCCCTCGCCCCCAGCACGACCCACCACCCGTCCCTGCCCCTCCCTCCAACCAACCTCTGAGGCCCCCCCTTCCCCCCCCCCCGAACGGAACTTCCAACCGCCACCTCACCCCTTCCCCCCCACCGTTGCGCCCCCCACGCAACCCACCAATACCCACCAGCCGCATCCCACCCCCGCACACACACTCCGTGCACACCCGAACTCCGCTGCGCAACCCGCACCGTATCATTCCCCCACCCACTCCGCCGAGCCCCCAGCCCACCCCTCCCCTCAATGCAGCGCCCCCCCCCACCGACCCAGCATCATCCCTACCTAATCTACCCCCCCACCCAGCGACCAGTCCCCAACTGCCCTTCCCCCTTTCCCCCCGGCGCCTCCTCCCGCCACCCCTACCCACCACCCGCATCCCTTCCAAACCTCCCCCCCCCACCCCACACGGCCGCGCACCAACAGCTCCCGAGCTCCTCCCCCCCGCCCCACCGCACGCCCCCCCCCCACTCCCCCCCCCACCCCCACCAGCGGTACCCGCCCTCCCAGTCAGCGCCCCTGGGTACTCACACCCCTGAGCCCCCTTTCCCGTCCCCCAACCCCTCCTGCCTGCCCCAACCCCCGTTTTCCTCCCCCCCTCCGGGTCAGCACCCACGTCCCCCCAGAAGCCCCCCAGCACTCTCTCACGCTCACCCTAATCAGCCCCCCCCCGCTAACCCTCCCTACCCCCCCCCTCCCCCCCCTCGCTCAGTCTCTTGGGCTCCCACCCCCCGCCCCCACAGATCATCCCAGCCCCACCCCCCAACCCGCCAGACTCTAGCGCCCCTCCCGCCGCACCACCCACGCCCCCCCCCTCACCCCACCCTCGACCACACCTCTACCCATCGCCCGCGCGCCTACCGCCCTCCCTCGCCTATCCCCCCCACGCGGACCCTCCCCCTCGCCCCCCAGCCCACCAGCGTCGACTACCGTAAGGCCTCCCCCGGTGACCAAGCCCCCCTCTCCCCCCTGCACCACACACCTCCGCCGTCCGCCGCACCACCCTACATTCGCCGCTGCGCCACCAACAGCCCCTCCGCCGTTCTCCCCACCCCCTACCCCACCCCCCCCCGTCTTTCGTACTCCCCGCCTCTCCTAACTTCGCTCCTGCCAGGCCCCCCCCCCCCCACCGCTCGCTCCCTCCCCCACACCGCCTAAGTAAGGCCCCCATCCTCGCCCCCCACCCACCTCCACAACCTCCGACCCCTCCTCTCACTACCCCCCTCCAACCACCACATCACCCCTCCCGCACACGCTCCCCCCCCTCATCCCCCCCCCCTACCTTCCACGGTCCGTCTCAGGCCCCGCCCCCGCCCCCTTCGCCCAGCCCCCCGCCCAACCCCCCTCCCAACACCCCACACCCTAGCCCTCCCCTGCCTTCCGCACTACCCTCCTTGCCGCTCAGCCCACCACCACAGTACAACCTCCTCCGCCCGCCTCTCCGCCCAACGCGTCCCAACCAACGAGCAATCCACGCCCCCGCCACCCCACTCCCTCGCCGCATCCCGTCCAGCCGGGCCCCGGCACCCCCACCTCACACGTCCCCGCTCCTTCCCCCCCCTCACATAAAGCCCTCGCTCCCAACCCCCTCCAACGTCATCAGGACTCCACCGCCAGCCTCCGGGTGTACCCACCAGCAGACCCATCCGCACCTGCCCAAACCATAACCCGCGGAAATTCCGTTGGATAACGCCCCACCCACGATCGTAGGACCAGCTGGACATACGCAACCACAGCCTCGCGCCCTCCCCTCCCCCCCACACCCAGCGCAACTTTCCCCGCCCCCACCTTCTACCCCCCGCCTACCATCTCATGCTCCTCTCTGCCCCCGATCCCACATCTACCCTCCGGCACCCCACTGGCCCCACAGTTTACGATCCTCCGGCCTAGCCCCGACGCGCCCACTTCAGCCTCGCGGTTCACCCTCTTCCTCACGCTCGCACTACCGCCGGATCCTCGGGCGACGGATCTTCTTCACCACCCACCCCACCTCAAATCCATCCGGACCACGCACCAAACTCCCCACCGACACACCACCGCCCCCCCCCTCGCCTATGAGCTCCGCCACCCCGCCACGCTGCCCACCCTCCCCTCCCACACCTCCAGGTCTGGTACCCCGCTCCCCCCACACATACAACGACCGTGCCGCTACTCCCTCCCCCCCCCCTCGACCCGTACCCCGCCCCTCCCCCGATCACTCTCCAACCCACACCGACCCCGCAGCCGCGGGTCGTCTCGACCGTGCCCAGCACTTCCGATCTACCCCCCAACCGCGCAATCCTCCCCCCACCCGCTCCCCCCCCTTTCACTCCCCGACATACGCCGCGCCTTTTCCTGTACCTCGCCAGCCCGCCGACGAATCGGTCCCCGCTCGCTGCGCTGTCCGTGCGGCGCCCCCAACCCCCCCACACGGGCCCCCCCGGAGCCCTGCCCCAAACGGCGCCCCCGAGCGCCGAGACACACACCCATCCCCACGCTACGCCGGACCCCCCCACCCCCTCACACCGCCGCACACCCGGCCCGCCCGACCCTCCTTCCCCCAATAACTCCCCCCTCCCCACCGCGCCCATCACCCCACGCTGTTGCGCTCTCTCCCCTCCCAACCGCAAGTATCTTACTCGCCGCCGTAACAGCCTTCGCGCCCCCCCACGCTCCACACTGCCCTCCCCGTCGCAACTGCCCATGCACCCGCCCACAAGACCACCGCGACCCCCGCCCCCCCTCCCACCCCTCAATTCCTTACCCCTCCCGCCCCCCTGGCACCCCAGCCCGCCCGCGACGCGCCCCACCCCTACGGTCCCCCCGCGGCTCCCTCCGCCGATCACCCACACACACTCTTCACCCACGCCCCCGCGTGTTCCCCCCCTACCAACCCACCACAGCTGTTCCCTCATCGCCTCCCCACCCACCAAGTCTGAACAAAAACAAAGAAAACAATCCAACATGTCTAAAATGACGAACGTCTTAGGGTCTTGAAAGAGAGGGATCCGCGCATCCACGATCGGGCGCAGATAGCAGGCCCCAGCTTCCGTCGTGGGGGGGGTGGTCCACCCAGATCCCCGCGTGTCCACAGAGTGGCTCCAGGCTTGTAAAGGCACCTCGATGCGGTAAATGCTGTGGAGGAGTCCGAGCGAGCACTGTGTTCGCGAAGCCGGAAGATCGCGGACGCATCCGGCGGAGCGTGCACCGATTCCCTTCGAAGAGCGACGAACCATAGTTGACGACGTGGGGACATCACTGGATTGCGCGCGTCATCCAGTGAATGAATTCGCCTTGCGGCAGATCTCTGGGTTTGCTTGAATGGCCTGCCCGCTCCTCGCCCGCAAAAATAAACACAGTCCTATACCTTGGATTCGAATCCCGTGGCGCAATGATATCGCCAGGACTCGCGGGCCACATACAATGTGGCCCATGAGCGCATTACAGATGATACTTGTGCGGTGCGGATGTGTCCCCGCCCGGACGCCGTGTAGACGCCCAGAAGCCGGGACGACTTTGCGCCGCGATCGCGGCGTGTGCACGTACGTCTTGGGATTAGCAGATCACCGGCAGGGTCGACAACGTTTGGATATTCCGTGCCCATTCCAAGAAAGCCCGTGCACCGCCGGTCCTGTGGAGCGCTGGACTTCAAAAAAAAAAAAAAAAAAACAAAAAAAAAAAAAAAAAAAAAAAAAGAAAAAAAGAAAAAATAAGAAATATCTTGCGGCGATAGTCCGCGTCCTCCACCAAAGCCTTGGGCCACGGACGCAGAGGCCCACGCCGTTGCCGACATGACTTTTGAAAGCTGGTCCATGGAAATGCTGATGAAATGCGCATGCCGTCCCTGGGTGCGCGACCATCCATCCGAGAAAGTGGAGGATAATCCGGGCGAGAGCCACATCACGTGCTGCGCCATCTTCACGATGTCTGGCCGTAATGGTTCAGGTCTACCTGACGCTGCCACGCCTCACTCCCAAAACGTCGGCCGGAGGAAGCAACCCCGAGGCTGCAGTTCTCTGTAAGCCTTATCGGAAAGCGGCGATTACGTCCATCGCGAGACTTGGGTTCGACTGAAAACGCGAACTGCGCGTCTGCCGGGTCCGCCCTCGCAGGAAGCGTACCGTAAGTCGAACTGGACTTCGCCCTCCGACTAGCAACGTATTTGCGAGCGCAAGCTTTGTACGCCTGGACGTCAGGTTCGGAGGGGTCAGACCCACCATCTTTCCAATTGTGCGCGCCACGGTTATGCAGCTTGCGTGATTGAACGCGAAGAGTGCCGTGGCTTCCTGCAAATGTTATCGTCACGAAGGCGCCTGGGCGCGCGAATCGCGTGCATGTCGAGAGTGCAGAAGCGCAACGTACTTTGGCAGATTTGAAATCGAATGCTCTTGCATCTTACGCGCCAGCGGATGGTTGCACGGAACGTTTGATGGGGTCGCCCCGGTCACTATCTGTATCAAGACCCGGCATTGCGCCCTCTGAATGCCAGGGCGAACCATTCCATTCCGCGGCGCTGCCTGCTCTGGAGCCGGTTGAGATGAATGCGCGGACTTCACCGTCCCCTTGGGAACATGGCCGGCCGTGTTTGTCTGACACCGGTTCGGCTCGATGCCGGGGAGGAACACCCTCTCATCTTTCTTGAAGGCCGCTTTGCCATCATGTTCCGCTTTGCGGATGGCGCCTCAGTCTGTCGCCGTCATGGAACGAAGACCCGTGAGATGAAGACCGCAATTGCCAAAGCCGAGGTGATTCCTTTAGGGCCAGTAGGCAGAGTGCCCGGCGCAACGGCGCCGACGTGTTTGCAGTATTGGCCGCCTGTTCTGACCGCGCAGGCCGTCGCAGGCTTGGTTTTGTGGACCATTGCTCGTCCGGGCAACAAAATCAGGTGAAACATGCCCTGCCTCAGCAACGAAAAGGAGATCTTACGGAACATCTTGGGGTGACATCTGCAGCTCATTTCCCGAGTGGTGCGCACTTAAAGCACTACCGAGTTGCTCCGTTGCCGGACCATTTGGTCGTTGAACGTTTGGATGAATCAAGCTCTCCCTTTTGTCCGAGAATGATGTAGGGTTCCGTCGGGTTTTACAGCTCAGGCAAGCTTACCTTCCATCGCAAGCATACTGCTCCACCATGTGAGGCCTCAGCCAGATAAGAGGCAGGAGAAAGTATAAACCGGTCTAATACCGCACTTGATCCAGCGCCGAGCGCAGACGCCCAGGTTTTTTGAAACGGCGAACGCGGAATCTTGGCAGTGACCATGCTTGTCGACAAAATTGGTCGAAATCTACCAATGTTTTCTGGGCGACCTGAATGCGCCGCCGTCCGTGGTAAACCTCTGTTTCTGGGGCCGACTGGCTCGGGCAAGACCCGTTAGTTATCCATGGCGGAGCGCTTTCTGCGACCCCGGCGGCCCCACAAGATCGATTGCGCGGATCCACACATCCACGGATAGCCAAGTTAATTGGCGCGCCTCCGGATACTGGGACATTCGGAGACCCATCCTCTTTTGACCCCATCAGCCCTGACCAATGGCATACGGACCTCTCAGCTCCGCTCCTGCGGTTCACCGAGATCGGAAAGCATGCGCGCTCTGGCAGCTGCTTCTGGTGCATCTTGATAAGCCACGCTTACGCGGGGGACTTCGCCGGGTAGACCTTTTCGCAGTGCCTGATCGTATGACCTCCACCTTGGCGCGGCAAATGATGACTGTGACGCTGGTCGGGTTTCGTCAGTCCAGCGGCCCGGAGCAGGCTGACATCACTGACGAAAAGATTACCGCACGGCCCAGGAGCGGCCGGCGGGAGTTTTCTCCGGAGTTTATCACCGAGTTGACAAACTGTAGTGGTGTCAAACCCTCAAGGCGGAACACCTGATCAGATTCTGGAGATCGAGCTGGGCATGGTTCTGCAGAGAATCCCTTCAGCCACGGGAACCCAGTTCGTCTTCACCGCACTCAAGGTTGGAAACTCGCCCTGCTC